>Ga0307499_10000024_pt1 | contig 47838 bp, 45 predicted proteins | sample 13_S_MG_FD_201363 | JGI IMG/M metagenome (GOLD analysis project Ga0307499, IMG submission 201363) | Soil microbial communities from Populus trichocarpa stands in riparian zone in the Pacific Northwest, United States - 13_S | ecosystem: Environmental > Terrestrial > Soil > Riparian zone > Trees... | reverse complement strand
TCGATGCCGAACGCGCGGGCGAAGTTCTGCCCCAGCTCGTGGCTGGTGCCCATCTGCAGCGCCTTGCCGTCGGCCATCATGCCCTCGCAGGTGAGGGTGTTGGTGGCACCGGCGAAGCGCTCGCGGGCGGTCTTGCGGCCCAGCACGACCGGTATGCCCAGCACGTCCACCATGAAGTCGGAGTAGACGTCCAGCAGGATGCGGCGGGCGTAGTCGCGGGCGTCCGCCTCGGTGGCGTGCGCGGTGTGCCCCTCCTGCCAGAGGAACTCGGTGGTGCGCAGGAAGATCCGGGGCCGCAGCTCCCAGCGCACCACGTTGGCCCACTGGTTGATCAGCAGCGGCAGGTCGCGGTAGCTCTGCACCCACTTGGCGAAGTAGCTGTTGATGATCGTCTCGGAGGTGGGCCGGACCACCACCGGCTCCTCCAGCTGCTTGCCGCCGCCGTGCGTGACGACCGCCAGCTCGGGGCTGAACCCCTCGACGTGCTCGGCCTCCCGCTTGAGGTAGGACTCCGGGATGAACAGCGGGAAGTACGCGTTCGCCGCGCCGGCCGCCTTGATCCGATCATCCACTTCGGACTGCATCCGCTCCCATAGCGCGTACCCGTACGGTCGGATGACCATCGTCCCGCGCACCGGCCCGTTGTCGGCCAGCTCCGCCTTCGCGATGACATCCTGATACCAACGCGGAAAGTCCTCCGCCTGCGGGGTAAGCACACGAGCCATGCCCGGAAGGCTACTGCGCCCCACTCGGCTGCTTGCGACCGGCGGCCACCGGGCTAGGTCGCGAGCTCCCGTCGCACGGACTCGATCCAGCCGACCGGCAGGCCGTTGTCCCGTGCCCATCGGGGAAACGTTCGACCGTCGCACGGATAGCGCGCACCGGCGGCGATCAACGCATCGATCAGGCCACCGACCGCCGCCGGCGTGGTCCTCCCCCACAGGCAGGCCCGCGTCATGAGCCACAGGCTGCCGTGGGCCATGAGCCCGGCCTGCGTCGCCAGAATCCGGGGATGGCGGTCGTCCACAATCGCGATCGCGGCGTGTGACTGCGCATAGGCGATGACGGTCGCCTCACCGCGGTGATGGACACCGGAGCCGAGCAGCCCTGCCCATCTGATCAGGTGCGGCAGGTCGTCCAGGCCGTCCACGTGGACAGCGCCGAGCCACTGCGGCCAGGCAATCCCGGTGATGCCGCGATCTCTGGCAACGGCGCGACGCACCTCCTCGAACACCGCATCCGGGGCGACGCAGGTGCGGCCCTCGACGAGATCACCGAGAACATCCAGGCGGTCGGCCACGGCGAAGGGGAACAGTGCGCTGCTGTCGAAGACCAACTCCGCGCGTACTTCACGGGCCTCCGGCATCCGGATCCGGACGCTCAAGGACTCAGCTCCGGCAGGTCCTGTTCCGGCAGGTCATCCTCCGTGATCCAGCCGTGCAGAAGCTCGACGGCCCGCGCCGGCGTGAACCTGCCCGCTCGAAAGGCGTCGAACACGCTCCGGGCGTAGCGCGGCGGCACCTGACCCTGAACCAGGTCCTCCTGCGGCTCGCCGTCCCACTGCGCGGCATCCAGCAGCTCAGCCCGAGTGGGCGGGCTGGCGGCCCATCGCGCCCGCCAGCCCGGCCCGAGCAGGCCGGCCCGCTGGAGCTGACGAAGGAGCAGGGACCAGGACACCCGATACTGGGCGGCCAGCTGCACGGCGACTTCCCGGCAGTCCGCCTCCACCGTGCCGGCTGACCACACGCCGGTGACCGCCTCGACCGGTACCAGCAGCTCCGCCGCGAACGCATCGATCACGCTCTCCCGGTCTCCGCGGGACGACGCGACACCGAGATCCGTCGAGTACTCATCGCCGAGGACTTGATGACCCAACTCGTGAGCCGCCGTGGCCCTACGGCGACCGGGCTCGTAGCCGTCGGCGATGACAGCCACGCCGACCGGCCCGTCCGTGACCGACGCACCTTCGCCCGGAACATCGGTGACCAGGACGAAGAGGCCGAGCTGCTCGCAGACGTCGGCCATCGCCCCGAGTGGGGCGTGGCCGACCTCCAGGCGCCGTCGACATTCGAGCGCCGCCTGGTAGCCGTCGCCCTCGCCCTCGACCCGACCGGGCCATCGGTACGGCCGGGTCGGCTGGAGGTAGCCGAGGTCGACCATCTGCCGGACGTCGCGGAGCCAGGCAACAAGCCGTGCCTCGACCAGGTAGCTCTCCCGGGAGGCGGCGGTCTCGGTGTCTTCGGCCAACGAAGCCCTGCGACGTGACGTCATCGCCGCTGGTGATCGAACGACGAAGTGGCCGATGGGCAGGTCGAGCGCGTCGGAGAGGCGGAAGAGTTCCATGGCGTCGAGCCGGCGGTCACCAGCCTCGATCTTGGCCACGGCCGTCCGGTCAAGGCCGAGTCGCTCGGCAAGCTGAGCCTGGGTGAGCCCGCGAGCTACGCGCGACTCACGGACTCGACCGCCGATCTCGGCCCAACTGTCGGCGAAGTCCATAGTGCGATTTTCGCACAGCGTAGGCAGGCTGGCCACATCGGTAGATCCGATGATCGCGGGTTACCGCAGTCCCGTCGGCAGCTTGCGACCGGCGGCCAGGCGGGCGATCGCGGTGGTGAGGCGGCGGTCGCGGGTCGCGGGGGTTTTGGCTTCGAGCAGCCAGCCGACGTAGCTGCGTTGGTAGAAGGTGGCGAGTTGGTGGTAGGCGGTCTGCGCCGCGGGGGCGGCGGTCAGGGCCGCGGCCAGGTCGGGTGGCAGGTCCGGGGGCTGGCCGGTGGACGGGGCGAGCCGGACGTCGACCGGATGGCCGGGCTCGACGCCGGCCGCGGCGCGCCACTGCTTGGACAGCGGGAGGAGGACCACGCCGCCGCGGACGCCCAGGGAGCCGTCCACCGGGTGGCCGGCGATGGTGCCGGTGATGTACACCCGGCCGCGGCTGCCCCACTGGTGCGCCGGGTCGAACGGGATGCGGACGAAGACCCGACCGCGGTCGCCGGTCTCCACCTCGGCCCGGAACCTCACTTCAGCGACGCTCGCCTCAGCGAGGCCCTCTTCAGCCCGGGAGCTGGCCTCGGCCGGCGAGGTGGCCCCGGCCTCGGGGCTCACCCCAGCCCCGGAGCTCACCCCGGTCACGACGCTGCCCGGGAGCGGCGGCCGACGGTGGCCGGCAGCTTGCGGCGCAGCAGGTCGGCCCAGCCGAGGCGGAGGGTCCGGCCGACGAACCAGGAGTACGCGTTCTGGGCGAGGTTCTCGTGCCGCAGCAGCACGCGGCAGCCGGTCGGGGTGGCGGACAGCTCCCAGCTGACGATGCTCGGCTCCGTCATCGGGCCGCCGCGCCAGCTGTAGCGCAGCAGGCTCGGCGCCTCGACGGTCAGCACCTCGCAGTGCACGACGCCGTCGAAGCCCGGCCGCGGCCTGGTCCGGAAGGCGAACCGGTGCCCGACGCCGGCCCGGAAGTCGTTCGGCATGAGCCACTCCGCCAACTGCTCCGGGTCGGTCAGCGCGGCCCAGACCGCCGACACCGGGTACGGGTAGTCGCGCTGGATCCGGATCGAGTCGCCGAACCTCCGCACGGTCACTGTCCTTCCTCGTCGGGGCGCGCGGCCGGCGGTTCGCCGTGCCGGTCGCGCAGGTGCTGGCCGAGCGCGTCCAGCCGCTCGGTCCAGAAGTCCTGGTAGGGGCCCAGCCAATCGGTGACGGCGCGCAGCGGCCCGGCCCGCAGGGCGTACACCCGGTGCCGCCCGGCGCGGCGCTCGTCGACCAGGTGAGCCTGCTGCAGCACGGCCAGGTGCTGGCTCACCGCCGGCCGCGACACCGCGAACGCCGCGGCCAGCTCCCCCGCGTTGCGCTCCCCCGCGCGCAGCAGATCGAGCAGCTCCCGCCGCAGCGGCGACGCGAGCGCCGCGAACACGGCGTTCTCGTCGAGGTCCGCGGCCGGCACCGCGCCAGTAAACCCGTAAGAGATTCCTTACGCAAATCTCAGCGGATCCGCCGACCGCGCAGGATCGTCAGGGTCGGGGTGTGCAGGGTCGCGAGGTCGCACCGGGGGTCGGTGCGGAATGCGATGAGGTCGGCCGGGGCGCCCTCGGTGAGGGCGGGCAGGCCGAGCCAGTTGCGGGCGGACCAGGAGCCGGCGGCCAGCGCCGCCGGGGCCGGCAGGCCCGCCGCGTGCAGGGCACGGATCTCGTCGACGATGCGGCCGTGCCCGATGCCGCCGCCGGCGTCGGTGCCGGCGAAGACCGGGACGCCGGCCTGGTGCGCGGCGCGGACCCGTTCGGCGGCGGTGGCGTGCAGCTGCCGCATGTGCCCGGCGTACGCCGGGTACCTGGCATCGGCCTGGGCGGCCAACCCGGGGAAATTCTCGATGTTGATCAAGGTGGGGACCAGTGCCGTCCCGCCGCTGGCCAGGGTGCCGAGCTGGTCGTCGGACAGGCCGGTGCCGTGCTCGATCGAGTCGACCCCGGCGCTGATCAGGTCGGGCAGCGCGGCCTCGCCGAACACGTGCACGGCGACCCGGGCGCCGAGCTGGTGGGCCCGGTCGACCGCCGCCCGCAGCACGTCGGCCGGCCAGAGCGGGGCGAGATCGCCGGCGTCGCGGTCGATCCAGTCGCCGACCAGCTTGACCCAGCCGCCGCCGTAGCCGGCCTGCTCGGTGACCGCGGCCACCAGCTGATCCGGCTCGATCTCGGCGGCGAGCTCACGGATGTACCGCTTCGGCCGGGCCAGGTGCCGGCCGGCCCGGATCAACCGGGGCAGGTCGGGCGCGTCGAGCAGGCCGCGGGTATCCACCGGCGAGCCGCAGTCCCGGATCAGCAGCGCGCCGCCGTCCCGGTCGGCCCGGGCCTGCGCGGCCAGCACAGCCGGCTCGGTGACCGGGCCGTCCGGGGACAGCCCGACGTGGCAGTGCGCGTCCACCAGGCCGGGTAGCAGCCAGCCGCCGCGCAGCACCGTCTCGGCGCCCGGCACCGGCTGGTGGGTGATCCGGCCGCCGGTGACGTACAGATCGCGCTCGACGTCGTCGGGCAGGACGACGCCGCGCAGGTGCAGCGCCTCCGACTCAGCCACGACACAGGATCGTAACCGCCACCGGCTCAGGCCAGCGCGTCAGCGGCCCTTGGGCAGGTTGAGCTTCGACAGATCCGGAAGCTGGGCGCCCGGGGGCAGCTGGTCGAGCGCGCCGGGCGGCAGGGCCGGGAAGCCGGGCATGCCGGGCAGCCCGCCGCGGGCCTTCGGCGGAGTCGGGCCGGCCCCCCGGCCGCGGCCCTTCTTGCCCTTCTTGCCTTTGGTCGACTTGGGCCGCCGGCGCATGCCGGGCAACCCCATCTGGCCGGCCATCTGCTGCATCATCTTGCGTGCGTCGAAGAACCGGTCGACCAGCGAGTTGACGTCGCTGACCGCGACCCCGGAGCCCTTGGCGATGCGGGCCCGCCGGGAACCGTTGATGATCTTCGGATCGTGCCGTTCGGCCGGGGTCATCGACCGGATGATCGCGGTGGTCCGGTCCAGGTCCTTGTCGTCGATGTTCTCGATCTGGTCCTTCATCTGCCCCATCCCGGGCAGCATGCCGAGCAGGTTGGAGATCGGGCCGAGCTTGCGGATGGCGAGCATCTGCTCCATGAAGTCTTCCAGCGTGAAGTCGTTGCCGGCGGTCAGCTTGCTGGCCATCCGCTCGGCCTCGTCCTCGTCGAACGCCGACTGAGCCTGCTCGATCAGGGTGAGCATGTCGCCCATGCCGAGGATGCGCGACGCCATCCGCTCCGGGTGGAAGACGTCGAAGTCGACCAGCTTCTCGCCGGTGGACGCGAACAGGATCGGCTCGCCGGTGATGTACCGCACGGAGAGCGCCGCGCCGCCGCGGGCGTCACCGTCCAGCTTGGTCAGCACGACGCCGGAGATGCCGACACCGTCCCGGAACGCCTGCGCGGTGGTGACCGCGTCCTGGCCGATCATCGCGTCGACCACGAACAGCGTCTCGTCCGGCTGCACCGCGTCCCGGATGGCGGCCGCCTGCGCCATCATCTCCGCGTCGATGCCCAGCCGGCCGGCGGTGTCGACCACGACCACGTCGTGCATGGCCCGGCGGGCGTGCTCGATGGAGCGGCGGGCCACGTCCACCGGGTCGCCGACGCCGTTGCCCGGCTCCGGGGCGAACACGTCGACCTTGGCCTGCTCGCCGACCACCTGCAGCTGGGTGACCGCGTTCGGGCGCTGCAGGTCGGCCGCGACCAGCAGCGGGGTGTGCCCCTGGCTGGCCAGCCAGCGGCCCAGCTTGCCGGCCAGCGTCGTCTTGCCGGAGCCCTGCAGGCCGGCCAGCATGATCACGGTCGGCGGGTTCTTGGCCAGTTGCAGCCGCCGGGTCTCGCCGCCCAGGATCGCGACCAGTTCCTCGTTGACGATCTGGATGACCTGCTGCGCCGGGTTCAGCGCGCGGGACACCTCCTCGCCCCGGGAGCGTTCCTTGATCGCGGCCACGAAGACCTTGACCACCGGCAGCGCGACATCCGCCTCCAGCAGCGCGATCCGGATCTCCCGGGCGGTCGCGTCGATGTCCGCATCGGACAGCCGGCCCTTACCGCGCAGCGCGGTGAACACACCGGACAGGCGGTCGGAAAGCGTGTTGAACACGGGCGTCATCCACTCCGATCGGCCGAACGGGCGTTCCCACCCAGGGTAGTCGCCCGCGGTCGCGGCCCGGTGCCGGCAGAGCCGGGGCGCGACGGCCGGCCTGCTGACGGCCAGGACCGGGCGGCCAGGACCGGGCGGCCAGGACCGGGCGGCCAGGACCGGGCGGCCAGGACCGGGCGGCCAGGACCGGGCGGTCAGGACCGGGCGGTCAGGACGGGGTGGCCAGGACCCGATCCCAGGACGCGGCGGTCAGGACGGGGTGGTCAGGACGCGGTCGACGTAGGCGTTGCCGAAGCGGCGCTCCGGATCGACCGAGTCACGCAGTGCGACCGCGTCGGCGAACCGCGGGTAGCGCGGCGCCAGCCCGGCGGCGTCCAGGTTGTGCAGCTTGCCCCAGTGTGGCCGGCCACCGGCCGCCAGCATGATCGACTCGACCGCCTCGAAGTACTCCTGGTGCGGCGTACGGACGTACTGGTGCACGGCCACGTACCCGGTCTCCCGGCCGTGCGCGGTGGACAGCCAGAGACCGTCCGGCGCGGCCACCCGGACCTCGACCGGGAACGAGATCCGCCAGCCGCGGCGCCGGATCAGCCCGTCCAGTTCGCGCAGCGCGGCCGGGATCCCGGCCCGCGGCAGCGCGTACTCCATCTCGCGGAACCGGACCCGGCGCGGCGAGGTGAACACCCGGTGCGAGGCGGCGGTGTACGTGCGGGTGCCGAGCAGGCCGGTGGCCAGCCGGTTCACCCGCGGGATCACCGCCGGCGCCCGACGGCCGAGCGCGCAGGTGAGCTTGAAGACGCCGTTGGACAGGATCTCGTCGTCCAGCAGCCGGCGCCAGCGCCGCAGCGGCTGCACCGGCTCGCCCGGCCGCAGCCGGTTGTTCCGCTTCAGCACGCAGTCGTCGGTGTGCGGGAACCAGTAGAACTCGACGTGCTCGTCGGTCTCGGCCAGCGCGGCGAACCGGCCGCCGAGCAGGTCGCCGAGCTTGGCCGGCTCCTCCACGGCGCGCAGCGTGAACGCCGGCGCGCAGCGCAGCGTGACCGCGGTGACCACGCCGTACGCGCCGAGGCCGACCGCGGCGGCGGCGAACAGGTCCGGCTGCTCGGCCGGCGAGCAGGTGACCACCGAGCCGTCCGCGAGCACCAGCTCCAGCGCGGCGATCTGGGTGGCCAGCCCGCCGTAGCGCAGCCCGGTGCCGTGCGTGCCGGTGGCCAGCGCGCCGGCCAGGGTCTGCCGGTCGATGTCGCCCATGTTCTCCAGGGCCAGGCCGTGCGCGCCGAGCAGCCGGTTCAGCTCGCGCAGCCGGGTGCCGGCGCGGACGGTGGCGGTCCGGGCGGCGGTGTCCACCCCGACCAGGCCGGTCAGCCGGTCCGGGCGGAGCAGCACGCCGTCGGTGAGCGCCGCGCCGGTGAAAGAGTGCCCCGCTCCCACCATCCGGACCCGCAGCCCGTCCCGGGCGGCGGCCCCGACCGCCGCGGACACCTCGGCCACGTCCCGCGGCACCTCGACCCGGGCCGGCCGGGCCTGCTGGTCGCCCGACCAGTTCCGCCAGCTCCCGGGCGCCCGCCGCGCGGTCCGATCGACGGCCCGCCCCGCGGTCCGGCCCGCAGTCCGGCCGGCGACCCGGCCGGCGATCCGGCTCCCGGCCCTGCCCGTCCCTGCCATGCCCGGACGGTGCCACACCCGACCGGCCCGGTGCCACCGCAACCCGACCCAGTGCCACCGCAACCCGACCAGGTGCCACCGCAGCCCGGCCCGGGCGGCGGGGCCGGCCCCGGCCGGTTAGCCTCCGCGGCGTGCACATCTCCGAACTGCGCACGCCGGCCCTGCTGGTGGACGCCGCCGCGCTGGAGCACAACCTGGCCACGATGGCCGGGGCGCTGCCCGGGCCACGGCTGCGGCCACACGTCAAGGCGCACAAGTGCACCGAGCTGGCCCGCCGCCAGCAGGCCGCCGGGCACCCCGGGTTCACCTGCGCGACCATCCGCGAGGTGGAAGGGATGGCCGCGGCCGGCCTCGGCGCCGACCTGCTGCTGGCCAACGAGGTGCTGGACGCGGCCCGGCTGGGCGCGGTCGTCGCCACCGGCGCCCGGGTCACCCTCGCGGTCGACTCGGAGCCGACCATCGAGGCGGCCGCGGCCGGCGGGGTCCGCGAGGTGCTCATCGACGTGAACGTGGGCCTGCCGCGCTGCGGCTGCGCCCCCGGGGACGCCGGCCGGCTGGCCGACCTGGCCCGGGCCCGCGGCCTCACCGTGCGCGGCGTGATGGGCTACGAGGGCCACCTCACCCTGCTGGCCGACCAGCCGCAGCGGGCCCAACTGACCGCCGACAGCATGGCGCTGCTGGCCCGGGCGCACGCGGACACCGGCGGCGATATCGTCTCCGCCGGCAGCACCGGCACGTACGCCGAGAACACCGTCGCCACCGAGATCCAGGCCGGCTCGTACGCGCTGATGGATACCGCCTACGGCGCGCTCGGGCTGCCGTTCCGGCAGGCGTTGACGGTACTGGGCCGGGTGCTGTCGGTGGCGCCGCCGGACGCCCCGATCCAGCCGCCCTGGGCGGTCGTGGACGTCGGGCTCAAGTCGCTGGGCATGGACCACGGGAACCCGACGATTCCACAGTCGACGGTCTGGTTCTGCTCGGACGAGCACACCACGTTCGGCCCGGACGACCCCGCCGGCGTCGGCATCGGCGATCTGGTCCGGGTGCTGCCGGCGCACGTCGACCCGACCGTCGCGCTGCACGAGCGGCTGTTCCTGGTGGACGGCGACGAGGTGGTCGAGACCTGGCCGGTCGACCTGCGCGGCTGGTAGCCAAGCCCGGCAGCCGGAGCTGGTAGCCAGGGCTGCCAGCCGGGGCCGCTCGGCCGCGGGGTGGCTCAGCAGCTCAGACCGCCGCCAGCACCGCCGCCTCCACCTTCCGCCGCAACGCCGCGTCGGCGACCGGCGCGCCGTCCGGCCCGACCACGTAGAACGCGTCCACCACCGCGCCGCCCAGCGTGCTCACCCGGGCGGTCCGGACGTCCAGCCCGCACTGCTCGAGCGCGCCGGTGACCCGGTGCAGCAGGCCCATCACGTCGGCCGCGCGCAGTTCCAGCACGGTCGCGTCGGTGGCCGCGTCGTCGAACCAGAGCACCCGCGGCGGCGGCGGGAAGCCGGCCACGATGGGCCCGCCGGCCGGCGCGTACGCCTGCTCCTTGGCGGCCAGCCGCTCGGTGACCGGCAGGTGCCCGGCCAGCACCCGGGCCACGTCGGTGCGCAGCAGCGCCGGATCCGGGCCGCGACCGAAGCGGGGCGTCACCTGGAACACGTTCACCGCCATCGCGCCGGGCAGCGGGTCCACTGTGGACCCCGCGTCCAGGACGGTGGCGATGGTGGCCGAGCGCACGTCCAGCTGGTGCAGGGCGAGCACGCCGGCGGTGCGGCTGAGCAGCCCGGGCTCGTCCGGCGCGGCCACCACCACCGCCTCGCCGTCGACCCGGACGGCGACCGTGCCGGCGTCGGCCAGCGCCCGCTGGTCGGCGGTCAGCGCCGGCTGGATCGGCAGCGGTGAGCCGTTCAGCACCGAGGCGGCCCGGTCCACCAGCTGCCCGACCAGGCCGGCCTTCCAGTCCGACCAGGCCGCCGGGCCGGTGGCCAGACCGTCCGCGATGGACAGTGCGTGCAGCAGGTCGAGCAGGTCGCGGGAGCCGGCCACCGCGTCCACCACGGTCCGCACGGTGACCGGGTCGTCCAGGTCGCGGCGGGTGGCGGTGTCCGGCAGCAGCAGGTGGAACTGCACCATCGCGACCAGCGTGGCGGCGTCCCCGTAGGACAGCCCGAGCCGCGGGCCGAGCGCGCGCACCACCCGCACGCCGGCGTCGGTGTGGTCGCCCGGCCAGCCCTTGCCGAGGTCGTGGAACAGCGCGCCGAGCAGCAGCAGGTCCGGCCGGGACACGGTGCGGGTCAGCTCGGCCGCGTTGGCCGCGGTCTCGATCAGGTGCCGGTCGACGGTGAACCGGTGCACCGGGTTGCGCTGCGGCAGCGAGCGCACCGGCTCCCACTCCGGCAGCAGCCGGACCAGCAGCCCGGCCCGGTCCAGCGCCTCCAGCACCGACACGCCGGCCCGGCCGGTGCCGAGCAGGTCGACGAACGTGTCCCGGGCGGACGCCGGCCAGGGCGCCGGCAGCGGGGCCGACTCGGTGGCCAGCCGGTCCAGCGCGTGCGGCGCGAGTGGCAGCCGGGCCCGGGCGGCCGCGCAGGCGGCCCGCAGCACCAGTACCGGGTCGGCCCACGGGTCGGCGTCCCGGGCCAGCACCACCTCGCCGTCCTGCTCCACGACGCCGTCGGCGAGCGGCCGGCGCGCCACCGCCGGCGGCCGGCGGCCGGGCAGCCAGCGGCGCTTGCGCGCGTCCAGCTCGACACCGACCCGGCGCCAGGCGGTGTCGGCGGTGAACGCGATCACCCGGCCGGCGTCGTTCACCGCGCGCAGCAGGCCGTTCGCGTCGCCGCGGCCGAGCGCGGCGCCGATGCCGGCCTGCTCCTGCGCGACCAGCCGGTCCAGCGGCCGGCCGGACCGCCGGTGCAGCTCGCCGCGCACGTCCAGCAGCACGTCCCGGGCCGCGCAGACGACCGGCCCGGGCGCCTCCACGAACTGCGCCGCGGCCAGCGCGTGCAGCGCGTGCACGTCCCGCAGCCCGCCGCGGGACTCCTTCAGGTCCGGCTCCAGCAGGAACGCCAGCTCGCCGTGGCTGTCCCAGCGGGCGGTCGTGGCGTCCCGCAGTTCGGGCAGCCGGCGGGTCGCGTCGGCCCGCCAGGCGGCCAGCACCGACTCGCGCAGCAGCAGCGTCAGCGCCGGGTCACCGGCCAGGTGCCGCAGGTCGAGCAGGCCGAGCGCGGCGCGCAGGTCGGACCGGGCCACGGTGACCGCCTCGGCGACGGTCCGGACGGAGTGATCCAGGCTGAGCTTCGCGTCCCAGATCGGGTACCAGATCGCGTCGGCGATATCGGCCACGTCGCGGCGGCCGCGGTGCAGCAGCACCAGGTCCAGGTCCGACCAGGGCGCGGTCTCCCGCCGGCCCAGCCCGCCGACCGCGATCAGCGCCACCCCGTCGGTGACGGTCAGCCGGTCGGCCAGCCAGCGGTCGTAGTGGTCGGTGAGGGCGTCCCGCAGCGCGCCGCCGACCAGGTCGGGCCGGTCCAACAACGCGGACCGGCCCGCCCGCAGCAGCTGCGCGGGCGGGCAGGTCCCCGATGTGGCTGTCATCCGGTCAGAGCGCGTCCGCGCCCCGTTCCCCGGTCCGTACCCGGACTACCGTGTCCACAGCGGACACCCAGACCTTGCCGTCACCGATCTTGCCGGTACGGGCCGACTCGGTGATGGTGTCCAGCACCTTGTCCACATCCAGGTCGTCCACCAGGACCTCGATCCGGATCTTCGGGACCAGATCCACTGTGTACTCGGCGCCGCGGTAGACCTCGGTGTGGCCCTTCTGCCGGCCGTAGCCGCGAACCTCGCTGATGGTCAGGCCGAGCACGCCGAGCGTCTCCAGCGCCGCCTTCACGTCGTCCAGCTTGAACGGCTTGATGATCGCCGTCACCAGCTTCATGCCGAGACTCCTTCCTTGCTGGCCGCGCTGTTCGGCGTGCTCGAGGTCAGGACGCCCCCGGCGGTACCGCCACCGCCGGACAGCGAGCTGAACTCGTACGCCGTCTCGCCGTGCAGGGCCAGGTCCATACCCTCGAGCTCCTGATCCTCAGGCATCCGGTGCTTGATGAACAGGTTGATCACGAACGCGATGATCAGCGTCATCACGAAGGTGTACCCGATCACGCTGACCACGGCCAGAGCCTGCTTGCCCAGCAGCGACGCGCCGCCGCCGTAGAACAGGCCGTCGGCACCGAGTGAGTTGGTGTCGAGGGTGGCGAACAGACCGACGCAGAGCGAGCCGATGATGCCGCCGATCAGGTGCACCGCGCCGACGTCCAGCGAGTCGTCGATGCGCACCTTGCCCTTGATGGACACCGCCAGCGCACAGCCCATGCCGGCCAGCGCACCGACCGCGATGGAGCCCATCGGGCTGACGAAGCCGGCGCACGGGGTGATGGCGACCAGACCGGCGACCGCCCCCGACGCGGCGCCGAGCGTGGTGGCCTTGCCGTCCCGCAGCTTCTCCACCAGCAGCCAGCCCAGCAGTGCGGCGGCCGTGGCGGTGTTGGTGTTCACGAAGGCGTAGCCGGCGATGTTGTTGGCGGCCAGGGCCGACCCGGCGTTGAAGCCGAACCAGCCGAACCACAGCAGGCCGGCGCCGAGCAGCACGAACGGCACGTTGTGCGGCCGCATGTTCTCCTTGGGCCAGCCCCGGCGGCGACCCAGGAAGATCGCCATCGCGATGCCGGCGACGCCCGCGTTGATGTGCACCACGGTGCCGCCGGCGAAGTCCAGCGCGCCCTTCTTGAACAGCCAGCCCTCGGGCGAGAACACCCAGTGCGCGACCGGGCTGTAGACGAGGATCGACCAGGCAACGATGAACGGGACGAACGCACCGAACTTCCAGCGGTCCGCGGTGGACCCGGTGATCAGCGCCGGGGTGATCACCGCGAACATCAGCTGGAAGACCACGAACACCATCGGTGGAATCACCTGGGCGAAGTTGTCCGTGTAACCGGGCAGTGTCTCGTTGATGTGCTGCAGGCCGAACTGATGGAAGTCACCGACGAACCCGTTGCCCTGGCCGAACGCGAGCGAGAAGCCGACCACGACCCAGGTCACACTGACCAGAGCGATGGTGACGAAGTTCTGCATGAGCATGCCCAGGGCGCTCTTCGCGCGGACCATGCCGCCGTAGAAGAACGCCAGGCCAGGCGTCATAAGCAGGACCAGCGCAGCGCTGGCGAGGACCCAGGCAGTGGCGCCTGTGTCGATCTTGGTAAGGTCGAACGGCGGCACGACTCCTCCTGTCGCTCGAATGGTGTAGCGACCGTGCCAGCACGCCGTTTCTGGTCGGAGTCCCGGGTGTTTCGCGGCTGTGAACGCTGTGACCTTCGTGCGACAGCCGCGTTACCGTTCCCGACTTGGCCGGCATCCCAGGGCATAGCCGCCGGGCCGGACCGTCCACCGTTGGCCGCTGTTGGCCGGTACCGGCCAATCGGCCCAGCCGACCGCCGCCCGCGCCGAACTTGGCCATCCGGCCGCGCCGACTCATCCGAGCATGAGCACCGGAGAGAGCGCTTCCACGGGGAGCCCCGCGAAACCGCGCAGGGCAGGACAAGTCGCCGCCGCGCTACCCCCGGACGTGGGTCAGCAAACACCGAATCGATAACGGGGTCTTGACACCGTCGTAACAGGCGAGCACGCTCTTCCACATGTGAGAGCGCTCTCACGAGGAGCCACTCACCGGGTCCAGCCACCCGCCAGGAGGACGTCCATGCGTTGCTCGGGTCGGCCGTCTCGGACGGTGCCGTTGAGCGCGGGGCTGGGCTTTACGATCAGGCCATATGCAGGCATTTTCGGCCGGTGCTGATGGGTGCCGGGCGGGTGGAGGAGTCGGCATGAGCACGCCGGTCAGCCCGGCCACAGATGTCCCGACCAAGGATGTCGCGGCCGACACCAAAGGTGGCGAGGTCCGTTTTCCGAGCGACTTCCTCTGGGGTGCGGCCACTGCGGCCTACCAGATCGAGGGTGGCGCCACGGCGGACGGTCGAGGACCGTCCATCTGGGACACGTTCAGCCACACCCCCGGGCGGGTTGCGAACGGGGACACCGGCGACGTTGCCGTTGACCACTACAACCGCTACGTCGAGGACATCGCGCTGCTGGCGACCCTCGGCGTCAAGGCGTACCGGTTCAGCATTTCCTGGCCGCGGGTGCAGCCCCTCGGTCATGGCCCGGTCAACGAGCCGGGGCTGGACTTCTACCGGCGGCTGACCGACACGCTGCTGGAGCACGGCATCGAACCGGTGGCGACCCTGTACCACTGGGATCTGCCGCAGGCGCTGCAGGACGAGGGCGGCTGGGTCAACCGCGACACCTCGGCCCGGTTCGCCGACTACGCCAGCATCATGGCCGGCGCGCTCGGCGACCGGGTGCAGCGCTGGACCACCCTGAACGAGCCCTGGTGCTCGGCGTTCCTCGGCTACGCCTCGGGCCAGCACGCCCCCGGCATCGCCGACCCCGGCCAGTCCTTCCGGGCCGTGCACCACCTGCTGCTCGGACATGGCCTGGCCACCCACGCGATCCGGGCCGCCACCCTGAGCCGCGCCCAGGTGTCGCTGGTGATCAACCCGGCACCGGTGACCGCGGCCAGCGACCGGCCGGCCGACCTGGACGCCGCCCGCCGGGTGGACGCGGTGCAGAACCGGCTGTTCCTGGACGCGGTGTTGAAAGGCCACTACCCGGCCGACCTGCCTGGTGACGCGGCCCGCTGGACCCGGTGGGACTTCGTCAAGCCCGGCGACGAGCATGTGATCGCCACCCCGCTGGACATGCTCGGGGTCAACTACTACCAGCCGTTGCGGGTCGCCGCCGCGGATACCGACGAGGGCAGTCACCCGGGTACCGCCGGCACCCGGATGCTGCCACCGCCCGGCGCGCGCACCGCGATGGACTGGGAGATCGAGCCGCAGGGCCTGGTCGACGTACTGATGCGGATCCACAACGGGTACCCCCGGCTGCCGCTGGTCGTCACCGAGAACGGGGCCGCGTTCGACGACCAGGTCGGGCCGGACGGCCGGGTACACGACATCGACCGGGTCCGGTTCCTGGACGGCCACTTCCGGGCAGCGCACACGGCCATGCAACGGGGTGTCGATCTGCGTGGCTACTTCGTCTGGTCGTTCCTGGACAACTTCGAATGGGCGGAAGGTTACGCCCGCCGGTTCGGACTGGTCTATGTGGATTACGCCTCGCAGCGCAGAATCCTGAAAGACAGTGGTTACTGGTTTCAGGATGTCGTCTCCCGCGGCGGGATCGTCGGCGCTCCCCCCGGCGGCGGATGACATGGAGGCGAGGGAGGTGGCCGTGACTTCAGGAACCGCTGGAGTCCGCCGGCCGCGGCCCACCCTGGAAGAGGTCGCCGCGTACGCGCAGGTTTCCCGGGCGACGGTGTCCCGTGTGATCAACGGGTCGCCGCGGGTGAGTCCGGAGGCGCGGGCGGCAGTCGAGCGGGCGGTAGAGCGGCTCGGGTACGTGGCGAACAGTGCCGCCCGCAGTCTCGTCACCCAGCGGACGGATTCGATCGCCCTCGTGGTGTCCGAGCCGGACGTCCGGGTGTTCGCCGAACCGTTCTTCGGCGGGATCGTCCGCGGCGCCAGCCAGGAGTTGACCGCGGCAGGAAAACAGCTCGTGCTGATCATGGCGCAGAGCGAAGGAGACAGGGACCGGGTCGAGCGGTACGTAGGTGGCGGTCACGCGGACGCCGTCCTGCTGCTGTCGCTGCACGGCGCGGACCCGTTGCCCGCGGCGTTCGCCCGGGCCGGCATACCGACCGTGATCGGTGGCCGGCCGCTGAGCGGAGCCGAACTTCCGTACGTGGACGTGGACAACCGGGGCGGCGCCCGGGATGCGGTCAGCTACCTGCTGGAGCAGGGCCGAACCCAGGTCGCCACCATTGCCGGGCCGCAGGACCACTGCGCCGGTGTGGACCGGCTGTCCGGCTACCGGGACGCGCTGGGCCCGCGGCGGTACCGCCGCTCCCTGATCGCGTACGGCACGTACGGCCAGCAGAGCGGTGAGCAGGCCATGGCCGACCTGCTCGAACGTGGGCCGCGCCTGGACGCCGTGTTCGCGGCGTCCGACCTGATGGCCGTCGGTGCGCTGCGTGCGCTGCGCAAGGCCGGCCGCCGGGTGCCAGATGACGTGGCACTCGTCGGCTTCGACGACCTCGACCTGGCCACCATGACGGAGCCTGCGTTGACCACGGTGCGCCAGCCGACCGTCGAGATGGGACGGCAGATGGCAAGCCTGGTGTTAGCGCTGGCCGAGCGGCCGCACGCTCCGCGCGCTCGCGGCCTGATCCTGCCGACTGAGCTGGTTACCAGGCAGTCGGCCTAAACAATCCAGGAGGGGTTCGATGTACACCGTGCGGAGGAGGACGAGAGCGCTGCTCGGCGCGCTCATCGTCGGCACGCTCGCGATCGCGGGCTGCAGCTCCAACGACAAGAGCGACAGCAACACTGGCAACGGCGCCAACGCGAACGCCCCGGTGACGCTGAACGTCCGTCTGTTCGGGACCTTCGGCTACAAGGAAGCCGGGCTCTTCGACGCCTACCACACCCTGCATCCCAACGTCACGATCAACTTCAGCAGCATCCAGCAGGAGAACGACTACTACCCGGTGCTGCAGCAGAACCTGAACGCGGCCAAGGGCAGCATCGACGTGGCCGGCCTCGAGGTCGGCCGGATCGCCGATGTCACCCAGAACCTGTCGGCCAAGTTCACCGACCTGAACACGCTCGGCGCGAGCAGTCAGGAGAGCAGCTTCTACCCGTGGAAGTGGAAGGCTGCGACCACCACGGATGGCAAGGTGCTGGGCCTGGGCACCGACGTGGGCCCGATTGCGATCGCCTACCGGACCGACCTGTTCAAGCAGGCCGGGCTGCCGACCGACCGCGATGAGCTGGCGAAGAAGTGGACCAGCTGGGACGCCTTCCTGGCCATGGGCGCGCAGTACAAGGCCAAGATGGGCAAGTCGGCGTTCATCGACACCTCCAGCGGCCTGTACAACACGATTCTCGGCGGCTCGGTGAAGCAGTACTACGACGAGTCCGGCACCCCGATCTACGACAGCAACCCGGCCGTCAAGCAGGCCTGGGACACCGCCGTCAAGGCGATCCAGGAAGGTCTGACCGGCAAGGTCAACCAGTTCAGCGGCGACTGGGACAAGGGCTTCGCCAGCGGCTCGTTCGCGACCGTCGGCGCCCCGTCCTGGATGATCGGCTACATCAAGGGCAAGGCTGGCGACAAGGGCAGCGGCAAGTGGGACATCGCGCCCGGCCCGAACTCGGCCAACTGGGGCGGCTCGTACCTGGGCATCCCGAAGAACAGCCAGCACGCCAAGGAGGCCTACGACCTGATCAAGTGGCTGACCGAGGCCCCGCAGCAGGTCACGCTGTTCAAGAAGGGCGGCAACTTCCCGTCCAGCTCCGTCGCCGCGGCCGACCCGGCCGTGGCCGGCTACACCGAGCCGTACTTCAACAACGCGCCCACCGGCAAGATCTTCGGTGACGTGGCGGCGAAGCTGCCGGTGCAGATCATCGGCCCGAAGGACGGCGCGATCAAGGACGCTTTCAGCACCGCGCTGCTCTCGATCGAGACTCAGGGCAAGTCGCCCGACGAGGCCTGGGCGGCAGCACTGAAGAACATCAAGAACGCCATCGGCTAGCCGCCAGGCCGCCGCTCTGACGGGTGGCACCCGGGGGTGCGTCCCTCCCCCGGGTGCCACCGCTCCACGAAGGAAGGACGCGCATTGGTCGCGACTGAGCCGGACGTCCGGCAGAGCGATCTCCCGGCGCCGGCGGGGACGGCCCGCAGGCACGGGCGGCCCCGCCGGCCCGGTGCCGGACTGACCCCGTACACGTTCGTACTGCCGTTCTTCGTCGTCTTCGGCGCGTTCGGCCTCTTCCCGCTGATCTACACGGCCTGGGTGTCGCTGCACAAGGTCGACTTCGGCACGCCGGAGAAGATGACCTGGGTCGGGTTCAAGAACTACAGCACCCTGCTGCACAGCGAGTTCTTCTGGAACGCGCTGCGGAACACGTTCACCATCGGCGTGATCTCCACCGTGCCGCAACTGCTGATGGCGCTCGGCCTGGCCCACCTGCTCAACTACCAGGTGCGCGGCCGGACGTTCTTCCGGGTGGCGATGCTGATGCCGTACGCCACCTCGGTGGCGGCGGCCACGCTGGTCTTCACCGGCCTGTTCGGCCGCGACTTCGGGTTCATCAACTGGCTGCTCGGCCTGGTCGGATTCGACCACATCGACTGGCAGGCCGGCCGGTGGACCTCGCAGATCGCGATATCCACGATCGTCACCTGGCGCTGGACCGGCTACAACGCGCTGATCTACCTGGCTGCGATGCAGTCGATCTCCACCGACCTGTACGAGTCGGCCGCGATCGACGGGGCCAGCCGCTGGCAGCAGTTCCGGTACGTGACGATCCCCGCGCTGCGCCCGACGATCCTGTTCACCATCATCATCTCCACCATCGGCGCCACCCAGATCTTCGGCGAGCCGCTGCTGTTCGGCGGGCAGGTCGGCCACAGCGGCGGCGTCAGCCGGCAGTACCAGACCCTCGGGCTGCTGCTGTACGACGAGGGCTGGCGCAACTCCAAGCTGGGCTACGCTGCCGCCGTCGCCTGGACCATGTTCGTGATCATCCTGATAGCCGTCCTGGTCAACGCCACCCTCGCCCGCGGGCGACAACGGTCCCGAGATTGAGGCGGATCCCGTGACTGTCATTACCGCAACGGCCGCTCCGGTCGATCCAGCGCCGCCGCCGGGCGGCGGGCGGCGCAAGCACAGCGGAAACAGCCAACTGCGCGCCGGCTGGCTGACCTACGTGATCCTCGGCTTCGTCGCGCTGATCTCGATCTTCCCGCTGTACTACACGCTGGTCATGGCGACCCGGACGAACGCCGAGATCAACGAGGTGCCACCGCCGCTGATACCGGGCGGCCGGCTGCTGCACAACATCCGGGTGGCCTACGACACCGCCGACCTGACCAAGGCGATGATCAACTCGGTGATCGTGTCCGGCTCGATCGCGCTGGGCACGGTGCTGTTCTGCACGCTGGCCGGGTTCGCGTTCGCGAAGCTGAGGTTCCGGTTCCGGTCGGTGCTGCTCGCGCTGACGATCGGCACGATCCTGATCCCACCGAGCCTCGGCGTCATCCCGCTCTACCAGATCATGGTGCGGCTCGGCTGGACCGACCACCTGCAGGCGGTGATCCTGCCGACCCTGGTCACCGCGTTCGGTGTCTTCTTCATGCGCCAGTACCTGGCGCAGGCGATGCCCACCGAGCTGCTCGAGGCCGGCTGGATCGATGGCGCCTCGACGTTCCGGGTCTTCTGGTCGATCGTGCTGCCGATCGCCCGGCCGGCGATGGCCGTGCTCGGCATGCTGACGTTCCTGCAAGCGTGGAACGACTTCTTCTGGCCGATCCTGGTGTTGCAGTTGGACAACCCGACCGTCCAGGTGGCGCTGCAGAACCTCGGCACCGGCTACGTGCCGGACCAGTCGGTCATCCTGGCCGGCACGTTCCTCACCACGATCCCGGTGATCCTGATCTTCGTCGTGCTGGGCCGGCAGATCGTCGGCGGGATCATGCACGGGGCGCTCAAGGGCTGACCGGCCGGCCCGCCGCGGTCCCGCGGCCGCGGCGGGCCACTAACTCCCCGGTCAGCCGCTCAGGCGAAGATGCCCTGGCCCGGCGCCAGCAGGTGCTTCGGGTCGTAGCAGGCCTTGGCCGCGGCGAACGCGGCGTACCGCTTGCCGTAGTGGTCCCGCCAGTCGGCCGGGCTGAACGGCACCGAGCCGACCGGGTACCGCTTCCCGCCGACCGCGCGGGCCGCCTCGTACAGCGCCCGGTTGTCCGCCAGTTGGCGGGCCACCACTGCCGGGTCCGGCGGCACCGCGGTGCGCAGCAGCGCGAACAGGAACGCCACCGGCTCGGCCGGCTTCATCGTGAACGGCCTGGTCAGCCGGTCGGTACGGAACGGGTAGAGCAGCACCGGCCCCTGCCCGGTGTCGTCCAGGGTGAGGTCCGCCAGCGCCGCGCCGACCACCTGCCGGGTCTTGCCGGACGGCAGGAACAGGTTGATCCAGGGGTGCGGGAAGTACCAGATGCCGAGCTCCTTGAGCAGCTCGACGGTGGGCGCCAGCCGGTTCACCCAGTCCAGGTAGGAGTATTCGGTGATCACGGTGCGGGCCGGGTCGAAGTGCAGGCCGGCCAGCAGCGCGGCGTCGTCCGGGTCGGCCGGCGGGCGGTAGTAGCTGGCCGCGTCCACCATGAACTCCCAGCCGCCGCCGGCCGCCGGCACCGCCTGCCCCTCCAGCGAGCTGAACCGGCCGCTGGCCAGCAGCAGCCGCTGGTCGGCCAGGTAGGTGCCGAGGTCCGGGTAGTACAGCTGGTAGGAGCGGACCTCGGTCGGCGCCGGGATCAGCCGGATCGTCGCGCGCACCACCACCGCGAACTGGCCCAGCCCGCCGAGCACGCACTCGAACAGCTGCCGGTCCTCGGTCGGCGAGCAGTGCCGCAGCACGCCGTCGCCGGTGACCACGTCCAGCGCCAGCACGTTGTCCACCTGCATGCCGTGGTGCTGGGTCGCGCCGCCGATGCCACCGGCGGCGAGCGTGCCGCCGACGGTGATGTCCACGTAGTCGGTGTAGACCGGCACGGTCAGCCCGCGGTCGGCGGCGGCGCGGGCCAGGTCGAGCCAGCGCACGCCGGCGTCCACGGTCGCCGACCCGGCGCTGATCTGGCCGATCGTGGCCAGCGCGTTGACGTCGATCACCAGGCCGCCGTCCACCTGGGCCTGGCCGAACGTGGTGTGCGCCTGGCCGCGGGCGGCCACCTTGATCCGCAGCTGGTTGGCGTACCGGACCGCGGTCACGATGTCCCGGACCGAGCCGGGGCGCAGCAGCGCCACCGGCAGCCGGTGCACGATGTGGCCGTAGTCGTCGGCCGCCCCGGTCAGCCCGCCGGGGTCGATGATCAGCTCGCCGTCCAGCCCTGGAATCGCCACCGCTCCGGCCATCCCTCCCTCGCTCGCCGCGGCCGCCGTCAGCCAGCCCCGACCGAACGGGTCGAAGGCGACGACGGCGGCGCCGGCCAGTGCGGTGGCGAGGAACCCGCGGCGGTCAAGGCGGTCAGGCATGGTGGTACCCCCTGGCAGCGCATCGGAGCAGGGCTTCGGTGACGAACGGTCCGCATCGAGCCGTCCGGCGCCCAGCTAACACGATCCCGACCAGGCCCGCCCAGGATCTCGCCAAACCCGCCGGGACGCACCCAGCGCGACACAGGTCTAACCAAGAAGCGCGTCGACAAACGCCTCCGGCTCGAACGGGGCGAGATCGTCGGCGCCCTCGCCGAGGCCGATCAGCTTGACCGGCACGCCGAGTTCGCGCTGCACCGCGATCACGATGCCGCCCTTGGCGGTGCCGTCCAGCTTGGTCAGCACGATGCCGGTGACGTCCACCGCCTCGGTGAACACCCGGGCCTGGATCACCCCGTTCTGCCCGGTGGTGGCGTCCAGCACCAGCAGCGTCTCGTCCACCGGCCCGTGCTTCTCGATCACCCGCTTGACCTTGCCCAGCTCGTCCATCAGGCCGGTCTTCGTGTGCAGCCGGCCCGCGGTGTCCACCAGCACGGTGTCCACATGCGACTCGATGCCCTGCTTGACCGCCTCGAACGCGACCGAGGCCGGGTCGGCACCGGCGTGCGACCGCACGGTGCGGGCGCCGACCCGCGACCCCCACGTCTCCAGCTGGTCGGCGGCGGCGGCGCGGAAGGTGTCGGCCGCGCCGAGCAGCACGGTGCGGCCGTCGGCGACCAGCACCCGGGCCAGCTTGCCGCAGGTGGTGGTCTTGCCGGTGCCGTTCACGCCGACCACCAGCAGCACGGCGGGCTTGCCGTCGGGGGCCGGCGCGGTGTGCAGGGTGCGGTCGGCCGTCGGGTCCAGCGCGGCGACCAGCTCCTCGGAGAGCAGCGCGCGCAGGTCCGGCTCGGTCCGGGTGCCGAGCACCCGGGTCCGGGTACGCAGCCGCTCGACGATCTCGGCGGTGGCGGCCACGCCCACGTCCGCCTGCAGCAGGGTGTCCTCGATCTCCTCCCAGACCTCGTCGTCCAGCCGCTCCCGGCCGAGCAGGCCGAGCAGGCCGCGGCCCAGCGACGACTGCGAGCGGGCCAGCCGGGCCCGCAGCCGGACCAGCCGGCCGGCGGTCGGCGCCGGTATCTCCAGCGCCGGTTCGAGCGCGGCGGCCTCCGGAGCGGTGAGCTCCGCAGTGGCCGCCTCCGGGGTGGCCGCCTCGGGCGTTGCCGCCGCCGGGGTGGCCGCCTCCGGCACCGGGGTGCCGGGCGGCGTCGGGGTGGGCGGGGCCAGGGTGCCGGTGGCTGCCGGCCGCCCGGTCGGCTGCCCGGTCGGCTGCCCGGTCGGGGGCAGCGGCGGGGCCGATCGCCGGCGCGGCAGCAGGAACGCCGCCAGCCCCCCGGCCAGCAGCACGACGAGCACGATCGCCAACACCACGTACACCATGGGTCGATCCTCTCAACCCCGGTGATCCCGGCCACCGCCGGCCGGCCGGCGCCGGGTGTCGGCGCCCGGCGGCGCCGAAACAGTCGGCCCGGCACGACGCCGACATCTGTCGCAAGTGGACATTCAGCCGCCCCTGGACCGCTTGCCGTGTAAGGATGCTTGGCGGCCCAGGGTGCGCAGAACCGGCACAGCGAGGAGTCGCATGAGTACGATGAGCATGTCCCAGCGGGTCACCGAGACGGTGAAGTCGATGCGACGCGACGTCCCGGAGTGTGTTGCCGCCGGGGTGGTCGACATGTCCACCGGCATGCTGCTGGCCGTCGACACCGTGGACTCCCACCCGCAGGAGCTGCTCGACCTGCTCGCCGCCGCCACCTTCGACCTCTTCCAGGGCCGCAACGTGGTGATGATCGAGGACAGCTTCAAGCAGCGCCGCGGCGTCACCAGCAACGAGCACTACTTCCAGGAAATTATGATCAACAGTGAGAACCTGGTGCACCTGTTCATCCGCAGCCCGGATGACGCCGACATCGTCACCGCCGTCATCTGCCGCCGTGGCGTGAACATCGGCATGCTGTTCGCTCAGGCCCGATCCGTACTCCGTCAGGTCGAAGCACTCGGCTGAGCCGCCGGGCCGGCTGGCCGCCGCAGGCCGGCCGAGCCCGCCGCGGGCCACCCTCGGCGGGCGGCCGGGTCAGCGGCGGTAGTCGCGCAGCTCGCGTGGCGCCGGCAGCAGCGCGGCGATCCTGTCGACCGCGGCCCGCGCCTCCAGATGCAGCCGGCCGATGTTGAGGCCGCTGTCGCCGAGTACGACCAGCAGCGCCTGCCCGCCGACCGCGTAGACCACGATGTAGCCGTCGCTGCACCGGATCGCGGTCTCCCGGAACGCGCCCACGCCGACCACGTGCGCCATCCGCTGGCCGAGGCTCAGCTCGGCGGCGGCCAGCGCGGCCAGCCCGTCCGGCTCGACGCCCTCGGCGTCCGCGGCCACCAGCAGGCCGTCCGCGCTGGCCACGGCCAGGCCGACCACCCCGGTCACCCGGTCGCGCAGCGCCCGCAACGTGACCAGCAACAGGTCCTGACTCACTGAAATCTCCTTGCTCAACGGGTCTTGCGCAGAAGGGGTTCAGAGCCGGCGGAGCGCGGCGGCGAGGCGGCGCATGGTGCCGTCGTCCAGCGGTGCCGCCGGCTCCTGGACGATCTGATCCAGGATCGCCACGCCGGCCCCGGCGTACCGGAGGTCCGCGCCGACCGGGCGGCCGCCCGGCCAGGTCGCGTTCGGTCGCCGCCTTGGCAGGGCGGCCGGCAGGCCGTGCTCGTCCCGCCCGTCGCCGGCCGGGTCCGGCCCGGCCCGGCGACCGTCCGGGTTGGACGGTTCGGCGCCCGAGCCGCCGGCGGGGTCGCCGCCCGCCGGGTCGCGGCCCACAGGGTCGCCGCCCGCTAGGTCGCGGCCCGCCGGATCGCGGCCCGGCTCGCCGGTCCAGCCGGGGTTCTGGTCCGGCTCGGCCCCGGCGGCCGGCCCACTGCCCCAGCCGGCATCTCGGTCCCGGGCTGGCCCGGGCAGCCAGCCGCCGGCCCCATCGCGGGCCGCGCCGGCAGCCGGGCCGGGCCGCCACCCGCTGGTGCCGTCGTCGTCCCGGGCCGGGTCGGCAGCCGGGTCGGGCTGCCAGCCGCTGGTGCCGTCGTCCCGGGCCGGGTCGGCGGCCGGGTCGGCCGACCAGCCGTCGCCGCCATCGCGGGCCACGGTCTGGCCTTCGGGCCAGCCGGCGTCCGCGGCCGGGATGACCGCGGTGACCGCGGCGGCCAGCTCACCGCCGGCCAGTTGGGCCAGTTCACGGCGGGCCAGGGCGAGGTTCGTCCGGTTGCGGTCGAGCAGCACATGGACGAACGCGACGGCCTCGCCGGCCGCGTAGATCGGCCGGATCAGGTGGAACCAGCCGCCGGTGCAGACGAGCAGGTCCTCGGGCTGGTTCGGGCCGAGCCGGCGGGCGATGTGCAGGCCGGCCAGCACCATCGCGGTGCCAGCGGCGGCCACCGACTCAGACCGCAGCGCCGGGTCGCCGGCGGCACCGAGCGTCGCGCCGGTGGTGACGTCGACCACCGCGGCGGACTGGGCCTCGAGCACCTGCATGGCCCAGGCGATGGCGCCGTCCACTGCGGACACCCGCTCCCCCTCCCACTGCCCGGCCGGCACCGGACGAACTACCTCACTCGTTCGACGACCACGACGCCCAGGCGTGCGGCAACCGCGCGGCCCAGCGGCCGGCGATGCCCGGTGTGCTCGCGCCGGGCGCGCCGCTGGCGCCGGGCGCTCCGCTGGTGCCCGGCCGGCGCCGCGGCAGGTCCGCCGACTCGTCCCGCCGCTCGGCGCCGTCGGCCTCGGCCGGGTAGGCCGGGTCGGCGTAGCCGGCATCCCCCGCCGCGGGGACCCGTCGGGCCGGCGGCTGGCCACCGGATGGCAGCGGTTGCAGCAGCGGCACCTCGCGCCGCGAGGCCACCTGCACCAGCCCGGCGTCGAGCAGCCGGGCGATCTCCAGGGTGACCGCGTATACGCCGCGGCCGAGCACGAAGGCGAGATCGCGCGGGGTACGCCGGCCATCGGCGTGACTGAGCAGGTTCCACTGCTCCGGGCTGAGCGTGACCGCGTCCCGGTCCAACCAGGACACCGGCACGATCCGGTCCCGGTCGTGCGCCACCGGCTCACGCCGGCCGGCGAGCACGTGCCGGCGCCGGTCGAGTTCCTGCCAGAGCCGGTCGGCCGTGATGCCCGGCACCGCCGGCAACCAGAACGGGTCGGTGGAGACCAGCCGGCAGTCGATCACCTGGCCGGTGGCGACCGCGAACGTCCCGTCGAACACGGCGGCCACGGCGAGCTGCTCCAGTTCGGCGGCCGACACCAGCCCGCGACTGATCAACTCCGGGCCGAGCCGGATCGCGCCGGCCGGATCACCGGCGATCGCGCCGATCGCGCCGGACCAGTCCGACTCGGTGAGCCGGCCGGACCGCAGCAACTGCACCTCGACCCCCGGCGCCCCGGGGGTCTCCACCGCCACGGTCAGGCCATCGGCCAGGTGGACCAGACCACCGGGTTCGCCGCCGACCTGGACCGCGCCGGTCACCTGCTCGTCGGCGCAGCGTTGCAGCGTCAGGCCGAGCAGTTCCGCCGCGCCGGACAGCCGGGCCCGGGCCGCCTCCGCACCGGGACGTGGGGCCTGCAGTTCCATCGTCAGGACGCCAGATCCCGCTCGATCCGGGCGATCTCGTGCAGGCTCAGCGCCAGGTTCGCCCGGGCCCGCTCCAGCCCGACGAACAGCAGCAGCGCGTCACCGCCGCCGTCCCGCACCGTCCGGACCAGGTGGTACCGGCTGGGCGTGGTCACCAGCACGTCCTCCACCCCGTTGGCGAATCCCAGCTGCGCCAGCGAGGAACGGGCCGCCCGCACCACACTCGACGCACCGTCCGCCGCCATCGCCAGGTCCAGACCACCACCCGCGTCGCCGGCGGTACGCAGCGCCGCGCCGGTGCCGTAGTCGACGAACGCCGCCGCGGTGGCGCCACCGATCCGCATCACCCGGCTGAGGGACTCATCGAGCGTCAGCATCTCTTTCCCATTCCTCGTCGCCGTGCCCGGCACCTTACGGCCAGCCGATGTCCAGCGCACCAGGACCAGGCAATATCTACAGAACGTCGTTGATCGACTGTCTACAGTGGCCGTCCGATGAGGACACCGGTGACAATCCGCCGATGTGACCGAACGTGTTGCGGTGCCTGGTGATACGCAGTTACGGTCCGGGCCGGGAACGGGCCGGGATATCGAGGTCCGACTTCAGCAACAATCGCCTTAGGAGGCCAGGTGGACATCGAGTCCGCGCTGAAAGAGGCAATGCAGATCGACGGCGCGATCGGGGTCGCCCTGGTCGATTACGACAGCGGGATGGCGCTCGGCACCCTCGGGGGCGGAAAGTACCTCGACCTGGACATCGCCTCGGCCGGTAACACCGAGGTGGTCCGGGCAAAGATGCGGACGCTCGCCTCGCTGCAGCTGTCCGAGAGCATCGAGGACATTCTGATCACGCTCAGCACCCAGTACCACCTGATCCGGCTGATGAACCGCGGCCCGAGCGGGTCGCTGTTCCTGTACATGGCACTGGATCGCAGCAAGGCGAACCTGGCGCTGGCCCGGCACCACCTCAGGCGCATCGAAGCCGACCTCGTCGTCTGACCCGTGGTCTGACGAGGAGCTCGGCACCAGCCGGGGAGGGGGACTGGTGAGCGCGCAGGAGGAAACCACCACCGAGACAACCTGGTCCGCGTTCCGCCGCCCGAACAGGCCGCGGATGCCGCCGGTCGACGCCACCGCCATCGCGGAGGAGATCGACCGACTGCGCGAGCAGGTCCCCGGCGTCGACGGCGTTCTGGTCGCCACCGTCGAGGGCCTGCTGATCGCCCAGGACATGCCCGACACGGAGTCGAACACGGCTGCCGCACTGGCCGCCACGATGCACGGGCTGGGTGAGCGGGCCACCGCGACGCTGTCCCGCGGCCAGTTCCGCAACAGCGTCACCTGGGGCAGCCACGGGTACGTCGCGGTGTACGCGGCCGGCCCGATCGCCGTGCTGACCGTACTGGCGAGCCCGGCGAGCAACGTGGGCCGGCTGCACCTGGAGGCCCGCCGCAGCGCCGACCGGATCGCCGAACTGGTACCCGGACCCGACTACAGCAGCCTGCCACCGGTCGACCCGCCCTACTGATCGACCCATGCCGGCCCGATCGGCCCCGGAACCCGGGCGCCGGCCGGGCCGGTCGGCATGTCCCGGCCCAATGCTGGCCCGGCGGTTCAGGCGATGATCACGGTGGCCGGCAGGCGCGGCGACGGGATCCGGTCGTCGGTGGTGACCAGCGGGCAGTCCAGGTCGATCGCCAGCGCCACGTAGAGCGCCTCGTACGCGGTCAGCTTGTCCCGGAAGGACCAGGCCCGGTCCAGCAGCGGCGCCAGCGGGAAACGCCGTACCGGGGACCGGCGCAGGTCCTCCAGCGCGGCGCCGGCCCGGGCCGCGGAGAGCGAGTGGCTGCGCTCCAGCCCGCGCAGCGCGGCCATGATCTCGGCATCGATCACCGCCGGGGCGACCAGGTCGCGCCCGTCCACGGCGCGTTCTACCGCGCCGGCCCGCAGGCCACGGAGCAGCAGCTCGAACAGCGCGCCGGCGTCAATGACGCAATACACGTGCGAACTGGGCGTCCTGCCCCTGGCGTGCCTCGTCCAGCAGCGCGGTCAGATCCACGTGCGGCACCGGCTCACGGTCGGCCAGCGAGGCCAGCCATTCTTCGGTGGACGGCTGCCCCACGTCACGCTCGAGCAGCCGCAGCACGTACTGGCTCACCGAAACGTGCGCGGCCGCAGCCTTGCGGCGAAGCCGCTCGTGCAGGTCTGACGGGACCCTGCGTATCTGGATGGCCGGCACGGTTGCCGAGGCTAGCAGCAGCCGGGTATGCCCGGGCTACCGCAGTGTTACGTCCGCCCGATCGGAGCGGGAACACCGCGTTCAGGCGACAGCAACGGCCCGCCCTGGCGGGCCACCGCTCCCCATCCGGGCTAACCGGCGGACCGGACACCACGTTCGGGTGACAACCCCGGAACACCCGGTCGGGTCAGGCCGACTCGCGCTCGCGCAGCCGCTGGCTGATCACCTGGGTGATGCCGTCGCCCCGCATGCTCGCCCCGTACAGCGCGTCGGCGATCTCCATGGTGCGCTTCTGGTGGGTGATGATGATCAGCTGGCTGGTGTCCCGCAGCTCCTCCACCAGGGTGAGCAGCCGGCCCAGGTTGACGTCGTCCAGCGCCGCCTCGACCTCGTCCATCACGTAGAACGGGGACGGGCGGGCCCGGAAGATCGCGACCAGCAGCGCCACCGCGGTCAGCGACCGCTCGCCGCCGGACAGCAGCGAGAGCCGCTTGATCTTCTTGCCCGGCGGCCGCGCCTCGACCTCGACGCCGGTGGCCAGCAGGTCGTTCGGGTCGGTCAGCAGCAGCCGGCCCTCGCCACCCGGGAACAGCGTCCGGAACACGATCTCGAACTCCCGGGCGGTGTCGGCGTACGCGGACGCGAACACTTCGTGTATTCGCTCGTCCACTTCGCGCACCACGGTGAGCAGGTCGCGCCGGGTCGCCTTGAGGTCCTCCAGCTGGGTGGACAGGAACGCGTGCCGTTCCTCCAGCGCCGCGAACTCCTCCAGCGCCAGCGGGTTGACCTTGCCGAGCAGGGCCAGGTCGCGCTCGGCCCGGGCGGCCCGCTTCTCCTGGCTGGGCCGGTCGTACGGGCCAGGCCCGGGCGCCGGCTTGCCGTCCGCCTCGGCCTTGGCGACCTCGGCGGCGGACGGCGGCACCAGCTGCTCCGGGCCGTACTCGGCGACCAGCGTCTCCAGGTCGACGCCGTGCTCCTCGGCGGCCTTCGCCTCCAGCTGCTCGATCCGCAGCCGCTGCTCGGCCCGGGCGATCTCGTCCCGGTGCACGACGTCGGTCAGCTGGTCCAGCTCGGTGGCCAGCTCCCGGCTGGACGCGCGCAGCGCCAGCAGCTCGCCCTCGCGGACCACCCGGGCCTGCTGCGCGGCGTCCCGCTCGGCGGCGGCGGTGACCAGCGAGCCGGCGATCCGGGTCAGCGCGAACTGGGCCGCCTCGGCCACCGCGGCGGCCACCAGCGCGCCCTGGGCCCGGGCCGCCTGGCGCTGCTCGTGCCGGGCCCGGGCGGCCCGCTCGGTGGCCGCAGCGCGCAGCAGGGACTCGGCGCGGCCGGCCACCGCGCGCACCCGCTCCTCGCCGGTGCGCACCGCCAGCCGGGCCTCCATCTCGGCCTGCCGGGTCGCGCCCACGCCGGCCTGCAGGGCGTCCCGCTCGTCGGTGGACGGCTCCTCGTCCAGCGGGACCGACTCGGCCGCGCTGAACCGCTCCTCCAGGCTGGCGAGCTCGGCCAGGTCGCGGTCGCGCTTGCCGGCGGCGTCAGCGCGGGCCCGGTCCAGCCGGTCGGCCTCCCCGACCGCTGAGCGGGCCGCGGCGCCGAGCCGGGCCAGCTGCTCGGCGACCGCGTTCATCTTCGCGTCCGACTCGTTCAGCGCCGCCATCGCGGTCTCGACCTCGGCCTTACCGTGCGCCTCGGCCGCCTTCGCCTCGGTCAGCCCGGCGGCCAGCTGGCCGCGCCGCTGCTCGGCGTCGGCCAGCCGCTCGATCGCCTCGTCCACCGCGGCCTGCACCTCGATGACGCTGGGCGCGCTGGCCGAACCACCGGCAGCCGAGTAACTGCCGAGCAGGTCGCCGGCGGCGGTCACGGCGCGGACCGCCGGGTGATCGGCGACCAGGCTGCGGGCGGCCGGCAGGTCGGCCACCACCGCCACCCGGTCCAGCGCCCGGTGCAACGCGGCCCGCAACGCGGCCGGCGCCTGCACCAGGTCGACCGCCCAGCGCGCGCCGGCCGGCAGGTCCGGCCAGCCGTCCCGGCGGTCCATAGTGGATTGTCCAGTTGGGACGTCCACTGTGGATTCATAGGCACCGACGAGGAGGCCGGCCCGGCCGGCGTCGTCGGCCTTCAACAGTTCGATCGCGGCGACCGCGCCGTCGGTGGAGTCGATCGCGACGGCGTCGGCGAGGGCGCCCAGCGCGGCGGCCACCGCGCCTTCCGCGCCCGGCTCGACGGTCAGCAGCGCGGCCACCGAGCCGAGCAGGCCGGGCAGCCGGTCGCCGGCGGCCAGCAGCGCGCCGGCGCCGTCCTTGCGGGCCAGGCCGAGCTGTAGCGCGTCGCGGCGGGCCGACCAGGTGGCCCGGTCGCGCTCCGCCTCGCGCTGCGCGTCGGTCAACTCGCGCACCTTCGCCCGGGCCTGCTCGTACCGCCCGGTCGCCGCCTCGTGCCGGGCGTCCAGCCCGAACTCACCCTCGTCCAGCGCGCCGACCTCGGCCTGCAGCGCGTCGAACTCGGCCTGCGCGCGGGCGGCCCGGTCGCGCGCCTCGCTGCCGGCGGCGGCCAGCCGGGCGATCTCCTCGGCCTTCGACTCCACCCGGGTGCGCACCGACTGCACCGAGCCGGCCAGCCGGGCCAGCCCCTCGCGGCGGTCGGCCACCGCGCGCACCGCGGCCACCAGGGCCCGTTCCGCCTCGGTCAGCCGGCGCTCCACCGACTGCCGCTCGGACACCGCCTCGGTCAGCTGGTCACGATCGATCGCCAGCGCCTCGCGCAGCTCCGCTTCCTGCTCGCGGACATCGGCCGCCTCGGCCTCCATCAGTTCCGGGTCGCGGCCGGACCGGGCCTCTGCCGTGTCCGCCGACAGGTGCCGGGCCCGCTCGGAGGCCAGCCGCGCGGTGCCGCGGAAGCGTTCCTCCAAAGCGGACAGTCGGTACCAGATCTCCTGCGCCCGAGCCAGTACCGGCGCGTCCGCCGACATCGCCGCGTCCAGTTCGGATTCCCGGGCGCGGGCGACGGTGAGGTCGCGCTCCACCACCGTGCGCCGCTCCCGCAGCGCGCTCTCGTCGGCCACCTCGCGGGCCAGCTCGGCGCGCAGGGCGAGCAGGTCGTCGGCGAGCAGGCGGAGCCGGGCGTCACGCAGGTCGGCCTGTACGCCGGCGGCCCGCCGGGCGACCTCGGCCTGCCGGCCCAGCGGCTTGAGCTGACGCCGCAACTCGGCGGTGAGGTCGGTCAGCCGGGTCAGGTTGGCCTGCATGGCGTCGAGCTTCCGCAGCGCTTTTTCCTTGCGCTTACGGTGCTTCAGGACGCCGGCGGCCTCCTCGATGAAACCGCGCCGGTCCTCCGGCTTGGCCTGCAGAACCGAGTCGAGCTGACCCTGTCCGACGATAACGTGCATTTCCCGGCCAATACCGGAATCGGACAACAGCTCCTGGATATCCAGTAACCGACAATGGTTGCCGTTGATCTCATATTCGCTCTCGCCGGACCGAAACATCCGGCGGGTGATCGAGACCTCGGTGTAGTCGATCGGCAACGCGCCGTCGGTGTTGTCGATGGTGAGGGTGACCTCGGCGCGGCCCAGCGGAGCGCGGCCGGCGGTGCCGGCGAAGATCACGTCTTCCATCTTGCCGCCACGCAGCGCCTTCGCACCCTGTTCGCCCAGCACCCAGGACATCGCGTCCACGATGTTGGACTTGCCCGAGCCGTTGGGACCGACCACGCAGGTGATCCCGGGCTCGAACCGCAGGGTGGTGGCCGAAGCGAAGGACTTGAAGCCCTTCAGCGTGAGGCTCTTGAGGTGCACTCTTCTCCGGATCGCTTACGGCGGTGGGGCCGTGCGGGCTCAGGGAACTCAACGTTCCCAGCCAACTTACCCCGTCGCTGCTACCAGCGAACGGAGGCTGCGCCGGGAACGCCGCACGACCACCTCGGCGAGACAGAGGCTCGCCGAGGCCGGGGAAGGTCTTGGTTCAGAGGAGACAGACCCGGCACACGCGTCCCAGCGTGTGCCTGTCAGGATCGGCCGTCCGCCTCAAGCAAGAGCAGGCTCAGGCAGCTCCGAGAGCTGCCGTAGCCCGTGCTCCAATTCGCTGGTGCGTTGCTCGGCGCGCAGCCGGGCAAGCTCAGCCTCGAGGTCACGAACACGAGATCGAAGGTGGGCAACCTCGTCGACAAGACGACGATCGGGGAGCGCACCTACATAACCGAGAAGGGCCTTGGCCATCTCGAAGGCCTCCACGCGAGACGCATCGGTGGGTCTGGAGAGGCACGCGCACGGAGGAAGGGGCGCGGGGCGCGTGCATATAAGAACAGGGTCGCACGCTTGCCACGATCGGTCAACGTCTGCCAATGCTCAGCGTGTTCACCCGCCGTCATCGCTCGACAAAACCAGTGATGTCGTCGCGTGAAGGGCCCCATCGTTCGACTACGGTGCGTACGCGACCGGGTGTACCGGGTCCGCGAAGGGCCGCCAATAGTCGCTGGCATGCGACCTCGGTACCCTCCGCGACCACTTCGACACGGCCGTCTGTGAGATTCGTCGCCGAGCCGGTCAAGCCAATTTCCAGCGCTCGGGCCCGCACCCACCAGCGGAAGCCCACGCCCTGTACATGACCGTGCACCCAGGCGGTAAGGCGGACGCTCTCGGCGCCGGACGGATCGTCTGACACGGGCGGCAGGGTAGCCCGGCCGGCTACCAGCGGGCCCGGCGCGGGCGGGGCTGGCACCGCGGGCAACTGAAGCTGGACCGGTTCATGAACGAATCCCGGCGGATCGGCGTGCCGCACCGCGGGCACGGCTCGTGCTGCCGCCCGTAGACGGCCAGCGACCGGTCGAAGTAGCCGCTCTGCCCGTTCACGTTGACGTACAGCGAGTCGAACGAGGTGCCCCCGGCGGCCAGCGCCTCCCCCAGCACCTCCCGGACGGCCGCCAGCAGCCGCGCGATCACCGGCCGGGTCAGCGTCTCGGTCGGCCGGGCCCAGTGCAGCCTGGCCCGCCAGAGCGCCTCGTCCGCGTAGATGTTGCCGACGCCGGAGATCAGCGACTGGTCCAGCAGCGCGCGCTTGAGGCCGGTGTGCCGGCGGCGCAGTGTGGCGGCGAAGGCCGCGTCGTCGAACCGGGGATCCACCGGGTCGCGGGCGATGTGCCGGATCGACGCCGGCAACCGCGCCCCGTCCGCGTCCACCAATCTCTCGACGGACAGCCCGCCGAAGGTCCGCTGGTCGGAGAACCGGAGGTCTGGACCACCGTCGGCGAAGCCGAACCGGACCCGCAGGTGCGGCTCGGCCGGCGTTTCCGGCGCCACCATCAGCAGTTGGCCGCTCATCCCGAGGTGGCCGAGCAGCGCCTCCACCGGCTGGTCGGCCGGGTGGACCGGGTCGGCCAGCGGCAGCCACAGGTACTTGCCGCGCCGGCAGACCGCCGGCAGCAGCCGCCCCACCAGCCGCCCGGCGAAGTCGTCCGGCCCGGTCAGGTGCCGGCGGATCGCCCTCGGATGGTGCACCTCCACCACCGAGATCACCCGGCCGGCGGCCCACTCCGCCAACCCCTGCCGGACAACCTCGACCTCGGGCAGCTCAGGCACGGCGCACACCCTACGACCGCCCACCGACAATCCCGCCCGGCCGGGTCGCCGGGCGTCGCGGCACGGTGCGGGCGGAGGCGGGCGTCGCGGCCTGCGAACCGGCGCCAGCCGCACCGTGGGGTTCGCGGGGGCTCGGCCCCCGCGGCCAGCATGACGGGCGACCCGGCGAGCGCTCTCCGCGAGCAGGGTTCGGCCGAGCTCGGCTACTTCGTGTCGTCCGGCTTCTTGGTGCTGCCGGGGGCGGCGCCGGAAGCGCGCTCCTGCAGCACGGTCCAGGCCGCCTCGGCGGCCTTCTGCTCGGCTTCCTTCTTGCTGCGCCCGGCGCCGCTGCCCAGCGACTCGCCGCCGACCCGGGCGATCGCGGTGAACGACTTGGCGTGGTCCGGGCCTTCCTCACTGACCACGTACTCGGGCACGCCGAGGCCGAACGCGGCGGTCAGCTCCTGCAGGCTGGTCTTCCAGTCCAGGCCGGCGCCGCGCTGGGCGGCATCGGCCAGCACCGGGTCGAACAGCCGGTGCACCACGGCGGACGCCTGGCCCAGGCCGTACTGCAGGTAGATGGCGCCGAGGACGGCCTCCAGGGTGTCGGCCAGGATGCTGGCCTTGTCCCGGCCGCCGGTGACCTCCTCGCCACGGCCGAGCCGCAGGTGCGCGCCGAGGCCGACGCTGCCCAGACCGCGGGCCACGTCGGCCAGCGCCCGCATGTTCACGACCGAGGCGCGCAGCTTCGCCAGCTGGCCCTCGGGCAGCTCCGGATGGTCCCGGAACAGCGCGTCGGTGACGATCAGGCCGAGCACCGCGTCGCCGAGGAACTCGAGCCGTTCGTTGGTCGGCAGGCCGCCGTTCTCGTATGCGTAGGAGCGGTGGGTCAGCGCACGCGACAGCAACCCGGCGTCGACTTCGACGCCGAGTGCCTCCTCCAGCGCGGACGGATCCGCGGCCGGGCGCTGGCCTCCGGTCACGTAGCGGCGGACGGCTGCCGTCAGACCGAGATAACCTGCTTGCCGTCGTACTGACCGCATGCAGGGCAGGCGGTGTGCGGCAGCTTCAGCCGGCCGCAGGCCCGGTTCGTGCAGGCGGCCAGCGTGGGCGCGGAGGTCTTCCACTGCGCCCGGCGTGAGCGCGTGTTGCTCCGGGAGGTCCTCCGCTTGGGGACGGCCACAGCTATCTCTCCTGACTGTCGGTGGTACTCGTGCCGAACCGCTCGGTTAGCGCGGCCCAGCGGGGATCAAGGGTCTGGTGCGAGTGATCGTCGGGAAGATCGTCCCACCGCACACCGCAGCTTGGGCAGAGGCCACGGCAGTCGGCGCGGCAGAGCGGCGAGAGTGGGAGGTCGAGCACCACCGCGTCGCGCAGCACCGGCTCCAGATCGAGCAGGTCGCCGGACAGCCGGCGGACCTCCTCGGCGTCCGAGGTGGTGTCGGTGGCGCTCTCCGGGTAGGCGAACAGCTCCTGGATGTCGACGGTGATCTCGTCGCTGACCGGCTCGAGGCAGCGGCCGCACTCGCCGCTGACCGGGGCGGTGACCGTGCCGGACACCAGCACCCCCTCCACCACCGACTCCATCCGCAGGTCGAGCGTCACCGGCGCGCCGGCAGGCACCCGGACCAACTCCAACTCCAGGCTGTCCGGAGCCGAGACCTCGCGCCGGACAGGCTGCATCGCCCCCGGACGGCGGCCCAACTCACGTACATCGAGTACGAGTGGACGGCGGGGGTCAAGGCGGGCGCGAGACATCGTCTTCTCAGGCATAGTCAAAAGGGGTAAGACTGCAGGTAGGCCGGCTATCGAGCGTACCCGAGGAGACTGTCAGAGTCGATTCGCGCGGTCTAGACCGATCCGGCTGCCCTATCAGGCAGGGCTGGGCGGTCCGGGTGCCGGGGCTGCGGCGGCGGGTCGGCCGAGCGCTCCCGCAGCACCTCGCGGCCCCGGTCAACGGTCCGCAGCGTCCGCCCCAGCACCTCGGCGAGTGCCGCGAGCTGCCCGTCCACGTATTCGTCCGCGTCGGCCCGGAGCTGGTCGGCGCGGTCCCGGGCGGCCTCCAGGATGCCGCGCGCCTCGGCCGCGGCGGCCCGGCGCACCTCGTGCTCGGACACCAGTTGCTCATGCTCGGCGTGCGCGCCGGCGCGCACCTGGTCGGCCTCGGCGCGCGCGGCCGTGACGATCGAGGTGGCCTCCACCTGGGCCTGTGCCACCGCGCGGTCGCGCCGGTCGCGGGCCTGGCCGAGCAGCTCCTCGCGGACCGCGACCAGCTCCCGGGCGTCGTCGAACGCACGCGGCAGGCCGGCCCGGATCTCGTCCAACAGGTCGAGCAGCTGCTCCCGGGGCAACACGCACGAGGCCGACAGCGGCATCGCCCGCGCGGTCTCGACCAGCGCGACCAGTTCGTCGAGCGAGTCGTAGACCTGACGCATCGCGTCGTGGGCGCGGGACACGCAGGCCGTCTCAGCTCGGGGGTGCGCCGCGCAGCTGGCGCCACATGCCGTTCACTCTATCGCGCTACCTGGGAGCGCAGGAAACACCGACTCCGCCGGTGTTCCGGCGGCTACCGGCGCTCGGCGAGGCGGGCGGACAGGCGTTCCAGGACCAGTGGCGGCGCCAGCGCGGTGACGTCGCCGCCGTACGTCGCGACCTCCTTGACCAGGCTGGAGGACAGGAAGCTGTACAGCGGGTTGGTCGCCATGAACATCGTCTCGACGCCGGCCAGCTGATGGTTCATCTGCGCCATCTGCAGCTCGTAGTCGAAGTCGCTGACCGCGCGCAGGCCCTTGACCACGGCCGGGATGTCGTTCGTGCGGCAGTAGTCGACGAGCAGCCCGTGGAACGAGTCGATCCGTACGTTCGGATACTCGGCCACCACCGCGGTGAGGATGTCCATCCGTTCCTCGACGGTGAACAGGCTGGCCTTGCTCTTGTTGATCAGGACCGCCACCACAACCTCGTCATAGAGGATGCTGGCCCGGCCGATGATGTCCAGATGGCCATTGGTCACGGGGTCAAAGGAGCCGGGGCAGACGGCGCGCCTCATGTTGCGCGACCGTACCAAAGCGTGCCCCCCCCGTAGCGGCGCTGTTTCATCGGTCTCAGTGACGAAGGCCACGCCGGGCCCGCGCCGCGGCTGGACCGCTCGATCACCACGACCGCGTCCGGGCCCACCCAGCCGTGCTCGGCCAGCGCGGCGAGCACCGCGTCGACCTGCTCGTCCGGGAGCGCGTACGGCGGGTCGGCGAAGATCAGGTGGTACGGCGGGCCGGGCGGGCCGGTGCGGAGCAGGCGCTCGACCCTGTCCCGGGCGAGCGTGGCCCGGCCGGTGAGGGCCAGCGCGGTGACGTTGGCGCTGATCGCGGCCGCGGCCGCGGCATCGGCCTCGACCAGCAGCGCATGCTCGGCGCCACGGGACAGCGCCTCCAGGCCCACCGCGCCGGAGCCGGCGTACAGGTCGAGCACCCGGGCCCCGGCCAGCTCCAGCACCGAGCCGACCGTCCCGAACAGCGCCTCCCGGGCCCGGTCGGACGTCGGCCGGACCTCCCGGCCGGCCGGCACCACCAGCCGCCGCCCACCCAGCACTCCCCCCACGATCCGGCTCATGCGGCCCGACCGTAGCCGGAACCACCCGCCCTCCGCTGACGGGCTCCGCCCGCCGGATCGGCCCGCCGGACCGGCCCGCCGGATCCGCCCGCGGGATCGGCCCGCGGGATCCGCCGCACGGTGACGGGTCAGCCGGGGGGTGGGGGGCGGGCCGGCGGGAGCCAGCGTGGGAGGAGGGCGGCGATCAGGACGGTCGGGACGGCGCCCGCGGCGATCAGGATCGAGAGGTTGGCGTGGCCGCCGGCGAGGCCGAAGGCGGCGAAGGTGAGCAGCGCGAACGTCTCCTCCAGCAGCGCGGACACCGAGGTGACGGTGGCGCGGGCGGCGCCGGTCATCTCCGCCTGCAGCCGGGCGCCGGAGACCACGCTGCCGTACCAGGTGGCCAGGTACCAGCCACCGATGCCGAGGAAGCCGAGCGGGTGGCCCGACAGCGAGCCGCCGGCCAGCAGCACCGCACCGGCCGTGGTCAGCGCCGCCAACCGGCGCGGGCTGATCCCGGGCCGGCGACCGGCCCACTCCGCGCCCACTACCAGCCCGGCGTACGACGCGAGCATCAGCACCGGCACCAGCCCGGGCCGGACGCCGGTGTCGCCGGCCAGCAGCGACATGTACTCGTCCAGCGCGGTCAGTCCGGGGATCATCGCGGCGATCAGCACCAGCCGGCGCAGCCGCCGGTCGGACCGCGCCTCGGTCACCCCGGTCCGCAGCGTGTGCAGGTAGCCGGCGACGCCGCCGGCCTCGTCCGCAGCCTCGACCCGGGGGCGCTCCGGCAGTCCGAGCGCGAGCAGCCCGGTGCCCAGGCAGGTGGCGACGCTGAGGATGCCGGTCAGCCGGTAGCCACCGAGCGCCATCGCCGGCAGCGCGAGCACGGTGCTGGCCACCACGCCGAGCGTGCCGAGTACCTCGGTGCGGCCGATCACCGCCGGGTAGCGGTCGGCCGCGCCGGCGGCGGCCAGCTCGTCGTAGATCAGCGCCTCCCGGGTGCCGGAGGTGAACGCGCCACCGACGCCCCAGAGCACGAAGCCGGCAGCGAACGCCGGGAAGGACGGGGTGAACACCCAGAGCGCGTACCCGACCGCCTCTAACAGGCCGGCGACCGCGAGCAGCCGGCGCCGGGACACCCGGTCAGCCAGCGCGCCGGACGGCACCTCCAGCACGAAACCGGTCAGCGACCAGAGCAGGTAGAGCCCGGAGATCTGGCCGACCGAGAGGCCGTGCGCCGCGAACAGCAGCGGATAGACCGCATACAGCGGGACGAGCTCGTCCAGCGCGGCCATCGCACACACCCGGCGCACCAGACGGCGGGCCGGGTCGGAACTACCTGAGCCAGGGGTACCGCGGCTGGATCAACATCGCATGGCGGGCACTTTGCCAGGGCGGCCGCCGGGTGTCACCCGGTTTAGGTCTTCTCCAGGTACTCGGCCTTGCCGGCCGCCACCAGCTCGGCCACCGCGGCGGCCAGCTCCGGGTGCCGGGCCAGCTCCGGGTCGGCGGTGACCAGCTCGGTGGCCTCGTCCCGGGCGGTGCCGATCAGATCCTCGTCGCGGAGCAGTGAGAGCAGCTTCAGGGAGGACTTGCCGGACTGGCCGGAGCCGAGGATGTCGCCCTCGCGGCGCTGCTCCAGGTCGATCCGGGCCAGCTCGAATCCGTCCAGAGTGGACGCGACGGCGGCCAGCCGGTCCCGCGCGTCGGTGTCCGGCGGGGCGTCGGTGACCAGCAGGCACAGCCCCGGAGCGCTCCCCCGGCCGACCCGGCCGCGCAGCTGGTGCAGCTGGGAGACGCCGAACCGGTCGGCGTCGAGCACCACCATCACGGTCGCGTTCGGCACGTCCACGCCGACCTCGACCACGGTGGTGGCGACCAGCACGTCCAGCTCGCCGGCGGCGAAGGCGCGCATCACCGCGTCCTTGGTGTCGGTGGGCAGCCGGCCGTGCAGCACGCCGAGCCGCAGCCCGGCCAGCGGGCCGTCGGCCAGCATCGGCGCCACGTCGAGCACCGCGACCGGCGGCCGCCGGGCCGGACCGTCCCCGTCGGACGCCTCATCTGGACCGTCCAGATCGGACACGTCTTCGTCCGGATCGGCGCCCTCCCCGATCCGCGGGCAGACCACGTACGCCTGGTGGCCGGCGGCGACCTCCTCGCGCAGCCGGACCCAGGCCCGGTCCAGCCAGCCCGGTTTCTCGGCGGCCGGCACCACGGTGCTGGCGATCGGCGCGCGGCCGCGCGGGAGCTCGCGCAGCGCGACCGTCTCCAGGTCGCCGTACACGGTCATCGCGACCGTGCGCGGGATCGGTGTCGCGGTCATCACCAGCACGTGCGGCGGGCTGCCGGCCTTGGCGCGCAGCTTGTCCCGCTGCTCCACGCCGAACCGGTGCTGCTCGTCGATCACGACCAGGCCCAGGTCGGCGAACTCGACGCCCTCGGAGAGCAGCGCGTGCGTACCGACCACGATGCCGGCCTCGCCGGACACCGCCTCGGCCAGCGCGGCCCGCCGGGCCGGCGCGGACAGCGAGCCGGTCAGCAGCGCCACCCGGGTGGCCGGGTCCTCGGCGCCCAGCTCACCGGCCAGGGCGAGCGGGCCGAGCAGCGAACGCAGCGAGCGGGCGTGCTGGGCGGCCAGCACCTCGGTCGGCGCGAGCAGCGCGGCCTGCCCGCCGGCGTCCACCACCTGCAGCATGCCGGCCAGCGCGCAGACCGTCTTGCCGCTGCCCACCTCGCCCTGCAACAGCCGGTGCATCGGGTGCGGCTGGGCCAGTTCCGCGGTGAGCAGGTCGCCGATGGACCGCTGGCCGTCGGTGAGTTCGAACGGCAGCCGCGCCTCGAACGCCTCGACCAGGCCGGCCGGCCGGGGCGGCCGGGGCACCGCCGGGCGGGCCGCGGCGGCCAGCCGCCGCTGCGCCAACACGACCTGCAGCGTCAGCGCCTCGTCCCACTTCAGCCGCTTGCGGCCCGCCTCCTTCTCGGCGTGGTCGGCCGGCTGGTGGATGGCCCGCAGCGCGGTGCCGAGGTCGAGCAGCTTGTGCCGGGCGCGCAGCGGTGCCGGCAGCGGGTCCGGCGGCGGGTCGAGCGCGTCCAGCGCCAGCCGGACGCAGCGGGCGATCGTCCACGACGGCAGCCCGGCGGTGGCCCGGTAGACCGGGATCAGCGCGCCGGCGAAGTCCTCGGCGGAGCCGCCACTCTCGTCGTCGGCCTCCCCCAGCAGCTGGTAGTCGGGGCTGTTGAGCTGCCGGGCGCCCTTGAACGCGGTGACCTTGCCGGCGAACAGGCCGAGCCGGCCGACGGTGAGATCCCGCTCCCGCCAGGGCTGGTTGAAGAACGTGAGGGTGAGCGTCCGGCGACCGTCCCCGACGGTGACCTCGAACAGCGAACCGCGCCGGCTGCGCATCTGCCGGCGGTGCGCCCGCTGCACCTCGGCCAGCACGGTCACCTGGTCGCCGACCCGCAGGTCGGCCAGGTCGGTCAGCTCGCCGCGCTCGGCGTACCGGCGCGGGTAGTGCCGCAGCAGGTCGCCGACCGTGCGCAGCTCGTACGCCTTGTCCAGGGCGGTGGCCGCCTTGCCACCGATGATGTCGGCCAGTGGGGCATCCAAGCTGGACATCACTCGACGCCCATCAGCAGCGGGTAGTGCGGCTGGCGGCCGTCGTACACGCTGACCTCCACCTCGGGATGGGTTGCCGCCACATGCCGCTCCAGCAGCTGACCGAGCCCGGATCCGGCGTCCGCGCCGAGAACGACGGTCAGCAGCTCCCCGCCGAGCAGCAGCATCCGGTCTACCAACTCCCGGGCGACTTCCGGTACCGACGCGCCGATCAGCACCACGTCGCCGTCGGCCAGCCCGAGCACGTCGCCGGCCCGGCACGGCCCGGCCATGGTCAGCGCGTCCCGGACCGCGACCGTCACCTCGGCCCAGCGGGTGGCCGCCGCCGCCTCGGCCATTGCGATCACGTCGCTGCCGAACCAGCGGGACGGGTCGTGCACGGCGACCGCGGCCAGCCCCTGTACCGGCGACCGGGTCGGCACCACGGCGACCTCGATGCCCGCCGCGCGCGCCTCGACCGCCGCCGCGTCGGCCACCGCGGTGACCGTGCCGGAGTTCGGCAGCACCACGACCGAGGCCGCGCCGGTGCCCTCGATCGCGGCCAGCACCTCCGCGGTGGACGGGTTGCTGGTCGGGCCGCCGTCCACGACCACCACGCCCTCGGCGGCGAACAGATGCGCCACCCCCTCGCCAGGGGCCACCGCGACCACCGCGACGCCGCTGCGTTCGGTGCTGCCGGCGGCGCCGGCCATCGACGCGATCTGGTCGGCGAACCTGGTCACGGTGATGTTGTGCGGGCGGCCGGCGCGGACCCCGGCCTCCACCGCGGCGCCGATGTCGTTCACGTGCACGTGCACGTTCCACAGCCCGTCGCCGGTACCGACCACGACCAGCGAGTCGCCCAGGTCGGCCAGGTCGGCCCGCAGCGCGCCGACCGCGTCCGGCTCGGCGGCCAGCAGGTACTGGACCTCGTAGCCGAATTCGGCCGAGCCGGTCTCCCGGGGCGACTCCAGCGCCCGCCGCCCCCGGGGCGACCGCGGCGACGGGTCGGCGGGCGCCGGCAGGTCGCCGGTGACCACCGCGGCCAGCGCGTCCAGCAGCACGACCAGGCCCCGGCCGCCGGCGTCCACCACGCCGGCCAGGGCCAGCGCCGGCAGCTGCCGGGGCGTCTGCGCCAGCGCCCGGTCGGCACCGTCGCGGGCGGCCCGGACGACCGCGGCCAGGTCGTCGGCGTCGGCCGCCTGAGCCGCGTCGGCCGCGCCGCGGGCCACCGAGAGGATCGTCCCCTCGACCGGATCGGCCACCGACTCGTACGCCATCGCCACCGCCCGCTCCAGCGCCGCCGCCAGTACCCGCCCGGCCGGCCGCCGGGCCGGGGCCGCGCGGCCCGGCTCGCCGGCCGGCTGGCTGCCCGGATCGGTGGCCGGCGGCTCGGTGAGGGCCGCGGCCAGGCCGCGCAGGAGCTGGCTGACGATCACGCCGGAGTTGCCGCGGGCGCCGAGGACGGCGCCGCGGGCCAGCGAGCGGAGCGCGGCGGGCAGGTCGGTGGGCTGGTCGGCGTGCAACGCCGCGCCGGCGGCGGTGAGCGTCAGCACCAGGTTCGTCCCGGTGTCGCCGTCCGGCACCGGGAACACGTTCAGGTCGTCGATCTCCTGCTGGTGCGCGGTGAGCCCGTCGACCGCGGCCGAACACCAGCGGCGGACGGCGGCCGCATCCAGCGCATCCAGCACCGCCGCCTCCTCTCGCCCGGGCCCATCGCCCACGCCCGGCTGACCCGGTCCGGGCTCCGAGCAGGGTACTCAGCCCAGCGGCCCGGTTTGGCCGGCCTCACGCCGGCTGGCTACACTGGCGCGGTTGCCTGGCAACCAATGCCGGGCGCCATCCATCACCAGATCATCAGGAGTCTCCGTGGCCAGCGTGTGCGACGTCTGCGGCAAGAGGCCCGGCTTCGGCATGTCGGTCTCCCACTCCCATCGCCGGACGAACCGCCGGTGGAACCCGAACATCCAGACCGTCCGCGCGATGGTGGCCCCGGGCACCCGCAAGCGGCTGTCGGTGTGCACGTCCTGCCTGAAGGCGGGGAAGGTCGTCCGGGGCTAGCCGCTCCAGGCACCAGTTCGACGGCGCCGGCCACCTCGGGGTGGCCGGCGCCGTCGTCGTCAGCGTTGGCCGGGGGGTGGCACCTTGCTGCCCAGCCAGGTGCCGGCGGCGAAGTTCAGCGCGCCGAGCCCGATCCCGAGGATGAGCGCCCCCAGCGCGTTCGCGAACCGCGCCGTGCCGGAACCGGCGTCGACCGTGAGCAACAGGATGAACGCCAGCAGGCCGGCGCCGGCGCAGACGTAGCCGGCGATCGTGACGATCAGCGCGGCCAGCGCCATCTTGTCGGCCGGGGTGCGCGGCGCGGCCGGGGTCGGCAGCGGGGTGCCCGGGCCCGGGTAGCCGGCGGCCGGGAACCCACCGGACGGCGGGCCGGTCTGCTGCGGGTACTGGCCGCCGTACGGCTGCTGGCCGCCGTAGGGCTGACCGGTCGGCGGCCCGGCGGGCGGCTGGCCGCCATAGCCCGGCGGCTGGCCGCCGTACCCCTGGCCGCCGGTCTCGTACGAGCCGGAGCCGTAGCTGGGGGGCTCACTCATCTAACTTCCTCCAATGTGTCGTTCGAACACCTCGGCGGGCGCTGCCCGCGCCGGGCCCGCCGCGTGGGGCATGCCAGCGGTCAGGATGGCAGAACCCGGCCTGTTCGTGGGTGGCCGGCCGGATCGACCCGCGGCGCGTCTACCCGGTTGACCAGCGGCTTGCCGAACGAGCGGGACTTCGGGGCGCCGGCGTAGTAGCCGAACCCGGGCACCTGGACGTAGCCGGCCGAGCGGTACAGCTCGATCGCCTCGGGCTGCACGATGCCGGTCTCCAGGACCACCTCGGTGGCCCCGGCGGCGGCCGCGGTGCGCTCCAGCTCGCCGAGGATCGTCCGGGCCAGGCCGTGGCGGCGGGCCGCCGCGGTCACGTACATCCGCTTGATCTCGACCCGGCCGCCGGCCAGCCGGCGCCAGCCGCCGCAGCCGACCGCGGTGCCGGCGCGCCAGGCGACCAGGAACAGCCCGTCCGGCGGGTCGAACTCGGCACCGTCCACAGGCGACTCGTCCGGGCCGCCGTAGCGGGCCACGTACTCCTGCTGCACCTCGGCGATCAGCTGCTGGGACACCGGGTCCAGGAACGGGGTGACCCGCAGCTCCACCCGGTCGGGGCGCCAGCGCCAGCCGTGGTCGACCGGGCCGATGCCGGCGCCGAGCGGGAAGCCGGCAGCGATCGCGCCGGTGACGTACTCCTTGGCCGCCGCGACCGCCGCCGGCAGCGCGTCGCCGGACGCCAGCCGGGACGCGATGGCGCTGGCGAGCGTGCACCCGGTTCCGTGGGTGTGCCGGTTGTCGTAGCGGGGCGACCGGAACACGTGCTCGGTGTCACCGTCCCACAGCAGGTCCACCGCGTCGGCACCGGCACCGAGGTGGCCGCCCTTCACCAGCACCGCGCGCGGACCGAGCGCGAGCAGCGCGTCCGCGGCGCGGCGCAGGTCCGCCTCACCCTCGACGGTCACCCCGGACAGCTGCTCTGTTTCCGGCAGGTTCGGCGTCACCAGGGTCGCGACCGGGAGCAACTCGGCCCGGACCGCGGCCAGCGCCTCGGGGGCCAGCAGCGGGTCGCCGTGCTTGCTCACGCTCACCGGGTCGACGACGACCGGAACGGTCAGCCTGGCCAGCTCGGCGGCCACGGTGGAGACCAGCGCGGTGGAGGCGAGCATGCCGGTCTTCACCGCGTCCACCCCGATGTCCTCCAGGACGCTGGCCAGCTGCGCCCGGACCGCCCCGACCGGCAGCTCCCAGTAGCCCTGCACGCCGACCGAGTTCTGCGCGGTGACCGCGGTCAGCACGGACATCCCGTGCACGCCGAGCGCCAGCATCGTCTTCAGGTCGGCCTGGATGCCGGCGCCGCCGCCGGAATCGGAACCGGCGATCGTCAGCACGCGTGGTGGGGCCATACCGCCACGCTACCTAGCCGCCGGTCCGGGTCAGCGAAAGTGGTCCCAGCCGGCCGGCGGCTCGTACACGGCGCCGTCGACCAGCACGCCGCGGCCACGGGCGACCCGGCCGATCAGCCGCCACGGCGCCGGCAGCTCCACGCCGCCGGGGAAGGTGCCGGCCAGGGCGTGGTCGTCGCCGCCCGCGAGCACCCAGTCCAGCGGGTCGACGCCGAGCGCCGTGCCGACGTCCCGCAGCTTGTCCGGCACCTCCAGCCGGGTCGTGTCCAGCTCGATGCCGACCTCGCTGGCCAGCGCGACGTGCCGCAGGTCGGCGACCAGCCCGTCGCTGACGTCGACCAGCGCGGTGGCGCCCAGCTCGGCGGCGCGCGGGCCCTGCGGGTACGGCGGTTCGGGCCGGCGGTGCGCGTTCACCACCGACACCGGCGAGCGGAAACCCCGGCCCAGTACGGCGAGCCCGGCCGCGGCCCAGCCGAGCCGGCCGGTGTACGCGACCACGTCACCCGGTTTCGCGCCGGACCGGGTCAGCGGCGCGCGGCCGGCCAGGTCGCCGAACGCGCTGACCGCCAGCAGCAACGTCTCGCTGCCCACCACGTCGCCGCCGAGCACCGCCGCCCCCACCACGGCGGCCTCGTCCCGGAACCCGTCGGCGACCTGCTCCAGCCAGCTCACCGGCAGGTCGCCGGGGCAGGCGATGCCGAGCAGCAGGCCGGTCGGCCGGGCGCCCATCGCGGCCACGTCGGCCAGGTTCTGCGCGGCGGCCTTGCGGCCCACGTCGTAACCGGTGGACCAGTCGCGGCGGAAGTGCCGGCCGTCCACCAGCAGGTCAGTGGTGGTGACCACGCGGCCGTCCGGCACGGTCAGCACCGCCGCGTCGTCACCGGGCCCCAGCTCGACCAGATCGGGCCCGACCGGGCCGGGTAGAACCTCCACATCGGCCGGTGCGCCGGAGCCGGGCGGCAACCGCAGGCGCGCGATCACCCGGTCAACCAGACCGAACTCACCGGCCTCGGCAACGGTAATGACGCGCATCCTCTCGGTGATCGACAGCGGCTGATGCCGCTGCTGTACGTTCTACCCCGCAACCCTGCCCCGACGACGAGAGGGCACGCCGTGGTCCAGGCATACATCCTCATCCAAACAGAGGTAGGAAAGGCCGCGGTGGTCGCACAGGCCATCGCGGGAATCAAGGGTGTCACCCAGGCCGAGGACGTCACCGGGCCGTATGACGTGATCGTCCGGGCCGAAGCGCGCAACGTGGACGAGCTCGGCAAACTCGTGGTGGCGAAGGTTCAATCGGTGGACGGCATCACCCGAACCCTCACCTGCCCCGTGGTGCACCTGTAACGGATGCCGCCAACCGTCACTGCCGATCCGGTCCGCCGCCGCGCGGCCGTTGTCGCGACGGCCATAGCGGTGCCGGTCGCGGTGCTGCTCGCGCTGGCACTGAACCGGGGCGAGCTGCGCGGCAACAAGCCGGCCGCGCCGTCCCCGACCGTCGCGCGGCTGTCCGCGCTGCCGCCGGTGGTGGTCCCGCCGCCGGCCGCGTCGGCCGCCGGGGTGCGCGCCTGCCCGAAGCTGATCGACGGGTTACCGGTGACGTTGGGCGACCTGCTGGGCCGGCCGGTGCGGTCCTCGTCCAGCCTGGTGCTGGCCTGGGGTGAGCCGCCGGTGGTGCTGCGCTGCGGGGTCGGCCGGCCCGGGTTCGCGGCCGGTGGTCCGGACCTGTTCGCCGTGAACGGGGTGACCTGGCTGGTGCGGCCGGAGCCGGACGGGAAGAGCTTCGTGTGGACGACCGTGGATCGCGAGGTCTACATCCAGGTACGGGTGCCCACCGGGTACGCCGCCGCGCCGATCTCGCCGATCTCGGACGCGGTGAAGAAGACGCTGACGGCGGTTCCGGTCCGGCCGGACAAGTAGCTCAGGCCGGCCGGCCCAGGGCCCGGGCTGGCCCGGGGGCCTGGGACGACGTGGAAACCCGCGGCTAGCGCAGGCCGCTGCCGCGGCGGATCGCGGTACGGATCAGCCGGTCCAGCAGGCTCGGGTAGTCCAACCCGGTCGCCGCCCAGACCTTCGGGAACATCGAGATCGAGGTGAACCCGGGCATCGTGTTCACCTCGTTGACGACCGGCTCACCGTCCGGGGTGACGAAGAAGTCGACCCGGGCCAGGCCGGCGCAGTCCAGCGCGGTGAACACCCGGCAGGCCAGCTCGCGGATCCGGTCGGTCAGCCCGGCCGGCAGGTCCGCCGGGACATCGAACTCGCAGGCGTCATCGAGGTACTTGGCCTCGAAGTCGTACCAGTCGTGGCCACGGACCAGCCGGATCTCGGCCGGCACGCTGGCCTCCGGCGGGCCGCCGGCCAGGCCCTCCAGCACCCCGCACTCGATCTCCCGGCCCGGCACCGCGGCCTCGATGAGAACCTTCGGGTCGACGTTGCGGGCACCGGCGATGGCCGCGCCCAGACCGTCCGGACTGGACACCTTGGTGATGCCGACGCTGGAACCGGCCCGGGCCGGCTTGACGAACACCGGCATGCCCAGCCGGCTCAGGTCCACTTCGGACGGTGCCTGGCCGGGCCGCAGGACGGCGTAGTCGCCGACCGGTAGGCCGTCGGCGCGGAGCAGTTTCTTGGCGAATTCCTTGTCCATCGCGACCGCGCTGGCCAGAACGCCGGAGCCGACGTACGGCACACCGGCCATCTCCAGCAGGCCCTGGATCGTGCCGTCCTCCCCGTACGCGCCGTGCAGCAACGGGAACACCACGTCCACCGAGTCGAGCACCCGGGCGCCCTCGC
>Ga0307499_10000023_pt1 | contig 48212 bp, 48 predicted proteins | sample 13_S_MG_FD_201363 | JGI IMG/M metagenome (GOLD analysis project Ga0307499, IMG submission 201363) | Soil microbial communities from Populus trichocarpa stands in riparian zone in the Pacific Northwest, United States - 13_S | ecosystem: Environmental > Terrestrial > Soil > Riparian zone > Trees... | reverse complement strand
ATGGTACCAGCGGCAGAAGATGTCGCTGCAGGAGATCAAGGACGAGTTCAAGCAGTCCGAAGGCGACCCCCACATCAAGGCCAAGATCCGGCAGTTGCGCCAGCAGCGCATGAAGAAGCGCATGATGGCCGCGGTTCCCAACGCCAGCGTCGTCATCACCAACCCGACCCACTTTTCGGTCGCGCTCTCCTACGAGCGCGGCATGTCGGCGCCAATCTGCGTCGCCAAGGGCGCCGACAACGTCGCGCTCAAGATCAGGGAAATCGCCAAGAAGCACGACATTCCGATCGTGGAGAACGTGCCGCTGGCACGCGCGCTCTATGCCACCGTCGACATCGACGAGGAGATTCCGGTCGAGCACTATCAGGCGGTCGCCGAGATCATCGGCTACGTCATGGGCCTGAAGAACGGGCTTGCCGGCCGGAGAATGTGAAAGAAACCGCTGGAAATCGCCTTGAAATGCCTTCGATCTGTCGAATAGCCGCCTGATGGGCTTGCGCTTGCCGGTCCGATTCAGGCACTCAGGAGGGGTGCGCCAGCCGAACGCGGGGTTACCCGTGGCCGGCCGATCCCGACCGACGCGTGAGCTCCTCGCCGATAGGCAACGCCGCTTCATTATGACCGCCGAAACTGACAGTCATCCGTCGACCGAGCCCTTTGCGGCCAATGAACCGGCGCGGCGGAGCGGTAGCATCGTGCTGGTGCTGCTGGTCGCTGCCGGCATTGTGGCGGTGGCGGTGGCGCTGATGACCATCGGCCGGGCCCAGGCACAGCCCTATATCCTCGGCCTGCTGGCGCTGCTCGCCATGGTCGGCCTGTTCAATCTGTTCGCCTTTGCCGCCGGGATCATCCGTTTCACCGACCGTGCCGCCGATGACCCGGTGATGGGCCGCATCGCCGATCATGCCTACGACGGCTTGGCCGTGACCGACCCGAAGGGCCATGTCGTCTATTCGAATGCCGCCTATCTGGCGCTGACGGGGGCCGCGAGCCCTCAGGACGTGCGCCCGATCGAACGCGTCTTCATCGGTAACCCGGACGTCTCCGAAGCCGTGTTCCGGCTGCTCAAGGCGGCCCGCGAAGGCAAGCGGCAGCAGGAGGAGGTCCGCATTGCCGGCTCCGACGGTGCACAGGGGCGCTGGTTGCGGATGCGGGTTCGTCCGCTCGGCCAGAGCAAGCGCGAAGCAAAATACGCGGTGTGGTCGATCGCCGACATCACGCGGGATCGCGAGCGCCAGGAAGATGTGTTCCGGGAGCTGCAGCACGCGATCGAATATCTCGACCACGCGCCATGCGGCTTCTTCTCGGTCAGTCCGGCCGGCGATGTCATTTATGTCAACGCCACGCTGGCGAACTGGCTCGACTACGATCTCGCCGAGATCGGTTCGGGTGGGCTGAAGCTCAACGACGTCGTCTCCGGCGATGGTGCTGCGCTGTTGACCTCGATCGTGGCGGTGCCCGGCGAGGTCAAGACGGAAGTGTTCGACATCGACCTGCGGATGCGCGGCGGCAGGACCATGCCGGTGCGGCTCTACCACAAGCTCGCCTTCGGCGCCGACGGCTCGCCGGGTTCGTCGCGCACGCTCGTGATCAGCCGCACGCGTGACGAGCATTCCGATCCCGAGCGCGCCGCCGAAGTGCGCTTCATGCGGTTCTTCGACCATACGCCGATGGCGATTGCGACGGTGGACCGCGGCGGCGCCGTCGTCCGCGCCAACGCCCGCTTCGCCAAGCTGGCGCAGAGCCTCAGCCCGGACGGCGCCGCCAACAAGTCGATCTTCCGCACCGTGAATGCGCGCGATCGCAACCTTCTGATCGCGGCGATCAACCAGGCGGCGGAAGGGCAGGGCGACATCGCGCCGGTCGAGGCCATGCTCGACGGCGCCAAGGAGCGCTGGGGGCAGTTTTTCGTCACCGCGGTCGAGGAGGACGAGCGCGACACCGAAGCCGCCATCGTCTATCTGCTGGAGACCAGCGAGCGGCGTACGCTGGAAAACCAGATCAACCAGTCGCAGAAGATGGAGATGGTCGGCCAGCTCGCCGGCGGCATCGCGCACGACTTCAACAACGTGCTGTCGGCCATCATGATGGCCAACGACTTCCTGCTGAACGCGCACAAGCCGACCGATCCGTCGTTCCAGGACATCATGCAGATCAAGCAGAACGCCACCCGCGCCGCGACGCTGGTGCGGCAACTGTTAGCGTTCTCGCGCCGCCAGACGCTGCGGCCGCAGGTGCTCGACCTCGGCGACGCGTTGTCCGATCTCACCATGCTGCTGCGGCGCCTGATCGGCGAGAAGGTCAAGCTCGATCTCGTGCATGGCCGCGACCTCTGGCCGGTCAAGGTCGACGTCTCGCAGTTCGAACAGGTGGTCGTCAATCTCGCGGTCAACGCGCGCGACGCCATGCCCGATGGCGGCAAGCTGACGGTGCGGACCGCCAATGTGACGGTGGATGAAGCCGCCCAGCTCACCCACAAGGGCATGCCCGCGGCCGACTATGTGCGGATCGACATTTCCGATACCGGCACCGGAATCCCGGCCGACATCGTCGACAAGATTTTCGAGCCGTTCTTCTCGACCAAGGAGGTCGGCAAGGGCACCGGGCTCGGCCTCTCGACGGTCTACGGCATCGTCAAGCAGACCGGCGGCTTCATCTATGTGGATTCCGTGCCCGGCGAAGGCACCTCGTTCCGCATCTTCCTGCCGCGGCATCGTGTCGAACTGGACACCCAGCCCGAAGCACAGGGGGCGAGCGGCGCGGCAAAGGACGCGGCGGCCGAGCCGCCGAAGCCGCGGCCCGACCTGACCGGGCAGGGCACCATCCTGCTGGTGGAGGACGAGGACGGCTTGCGGTCGCTGAATGCGCGCGGCCTCCGCTCGCGCGGCTACAGCGTGATCGAGGCCGCCAACGGCATCGAGGCGATGGAGGCGCTCGACGAAAAGGACGGCGCGGTCGATCTCGTCGTCTCCGACGTGGTGATGCCGGAAATGGACGGCCCGACGCTGCTGCGCGAAATGCGCAAGCGCAATCCTAGCCTGAAGATCATCTTCGTCTCGGGTTATGCCGAAGAAGCCTTCGACAAGAGTCTGCCGGAGAACGAGCAATTCGCCTTCCTGCCGAAGCCGTTTGCGCTCAGCGCACTGGTCGAGAAGGTCAAGGAAACCATGACGGCGTCGTGAGCGGTGGAACCGAATTTCAGGCACCCGTGGAGCGGCAGATGTGCTGCCGGGGGCGGCCAATGAGGGCGACCGCCACACCCCGAAATTACCGCTAACCCACTGCCAAATCGTCACATCCCCGCGACTGAGGGCCGCAGCCGCGGTTCCCGATAATGGCTTTTCTTTTAGGCATCTGTGCCCATGTTAGAAGCGCTTCCCCAATCCTGGGGACTGAGGAAAAACACATGAATTTCTCGCAAGGCACGCGCGGAATTATTCGGGCTCTCGCGATTGTCCTGTCGGTGGCGCTCCCGTTGGCGGTTGTCGTCTCGGAGGCTGACGCCCGCGTCGGCGGCGGCGGCAGTTCGGGTTCGCGGGGATCGCGCACCTATTCAGCGCCCCCCAGCACCACGACGGCACCGGGCGCGGCGCAGCCCATGAACCGTACCTTTACCCAGCCGGGTGCTCCCGGCGTAGGCGCACCGGCGGCCGGTGCGGCCGCCAAGGGTGGCTTCTTCAACCGGCCCGGAATGATGGGGGGCATGCTCGGCGGTCTCGCCATGGGCTTCCTTGGCGCGGGCCTGTTTGGCATGCTGACCGGCGGCGGGTTGTTCTCCGGCCTCGGCGGTATCTCGTCGATCATCGGCCTTCTGCTGCAGGTCGGCCTGATCATCCTCGTGGTGCGGCTGGCGATGTCGTGGTGGCAGCGCCGCCATACCCCGGCCAACGCCTACGCGACAGGACCTGCTCCTGCCGCCGAAGGCCCGGGCGCCCAACCCAGCTTCCGCTCCGGATTGAGCGGCTTTGGGCTGGGATCGAACCAGCCGGCGCTGGAAATCCAGCCGGGTGATTATGAAGCGTTCGAGCGCTTGCTCGGTGAGGTTCAGGCCGCATGGTCGAACGAGGACGTTGCCAAGCTGCATACGTTGGCGACGCCCGAGATGGTCTCGTACTTCTCCAAGGATCTCGAGGAGAACAAGGCGAACAACGACGTCAACAAGGTGACCGACGTCAAGCTGCTGCAGGGCGACCTCGCCGAAGCCTGGCGCGAAGGCGAAACCGACTTCGCCAGCGTGGCGATGCGGTTCTCGCTGGTCGACAAGACCATGGAGCGCACCACCGGCCGTCTGGTTTCGGGCAGCGACACTCCGATCGAAGCCACCGAAGTGTGGACCTTCGCCCGCCGTCGCGGCGCGGATTGGGAACTCTCGGCGATTCAGCAGACCAGCTGATCGCCACAACGTGACGACGAAGGGCGCTGCGGTTCGTTCCGCGGCGCCTTTTTCTTTGTCTTGTTCCCGGTCTTCGGCATGATCCGCTTGTTCCGGATGCGGTGCGGCGCTCTTCGTCCGGCACCGGAATAATGCGCGCCGTGGTGGGTTGATGACAAACGGTCCATAAAAACAACAGGGAGACTTCGATGAACAGCTTCGCTCGAATTATCTTGCCGGCATGCTTCGCCGTTGCGGCCATATCGGCTACCGCAAGCGCACCCGCACAGGCGCAATCCGCTGACGCAGGCTTCTTCCTGACCAGCAACGGCATCGGCAATGGCGGTAATCTCGGCGGGCTCGCCGGCGCCGACAATCACTGCCAGACATTGGCGCAAGCGGCCGGCGCGGGCGGCAAGACCTGGCGCGCCTATCTCTCGACGCAGGCCGCCGACGGTCAGCCTGCCGTCAATGCGCGCGATCGCATCGGCAAGGGGCCGTGGAAGAATGCCAAGGGCGCGGTGGTCGCCAAGGACGTCGCCGATCTGCACGGCGCCAACGGCCTCACCAAGCAGAGCGCGCTCAGCGAGAAGGGCGAGGTCATCAATGGCCGCGGCGATACACCCAACCGTCACGACGTGCTGACGGGATCGCAACCGGACGGGTCGGCGTTTGCGGCTGGCGAGGATCGTACCTGCAAGAACTGGACGAGTTCGACGCAGGGCGCGGCGATGGTCGGTCATTCCGACCGCATCGGCCTGCGCGACGATGACGCCTCGAAGTCCTGGAACTCCTCGCACCCCTCGCGCGGCCCGGACGGCGGCTGCTCGCAGGCCGACCTGAAGAGCACCGGCGGCGACGGACTGTTGTATTGCTTCGCGGCGAACTGACGGGCGGAGACGGATTGCCGTAGCCCGGGTGGAGCGCAGCGAAACCCGGGAACGCCCTCGCAAGGAGACCCCGGGTTGCGCTTCGCTTCACCCGGGCTACGAATCCCGGCTATGCGGCTTTTTTCTTGGCGCGCTTCTTGGCGGTCTTCTTGACCGTTTTCTTCGAAGCCTTCTTCGGCGTTTTCCTGGCGCTCTTCTTCTTGCTGCCGGTGAGGTAGGCGCCGACGTTCTTCGACGAATGCCCGACGGCGGCCACCGCGGCTTTCAGTCTGGCCGGAGTGACTTTGAACTTCTTCGACCAGTAGCTGACTTCATAGGGCTGGCTCATCGCGATCCGCGCGCGGTCTGCCGCCTTGTGCTTCTGCAGCTTGATGTAGGCTTCCACCTTCTTGGCGGAGTGTCCCGCTTGCTTGACGGCGGCTTTCAGCTTGGCCGGCGTGATCTTGAATTTCTTCGACCAGTAGGCGACCTCGTAAGGCTCGCTCAACGCGATCAGTCCGCGATCGGCCCCGCCGCGCTTCTTCTTGTTGTCCGCCATCCCTGTTCTCCTGTCGTATTGCGAAAATCGACGCTTCAAACGGGAACAACCTAACACGCCGGATTGCATTCGGACAGATTTGGACCTGTGGAGATCTGCGCACCGGGTTCATGCCGCGACGGTCGCGCGGACACAGGGGGGGGCGTGACGAACCAGCCGCGGGATGATTTGTTATGTCAGTGAACCCGGCAGCGGAGGTGCCATCGATGCGTTACGAGCTCTATTACTGGCCAATGATTCAGGGCCGCGGCGAATATGTCCGCCTCGCGCTGGAAGAGGCGGGCGCCCGCTACGCCGACATCGCGCGCCGCGGCAACGGCATGGCCGCGATGACGCGCATGATGGAAGCAGGGAAGGGAACGCCGCCCTTCGCGCCTCCATTCCTCAAGGACGGAAAGCTGGTGATCGGGCAGACCGCCAACATCCTGCTCTATCTGGGATCGCGCCACGGGCTGGCGCCGAAGTCGGAGGCGGGCAAACTCTGGGTGCACCAGTTGCAGCTCACGATATCAGATCTGGTTTTGGAAGTTCACGACACCCATCACCCGCTCGGCCCCTCGCTGTACTACGAGGATCAGAAGGCGCCTGCGAAGAAACGCACCGATGAATTCTGGAAGGAACGCGTGCCGAAATATCTCGGCTATTTCGAGGACCTGCTGGCGGCCAATGGCGGGACTTACGCTACCGGCCGCCGCCTCACTTACGTCGACCTGTCGCTGTTCCAGATCGTCGAGGGACTTCGGTATGCCTTTCCGAAACGCATGAAGGCGTTCGAACGCAAAATTCCCGGCCTGGTCGGCCTGCACGATCGCGTTGCGGCGCGCCCGAACATCAAGACCTATCTGGCAAGCGACCGGCGGATCGCGTTCAATGAGGAGGGGATTTTTCGAAGGTACAAGGCGCTGGATCTGTAACTCGGTCATTCCGGGATGGTCCGTTAGGACCAGACCTCAGGTGCGCAATTGCGCACCGGGGAATCTCGAGATTCTCCGATGTGCACTTGCACATCGTAGTTCGCGCTATGCGCGCCCCGGAATGACCGCTCCGCGGTCATATGCTCCTGCCATCCATCGGCGTCATCTTCAGCTTCGACAGCTCAATGCCGTCGATGCAGCTCACGTTCAGCGCCACCACGTCGGTGCCATCCGGTTTCTTGCCGCGCGCAAAGACGTCGACGCCGCAATCGACGCAGAGCTGGTGGTGGATCGCGTGCTTGTTGAAGAGATATTCCTTCAGATTTTCCTCGCCGGCGCGGAGTTGAAAGCTCTTCGGGTCGAGGAAGGTGAAATGCAGCCCCTTCTTGGTGCAGATCGAACAGTTGCAGTCGGTGACCATCGCGAGGTCGCTGGTGCATTCGAAGCGCACCTGGCCGCAATGGCAGCCGCCGGTATAGGTCTTGCTGTCGGGCATTTCGATCCGCCTTGTCTCTTACCAAAGTCCGGGCACCAGACGATAGCGCACGCGCGCGGCGTAGTCAGCATAATCGGGCAGTCCCTCGACCAGGGCGCGCTCCTCGATGCGGGCGCGAATGGCGAACAGGACGGCGAACGCCGGCGCGATCGCCACGCCCCACCACGATCCCAAAAGCAGCGGGACTCCAACGAAGAACAGCATGACGCCGCTGTACATGGGATGGCGGACGAAGGCGTAGGGGCCGCTCGATATGACGCGATGGTGACGCGCGGCCTGCACCTTCACGACCGGCGCGGCAAAGGAATTTTCGCGGAATACCCACATGATGACGGCGGTCGAAAGCAGATACATCGCAAGCCCGAGCGCCTGCAGCACGAGCGGAACGTCGGATGCCCGCGCGCGCCGGTCGAGCCCGATCGCGACCAGCCAGATCAGCGTCGCGACGAGGAATGCCAGCATGAATTTCTTGTCGGCGGCGGGCTGGTCGGCCTGAAACGTCGGCCGCAAGCGCTCGGCGAGCAGCGCGGGATCGGTTTTCGCGAGCCACAATCCGCAGGCGGGGCCGATGATGGCGCTGACGACCAGGAACACCCAGGCCGCCGGCCAGGCCAGCGTACCGGCTGAGGCGAACAACAGCGCGCCGAGGGCGACAACGAAGATGGAATTTTGCAGCAGAAGTTGCGCGATCATGCCAGGGTTCCGTTCCCCCCGTGGCAGCATGATCGCGTGAGTCTTCGGCAAACTTGCGGCATCGGCCCTGCGCAGGGCAGGGCTGCGAGCCGTCAGGCCAGCTGGTCGATCCGTGTTCCCTGACCCGGCGGCAGGGGAGCGACCTGCGTCGGCTTAGGCGTGCGCGTGCCGTCGGCGGCAGCGCCATTCTGGACGTCGGGGGTCTTGTCGGGAGCCTTGAACACGGGAACTTCAGGCGGTTTCACCACCACCGTGGCGGCGACAGAAGAGATATTCATCGGAAGCATCCTTTTGGTTGCCCCCGACACTGGCCGGCTTGAAACGAACGATTGGTGAATTCCGCCGGGCAACCCCCGCGCCGACGCCGTCAATCCCGCCCGATGGTGAAGGGAAGGCTCGCGAAATCGTTAGAATGCGACGGATCGGGAAGGGCCTATTCGTCCTTGCCGCGGGTCACCACGATGGAAGCCTCGGTCTTGGTCCGCGTGCATTCCATGTTGAGGCGGCGGAAACGCATGGAAATCTTGTCGCCGCGGAGCAAGCCCATGCGCTTGATGCAGCGCGAGGTGCCGGTCAACGCGTCGGGCTTCGGAATCGTGAAAACGATGGCGCCGGCCGCGGCGATTAGATCGAAAAATTGAGGCTTCGGCTTGCGGTCGGCCTTGGCGTAGAGCTCGACGGAATAGTTGCGGCCACGGCAGCCGAGCGACAACTCCTTTGCCGCCGGATGCGTCAAATAGATCATGTTGCCGGTGTTGACGCTGATCTTGATGCCGTCGATCTGGTTCTTCAATTCCTTGGCGGTGTCCTCGCAGCGGTCGGCGCGGGCCGGCGATGCGCCGACCGTCACAACCAGCGCCAGCGTTGCGGCAAGCAAGGTCGGTCGGCGAAATTGTGGTCCCAAAGCCATCGTGAATGCCCCTTTGCGCCATTGAACCCCGCGCGCAGATTTCCTGCAAGGGCCGCGCGCGGAAGTCAACTTGATCTTGCAAGTCGTCGAGGTCGACGCCGTCGCGCCGATTCTCACCGCAAACTCCTGTCGCACGCCGAAGCGCTGGAACGCATCGGACGCCTCGGCGGAGCGCAGGACCGCGAGGGTGGCCACCGGTAGTCTACGCAGGGTGCACCCATCCGGGAGGCAGCAGAACGCCGGGAGCCCCCGAAGCTTCCTTTTGTCCAAAAAATGCTTAGAACGGGTCTATCGCTGCGGCGCCGTTCTGGCCGCCGCAGGCTCTAACCCGAGATATCGACATGAACGCCCCGACCGCCTTTCCCGACCAGAAGCCTGTTCCGCCCTACAAGCACACGCCGCTGTTTCCGCTCGGCGCCGATACCACGCCGTACAAAAAGATCACGGCCGAGGGCGTGCGGGTCGAGAAGGTGCTCGGCAAGGACATGCTGGTGGTGTCGCGCGAGGCGCTGCGGGCACTGTCAGAGGCCGCCTTCGGCGACATCAATCACTATCTGCGGCCGGGCCACCTGAAGCAGCTGCGCTCAATCCTGGATGACAAGGAAGCCAGCGACAACGACAAGTTCGTCGCCTTTGACTTCCTGAAGAACGCCAACATCGCCGCCGGCGGCGTGCTGCCGATGTGCCAGGACACCGGCACTGCGATCATCATGGGCAAGAAGGGTTGCAACGTCATCACCGACGGCGACGACGAGGCCGCGCTCTCGGAGGGCGCGCGCGATGCGTATCTGCGCCGTAACCTGCGCTATTCGCAGGTCGCTCCCTTGACGATGTATGAAGAGAAAAATACCGCCAACAACATGCCGGCGCAGTGCGAGATCTACGCCGAGGGCGATGACGCCTACAAGTTCATGTTCATGGCCAAGGGCGGCGGCTCCGCCAACAAGAGCTTTCTGTTCCAGGCGACGCCGTCGGTGCTGACCAAGGATCGCCTGCTGGCGTTCCTGAAGGAGAAGGTGCTGACGCTCGGCACGGCGGCGTGCCCGCCATATCACCTCGCCATCGTGATCGGCGGCACTTCCGCTGAGCTCTGCATGAAGACGGTGAAACTTGCTTCGGCGCGCTATCTCGATGCACTGCCGACGCAGGGATCGGCTGACGGCAACGCCTTCCGCGATCTGGAGATGGAGCAGGAAATTCTCAAGATGACGCAGTCGCTCGGCGTCGGCGCGCAGTTCGGCGGCAAGTATTTCTGCCACGACGTGCGCGTGATCCGGATGCCGCGCCACGGCGCATCGCTCCCGATCGGGCTCGGCGTCTCCTGTTCGGCGGACCGCCAGGTGCTCGGCAAGATCACAAAAGACGGCGTCTATCTCGAGGAACTCGAGCACAATCCGGCCCAGTATCTGCCGGCGGTCGAACAGTCGCTCGGCGGCGAGGTCGTCAAGATCGATCTCAACAAGCCGATGAAGGAGATTCTGGCGACGCTGTCGCAATATCCGATCAAGACGCGGGTCTCGATGACCGGCACCATGGTCGTGGCCCGCGACTCCGCCCACGCCAAATTGCGCGAGCGGCTGGAGAAGGGCGAGCCGTTGCCGGACTACTTCAAGAACCACCCGGTGTATTACGCCGGCCCCGCCAAGACGCCCGACGGCTACGCCTCCGGCGCGTTCGGTCCGACTACCGCAGGGCGGATGGATTCCTTCGTCGACCAGTTCCAGGCGGCGGGCGGATCGATGGTGATGGTGGCCAAGGGCAACCGCGCGGTCGCGGTGCGCGAGGCCTGCAAGAAGTATGGCGGCTTCTATCTCGGCTCGATCGGCGGTGCCGCGGCAAACCTCGCCGAGCACTGCATCAAGAAGGTCGAGGTCGTCGAATATCCCGAACTCGGCATGGAAGCGATCTGGCGCATCGAAGTCGAGGATTTCCCGGCCTTCATCATCGTCGACGACAAGGGCAATGACTTCTTCAAGGAATTGAATCTGGGGTGAGGGCGCTCGGCCTCGACGGCTTCAGCAAGGGCTGGGTCGCCGTAAGCCTTGACGGCGACCTTCACGAGATCAGGTTCTGCCGCGACATTGCTGATGCGCTCTCCACCGGCTTCGATCGCGCTGCGATCGACATTCCCATTGGCATGACCGACGACGGCGAGCGGGCCTGCGATCTGCTCGCCCGCGAAAGGCTGCGGCCGCATTCGTCACGCGTGTTCACCGGGGCGCGGCGCTGGCTGTGGACGGAATTCTCCGATCCCGACGCCGCAAATCAAGATGCGCTGCGCCGTGGCCAGAAGCGGGTGTCGCGTCAGCTCTGGCATCTCGGGCCGAAGATCATCGAGGTGGATGCGTTCCTGCGCGCCAATCGCTCGCGCGACATTCGGGAGGCGCACCCCGAACTGGTTTTCCTGCGCCTGAACGATAGCAGGCCGCTGCCGTCAAAGAAATCCGAGGCTGGAATCGATCTTCGCCGCAGGCTGCTCAAGCGGGAAGGGATCAGGGACATCGACAGGTGGCTGGCCGGCGAACGCATCGGTACTGGCGCCAAACGTGACGACGTGCTCGACGCCTGCGCTGTGGCGATCGCCGCGCGCGATGTCGCTGGCTGTGTCCCGGAAGGACTGCCGCCGCGCGATGCTTATGGCCTGGCGATGCAGATATGGTCGTAAGGTAGGCGCTCTGCCGACATCTGCCTCGTACGTGGATGAGACGAGGGAGCGAGGAGGCGCTGCGCGCCTCCGCGCCATCGCGGTCAGGCCCGCGATCCCGTGAACGGGAAGCTGCCCATCGGGCCGATGCCCATTTCGCCGGACATGCTGTCGCCGGAAACCTTGCCGATGAACTCGAGGGTCAAAGGCATCGGGTTGGTGATTGAGACCTTCCAGTTGACAGCGTCGCCGCTGATGGCGCCGTCGAAGATCTCCGTGGAATTGCCGTCGGCGCCCTGCGTGCCGGTCAGCGTACCGCCGGAGGCCAACAGGGTCAGCGTCGCCTTCCGCTCGCCCATCGGCGTGCTCATGGTGAGGTTCCAGTTTCCGTCCACGGCCATCTTTGTCTCCCCGACATTGCTTCCCGGCAAACCGGAATGGCTTGCGAGATCCGCCAAACGCGATCGGCGGTATAGCCTATCTCGCCATACAAGCCCAACCGTCTCAAGCGTCCTTTTGACGCGTATTATTCAGGCGCGCTGGGCGGCAGCGCGAATCCTGCTGCCGACCAAAACACGAAACGCGACGTATTGAATTGCGAAGGCGGCAATCTTGGCGCCGACCAATACGACGGTCACGTAGAACGTCCATAGCTTCATGTCGCCGGTCATGGCGACGCCAATGGTGCCGGCGGCGAGCACGAAGCAAAGCGCGGCCCAAGCATAGCCGGCGAAGGTGACATATTCGGGAATGGTCTGCGACACGATCGGCGGCATGTAGCGCAGCATCCAGCCGCGCTTGAGCATGATGGCGCCGATCGCAAAATGTCCGATCGCGGGCTTCGCCAGCACGAAGCGTGGGTCATGGGTGAGCAGCGTCGCGCTGCCCAGCACGATGACGAGCGCGAGACTCGCCCAGGTCATGTAGCCGAGCTCCTTGCCCTTGACGCGCGAGTAGATCACCTGGGCGATGGCGCCGGCGATCGCCACCCCCGTCGCCAGCAGCACGTTGTCGGTGGCGAGATAGATTGCGATGAACAGGATGGTGGAGAAAAAATCGGCGCCCAGTCTGGCGAATACGTCCTTCATCGTCATGCTCTCTGCTGGAGGGGGGTGCGCTCGGAATCTCAGTTGGTGCCGGGCAGGGCGTTCGCGGGCGGCGTACCATACTTCGCCTTGCGATATTGTGGATACCATGTCGTGAAGTAGGCGGCACTGTTGCGGGCGGCGAAGGCGATCACCAGCCCGGACCACAGCGGCAAGCCGGGCACATAGATCGTCAGCACGTTGCCGATGATCATCAGCACGAAAGCGCCGGTCCAGGCCCAGGTGATGATGTAGGTCGCCTTCAAAAACCCGGGCAGCTTGGCTGTGGCGGCATCGACTTCCTCCAGCGCGTATTGCAGCACGAACGGCTTGCGAATGATCAGCGACGCCAGCGAAATCGCGAGCACGCCGACGTCGGCTGCGAGCTTCACGGCCGAGTGGCTCAGGTTCGGGTCGATCAGCGCGACATAGGCGCCAATGCCCGAGAAGACGACGACGCTGCCGGCGCCAAGCATCTTGACCGAGCGGCCACGCACGACGTCGACACCGATGACGGCGAGACAGATCGCCGCCGATGCGAATAATGCGATCTCGGCGGAAGTCACCATCATCAACAGCGCGAACGAACCGAAGGGAGCAAGGATCAGGAAGATGGTCATGGCAGCCTCTTGGAGATTATCTTTACAGCGTAAAGATACCGTAGGGGTGAAGCCGGATGTCGTCAAGAAAAATCTTTACAGTGTCAAAATTAATGCGTGACGTTAAAAATTTTTGCTGCCTATGCAATGACTTGCGGGATGTTAGGCGCCCGTCACCGCACGCCACAGGATCGTCAGGGCGCAGGCCAGCAGTAAAACCAGCGTGATCGTGATGCCGCCGACCCGGCCGATGCGGAATTGCAGCGTATTGGGTGCGGCGTACATGCCGAGCGGATGCAGGAGCCGTGAGACCAGCAGCGCGCCCATCAACAGATGCACCCACATCGCCGCCAGGCCGGACATTTCCAGCATCGCCACCATCAGCGTGATGATGGGCACGTATTCGATGAAGTTGGCATGGGCGCGGATCGCGCTGCGCAGTTGGAGACTTCCATTGTCGCCGAATGTGGCGCGGTCGCGCTGGCGCAGCCGCCCGACCTGGACGGCGAGGACGGTGTAGAGCAGGGCGAGGAGGGCGAGATAGGCTGATGTGATCGAGGGCAGGTGCATGGGTGTCTCCCGGCGTAGTCGTTCCGGGGCGCGCAACGCGCGAACCCGGAACCTCGATATTACGACTCTGGATTCCCCGATGTGCAATTGCACATCGTAGTTCATCGCTGCGCGATGCCCCGGAATGACGGAGCTTTGGTCTATTCCGCGCTTACCCAATTGCCGTGAAAGCCATCCGGCACGCGATGGCCGAGATGGACGAGCGCCACAGGCCCCGACTCGACATCCTGCGCATTGAATACCGCGAGATCGCTGCGGTTCTCCTGCGCGCGCCAGACGGCCGCAAGCAGCCAGCCGTCGCCCTCAGTGGCGTCAGCGCCGCGCTCGACGAACACCGGCTCGGAAATCGTATCGCCGGCGGGCAGCAGATAGTTGCCGAGCCGCTTGCCCTTGCCGTCGACATGCACGATGCCGGACAGCGCGCCGAACATCGGCAGATCGGGATTGGCGCAGGCATACCAGCCATGGCTGTTCGCCTGTCCGGCGCGGCGGTCGTCGATGCGCGGGAATTCGCCGGTGAGATCGTCGAGATAGGTTTGCGTGAAACGATCGGTATTGCCGGCGAGGTCGAAGGTCCAGCGGCAGTGCCGGGCGCGCGATTTCTGCGGATCGGTCTTCGAACCATCAGGGTGGGTGAACAGCGGTGCTTCCTCGAACTGCATCACGTCGGCGATGATGCGGTTGCCTTCCTCCCACGCGTTCATGACGTGGAAGACGTAGCAGCTCTCGGCGCGGAACCAGACGAGATCCGCGGGCGTTCCGTTACGCTTCATGATGCCGACATAAGCGCCTTTCTCGGGCTCCCAGGCGTAGGGCGGCTTGCCGCGCATCGCGCGCTCCATGCTGCCGGTGATGGGGAGTATCGGAAAGAGTAGGTGATTTTCGGTGACGATGAAGTCGTGCACCATGCTGGCGTAGGGAGCATCGAAGCGGTCGAACCGCGTCACCACGCCGGCAGCGTTGACCGATCCGAAGGAAAGGGCAGGGGTCAGCGGGCCCGCGGCGTTGTAGCCGAAGAACACCATCTCGCCGGTCACGGGATCGATCTTGGGATGCGCCGTGAACGGACCCTTGATGGCGCCCTTGTAGTCGCAATACCCCAGGCGATTGAGCGTGCCGGGCTCGATCTCGGTCGGCAGATGGCCTTCCTCGAGCGCCAGCAGCTTGCCGCCATGGAAGATGATGTTGGTGTTGGCGACGCCGCCATCGTCGGTGATCCCGGCCGGCGCGCCCGGCAGCTTGCGGCCGAAGCCGCCGAACAGCGCGCGGCCGGCGTCGTGCTCGGCCAGCCATTTCGGGGTGCGGACCCAGCGGTTGCGATAGCTGGCGCGGCCGTTCTCCAGATGGAAGGCGTGCAGCATGCCGTCGCCGACGAACCAGTGCGCGCCGGGGGCATCGAATTGCGGGTTGGGGCCGTTGCGATAGAGCGTGCCGTTGAGTTCGCGCGGCAGTTCGCCGGTCACCTTGAGATGCGGCGCGTCGCATTCCATCGGGATCGGCGCAAGATTGGTCCGGGCAACCTCGGTCTTCACCTGGTCGAGCATCTCACGTCTCCTCTCGATTTAAATCTTTACATCGTAAAGATATCAGTAAGGACGTTCCGGTCCGCCGTCAAGCAAAATCTTTACAGTGTAAAAATTGCGGCTATAAGGAATCGCATGGCAAGAACATCGCGAGAAACCCGAACGATTTGTCCCGCCGCCAGACGCAGGCCGGCGAAGTCAGCAGCGCAAAGGCCGGCCAGCCGGCGTCGCCCTCCGGCTGGCGAGACCCCTTATCATCATGGCGATCTGCATGACGCCTTGCTCGCTGCGGCCGAGCGGGTGCTGGAACGTGACGGGCTGGTGGGACTAACGCTGCGGGCGGTGGCGCGCGAGGCCGGCGTGTCGCATGCTGCGCCGACCCATCATTTCGGCGATCTCACCGGGCTCCTCAGCGAACTCGCCGCCATCGGCTTCCGCCGCTTCAGCGAGGCCATGGTCGCGGCTCGCAATAGTGAAACCCACCCGCTGATGAAGGGGATGGCTAACGCCAAGGCCTATATCGCCTACGGCCAGGCGCGTCCTGGCATGTTCAGTCTGATGTTCCGCAATGAGCGGATCGACATGACGCGGCCCTCGCTGCACGAGGCGGCGACTGCCGCCTTCGAAGGACTCGCAAGCGCAATCGGCGCCGGCCGCAACGAAAAACTCGAAGGCGAGGCGCTGGAGGCGCTGTCGCTCGACCAGGCCGCGGCGATTGCTCGCGCGTGGTCGCTGGTGCACGGCTTCACCACGCTGCTGCTCGACGGGCGGCTGCAGGACATCCTGCACCGGCTGCCCGAAGGCACCGGGGTCGATCAGCTGCTGGACGCCATGCTGCGCTCGATGGTGCCGCGACCGGCGGGGATGGGCTGAGGGAACGAAGGGAAACTCTCGCCGGGTTCAGGCGTTGAGTTTGCATGGCAAAAGCAGCGCGTGCTCGCTCAAACCCGCGCGTTGGGCGGTGCGCCACGCGCTGTCAGCCCACGCCTGGGGCGAGCCTGTTCCTCGAACGGTCGCAGCGGCGCGGCGCATCGCCGCCAAGGGCGAACGGCTGCTGCAGCGCTATCGCCGGATCAAGCAAAAGACCTGACGCCTGCAAGCCAAATCAGGACCGTAACGCTGTTCTCAGCAACCCTTGCAAATCTTGGTTTGCCGCGCGAGCCGTGCGTCGGCTTCTGCGTCCTCGTTGGGCCGCCGCGTCCAATCGTCATACTGCGCCTTGGCGTCCGATTGGGCCGGGGCGCTATTCAGCGGGCCTAGGAGGATCTCGCGATTGCGGGCCGTCTTTCGCTTTGCCGGCCGTCTCTCTTCGCCCGGCGCGTCGTTTGCCGTGGGCGGTTCACCCAACCCGTCCCAGGCGATCGGTGCGCCTGCCATTGGTGTCGTCGAGCAGCCGGTGCCGGAGGCGCAACAGCCGGCGAGGGCGGTGCCGGCGACGAGCAGAACCATGAATCTCGTTAGCATCGTTGCTCCGGTGAGGCTGCCGTAAAAACCATGACGTGAGATTATAAGCACTCAAGGCTGTAGCTTTGACGTTAATGCGGCGAAAACACGCCGGATAGCGGCTTGATCACCGCTTTGCAAGGCTCACGGCCGCGCCCTTCTCACCGACCACTTTCACTTCGTCCTTCCCGCACTTGAAATCACGCGCGAATTCGTCCGCCGCCTGGCGTGCGAGTTCGTTGGCATTGCGGTTGGCCTGGCCGTCGATGTAGGCGACGTGGCAGACCGGCCCCGGCGGCAGCCGCGTCACGGCCAGCATCGGTTTTGAGGTCGGGGTTCCGCTCTTGTCCAGATCGTTATTGTCGGCAATCAGCCAGCGCTGAATGATCGCGAACGGCCTGCCGTCCACCGCGCGCCATTCGACGGTGGGGGCGGTGGAATTAAAGGGGGCAAACGAGGTCTCCGCGGCCGGCTCCTTGGCGGCGGCTGCGCGGTTGGACCCGACCGAGACGGTTTGGCGCAGATCGTCCTCGCTGACCAGCACCACCAGCCCCGATTTGCCGGGGCATACCTGCGTCGTGCTACCGTCGGGAGCCCTCGGCTTGCCCACGGTGCGGCAGTCCTTCTCCGCCGTCGACGTGTAGCTGCTGCTGAATGTTTGGGCGCTGACCGGTGAAATCGGGCCGGATGCAGCCGCGAACAATGCCGCGGCGGCCGTTACGATGAGCAGCCGGTGACGGCGGACGCGTTTCATCTGCACCTCTCGCATGGAACCCTGAACGTCAGACGTGTGCAATCTGGGGAAGGTTCATGGCAAAGCTGCGAAACACCTGACATTGCCCCGGAATCGTCCTAGAAGAGCGGCTCGCAATTTTCCGTCTCCCTAGCGTGTAGTCATCCAATCGTCATGCCCTCGATTCCCTCGAATAAGCCCTATCGCGTCGGTCGTTCTCTTACCGGACTTGGCCTCTTCGCCACCAAGCCGATCAAGAAGGGCACCAAGATCATCCGCTATTTTGGTCCGCTGCTGGATTCGAAGAAGAAAAAAGACGACGCGATCGAGAACAAGTACCTGTTCGAACTGAACGACCGCTGGACCATCGACGGCTCGGTCCGCAAAAACGTCGCTCGCTATATCAACCACGCCTGCAAGCCGAACGCGGAATCCGACGTCAAGCCGCGCAAGCGCAAGGTCATCATCCGCGCCATCAAGAACATCGAGCCGGGCGAAGAGATCAACTACGATTACGGCACCGACTACTTCAAAGCCTATCTGAAGCCGATCGGCTGCAAATGCGCGGCCTGCGAGAAGAAGCGCAAGAAGCAGCGCGCCGAGGCGCGGGCGGAGAAGGCGCGGCTGAAGGCCAAGGCCGAACGGAAAGCGCTGAGGAAGGCGGAAAAGCTCGCGAAGGCCAAGGCGGAGGCTAAAGCGAAGCTGAAGGAAAAGGCGGAGCGGAAGGCGAAGAAGACGCTCAAGCTGAACAGCGGTTCGCTCAACGGCACGTCGCTCAACGGCAACGCACTCAAGGCCAAGTCCCTCAAAGGCAAGTCCCTCAAGGCCAAGTCGGCCGCTGACAGGTCCCCCAATGGCAAACATCTGAACGGCAACAGCCGCGTCAGAGTTGCCGGCAAGAAATCGGGCGGAGGAAAGCCGCCGGTTTCTGTTTCTGCGCCAGCCCTTCAGGCTCAGCCAGCCGCAATCTCGCTTGAGGCTCAGTCCGCAGCATTCCCCGAGGTCTCATCCGCCGGGCTTGCGAACTGATTTCGGCAGCGACGAATCTCCGAAGTCGATAGCCGAGCGTTGTAAGATGGCGCCGGTTTCGTCGATGATAACGCGAAATCGTCGGTGTTGTGAGAAGAAGGTCAGGCGATGCCGGCCGCTGTCGGCGTCGATTCCGCGCTCGGCAAAACTTGTGATCCTGCCGTCGCGCATGTCCCGCTGAAGCCGGTGCAGTGCAAGGCCGAGCCCTTCGGCGACGATGGCCGCGTCGATCTGCACGGCGCCCTTCTCGAATTCGATCGGTTTCATGCGATGTCTCCCTTGAGTCATCAGGCAAGTGCCGGGCTTGGTCGGTCCGGCGCGGGATAGGCACATTCCGCCAGCGTCGTGGTATCGAGCTCGCGCATGAAGGCTTCGCGGGCGGCCGCCAGTTTTGCTTTCAGCCGGCAGCGCGGCTTCAGCACGCAATTGCCGCCATCCTCGCGAAAACATTCGACCAGTGGCGGCCCTTCCAGGGCGCGCACCACTTCGCCGATGGTGATCGACTGGGCGGGCCGGGCAAGCGCGAAGCCGCCGCCGACACCGCGCTGGGTCGAAATGAACCCGCTATCGGCGAGGTCGCGCACCACCTTGGCCAGATGGTTGCGGGAAATGCCGAACTCGGCAGCGATCTCGTTGGTCGCGAATGACCGCCCGGGCTCGCCCGCCAGCCGCATCAAGGCGCGCAAGGCAAAATCCGTGAACGATGTCAGGCGCATGGGAGCTCTTTCAAAATATCTGCTTGCAAATCATCTATAGCCGTCTAAATATGCATTTGAAATACCTATTTAAGGGCAGTGGAGAAATGGAAGCGATTTTGGCAGGGCCGGAGCGGCGTGAGCGCATCGTGGCCGAGATCATGGCCCGGACGGGCATCGACGAGGCGATGATCGAGCGGCTGGTGCACGGCTTCTACGCCAAGGTGCGCGCCGACGCGGTGCTGGGGCCGATCTTCGAGGCCCGCATCAGGGATTGGGAGCCGCATCTGGCGCAGATGTGCGCGTTCTGGTCATCGGTCGCGCTGATGACGGGTCGCTACCACGGCACGCCGATGGTCAAGCATCTGCCGCTACCGGTCGACGCCGATCATTTCGACCGCTGGCTCGAGCTGTTCGAGCAAACCGCCCGCGAGATCTGCCCGCCCGAGGCGGAAGCGCATTTTGTCGAACGGGCGCGGCGGATCGCGGCCAGCCTCGAACTCGGCATCGCCGGCACCCACGGCGTCATGCTCGGCAACGGGGAACGATTTCGACGCAACCAGGCAGGAGCAAAGTAATGGCCCATCGTGCACATGTCGTGACGACCAAGGAGCAGGCCAATCCGTATTCCGGCAGCAGCCTGGTGCCGATGCTCGTCATCGGGTTGCTGCTGACTTTTGCCGGGATGATCGCGGCCTTGCTGTTGAGCTAAGGATGCGTGCGTTCTATGGCTCCTCGGAGCGATCGATCGCCGCTTGTTCGCGTTCCGTGGCCCGTTCCAGATTCCGAATCAGACGCTGAAGCAAATCGATCAGCGTCTTGACCTCATCGTCGCTCATACCCGCAAGCACCAGTTCATTACCGGCATCAACGGCCGCATCGACTTCGGGAAGTATTCCGAGCGCTTTGCGGGTTATTGAGATCAGGCTGCTGCGACCGTCCCCGGGATCGGGACTGCGTTTGATCATGCCATCGCGCTCAAGTCGCGACAGCAATTGAGCCATGCTCGGTTGCTCGATCCGGGCGCACAGCGCCAACTCCTTCTGGGAAAGCTTTTGCCCCGTCCTCAACATGCTGAGAACGGGAAAGCTGGCCACGCCAAGTCCCAGCGGCCTGAATTTGATGTCCGCGAGCCGGAGCATCAGTCGCGCCGCCCTGTTGATGAGGTGGCCCGGCCGTTCGTGCTGCGCCCATTTTCGCATCATATTCTCTTGCATAGGGTCCTATACAAAATCGATAGGCTCCTATATATAGCCCGAATGATCCCTGAAGGATAGGTTCGCTCGAAGCGAGATCGTGAGGCCACCTTAAGTCGCGGCGCTAACCGATTGGCTCTTCCAACACGAAAGCAACAACCATGATCACGATTGTGGGCGCCGGAATCGGCGGGCTCACGCTGGCGAGCGTGCTGCACAGAAACGGGATCCCGGCAGTCGTCTATGATGCGGATCTCTCGGCCGCTTCCCGTCCCCAGGGCGGCATGCTCGATATTCATGAGGATACCGGTCAGGCGGCATTGCGGGCCGCCGGTCTGCTTGAAGCTTTTGGCAAGCTCACGTTGGAGCATGGCGATGCCATGCGCATTCTGGACAAGACCGGTGCCGTGCGATTGGCGCATGACGGCAATGGGCTGCGACCGGAAATCGACCGCGGTGCGTTGCGCAACCTGCTACTTTCCTCTTTGCCTCCGGGCCTCGTTCGCTGGAATGCGCGGGTGACCGGAATAAGCAGGGAGGAAGGCGGTTTCAAATTATCGTTCGCCGATGGCAGCGTTGCGTTGGCGAAAATCCTGATCGGGGCGGATGGGGCGTGGTCAAAGGTCCGCCCGCTGGTATCGGAGGCGAGCCCGTTCTATTCCGGCATCAGCTTCGTCGAACTGCGTTATCTGGACGCCGACCGGAAGCACCCGAAAGCGGCCGCCCTGGTTGGCAAGGGATTGATGTTCGCGCTTTCGGACGAACGCGGCATCTTCGGGCATCGCGAGCCGAACAATGAATTATGCGTCTATGCCGCGCTCAAGGTTCCGGCCGATTGGTCGAGGCAGACAATTTCCCGCGACTTGTTGCACCGGCATTTTCACGGCTGGCACGCTGATTTTCACGAAGTGCTCGCCAACAGCGATGGTGATTTGCTGCCGCGATCAATCTGGATATTGCCGGAGGGACATAGCTGGCCGCGTACGGCTGGCGTGACGCTTCTCGGGGACGCCGCTCACCTGATGTCGCCCTTCGCCGGAGAAGGGGCAAATCTGGCCATGATCGATGGGGCGGACCTCGCCATGGCCATCGTCGCGCATCCCGACGACTTCGAACGTGCTTTTGCCGGCTACGAAGCCACCATGTTCCCGCGGGCGCGGGAGGCGGCCGCGGAATCCGCAGCCGGTCTCGAACTCGCGTTTGAACCCAATGCCCCGCAGGCGATGCTCGATTTCTTCACGCCGAAGGGATGAAATAATTGCGTCGCTCGCGCTGAGCTCAAGGCTGGGGTCGTCATTCCGGGATGGTGCGCCAGCACCAGACCCGGAATCTCGAGATTCTCCGATGTGCAATTGCACATCGTAGTTCGATGCTTTCGCATCGCCCCGGAATGACGTCGTGAAAGCGATCAGGCCGCTACCACGCCGCCGCTCTTGCGCAGCCCGATATACTGCAGCTCCGCAAACACGCCCGTCGCAATCGCCTGTGCCACGATGAAGACCTGACCGAGCAGGTTCGGGCTCACCGCACCCGAGAACAGCAGCGCAATGCTGCCGAGCGTCCACGCGGCATTTCCAACGATCACGAGCAGCACCAGCGCCTTCGGCACAGATGACCGCGTGGCGAGCCAGCCGACCAGCGCCGTATAGGCGATCAGGAACAGGCCGGTCTCGCGCAACAAGGCTTCCGGCAGGTTGAGGAACGGCGCGAGCGCGCCGGCGCCCAGCGTCAGCGCGACCGCGGCGACGCCGCTGAAGATGGCGTCGGCGAGCAGCGCGCGGCTCAGGAATGTTGACGGATGGATCATGGCAGTTCTCCTTTGCTTGGGGGACTTTGGGCGAGACAGGGATCAGCGCGGCAGCAGCGACCGGAGCCGACGCATCAGCCGCATCGGGCAGAGCGCCTTGCCGACCCTGCTTTCGATCATCTGCACCTGCACGAACACGAAGACGCCGGTGTCGTGCACCAACGGCTGCGGCAAGTTCAGCGAGCGCGCCAGTAACCAAGTGGCCAGATTGAGGGTCCACGGGATCGCAGCGGCGACGAGGCGGAAGAGGGAAAGCATCAGCATAGGTGATCTCCTGTGCCACTCAGGATGGAGCAGCCGGTGACCCGTTTCGATTACCTCGGACGTAATGGAATGCGTGAAATTCGCATGGTAGGTTTTCCACCATGAACGCACATGCTGCCGCGGCGCGAGCCGAACGAAACCAGCCCGTCCATATCGGCGATCACCTGCGCGAATGGCGCCAGCGCCGGCATCTGAGCCAGCTCGATCTGGCCGGAGATGCCGAGATATCGGCGCGTCATCTCAGCTTTGTGGAGACGGGCCGCGCCGCGCCGTCGCGCGAAATGGTGCTCAAGCTTGCCGAACGATTGGAGGTTCCCTTGCGTGAACGCAACGTGCTTCTGGTCGCCGCGGGCTTTGCGCCCGCGTTTCCGCAGCGCTCGCTCGACGATCCCGCGCTGAAATCGGCGCGGGCTGCGATCGACCTCGTGCTGAAGGCGCACGAGCCCAATCCGGCGCTGGCCTATGACCGGCACTGGAATCTGGTGACGGCCAATCGGATGGTGGCGCCGCTGCTGGAAGGCTTGCCGCCGCATCTGCTCGGGCAGCCCTTCAACATCCTGCGGCTGGCCTTTCACCCCGAGGGGCTGGCGCCGCGCACGGTCAATCTCGCCGAGTGGAGCGCGCATCTCTTGGAGCGGCTGCACCGGCAGTGCGAGGCGACGGCTGACCCCGAGCTGCTCAAGCTGTATCAGGAACTGAAAGCCTATCGGATGCCGGCGCGTTCAGGCCCGGTTTCGGCCGACAATGTCGCCATCCCCTTCAAGCTGCGCCGCAATGACGAAGTGCTGAGCTTCATCTCGACCACCATGGTGTTCGGCACACCGGTCGACATCACGCTGCAGGAGCTGGCGCTGGAAACCTTCTTTCCCGCCGACGATCTGACCGCGCAACGGATGCGGCAGATAGCGGCGAATTTGTAGGATGGGTGGAGCGAAGCGATACCCATCGTCACACGCGCCGGCATTGATGGGTATCGCTGCGCTCCACCCATCCTACGAAGCCATGGTTACTCAATTCGCCTTCTCGATCAAGCCTTCCAGCAGGCGTTTCAATTCCGCTGTGGCCTTGTCGCCGTAATTCTCGGCGATGAAGGCTTCCTGGCTTAGCGCCAGCGAGTTCAGGCGCTGGGTCAGTGCCTTTCCGCGATCGGACGAGAACATCAAAACCTTGCGCCGGTCGTCGGCGTCCTGGACGCGGTAGACCAGGGCGTCGGACACCATGCGGTCGACCATCTTGGTCAGGGTCGGATGATTGAGCAATACGGCTTCGGCGAGCTCACCCATCGAGTGGCCCTTGCCGTCGGAAAGAACTTTCAGAATGCGCCATTGCTCGACCGGCACGCCTTCCTTGCGGAATCGCGCGTCGAGCTGACGATTGATCTCCCGGTTCGCCTGCGCAAGCAGATAGGCGAGATGCTCGGTGATGGGTTTGCTGGGCGATTTGGCCAAGGGTTTGAACTTCGTAATGGAGGTTTGGATGAATATTTAGCGCTCTTGCATGTTCTATATGCATAGGAATCGTTGAATATTCAATATTTTCCACTACGATATTTTTTGTTGTCGATCACCTCGCCGATGGTAGTCTGGTCGGCGCCGGACGTGAGTTGAAAGGAGAGCGAATTGCTCTCGCTGCCGCAATTTGGAGGCTCCGGTGCGCCGTCTATGCCGCCGGAATGGCTGCTGAAGGGATTCTCGGGCATCGGGGAGGGCGCCTCGGTACCGGCGCTCGGCCCGTTTCGAACGCGCCGCGACCGCAAGAAATTGCGCATAGCCAATTTCGTCGGACTGTCGGGGCCGTCGGGAATCTGGGGGCCGGCTTCCATCAACAGTACGCTGCTTGGCGTTTCCGAAATCAACCGCCGCGGCGGCATTCTTGGCCGCGAGATTGAAGTCGCGTTCCATGACACCGGCGGCGACATCAACGACGTGACGCAGACGGCTTCCGACATCGTCGCGTCCGAAGATGCGGACCTCGTGATGGGCTCGCATATCAGTGCGGTCAGGGTGGCATTGCGCAAGGTCGTCGCCGGACACATTCCCTACCTCTACACGCCGGTCTATGAGGGCGGCGAGCGAACGCCCGGCGTCATGGCCATCGGCGAGACGCCGGGGGCGCAATGGCGCCCGTCGATCGAGTGGCTCGCCAATACAAGGCAGGCGTCGAACTTTTATCTGATCGGCAGCGACTATGTCTGGCCGTGGCTTTCCCACAGGGCGATCAAGAAATACATCGCGGACGCTGGCGGGCGTGTCGTTGGCGAAGAGTTCGTGCCGATCGGCGAGCACGATCACAGCCGCCAGATCGAGCGGATCCGGGCCGCCAGGCCCGACGTGGTTCTGATCACGTTGATCGGCGCTGACAGCGTCGTCTTCAATCGTGCCTTTGCCGAGCGAGGGCTTGGCTCGCGAATGCTCCGCCTTGCCGGCGCGATGGACGAGACCGTGCTGTTAGGGATCGGCGCCGACAACACCGAAAACCTGTTCTGCGCCTCCGGCTATTTCATCGACATGGCCTCGCGCGACAACGATGCCTTTCGAAGCCAGTACGAAGCGTCGTTCGGCCGTCACGCGCCGCCGCTCGGCTCGATCGCGCAGTCAAACTACGAAGGGTTGCGATTTCTCGAGACCGTCGCAGCGCGCGCCGGATCGCTGGCGAGAAAGCCGCTGCTCTCGGCTGCCGCGAATGTGGACTATCAGGGCGCGCGAGGCACCATCGGCATCCGGCGCGGCAGCGCACGCATGCCGATCTATCTTGCGGCAGCCAACGGGCTCGACTTCCGCCTGATCAAACAGTTCTGACGCCGCGCGCGAGCGTCGCTACAGCAAAGGAAGGCTTGCGAAATAATACTTGAAAAGGAAAACATTTCCGTTTCTAGTGATGCGAACAAGGCTGTCTTCATTCGGCAACTTGCCTCGCGCGTTCAGAAGAAACAGGAGGAATCATCGTGACAGTAGCGCTTCCAACCCCCGACCAGCTGCGCGCGGTCGCCGACCAATGCGGTCTGGCTTTGACCGATGACGACGTCGCTTCCTTCCGTGGATTGATGCAGGGCTCCGTCGATGCCTACAACGCCGTCGGCGCGATGCCCGACGAAGTGCCGATCGTCAAATACCCGCGCACGCCGGGCTATCGGCCTGGTCCGGAGGAAAATCCGCGCAATGCCTGGTACCGCAAATCGACCGTCAAGGGTGCGGCGAGCGGCAAGCTCAAAGGCAAGGTCGTCGCGCTCAAGGACAACATCATGCTGGCCGGCGTGCCGATGATGAACGGCTCCGCGACGCTGGAAGGCTACGTGCCGGATTTCGACGCCACCATCGTCACGCGCATGCTCGATGCCGGCGCCGAGATTGCCGGCAAGGTGCATTGCGAGTCGTTTTGCATCTCCGGCGGCAGCCACACCAACTCGACCGGCCCGGTCCATAATCCGCACAAGATGGGATTTTCCGCCGGCGGCTCGTCCTCGGGAAGTGCGGTCGTGGTCGCGCTCGGCGAAGTCGACATGGCGATCGGCGGCGACCAGGGCGGATCGATCCGGATGCCGTCCTCGTTCAGCGGCACCTACGGCATGAAGCCGACCTGGGGGCTGGTGCCGTACACCGGCGTCATGCCGATCGAAATCTTCGTCGACCACACCGGCCCGATGACCGCGAATGTTGCCGACAACGCGCTGCTGCTCGAAGTGCTGGCCGGCGACGACGGCTATGATCCGCGGATCAAATCGCCCAAGGTGGAGGAATACACCAAGGCGCTCGGCGGCGGCGTCAAGGGCATGAAGATCGCCATCGTCAAGGAGGGCTTTGAACAGGCCGGCGCCGAAGCCGCTGTCAACGAAAGCGTCCGCGAGGCGGCAAAGCGGCTCGCGAGCCTCGGCGCCACCGTCGAAGAGGTTTCGATCCCGATGCACATGATCGCGCCGGCGGTCTGGACACCGATCGGCGCCGAAGGCATCGCCCAGACCATGATGTTCGGCGACGGCTATGGTCTCAGCCGTTCGGACCTCTACTCGACGTCGCTGATGGATTTTCACCGCGGCTGGCGCGGGCAGGCGGACTCGCTGTCGGAAACGACAAAACTGTTCCTGATGCTCGGCGTCTACATCAACAACAATTTCGGCCCGCGCTACTACGGCAAGTCCGTGAACATCTCCCGGCGCGTCACCGCGGCCTATGACAAGGTGCTGGAGAGCTACGATCTCCTCCTGATGCCGACCACGCCGATGAAGGCGACGCCGTTGCCAGCGCCGGGTGCCAGCCGGGAAGAGGTGTGCGCGCGCGCGTTCGAGATGATCACCAACACCGCGCCGTTCGATATCACGCACCATCCGGCGATGTCGGTGCCCTGCGGCATGGTGGACGGGCTTCCGATCGGGTTGATGCTGATCGGCCGGCATTTCGATGAAATGACGATCTATCGCGCCGCGCATGCCTTCGAGCAGGCCGGCGACTGGAAGAAAATGTGAGCAGCCGAACGTCGCAGGGGTGCCGGTGATACTAAATGGATAATCTGTTCGTCGCACTGTTCGAGATCCTGAGTTTCGGCGCGATCGTCGTTCTGGTCGTGCTGGGGCTCGGGATCATCGCCAGCATGATGGGCATCTTCAACTTCGCGCAGGGCGAGTTCGTCCTGCTCGGCGCCTATGTCACCTATATCGTGCATAGTGCGGGCCTGCCGGTCTGGCTTGGGATGCTGGCGGCGCCCTTTGTCGTCGGTGCGCTTGGATTGGTCCTGGAGCGGACCATCGTCCGGCGATTTTACGCCGCACCGATCGTCGCGATGCTGGGCACCTACGCACTCGGGCTCATCATCCGCGAGATCGTCCGCGGTTTGATCGGCGGGCTGTATCTATCTGTCCCGGAGCCGCTCGGAGGCTCGGTCAATATCGGGACCATGCACTTTTCCACCTGGCGGCTGGTCATCATTTTCATTACGGCGCTGGTGATGATCGGAAGCTACCTGTTGCTGGCCCGCACCGCCTTCGGGTTGCGGATTCGGGCGTCGCTGGAAAATCCCGCGCTCGCCCGCGCGTCGGGCATTTCGACCAATGCGATCTATGGCGCGACGTTTGCGTTCGGCGCCGCCCTCGCGGGCCTTGCGGGCGCGCTGATCGTGCCGGTGTTCTCGCTGTTTGCCGATCTCGGCCTGCGCTTCCTGATTCAGGGGTTCGTCGCCGTCATGGTCGGCGGGGTCGGCTCGTTCGCCGGGCCGGTGGCGGGCGCCGGCGTGATCGGGACGCTGGCCGCAGCGTTGCCATGGATCATTCCGCCCGTGATCGCCGACGTCCTCGTGTTCGTTCTCGCCATCATCTTCATCAAGTTTCGGCCGCAAGGCCTGCTTTCAACAAAGGGGGTCTAGTTCGATGTCTAACGACCGCAGCAATCTCAACCGCCGGCGATTTCTCTCCAACTTCGCCTTTGCCAGCACCGCCATCGCCACGGGCGTCGGCAGTTGGGTCGTCCGCCCCGACTGGGCCAATGCGGCGTCAGACCCGATCAAGGTCGGCATCGCGACCGACTTGACCGGTCCGATCGGCTACGCCGGCAACGCCGACGCCAATGTCGCAAAGATGGTGATCAAGGAAATCAACGACGCCGGCGGGTTGCTTGGCCGGCCGCTGGAACTGTTCATCGAGGACACCGCGTCGAATGAGTCGGTCGCCGTCGGCAACGTTCGCAAGCTGATCCAGCGCGACAAGGTCGACCTGGTGCTGGGAGGCATTACCAGTTCGATGCGCAACGCCATCAAGGACGTGATCGTGGCGCGCGGCAAGACGCTCTACATCTATCCGCAACTTTACGAGGGCAAGGAATGCACGCCCAATCTGTTCTGCACCGGTCCGACGCCGGCGCAGCAGTGCGACGAATTCATTCCCTGGTTGATCAAGAATGGCGGCAAGAGGTTCGCGCTGCCGAGCGCCAACTATGTCTGGCCCCATACCCTCAACGTTTATGCCCGCAAGGTGATCGAGGCTAATGGCGGCGAAGTGATTTTTGAAGAGTACTACCCGCTCGACCAGATCGACTTCAGCGCCACGGTGAACCGGGTCATTTCCAACAAGGTGGACGTGGTGTTCAACACCGTGATCCCGCCGGGCGTGGGACCGTTCTTCAAGCAGCTTTACGAGGCGGGATTCCTCAAGAACGGCGGCCGGCTGTCGTGCGTCTATTACGACGAGAACACGCTCAACATCAACCAGGCCGCCGAGATCGAGGGGCTCGCGAGCTGCCTCGATTATTTCAAGGCGCTGACGCCGGAAGATCCGTTCAGCGCCAAGCTTCAGGCGACCTATGAAAAGCAGTTCCCGGGCACGTTCCTGTTCGCTGCGGGAAGTGCCGCGACCGGGACCTATCGCGGTCTCAAACTATGGGAAGCGGCCGTCAAGGAGGCCGGCAAGGTCGATCGCGAAGGGGTCGCGGCGGCGCTGGATCACGCCAAGATCGCCGAAGGTCCCGGTGGGCCCGCGGAAATGGTTCCCGGCAAGCGGCATTGCAAGATGAAGATGTATACGGCGGTTGCCAAGGGCGGCAATTATGAGATCGTCGCGCGCAGCGCCGGCCTCGTCGATCCCAAGGAATGCTGAGTAGTATGCTGAGCGTCCTGCAGCGGCGGCAACCCGGCGCTGCGAAACCTGGAGCGGATGTACTGGCAACTTGATGGCAGAAACGACACAGACGACGTCCTTGAGGCTTCCGCTTCGTGCCAGCCGCTCGCGCCGGATACAGGTGCTGCCGATCATCGAAATCACCGTGCTGGTGATCGGCGCGCTGCTGCCGCTGGTGCTCAAGGACTATTTGACGGTCTATGCGACGCGGGTGCTGATCCTCTGCCTGTTCGCACTCTCGTTCGATCTGGTGTGGGGATACGCCGGCATCATGAGTTTTGGCCAGGCCGTGTTCTTCGGCACCGCCGGCTATGGCGTCGCCCTGATCGCCCGCGATCTCGGCATAACCTCGATCCTGCTGGTGCTGCCGGCCGGCCTGCTGATCGGGCTGGCATTCGCATTGCTGCTCGGCGGCTTTCTTCTGCTCGGCCGTCATCCGTCCAGCGTGATCTTTGTTTCGCTGGGCACGCTCACTGGATCCTACGCGGCCGATCGCGTGGCGCGGGGCTGGTATTACCTCGGCGGCCAGAACGGCATTCCATCGATCCCACCGATGTCGCTCGGCAGCTACGACATCACGGAGGGGCCGGTCTATTATTATCTGGCGCTCGGCATTCTCGTGCTGGTCTATCTCCTGTGCCGCTTCCTGGTGCGATCGCAATTCGGGCTTGCGCTGGCAGGCCTGCGCGAAAACGAGCAGCGGATTGCCTTCTTCGGCTATCAGGTACAGCGCCTCAAGGCGATCATCTTTTCCTTTGCCGGCGCCATCGCGGGGCTCGCGGGCAGCCTTTACGCCTTTCATGAAGGTTTCGTCTGGCCCAATATGCTGGGCGTGGTGATGTCGACGCAGGTGGTGCTCTACGTGTTGTTCGGCGGCTCCGGCACGCTGATCGGCGCCGTCATCGGTACGGTTGCGATCGAGGCGGTGAGTTTCTGGCTGTCGAACAGCTATCAGGATATCTGGCCGATCATCCTCGGCGTCCTGTTGCTGCTGGTCATCCTGTTTCGCCCCGCCGGCCTGGTCAGCCTGATCCTCAGCGAGCGCGAGCGCGTCGGCAATTTCGGCCGGCCGCCGGGGAAGGGCGATGATGGCTCTTCTTGAAGCGCGAGGCCTGATCAAGATCTTCGGCAAGCTGACGGCCCTCAACGGTGCCGATCTCACCGTCGCTGAGAACGAATTCCACGGCCTGATCGGGCCCAACGGTTCGGGCAAGAGCACGCTGATGAAATGCGTCGCCGGTGCCGAAATCCCCACATCGGGCACGGTGACGTTTGGCGGCCACGATATCTCGCAAGCCTCTCCCGCCACGCGGGCGCGCGCAGGCATGAGCCTCAAGTTCCAGATCACCAGCGTGCTGCCGGCATTGACGTTGTACGACAACATTCTGCTGGCGCTGCAGGCGCAGACCTCGCTCCCCCGTCTGGTGTTCTCGCGCACCCGCGGCATCCTGCACGATCGCGCCATGGCGATGCTCGAACAATTCCGTCTGGTGGACCGCGCGGCGGATCCGGCCTCCGCGCTTTCCCACGGCCAGCAGCAATGGCTAGAAATCGCGATGGCGCTCGCGCCCGAGCCAAAACTCCTGCTGCTGGACGAACCGACCGGCGGCATGAGCCTCGAGGAACGGCGGGTTACCGGCGAGCTGCTGCAGCCGATCAAGAAGCGCTGCTCCCTCGTCATCGTCGAGCACGATCTCGATTTCATTCGCGACATCTGCGACCGGCTGACCGTGCTCGATCAGGGAAGCGTGCTGGATTGCGGTTCGGTGCAGCACATCCAGTCGAGCGCCCGGGTTCAGGAGGTCTATCTCCGCCGTGCCTGACCAGGATAAATATCTCGATATCCAGAATGTCGATGCCGGCTATGGCCGCAGCCAGGTGCTGTTCGGTGTCACGCTGAGCGTTCCCTGGCGCGGCGGCGTTGCCATCCTCGGCCGCAACGGCGCCGGCAAGACCACGTTGATGAAAGCGATCGTCGGAGAACTGCCGCTGCTCGGCGGCTCCGTCAGCCTCGATGTGCGCAGTGTCGGACAGTTGCCGACCGAGCAGCGGATTCGCCTTGGCTTGGGCTACGTGCCGCAGGAGCACTCCGTATTCGGAAGGCTTTCGGTGCGCGACAATCTTGCCGTCGGCGCGCTGACCAACCGCGACAGCCAGGCCGTCAATCGCGTGCTGGAGATATTTCCAAAGCTGGGTCAGCGGATGGATCAGGTCGCCGGCACCTTGTCCGGCGGCGAACGCAAGATGCTCGCGATCGGCCGGGCCCTGTTGTCGAATCCGCGGGTGCTATTGCTTGACGAGCCGACCGAAGGCGTCTGGATCGGCGTGATCGAGGAGATCACCGAACGTCTGATCCTGCTGGCAAAAGAGATCGCCGTCGTGATCGTGGAGCAGCATCTCGATCTCGCGCTGCGCGTCGCAGACCGGGCCTTTGTGCTCGATCGCGGAAGGGTCGCGCTCACGGGATCGGCGCAGGAGGTTCGCAACGATCCAAGGCTGCTGCAGTATCTGGCGCCTTGACACCCGGGGCTCAGGACAGCCGGGCCTGCGCTGCTTTGCAGCATACCCGGTGACCACCGGCCACCGGCCTGCTCGGTGGTCCGAAACAGGCGCCTTTCGGCCCGAAGTGATACGAGACATGCAGGCCATGCCCTTGTCTCCTCGGCCGATCGGATTACTTTCCGGGGCAACATTCCGCGAGGAGACCCCGATGAGCACCCTAAAACCCCTCAAGATCGACATCGTCTCCGACGTGGTCTGCCCGTGGTGCTATATAGGCAAGCGCCGGATCGAGAACGCCCTGGCGCTGGTGCCCGATGTTCCCGTCGAAGTGCGCTGGCGGCCGTTCTTCCTCAATTCCTGGGTGCCGCGCGAGGGCATCAGCCGCGACGAATATCTCACCACCAAATTCGGCTCGGTCGAAGCCTACAAGGGCATCGCCGGCCGCGTCGTGACGGCTGCCGGCGAGGAGGGGCTGACCTATCGGCCCGAACTGGTGAAGCGCCAGCCCAACACGACAGATTGCCACCGCCTGATCTACTGGGCGGAAGCGCAGGGCAAATCAGCCGAGATGAAGCAGCGCCTGATGGAGCTGTATTTTCGCGATGGCGGCGACCTGACCGACGTCAACGTGTTGGTGCAGGCCGCGGCCGATATCGGCCTCGACGCCGACGATATCCGCAAGCGCCTTGCCACCGATGAGGACGTCGCGCTGATCTCAGGCCAGGCGCAGGAAGCGTCCGAGAAGGGGATATCGGGCGTGCCGACGTTTGTCTTCGCACAGAAATATGCCGTCTCCGGCGCCCAGCCCGCCGAACAGCTCGCCCGCGCCATCCGTCAGGTGTCCGGCGAAATCAACGCGCAGGCGGCGGAGTAAGCGTGGGGCTTGAACAAGCCGTCGGACGATAGCAAGAAATCAGTCGTGAAGATCAAAATCGTCGTGCATGAAGCGGAAGAAGGCGGCTTTTGGGCCGAAGTCCCCGCGATTCCAGGCTGTGCTACGCAAGGCGACAGCATGGAAGAACTCAAGCAAAATCTCCATGACGCAATCGAGGGATGTCTTCCGCGCGAGCACGGCGGAGTTGAACGGATACTGGAACTGCAAGCTACAATAAACCTTGGGGAGAGACGTCATGATCTATGAACTACGCACCTACACCGTGAAGCCCGGCACGCTCGGCGACATGATCAAGGCCGCGAGCACCATTTCGCGTGATATCCGCAAGGACGATTTCGGCAAGCTCGAAGGCTATTGGTCGACCGAGATCGGGCCGCTCAATCAGGTCCTGCACATGTGGAGCTACAACAGTTTTGACGAACGCGCGCGGCTGCGAGCCGAACTCGCCAAGAACCCGCGCTGGACCGGCGAGTACGTGCCGTTGATCCGGCCGCTGCTGGTGCGTCAGGACGTCCGCCTGATGAACGCGGTGAAACCGCCTGTTGCGCCCGCTTCGAAGGGCAACGTCTATGAACTCCGCAACTACAGGGGCAAGGCGGCGGGCGGGCTTAAGCAGTGGCTCGATGCGTTCACCGCGGTGCTGCCGGAGCGCGAGAAATATTCAAAGATCGTAGGCCTTTGGACGACCGAAGCGGGGCAGCCGAACGAGGCCTGCCACATCTGGGCCTATCCCAGCCTGAACGCCCGTGCCGAAGCCCGCGGCAACGCGATGAAGGATCCGGCCTGGCAGGAATTTTTGGGTAAGGGCCCGGGCTTCCTCGAGGAGATGCACTCGACCATCATGCTGCCGGCGCCGCATTCGCCGCTGCAGTGAGGCCTCTACGTAGCCCGGGAGCGGCGCAGATAACTCCGCCGCAATTGCACCTGTTCAAGTCGCGCCGCCAGCGCAGCACCGTGCCGAGTGCGCCTCACGGCACGGGCGTCGCTGGCCGCTGTCAGATTGTCACGCGGCTGCCGTCGAAGCGCGTGAAGGAGAACCCGTCGAAGGGTTCGCGGAGAGTAGTGCGCTCGTCCCGCAGCATGCCGATAGCTACTTCCTCGCCGATTGCCATTGAGGCGGAAGCGTCGGAACGCCAGTGGATGCCCGCCCAATTCCGTCCGAAACCGAAATTCACCGCGAGCTTGTTCAACTCTCCACCAACCGTGAGGGGCGGGCCGCTGTAGGGCACAAGCCTCGTCGGGTCAGCCGGATCGGGCTGTACCGGATTGGCGATGACGCGGCTCTCGTCGAAAAACGCCTTCAATATCGTAGCCGTGACGGCGCCAACGGCTGTGGCACCGCCGGGATAGGTGGAGTGGAAGGGCGCGGCCTCCGGATAGGTTTGTGACAAAAGATAGGTGCCGTATTTGGCTTTGCTGCGATCGAGGGCTTCCGACTTCAGGAAGTTATCATGCAACGGGTAGTCGCTCACGCCATTGGCGAGGCGATGGTGGGCCAGACCGCCATAGGCTTCCGGTCGCACAGTCCGGTGCACGAAATACTTCTGCCAGTAGCACGCGCGGACGGAGTTACTGATCCCCGTGGCGAGTAGTGCCTGCACATAGGGCAACCCGAAGCTGGCACCCGCAGGGACTTGGGTTTTTGATTTCCGATACGGGTTCGATGGGTAGGACACGGGCTCTGCCGGCGGATACATTCCCGAGTAGCGCTTGTCAGCCCCACCGCCGGGAGTCGCAAGGATCAGCGCTGCCGCCCACCCAAGTGCTGGACCAGTGTGGATATACTCCGCGAGATCTCTTCCTGTCGTTATGTACCGGGGTGTCGCGTCGAACTCCAACCGGCGTTTCGGGGCGACGCCGTTCTGGATCGCCAGCCACTCCTCGTATTCGGTCAGGAATTCGCTGGCGGGCAACGTGGTGCGAATTTGAGCGCTGATCCACTGTGCGGCGTAGGGCACGTCGCGGAGCAGGAATTGCGAGATCAGCGGCCCGTCCAAAACGCCTGGAGGCGTGACGGAGCGACCCTTCGGGTCAGCCGGATCGAAATAAAGCGCATTGGCACGGAACAGCGTACCGGGCGTGACCCGCCCACCCGACTTCGGTGCCCGGAAATCGGCGAGCTTGTTGAGTTCCTCAGTTGCTGCAAGCACGTCGCGATTGGAGGTGTCGTCGCGCAACTCGGTAAGCGGAACGTCACGAAGCAGGGATTGCCAATAGACCTCGATCGCCTCGCCGCCGCGCTCTGCACTGTCAAGGGCTGGTGCCGGCGGTATCCCAATCTGAGTAGGGTTTATGCCGCTCAGACTGACGGCCTGTGTGCCTACGGGATTGACCAGTTTGCGAGTGCCGCCGAGCGAGATCTTCTCGAAATCAGCGGGATCGCCCGACTGGCAAGCGGCATAGAGCGCCTGCCATGCCACTTGTTCGACTTCGCCGCGTTTGTCGTGCGGCAAACCCCGTGAATCGGAACCGATCTTGTTGGTGTAGCGCGCCTCATCGCCGTTCGTCGGGTGGGTCGCGATGGGAATTTTCGCATTGTGGCTCGCGCAAGACTCTCGGACTTCGAAGGCGCGGCGATTGAACGCTGCGTCGAGTGGTCGCTGCGCCGCGCTTACAGGCTGCGCCGAGGCCGGGGCTATACCGGGCATGCTTGGCGGAGACGCAAGCACGGCGGCGCCAACCGCAATGCCGGCCCCGCCGAGTAGCGAGCGGCGGGTGACCGCGGTGATCGGCAGGGTCGGCGATTTCAGGTCGGATTCAGTTGAAATGGTGGGGCAGTCGGCCATGGAGATGTCCTCCCTCACAGGCGAATCTGAGCAGGATTGCGCCGGAGCCGACCACTCTCTCGCGTCCGCTCCTGGACGCGAAATCATTCCATCGGAAGGAAGCGAGAGGAGCTTGACTTAGATCAATACGTGAGTGGTGCATACCGATCAGATGGGCCCCGGTGGGGGCCCGCTGATGAATCGATGTGTCTAGTTGCACCGGCCCCGGGTTACGCTGCTGCGGCTACACGTCCTTCAAATAATAATTCGCGCGTTTGCCGAGTGCGATCCGCCGCAGCACGCGGCGCATCGCCATCGAGGCGCGCAGCGGCTTGATGGCGGTCGTCACCGTGCGATAGAACGCGAGCTTCAGCGCGTCGCGCACCGGCTGCCTGCCGGGCGGCTGCTGCGGCAGGCCGATGCCGCGCAGCATCGAATTGAAGAAGTGCAGATCGTTCAGCCGCCGCACTTCGCGCGTCTTCCAGGTGATCGCCATCGAAATCGAGAACGAGCCTGATGTGCGCACCCAGTGCGGCCATTGATACGGCACGTAGCAGCCATCGCCCGCGAACAGATGGAATTCCTGACCGCGCGGCGCAAAGCTCCCGTCGTATTTAAGGTTTCGATGCTTGGTCATCGAGCGCTCGATCTCGTCGTCACTGACGATCGAACGGTCGGTATTGTCGAAGATCGTGAAGAATTTTTCGCCGTGAATGTGGACGAAGAAATTGTCCTCGCTGTCGAGATGGAACGGCGTGGTCGAGTTCGGCGAGGACACGAACAGAAAACCCTCGACCTGCTCGAAGCCGGCGTCGAGCAGGCTGTTGAAGCCGCGGGCGCGGGCGACCGATAGCAGGGTGTCTTCCAGCAGGCGGCGATACTCGGGCGAATTCTCGACGCGTTTGAGCACCATCCAGGCGCCGGCGGTCTCGATACGCTTCACCACTTCGACCGGATCGAGGTCGACGGAGGGAATGGCGTCCGGATCCTGGCTGATCGCGACCTTGCCGGAATTGTACTCGATCAGGTCGCGCGGCAGTTCGGCCGCCAACTGTGCGATACGCGGCAGCGTCAGCAGCGGATGGCCGGCGAGCTTGTGGCGGATCGCGAACGGTTTCAGCGGAAAGTCGCGGCGAAGCGCGTCACGATCGGCCGTAATCACGGGCGCGATGGCGGTCAGCGTATTCATCTAGGATTTCTCCTGCCGTGCTCTGACGAAATGAACGATGCGGCGTAGCGGCTCGCGGATCGCGCCGCGCAAGGCGAGCGCGGCGCGGATCAGCGACACGACGGGATCGCCGCGCCGCAGCGGGATCAGGACGTCGCCGATCGCGAGGCGTCCGCGCCAGATCGGGTTGATCATGGGATGGTCGGGGGCGGCGGTGGAGTCGACCAGGCGAATGGCCGGATCCGCGCAGAGATATCGGGTCAATTCCAGCGTCAGCTGCACGCCCGGCGAAAATTTTGCAAAGCGTTCGTCAACGCCGAGCTTGAAGTAGAAGGCGCGGTCCTGATGGCGCAGTACGATGGCGGTCGCCACCGGTGTTTCGCCGGCCCGCAGGGTCACGATCTCGCACTGGCCGGTCTCGGCCAGCGCTGACGTGGCGCGGCGGACAAAGGCCGCATCGCCGCCGTCCTGGCTGAGCGCGGTGCCACGCTGGCCCTTCCAGCCGCTGGCTTCCAGCATCAGGAATGTTTCGACGGCGGTGGTCATTTCGGCCGGCGTCCGCGCCACGTCGAAGTGGACAGCGCCGTGTTCGGCGAGGCGATTGCGCTGACGGCGCAGTTCTTTCAGTTTCTTCGCGCCGAGCGCCTCGCGCAGCAGGTCGTCGGCGTCGCCGGTAGCATCGAGGCAGGCGCGTACATGCGATTGCAGCACCACCGGCTGCATGCCGCTGCGATGCAGCACGTCGGTAAAGGCCTTCATCGCCGCCCCATCGAGCGAGGTGGCGCGGAAGATCAGCGCATGCGCGCCGGCCCGCCGGGCCTGCTGCAGAATGCCGGTGACGGCTTGCTCCGCCAGGTCGCGGTCAAGCAGCGGCGTGCACAGCGTGCCATAGGGATCGGCGCCGACCAACGCGGGCAGCGGGATCCTGTAGGCGCGCCACATCGAGATCACGGGCACCAGGCCGATCAAGGTGGATGCATCGCGCCAAGCGCCGAGTGCGGCGGCATTCAGCCGGCCCCGCGCCGAAGCGTTCACCGCCAATTCCCATTCGGGCAAATAATAGCCGTTCGGCTCGGCGGCGCGCATCGAGAGCGCGCGCCATTGGGCCGCGGAAATGCCGGCGAGCGGCGTCAGCGCCCGGCCGGAGCCTGGCGCATATGCGTCCGCATCCATGCTCGATGCACGAACCGTCGATGTGTCGGCGATATCAACCACTTCCCCAAATCCCCGTTCGCGAATCATGTGGCCGGCGGCGCATGAGGAGCCGCCTGGCCATCGCGTTCACGGGGCAATGCTATTGGACAGAGATGGAAAATGCCGTTGTCGCGAAGCTCGGATTTGAGCGGCCGCGTTAACGAATCGTTCAGCCTGATCAGGTGGCCTGGGCCTTAAGCTACCTCGGCGGCTGCGGGAGCGGTGAGGAACTTCGTTTCGAATTCGTTCGCCGGCATCGGCCGTCCGAAGAAATAGCCCTGTCCCTCTTCGCAGCCCATCCTGATCAGGAAGTCTGCCGTGGCCCGGTCCTCAATGCCTTCGGCGATGACGGATAGGCCCAGTTGCTTGCTGAGCCCGATGGTCGAACTGACGATCGCGGCGTCGTCCGCATTGGTCAGCAATCCGAGCACGAAAGAGCGGTCGATCTTCAGTCCGTCGAGCGGGAATTTCTTCAGGTAACTCAAGCTGGCAAAACCGGTGCCGAAATCGTCGAACACGAGGCGAACGCCAAGCGCCTGAATCTTCAGGAACGTATTCAGCGCGCTCTGCTCGTCGTGGAGCAGGATGTCTTCGGTGACTTCGAGTTCGAGGCTGGTCGGGCTCAAACCGGTACGGGCAAGCGCCTGCGCGACCGAGCTTGCAAGGTTACCCGATTGGAGTTGCGAGGGCGAAAGGTTGACGCCGATCCGAAGCTTTTGCTGTCCGGCGCGCTCCCAGGCGGCTGCCTTGGCGCAAGCGGTTTCGAGAACCCACTCCGCTATCCGTTCGGATATCGGCGAGGTGTTGACAATCGGCATGAACTGGCCCGGGGAAACCAGGCCGCGCTCGGGATGACGCCAGCGGATCAGGGCTTCGGCGCCAACCAGGCGGCCGTCGGCCAGAAGTATTTGTGGCTGGTAGAACAGTTCGAACTCGTTGCGCTCCGCGGCCAGCACCAGCTCCGCTTCCAGCGTCAAGCGAGTTTCCAGTTCACGGCGGATCGAATCCTCGAACAGCACGTGACCGCCGCGCCGGGTTGCCTTGGCACGGCTTAGCGCCATGTGGGAGTTGCTCAGGAGTTCGGCCGCGGTCCGTCCGTCGGACGGAAATACAGCGGCGCCGATGCTGACCCTGACGCGGAGGTGGCGCGTGCCGGCGATCAGCGGTTCGTCGAAGCCTGCACCGATCTGCTCGGCAAAACGGCTGACGTTTTGGCCGATGGCGATCGTCGGAACTGCGATGGCAAACTCGTCTCCGCTCAAGCGGGCGACCAGACCCGTCGCCGGCATCACCGCCATCAGCCGCTCCGAAATGGCACGAAGCACGAGGTCGCCACTGGCATGACCGAGCATGTCGTTGATCTGCTGGAAGCCGTCGATGCCGACAACCAGCAGCGCGACCCGGCGTCCATCAGCTTCGGCTCTGGCAATCTTCGCTTCAAGTTTTGCGTGCAGGGTGTTGCGGTTGATCAGGCCGGTCAGCGCGTCATGTTCGGCGAGGTATCGAATTCTCTCGGCCTCGCGCTTGCGCACGGAGATATCGCGCAGGATTGCGCCGAACTGAAAGCCGTCAGTACCCTGCCAACCGGAGAAGCTGGCCTCGACCGGAAACACCTCGCCATTGCTGCGGCGGCCTTCGAACTCGACCACCGTGCCGGCGGCGAGTTGTGCGGCGTTCTTGACGGAAAATGCGGGCGTATCCGCATCCCGCGCGCAAATCTCGTCGAACGGCCGTCCGATCATCTCCTCAGGCAGATAGCCGAAGATCGCAGTCGCGCCAGGATTCCAGACCGTGATCAGGTACTTGGAATCGGTGCAGATCAGGCCGTCGCCGAGCGACATCGCCACGCGCTGAAAGCGACTCTCGGCGACCCTGCCAAGCAGATCGCGGATGTCGATTTCGTCGAGCGCGATGGCAGCGATGTAGACGATGATGGCGATCTGAAACAGCGACGTGTCGAGAATGAACGGGAATGCCGCCTGCAGGGCAAATGCGCCGGCCTCGACGACGACTGCGGTTGCGGCGAGTAGCGCCACGCGCTTACCGGCGGAAAGGCGGCGCCATGAGAACAGCATGAGCATGGCGAGCAGAGCGAGCCCGGTCAGGGTCACGACGGGCGACGTCCATTGCAGCGCGCGGTTCTGCAGCAGCGATTCCGCGGCCAGTGTCTGCAGCACGGGTCCGGACAGGATGACGCCGTTCGGGACGCTGAAGCGGTCGCCGAGCTCGAGCGCCGTGCCGCCGACGATGACTTTCTTGCCCTGCAATTTTTGCAGTGTCGCCGGGTCGCCGCGCAGCACGTCGACAAAGGACACTTTCGGGATGCCCGCGGTCCGGATGCTGAAGTCGATTAGAAAGGGCGTGCGCTTTTCGTCGTATTGGCCGGTGAGGACGGCAGCCATAGCGGGCACGAACTTGCCATCCAGCTTCTCGCCGAACGGATAACGGCGGACGAGGCCGTCGGATCCGACCTCGACATTGACCAGCGCCGGCCAGGAATGTTCGGCGAATTGCTGCAACGGGCGATTGACGTGAAGCGTCGTCCTGTCGGTGCGGGGCTGCTGGAACGAGGGCAGCACGACCGAGCCGCCGGCGCCCTGCAGGGCTTCGGCGAAGTTTCGGTCCGACGACGCGTCGGAGGGCGTGGAGAAGTCGACATCGAGCGCGATGTCCTGGACGTCCGCCTTCTGAAGCTGCCGGATCAACTCGGCGTGGAGCAGGCGCGGCCACGGCCAGACGCCGACCCTGTCGATCGATGATGCGTCGATCGCGATCACGACAATGTCGCCAGAGGCCTGTCGCGATTGCCAGGCGAAGCGCGGATCGGCCAATGTGTGACGAAGCGAATTGTGCCAGCCGCCCGCCAGGACGATCGCGAGCGCAATCATCACGAAAATATGCGGCCGGTATCGTTTCACATCATCACCATTCTGGTGTTTCGAGTTTGGTCGCTGTCAGGCTTGTGAGCTCATGGCGCAGGTTGAAGCGTTGCTAACGGTTCTTGTAACGGCCGTAGGCGTTGCCGTGGCCATTGCCATTGGCATTGCCGTTGCCGTTGTTGCCGTTGCCATTGTTTCCGTTTCCGTTTCCGTTGTTTCCGTTGTTTCCGTTGCCATTGCCATTGCCATTGCCGTTTCCATTATTGCCATTGCCGCCGCCGCTGACGGCCGCGACCGTGCCGCTGACCGCGGAAGCGGCCGCGGCTCCAGTTGCGGAGTTGGCGCCGCTCACAGCAACGTTGCTGCTGTTGCCCTGGCCACTGTTTGCCGAGGCGACATCGTTTCCGGAACCGGATGAACCCCAGATCGTGTCCTTGTTGGCGGCGTTGCGCGCACCGCCATGCGCCGCCGACTTGTCGCGGGCGAGCCCGTGCGTCACGCGGTGGACGTTCAACCGGACTTCACCGATCGATGACGAGATGCGGGTGACGCCATGCTTTGTGGGCTGCATGCTTGCATGCCGCGACGGCTGGACGCCCCGTCCATTCGTGGCGTGGCGGATTGCGGTAAAGCCTCCGCGCGGCACCGGAACGCGCTCGACCGACGGCGCGCGAGGTTTGCCTTGCTCGATCGGGGCGAAGGCGCCGCTTCCGCCCAGCGAGAGGCCGGTCTTGCCGCTGGCGAATGCCGTCGCATGTTGGCCCGCCATCACCTGAGCGATCTGACCCGACTTGAAATCTGCGACTTCAACCTGACCGCGGACCACGTCGACGGTGGTCTTCCCGGCGTTGACGGTGACGCGGAATTGCGTGCCCTTCACCACGGCCGCCAGGTAGGGGGTCTCGACCTCGAAATGCTTGACGTTGCGCTTTTCAACTTCGAGCAGGATCGAGCCGGCCTGCTGCCTGATCGTCGTCGAGAGTCCTTCCTTTTGCTGGGCGGGGACGCCGATCACGGAATTCGGTGAAACCAGGATCATTTCATCGCCGCGCTTCAGGAGGACGCGTCCGGTGCGGCCGGTGCGAACGGTATCGCCCGGCTTCAGCACGTCTTCCTGTTTCAGCGATGCCTGCTGCACGCCGCTGCCGGTGAGCCATACCTCGCCCGAGAACTTGTGGACCGCCCAGTCGCCGCCGTCGGCGGCGAACGCGACCGAAGCCGTCGCCAGCATGAATGCGGTCGCGAGTGCTCTCGAGACGTGAAGGATCGCACGCATGAAACTCTCTCCGATTGCCGCTTTGTCCCGGACGATATCGGAAATGTTTCAACATTGAGTGAGCGGAAGCCGTGATCTGCCGGGCGCGCATTAACCGTTCATTGACCATAAAATTCTATTAAAAATCATATGGCTAGGGGTCCAAGCAACGATCGGTGGCGCGCATCCGTACATCTACTGAAGCGCGCTTGTGCAGCTGTAGCCTGGCACCGCTTCCCGACGACTGGCGTAGGCCTATGGATCATCATCGCCAGCCTTCCGGCGCACGCGCAGTCCGCGAACCAGCCCGGTTACGATCCGCGGCAGACCGAAAGACGATTCGAGGGCCAACAATCGAGCCAGGGCGCGAATGCGCGGCCCGGGTTGCCGTTGCCGCACTTCGCCCGCCCAGAGGGGCAGGGAGATACCAAGCCGCTGTTCGTGCTCCGCCACGTCTCGATCTCCGGCGCCGTCGCGATACCGCCGGAGCGGCTGGCGACGACGTATCAGTCCTACATCGGTAAGAAGGTATCGCAGGCCGATCTCGCGGCGATCGCCGCGGCGGTCAGCGACGTCTATCGCGCTGCGGGTTTTCACCTCAGCCGGGCGATCGTTCCGCCGCAGGATATCCAGGGCGGCCAGCTTCGCATTCAAGTCATCGAAGGCAGCATCACGGAGCTGGCGCTGAAGGGAGACGGCGGCGAACAATTCGGCGTCCGGCCGATGCTCGATGCCGTGCTGACTGAGCGGCCCTCACGGCTTGCGACGCTCGAACGGCAATTGCTGCTGATCAACGGGCGGCCCGGCGTACAGATCGAGGATACCGCGATCGAGGAGATCGGCCCCGCGAGCGGCAATTTTCGCCTGATCCTGTCGCTGAAGACATGGCACGTCTTCACATCGTTCGGCGTCGACAATCTGGGATCGTCGTCGGTCGGACCGTGGCAAAGCTACGGGACCGCGGCGTTCAACTCCTATCTCGCGCCCGGCGATTCCCTGGTGTTCAACCTTTCGACCACGCCCGGCGATCCGCGGCAGCTCGCGTTCGGCCGCCTGTCCTACGACGTGCCGGTCGGCACCGACGGCGCCCGCATCGGCGCGTCGGGCTATTACAGCGAGGTCTGGCCCGGCGATTTTCGCCATCTCTTCAGCGACAACATCAAGACCGAATCGTTCGAACTTCGCGGCAGCATCGTTCCGCTGCAATCGCAGAAGTCCAGCCTGACGCTGACGGCGGCGGCCGGATTCACCAATGCTACCGAGAACGACGTGTTCGGTCCGATCTACGCCGACCGCATCCGCACCGCCAGCTTCACCGCGGACTACCGGCTGCAGGACAGTTTCGGCGGCACCAACTATCTGACGGTGAATTATCGTCAGGGCCTCGACATTCTCGGCGCCTCGCACCGGGGCGACGTCGATCTGTCGCGCGAGGGCGCGTCCGGCAAATTCTCCGCGCTGAATTTCTGGTTCACGCGCTACCAGACGCTGGCGGATGCCTGGTCGCTGAAACTTGCCGCCGCGGGCCAGACGGCGTCCGGGCCGCTGTTCACCTCGCAGCAATTCTATCTCGGCGGCATCGCGTTCGGCCGCGGTTACGGCAGCGCCGAGATCAGCGGCGACAATGGTCTGGCGGGTTCGGCGGAGCTGCGCTTCGACCAGAAGACGAACCTTCGATATCTGAGCGGCTACCAGATCTATGGATTCGTCGACAGCGGCGTGGCCTGGAATGACGGCTACCGGCTGAGCGATGGGCTTTCGTTGACCTCGGCCGGCGGCGGCGTTCGCTTCTTCCTTCTTGACGGCCTGCAGGCCGACATCGGCGCCGCCGCGCCGCTCACCTATCGCGCGCCCGACAATCCCGCCCGCAGCGCGCGGGTGCTGTTCTCGCTGACGAGCGCGCTGAAGCTTTGTCCGGTGCGGGCGACGACGCGCTGCCTGTAGCTAGACCGGCTCGTAGTTCTCGGCAGTGCAGGTATCCTCGGCTTCGACCTTTTGGCGATCGGCGATCACGCCGCCGGAAATCTCGACACGATAGGTCTGCGTGCCCAGCGGTTTGCCGGTCACCGAAACCACCTCGGCCTTGACGCAGGCAGTCCAGCCCGGTCCGCGCAGGTTGGGCCGCGGCTCGGACACGCGAACATGGGTCGGCTGCGAGGCCGCCGTGAACACCGCGTCCAGCTTCTCCTTCAGCATGCGCTTGACGTCGGGCGCCGGCTCGAGCGCAGGCGGCTCGGGCGCCTTGGCGCGCATGAACTCGGGCAGCGGCGAGCGGACGTCGCCAAAGCCGCAACCCGCAAGCGTCAGCGCCGCGCCCGCCATCAGCGCTATGTGAAACCCGATCCGCCGCATTGGAGGTTGTTTTACCGCGGAGACGCCACTCCGGACAGAGTATTAGGCCGAGATTGCAATCCCGATACTGTGATTTGCATCACGTCGCAGAGTTTGGGTCTGCGACAACATCGCCGTTGAATCGGGCCTTTGTCACGCCTCACATGGCGCCGCCGGCTTGAACCCATCGGCTTCGGGCTGTGACCAATCCGTAGCCTGCATTGCCCGGAGATCGCATCATGTTCCGTCACGCGCTGCTCAAGTTCATGGTTCCCGCCGCGCTGCTTCTGGGTAGCCAGTCCGCATTCGCCGAAAGCCGCCTCGCGCTGGTAATTGGCCAGTCCGCCTATCGCTCGGTGCCGGCGCTGCCCAATCCGGCCAATGACGCCAGGGCGGTCACGCAATTGCTGACCGATTCCGGCTTCGAGGTCTCGACCGCGTCCGATCTTTCGCAAGGCCAGATGCGAGAGGCGGTCAGCGACTTCGCCGGCAAGGTTGCGGCCAAGGGCGCTGACACCGTCGCGCTGGTGTTTTACGCCGGCCATGGCTTGCAGATCGACGGCGAGAATTTTCTGGTTCCGGTCGACATCGATCCGAAGCGGGAAGCCGACATTCCGATCCAGGCGGTGCGCCTCAACGACATCCTGAATACGCTGACGTCGGTGCCGAGCAAGATGCGCATCCTGATGCTCGACGCCTGCCGCAACAACCCGTTTCCGGAACTCAAGACCGCCGGCGGCGGGCTTGCCATCGTCGATGCCAAGGTCGGCGCTCCCGGCACGTTCCTGTCGTTCTCGACGTCGCCCGGCGCGGTCGCCGAAGACGGCTCCGGCTCCAACAGCCCTTATACAAATGCGCTGCTGGCGGCCGGCAAGGAGCAGAACATTCCGATCGAGGAGACGTTCAAGCGGGTGCGTCTTGCGGTGAACAAGGTCACCGACGGACGGCAGACCCCGTGGGATAGCTCCTCGCTGACCGAGGATTTCCGTTTTTCGGGCACCGCGGTCGCCGGGCCGAAGCCCGCGGCGGCGCCGAAGAAGTCGGTCGCCGAATGGACCCGCGATCTGAACGGCAAGCCGGTCGAGGCGGCAAACGAGCTGATCGTAGCCGACGGCACCGATGAAGCCTATGAGGCCTTTGCCGGTCTCTACCCGCAGACAACGCTCGGGCGGCTGGCGCGTGATTGGCTGGTTCGGCACCGGCGCATGGTGGCGTGGAACGACGCCGTGCTGATCAACACCGCGTCCGGATATCGCTCCTTCCTGGAGAAATTCCCCGACAGCGATCTTTCCGCAACCGCCCGCAAGCTTGAACTGCGGCTGCGCAACCGTCCCGAGTTGACGCCGGCGGTTGCCGCCGCCAACGCCGCCGTGCCGCAGAACGTTGCGCTGGCCGGCCCGACCTGTCCCTGCAACCTCCAGACGCCGGCACAGCCGCAGCCGCTGAAGATCAATGTCCCGGTCCGCCGCGTCGAACCGGATCCGCCGAAGAAGAAGGCCGATCGCAAGCCGCGCCGGCCCGAGCCGGATGACGACGTCGTGGTCGTTCGCCGTCCGCCCCCGCGCGTGGTGTACGATGATCCGCCGCCGCGGGTGTATGATGCGCCGCCGCCGCGGATCGGCATCGGCATCGGCATTGGCCTCGGCGGGTTTGGTGGTGGCGGCCGCGGCGGTCACTACGGTGGCGGCCGGGGTGGATACTGAGGTCTCGATAGGGTAATCGATCCCGCAAGCGTTGCGCTGCGCTTGCGGGGGTAGGATGCGAAATCCGGTTCGTCTGTTCATTTCCTTCGTTGCCATCTTCTGCGCCTTTATTTTGGTCTTGCTTCCGGCCTCCGCCTGGGAGCATTGGGGCGGCGATCGCGGCGGATCGCGGTTTTCGCCGCTCAACCAGATCACGCCGGACAATGTCGGCAACCTCGTCCGCGCCTGGGAGTTTCGCACCGGCGATCTCGACGCCCGCGCGCCCGAGGTGATGAAGCGGACCAAGTTTCAGGCCACCCCGCTCTTGGTCGAAGACAGCCTGATCTTCTGCTCGCCGTTCAACGAAGTCATCGCGCTCGATCCCGGCAGCGGCGTGCCGAAGTGGCGGTACGATCCGAAGATCTCGACCGCTCAACGCCCGGCCAACCGCTACAACTGCCGAGGCGTGGCCTATTGGGTCGACGACAAGGCGCCCGCGACGGCGGCCTGCCGCGCGCGAATCTTCATGAACACTAACGACGCACGGGTGATCGCGCTCGACGCGAGAAATGGCATTCCCTGCGCTGATTTCGGCGCCAATGGCCAGATCAGGATCGAGACCGGCATGCCGCTGGACTGGCCCGGCGAATTCCAGATCACGTCGGCGCCCGTCATTGTCCGCGATACCGTCATCGTCGGTTCGGCGATCGCGGACAACCGCCGCGTGGAGGCGCCACCCGGCACGGTGCGAGCCTTCGATGCGCGAACCGGGCAGTCGCGCTGGTCGTTCGATCCGCTGCTGCATAGCGGCGTTGTCGCCGGCCACGCCAATGTCTGGGCGCCGATGTCGGTGGACGAGGGGCGGGGTCTGGTGTTCTTGCCGACGTCCTCGCCGAGCCCGGACTTCTGGGGCGGCAAGCGGCCCGGCAACAATGACTACGCCAATTCGGTGGTGGCGCTGCGCGCCGAGACCGGTGAGCGGGTCTGGTCGTATCAGACCGTGCATCACGATGTCTGGGACTACGATTTGCCGGCGCAGCCGACGCTGGCGCGGATCGACACCGGCGCGGGCCCGCGCGACGTCGTGATCCAGCCGACCAAGCAGGGATTTGTGTTCGTGCTCGACCGCGATACCGGCAGGCCGGTGTGGCCGGTGGAAGAGCGCGCTGTGCCGCAAGGCGGCGCCGAAGGCGAGCAGCTCTCGCCGACGCAGCCGTTTCCGACCCATGTGCCGCCGCTGCTGTCGCAGCAGATTTCGGCCGACGAAACGTTCGGCCTGATTCCGTTCTGGGAGCGCGGTGCCTGCCGTGCGCAGGTCGCGGCCGCGCGCAATGACGGCCTCTACACGCCGCCATCGACGCAGGGCACCGTGGTGTTTCCGATGACCGGCGGCGGCGTGAACTGGGGCGGCGCCGCCTTCGATCCCGTCAACCAGATCCTTTACGCCAACGTTTCGCGCGCGATTCACATCGTCAAACTGCTGCCGCGCGCCGCTGTCGCCGATGGATTCAATCCGCCGCCCGGTCACGATTTCGGACGGCAGCAAGGTGCGCCGTTTGCGATGACGCGCGCGGTCGCGCTGTCGCCGTTGGGCCTGCCGTGCAACAAGCCGCCCTGGGGCGAGATGGTCGCGGTCGATCTGAAGGCCGGCAAGATTCTCTGGCGTTCGCGCGTGGGCACCACGGAGGACCGCGCGCCGTTCGGCATCGCGTTTCCCTGGGGCACGCCGCTCGTCAACGGCGTCGCGATCACCGCCGGCGGTCTCGTCTTCACCGGCGCGATGGACGCTTATTTGCGCGCCTTCGACGCGCGATCGGGACGCGAACTGTGGCAGGGCCGGTTGCCGGTGCCGGGCGTCGCCAATCCCATGACCTATCTGTGGAAGGGCGAGCAATATGTCGCGATCGGTGCCGGCGGTCATTCGGAGTCCGGCACGACCATCGGCCACAGCGTGGTGGCGTTTCGCCTGGCGCGGCCCGGTGAAGCACCTTCGCTGCGGTCACGCACCATCGATCGGCCGGGCGGGCGATTTGTGAGCGGGGCGATTGCGGCTGGATTTGCGATCGTGCTGATGGCGGTGCTGATGTGGCGCTGGCGGAGCAGAGTGGGGAGAGCGTAAGCGGACCATCGTCATTGCGAACGAATCTTGTAGCCCGGATGAGCGCAGCGATATCCGGGATGATGTTAGAGGGGCCCCGGATGTCGCTGCGCTCATCCGGGCTACGAAGCTGCGTTCGCAGGGACGACGGAAGAGTTTTCGGATTCAATTCTCAAAGCCGAATACACTTTCGCGTTCTCGCGACGTGATACGCCCGAGCTTTGCATCTTCGTTTGCCCTCCATCGAAATCGAGGGCGCAGGGAAGACCGGGTGCTTGCTGCACCCGCGGTCTCGCGTGCGATTTGCGCAAACAAAAGGGCACACGAGCATACAGGGCAGCGGGGGCATCCCGGCCTTCCCTGCGCAATGGCTTTACGGCTTACTTCGTGCTCTCCCCGGAGAACGGCTCTTTTGCCTCCGTCGCTCCACGAGATAACCCGTGA
>Ga0307499_10000022_pt1 | contig 49215 bp, 37 predicted proteins | sample 13_S_MG_FD_201363 | JGI IMG/M metagenome (GOLD analysis project Ga0307499, IMG submission 201363) | Soil microbial communities from Populus trichocarpa stands in riparian zone in the Pacific Northwest, United States - 13_S | ecosystem: Environmental > Terrestrial > Soil > Riparian zone > Trees... | reverse complement strand
CGTAGGTACGGCGCGGATTAGCGCGGCGCGCGTCGGGTCGGTCATCGGGTCGGGTCGGTCAGCGGGTCCGGTTCGTCATCGGGTCGGGTCGGGCAGCGGGTCGGCTCGGTCGGCGGGTCCGGTCGGTCAGCGGGTCGGGGGTGGCGGGGATATCGGGCCGGCGGGCGCGGAGTCGGTGCCGGTCGGGCTGGTGGGTGGCGGGCTGCTGGCACCGGTCTCGGTGGCCGGCCCGGTCGGCGTGGCCGGGTCGGTCTCGGTGGCCGGGGCGGTCGGCGTGGCCGGGGTGGTCGGGGTCGCTGGGTCGGTCGGGGTGGTCAGGTCGCCGTGGGCGAGGTCGATGAGTTGCGGGCCGAGCCAGCGCCAGACGATGGCGGCGCCTTCAGGGGTGAAGTGCAGGCCGTCCACGCGCAGCTGGACGCCGTCGCGGGTGTTGGTGTAGCCGTCCGCGCAGAGGAAGCCGTACAGGTCGATCAGGCTGACCCCGGGCTGCTGGGCGGCGTACCGCGCGATGGCCTGGTCCAGCCAGCGCACCCGGGACTCGTCGTTGATCACCTTGGCGTCCCCGGACAGCCCGGTGTCCAGCACCTGGTGGCAACCGACGTTGACGACCGCGACCGGGCGCCGGCCGAGCCCGAGCGAGCCGAGCGCCTTGGTCAGCTCGGTGTCCAGGTGCTGCTCGAACGCGGGTGTGCCGAAGGTCAGCACCTGCCCGTCCACCACGTGGTCGAACTGCTCCCCGATACCGGCGAAGACGACGCCGATGTCCGGCCGGACCGCGTCGGCGTCCGCCGGCCAGGCCTGGCTCCAGGGTGGGCAGCGCGGGTCGAGCGCCTTGGGTTGCCCGTCCAGCGCGATCGGCACCGGGATCAGCCCGCAGCCGAGCTGGGTGCTGCCGGCGACGAACAGCCCGGGGGCGTACTCGGGCTTGAAGTTGGTCCGCAGGTTGAACGGGACCGAGTCGCCGACGAGGTACGCGGCCGTGTCGCCGGGCTGCCGCTGCTGCGCCGGCGGAGCGCCCGCCGTGGTCGAGCCGGGGCCGGCGGCGTTGCCGGCGCCGGCGGTCCCGGCCAGCACCGCGGCCAGCACCACGACCAGGCTGCCCGCCGCGGCCGGCCGAAGCCGCCCCGGTGACCAGCGCCGGCCCAGCGCGCCAGCCCGCACCGGGCGTTCCACCAGCTGGTACGAGGCGGTGGCCAGCGCCACCGAGACGGCCAGCCGGAGCAGCACCAGGCCGGCGCCGTCGAAACCGGCCCGGCTCGGCGTGAGCACCACGTACACCGGCCAGTGCCAGAGGTAGAGCCCGTACGAGATCAGCCCGAGCCGGCGCAGCGGCTCGACCGACAGCACCCGCGCGGTGGCGCTGCCGGTGGTCGCGGCCGCCACCACCACCGCGACCGCGACCAGGGCGACCAGCAGGAAACCGCCGCGGTAGAGCCAGCCCGCGGTGTCCCGGGCGGTGCCCAGCAGCACCAGCAGGCCGGCCAGCCCGAGCAGCCCGAACGACCGGCGCCCCGGCAGCGGCACGTCCCGCCCGCCGATCGACAGGTACGCCCCCGCCGCGGCGCGCCGGTCGCGGAACAGGGCGCCGGCGGCGGCGCCGATCAGCAGCGCCTGCAGCCGGGTGTCGGTGCCGTAGTAGACCCGGGACGGGTCGGCGCCGGGGTGGTAGAGCGCGGCGGCCAGCGCGGCCGAGCCGAGCGCGCCGAGGCCGAAGATCGTGGCCAGCGCCGGGCGCCGGGCCCGCAGCGCGAGCAGCCCGATCAGCAGCAGCGGGAACAGCAGGTAGAACTGCTCCTCGATGCCCAGCGACCACATGTGCCGCAGCGGCGACGGCTCGTCGTACTGGGCGAAGTAGGACTGCTCGGCGAACACGAACCGCCAGTTCGCCACGTACCCGAGGGTGGCCAGCGCGTCCCCGCGGATCGTCGCCAGCTGCCCGGCCGAGGCCAGCACCGAGGCGTACAGCGCGACCGCGAGCAGCACCAGGAACAGCGCCGGCAGCAGCCGCCGGGCCCGGCGCAGCCAGAACCGGCGCAGGTCGATCGACCCCCACCGGCGCCACTCGGCCAGCAGCAGCCGGGTGATCAGGAACCCGCTCAGCACGAAGAACACGTCCACGCCGAGGAAGCCGCCGCGGGCCCAGGAGATCCGCGCGTGGTAGAGCAGCACGGCCAGCACGGCCAGGCCGCGCACCCCGTCCAGGCCGGGTTGGTACCGCAGCCGGCTGGAGGTCACAACCGCAGAGGATAGGCGGTCGGCTAGGGTCTGCTTCGCCGTGGACACCTCAGCATTCGACGCCGCCCTGGACGGGCTGTTCGCCGGCCCGATCGCCGACGGGGTACCGCTCGACGACCGGTTCGGCGGCATCGTGGCGGACGTCGCCGGCCACTCCACGCCGGCCGAGCTGGCCGTGCTGAACCTCGCCGCCCGGCTGCTCCCGGCGGGTGAGGCGTACGTCGAGGTCGGCTCGTTGAAAGGCCGCTCGCTGGCCGGCGCGCTGCTGGACGCCCCGGACCGCAGCTACCTCGCGGTGGAGAGCTTCCGCGAGTTCGGCATGCTGGCCGCGTCGTCCCGGCGCGAGCTGGCCGCGAACATCGCCCGGTACGGGGCGGGCCACCGGGTCCGGCTGCACGACGGCGACTGCTTCGCGCTGCTGGCCCGGCCCGGCGCGATGCCCGAGCCGATCGGCGTCTACTTCTACGACGGGGCGCACACCGGGCTGGCGCACTACCTGGCGCTCGGCGTGATCGAGCCGCTGCTGGCGGACGAGGCACTGGTGCTAATCGACGACTCCTCGTACCCGATCGTCGATGCCGCCACCCGCCGCTACCTCGGCCGGCACCCGGGCTGGACGGTGCTGCGCGACATCCGGGCCGAGACCGACCACGACCCGCGCTGGGCCAACGGGCTGCTCGCCCTGGCGTACCGGCGGCCGGCCGGGGCGGCCCGGCGGCTCGCTCCGGACGTGCGCTGGCGCCGGCTGCTGCAGGTGTACCTGCGCGGCCCGGCCACCACGGTGGTCTGGCGGGTGTTGCACTGGTTCCCGTGGTTGGTGCCGCTGGCGGTGCGGTTGGTGCCGAAGCGGTCCCGGACGGTGAGCCCGGCCGAGCCTGGGCGGTAGGCCGCCGCCCGCGCAGTGCCCGGGAACTGCCTCGTTGTCCGGGGTTCAGGGGCTCAGGCTGGCGGGCCGGCCGCCGGGACCTCGCTGCCGCCGTGCAGGTAGAGCTTCTTGAGCGCGGCCGACAGCCGGGGGTACCGGGGGAGTACCTGCCAGGCCAGGGTCATCGCCGGTTCGTGCAGGTACAGGTGGGCCAGCCGGCGCCAGGCGAGGTCCAGCCCCGGGCCGGCGCGGTGGCCGGCCGGGCGCCGCCACTGGTAGACGGCGACCCCGTTGCACCAGCGCGGGTCCTCGGCCCGCTCGGCGCGCAGGTCGAACAGCAGCCGGTAGCCGGGATGCCGGGCCAGGTAGGCCCCGGTGGCCCGGGCCACCTGCGGCCAGGACGCGTCGTCGATCACCACCAGCGCCTCGTCCGCCAGCAGCGGCTCGACCAGGCCGAGCGCCAGGTACTGGGCCAGCCTGGAGTGCGCGCCGTCGTAGAAGTAGACGCCGACCGGCCGCGGCCCGACCCGGCGCGGAATCAGCCGGAACGCGTCGCCGCGGCGGAACGTGACCCGGTCGGCCACGTCCCAGTCGCGCAGCGCGTCCCGGAGCAGCTGCTCGCTGCGGGCCGGGTCCAGCCCGAACTCGCGGAAGTTCTCGATCGCCAGGAACCGGTCATGGCTCTGGCCGAGGGCGGCGCCGACCAGCGACCGCCCCCGGTAGGAGCCGACCTCGAGGTACGTCTCGTCCGGGCCGAGCAGGGACGCCGCCAGGTTCAGCAGCGTCAGCGAGTGCTCGGTGCTCATCCCGTCCACCCGCTCGACCACGCCGGCGAACCGCCGGTCCACCGGGGTCTCGGCGTACACGTCGCCGGCCGGGAACAGGCCGGGCAACCGCTCGGCAAACGCACCGCAATCCACGGCCGGCGACCTTACCCGGGCCCCGGCTCACCCGGCCGCGGCGCGACCCGGTAACCCGGCTGACCCGTGGTCGGGCCCGCCGGCGGTTCGCCGGGCGGGAGTTGGTTGCCGGGTGGTTCGGCGGTGGACAGCCCGGGTGCCAGGCCGCCGGTGGTGGCGCTTCCGACGTCTGGTCGGCCGGCGGCCGGGTGTGCCTGGTACGGGCGGCCGGCGGCCGGTGCCGGTACGGCGCCGGAGGTTCGGACCGGCCCGGGGCCCGGTCCGGGTGCCGGCCCGGGTGGCGGGTCGGTCAGCCGGTGCAGCACGGCGGCACCGGCCACGTAGGCGGCGACCGAGACCAGGCAGGCGACCAGGATCTGGCTGGGGGAGTGGTGCAGGGTGGTGGCGACCACGGTGGCCTCGATCGCGATCACCACCCAGAGCAGCCGGCCCGGGCGGCGGTCGCCGGCGGCCACCGCGGCCAGCAGCAGCGCCTGGGCGAGGGTCCAGCCGACGCCGAGCAGGGCGAACCAGGGCGCCAGCCGGACCGCCTCCGCGTACCCCGCGCCCTGCCCGGTGGCCGCCCGCACCACCGGGCCGGCCGCGGCCCAGGTCAGCCCGACCCCGACCAGCCCGATCGTGGCGGTGCCGGCCAGCATCAGCGCGAGCAGCCGGCGGCGTCCCTCCGGCCGGGCCAGCGCGGGGTAGGCGGCCTGCGCGATGAACTGCGCCCCCCACACCATCGCCTTGGCGAACAGTGACGCGATCCCGTACGCGCCCGAGGTCTCCGCGTCCAGGTAGTGCCGCGCCAGCAGGAGGTCCACATTGGACAGAACGATGACCCCGGCCACCGCCGAACAGGCCCGGGCCACGTCCCCGGCCAGCGCCCGCTCCAGCCGCAGCAGCCGCCACCAGCCACCCCGCCCCGGCACGGACCGACCGGCCAAGCCACCGCCCGGCGCGCCGCCCGCCCACCCGCCGGACGCGCCCTGGCCCGCCACGCCGCCGCCGGGCTCGCCCCGCCAGCCGTTGGCCGGCCCGGTCCCAGGCGCCGGGCCGGCCGTCCCGCTGCCCGCCGTCCCGCTGCCCGCCGGCCAGTTGGCGGCCGTCCCGCCGGCGGGTGCCGGCCCGGCCGTCCCACTACCCGGCGGCCAGTTGGCGGTCGTCCCGCCGGCGGGTGTCGGGCCGGTCGGTGCGCCGCTCGCCGGCCAGTTGGCGGCCGTTCCGCCGGCGGGTGCCGGCCCGGCCGTCCCGCTGCCTGCCGGCCAGTTGGCGGTCGTCCTGCCGGCGGGTGTCGGGCCGGCCGTCCCGCTGCCTGCCGGCCAGCTGACGGCCGTTCCGCCGGCGGGTGCCGGCCCCGCCGTCCCGCTGCCTGCCGGCCAGTCGGCGGTCGTCCCGCCGGCGGGTGCCGGCCCGGCCGTCCCGCCGCCCGGCGGCCAGCCGCCGGCCGGCGGACCGTCGACCGGCTCGGCGCCGGGTGGCCAGGGGACCGGTGTGCGGCCCGGCTGGCCGTTCGTTCTGGGTGGTTCGCCGGTCGATGTTTCGGTGCCATCGCCGAACCAGTCGACGGGTGCTGGTGCCGTGCGGTCCGCCGCCTCGGCACCGCCTGGCCGACCCGCCGGCTCGTCGTCCGCCGGTCGTGGCCCGGGCCGGTCGGCCCCGGCCACCGGCGGCGGCCCGTCGCCGAACCAGTCGATCGGCGTGGCGCCGTCCTGCACCGGGACGGCACCGGTCACCGGTGTGCCGGTCACCCGCGCATGGGCGGCCCAGGGGCCGGCCGGTCCGACGGTGCCGGTGTCGGCCGGGGAGCCGCCTCCAGGGCCCCCGGCCCAGGAGCCCCCGCCAGCGGCCCCGGCGCCGGCCGGCCAGGTCCCCGCTGGTCCGGCGCTACCCGCTGGTCCGGGACCGCCCGCTGGTCCCGGTCCGCCGGCCCACGGGCCAGTGGCCCCGGCCGGTGAACCATCCGCTGGTCCGGGTCCGCCGGCCCAGGGGCCAGCCGCCCCGGCGCCGCCCGGCGAACCACCCGCCGGCCCGCCCGTCCAGGAGTCTGCGGCCCCGGCGCGAGCCGGCCAGCTGCCGGCCGGTCCCGGCCCGGCCGGGCCTGGGGCGGCCGGGTCGGGCCAGAGGTCGGCGTGGCGCCAGGACTGGGGGCGGGACAGCAGCCAGCCGAAGGCGGTGGTCGCGGCGGCGGCAGCGGCCAGCGCGGCCATGGTGCCGGCGACGTTCCAGTCGGCGACGGCGGCGGTACTGCCGGCGACGAAGCGGCCGCCGGCGGTGACCACGTACAGCAGGCCGAGCGCGGTGAACCGGTGATGGCCGAGCAGGCCGCCCTGGATCGCGCCGGCGATCGTCATCGGGACCATCACCGCGCCGAGCGCGATCACCGGGCCGGTGCCGCTCAGGTGCAGGTAGCTGGCGGCCAGCGGGGAGACGGCGGCGGTCAGCAGCAGCAGGCCGACCCCGGTACCCATGGCCAGCACGAGCGTGGGCCGGTCGTTGCGGTCGCGGGGCAGCCGCAGCGAGACGGTGCGCCGGGCCACGACGTACTGGAAGCCGCTGGCCGGGATCGAGCCGATCAGGCCGGCGCCGAGCAGGGCGACCAGCGCGCCGTAGTCGGCCGGGGTGAACGCGCGGGCCAGCACGGCGGTGAGCGCGTAGCCCAGCGCGTTGGACGCCGCGCTGGCCACGCCGAGCACCAGGCCGCCGCGGGCGGACCGGGCCAGGTTCATCCCGCCGCCGCTGCCGGGGCGGCCCGCTCGCCCACCTGCCACGGCGCCTGGCCGATCAACCACTCCGCGCCCCTCCCGACATGACGCAGCGTACTGGACGAATCGTCCTGGTTACCGTCCGGTAACGGAGCCGGGGGAGCAGCCCTGGAGCGCCCGGGTGCAGCGGCTAGGCTGGTGCGGCAGTGATGTCTCAGGGGGTAGTCGAGCGGGTGCGGTTCGCCATGGGTTCCTCGATTCGGCGCCCCGAGTCGGTGCGTCGGCCGGCCCGATGAGCGCGACCGAGGTGGAGCTGCCCGCACTCGCGCCCAGCCGCGCTGAGGGGGTAGACCCGGCCGGCGCCGGCCCGGGCAACCGCTGGCCGGCGGTGCCGCGGCCGAGCCCGCGGGCCACCCTGATCGCCGTCCTGGTCCTGCTGCTGGCCGCGGTGGTGTTCGGGAACAGCGCCCGGGAGTTCGCCGCGGACGCCAAGCCGGAGCTGTACTTCGCGCCCTGGCGCAGCGCGGGCGCCTACCTGTCGGCCTGGCAGGAGAACCCGCAGCTGGGCTTCCCGAGTTTCAACGTCGGGTTGGTGCCGGTCGCGGTGCTGATCGGGCTGATCCAGGCGGTCGGGTTCAGCCCGCTGCTGTCGGTGCGGGTGCTGCGGCTGCTGCTGCTCGTGCTCGGCGGCTGGGGCGCGGCCCGGCTCTACCGGGCGGTGCGGCCGGACCGGGAGCGGGACGACGCCGGGCCGCTGGTGGCCGGGATCGCGTTCGTCGCCAACCCGTACCTGGTGGTGGCCGGCGGCACCCAGGCGATCCTGCTGCCCTGGGCGCTGCTGCCCTGGCAGCTGCTGTTCCTGGTGCGCGCGCTCCGCCAGCCCGCCGAGACCGCCGGCTGGCGCAGCCGCCAGCCCGGCGGGACCGTCGACCGGCCGAGTCGCCAGCCCGGCGGGACCGTCGACCGGCCGAGCCGCCAGCCCGCCGGAACGGCCGGCTGGCGGCTCCGGCTCGGCAACTACCGCTGGCCGGCCGCGGTCGCGCTGACGTTCTTCGCGATGACCGGGATGAACGCCGGTGTCGTCCCGCTGCTCCAGCTCCTCGCGGTGCCGGTGATCGTCCTGGCGCTGCGGCGGGCGGACGGGCTGCGCTGGCGGCAGATCCTCGCCGTGCTGGCCCGGTGCGCCGCGCTGGTCGTCGCGGTCTCGGCGTACTGGCTGGTGCCGTCGCTGTTCGCGCTGCGCGCCGGCACCGTCGTGGTGGACAACTCCGAGACGCTGGAGGGCATCTTCGGGCCCACCTCGTACGCGGAGGCGCTGCGCGGTCTCGGCCAGTGGCCGCTGTACGGCAGCGGCCCGAACGGCGCCTGGCTGCCGCAGTACGCCGCGTACCTGCGCAACCCGGTGGTGGTGGTGCTCAGCTTCGGCCTGCCGGTGGCCGCCGGGCTGGCCGCCCTGGTGGTCCGCGGGCCGGTGCGGCGGGTCGGGCTGGCCCTGCTCGCGATCGCGGTGCCGATCATGGTGGGGCTGTTCCCGCCGGCCGCGCCCAGCCCGTTCGGCCAGGCGCTGCGGTGGGGGTTCGACCACGTCCCGGGCGCCGGCGCGTTCCGCACCACCAACAAGATCGGCGCGCTGCTGGTGCTCGGTACGGCGCTGCTGCTGGCGGCGCTCGCCGCGGCGGCGTTCCGCCGCACCAGCGGCAAGGCCCCGCGGTACCGCGCCGCGGTGGTGCTGGCGCTGGTCGCGCTGCTGGCCGGCGGCACCGTCCCGGCCTGGACCGGCCGGCTCTACTCGTCCACTGTGGACGTCCCGGACTACTGGACGCAGGCCGCCACCGACCTGAACACCGGCCCGGCGGACGAGCGGGTCTGGTTCATCCCGGGGGAGGTGCTGGCCGCGTACCGGTGGTCGCAGGACCGGCCGGACGACCTGTCCACCTCGCTGCTGTCCCGGCCCTCGCTGGTGCGCACGGTGATCCCGGTGACCTCACCGGCCGCCGCCAACCTGCTGGCCGCGACCGACGTGCAGCTGAACGAGGGCAGCCTGCCGCCCGGTGCGCTCTCGGCCACCGCGCGCTACCTGGGCATCGGTGACGTGCTGCTGCGCAACGACGTGAACTGGGAGGTCTACCAGGGCGGCCGCCCGCAGGTCATGCAGGACCAGGTGAACGTCGACACCGGGCTGCGCCCGCTGGGCAACTACGGCGCACCGGGACAGAACACGATCTCCGCGCAGTACCCGCCGTCCACCCCGCTGGAGGCCAGCCTGCCGCCGCTGCAGCGGTACGCGGTGAGCCAGCCGCGGTCGGTGACCCGGACCGAGCCGGCCGCCGGCACCGTGCTGATCGACGGGGACGGCTTCGCGGTGGCGCCGCTGGTCGCCGCCGGGCTGCTGGCCGGCCAGCCGGCGTTCCGGTACCTGTCCGACCTGACCCCGGCGGAGTTCGGCCGGCTGCTGGACCGGCAGGTCGCCGGCACCGGCCGGGTCGTCCTCACCGACACCAACCGCCGCCGCGCCACCGTCGGCGGCCGGCTCGGCAACAGCCAGGGCCCGCTGCTGGGCGCCGGCACCGACCCGGGGCCGACCCGGGCGCTGGCCGGCCCGGACGAGCAGACCGTGCTGCGGGTGCAGGGCGGCCAGGCCACCGCGTCCGAGGTCGGCTCGGCGTTCGGCACGGTGGCCAACGCCGCGGCCGAGAACGCGGTGGACGGCAACCCGAACACGGCCTGGCGGTTCGGCGACTTCGGCCGCGCGGTCGGCCAGACGCTGACCCTCCGCACCGACAGCGTGCAGCCGGTGCCGGCGGTGACCGTGCACGTCGCGCAGACCAGCGGGGTGCGGATCAGCCGGCTGCGGGTGACGGTCGGCCGCACCGCCGTCGACGTCGACGTGGACGCCACCGGCACCGCCACGGTCACCCTCGACCAGCCGGTCAGCACCGACACGGTCAAGATCACCGTCACCGGCACCCGGGGCGACGGCTTCAACCTGGTCGGCATCGCCGAGGTCGACGTGCCCGGGCTGCGGCTGGCCCGGGTGGCCCGGCTGCCGCAGACGCTGGCCCGGCTCGCCAGCGGGCTGGACGGCACCGGTCAGGCCGCGCTGGACCGCACCCCGGTGGACGTGGTGCTGACCCGGGTCCGCGGCACCGGGGCCACCGACGACGACGAGGAAACCTCGCTGGCCCGCGACTTCGACCTGCCGGTGGACCGCGACTACCGGCTGTACGGCATCATCCGGCCCAGCACGCTGAACGAGCGCGACCTGGACGTGCTCGCCGGGGCTGGCGACGGCGTGACCGCCAGCACCACCTCGCGGGCGTTCGACCTGCCCACCCTGCGCGGCTCGCAGGCCGTGGACGGCGACCCGGACACCGCCTGGGTCCCCGGCGCGCCGGTCATCGGGCAGTCGCTCACGATCGAGGCAGGGGCACGGGTGATCGACCACGTGGACGTCACCCAGTCCGCCGCGGACCGCAAGCCGCTGGCGGACTGGGTCACCAAGGTGCGGCTGTCCGTGGACGGCCGGCCCGGGCTGATCCGCGACGTCGGGCCCGGCACCACCCGGCTGAGCTTCACCCCGCTGATCGGGCACCAGTTGAAGCTGACCATCCTGGCCAGCCACACCGGCTCGCCGATCGCCCCGCTGCGCATCTCCGAGGTCGACTTCGGCGGCGCCCGGATCACCGGGGACAAGGCCCGGGCGGCGAAGGCGTGCGTCCCGGTCGGCATCCTGGACGGGCAGGACCTGATGATGCGCCCGGTGCTGCCGATCACCAGCATGGGCCCCGCCGTCTGGGCCGGCTGCGGGCGGCAGTCGCTCGCCGCCGGCGTGCACACCGTCCGCCCGCTGGGCAGCTGGACCCCGGACGAACTGGTGCTGCGGGACGCCCGCGGCGACAACCCGCCCCGGCCGGCGCAGCCCCCGGAGGTCACCATCGCGCACTCGCGCGGGCCGGCGATGACCGTCACCGTCCGCTCGGCGACCGACCCGTACTACCTGGTCACCGGGCAGGCGTACGACCCGCGTTGGCAGGCCACCCTGGACGGCCGCGAGCTCGGCCCGCCGATCACCGTGGACGGGTACAGCGCCGGCTGGCTGATCGACGCCCCGGGCACGCACACCATCGCGGTGCGGTACGGCCCGCAGCGGACCACCGACCTGGCGCTCGCCGGGTCCGGCCTGACCGTGCTGGGCTGCCTGGTCCTGCTGGTGCTGCGCGCGCCGCCGCCGGCCGCGGCGCAGGTGCGGCGGCGGCTGCCGGTGCGGGCCGGCCGGGGGCGCGCCGCGGCGGTGGCCGGCTGGGTGCTGCTGGTCGGGCTGGGCTGGCTGTTCGGCGGGCTGGTGCTCGGCGCGGCGGTGCTGGTGCTGGCCGGCTGGCACCTGCTCCGGCCGCCCCGGCCGCGGCTGCTGCTGCTGGCCGGCGTCGCGGTGCTGGCCGCCGTCCCGATCGTCTGGCTGGTGCTGCGGCCGGACCTCAACCGCCCGCTGACCGCCCGGCTCATCCTGGACGATCTCTGGCCGCACCGGCTGGCCGCCATCGGCCTGCTGCTGGTGCTGCTCGGCGCGGCCCGGGCCGAACGCGACATCGACCGGACGGAGCCGGCGCGATGACCGGACCCGGTCCGGCGGGGGCGGGTCCGGCCGGGCCGACTCCGATGGGGGCGAGCCGGGTCGGGGCTGGTCCGGACGCGACGGTGCCCGGTGGGCCGCTGGTCAGCGTGGTGGTGCCGACCCGGAACGCGGCCCGGACGCTGGGCGCCTGCCTGCGGTCGGTGCGGGCGCAGGACCACCCGGCGGTGGAGCTGATCGTGGTCGACAACGACTCCGGCGACGGGACGTTCGAGATCGCCACCGAGCTGGCCGACCTGGCCGTCCGGGGCGGCCCGGAGCGCAGCGCGCAACGCAACCGCGGCGTCGAACTGGCCCGCGGCGACTGGGTGTGCTGGGTGGACGCCGACATGGTGCTCGACCCCAACGTGGTCTCCGCCGCGCTGGTCACCGCGGCGGCGACCGGCGCGGTCGCGGTGTCGGTGCCGGAGTCGTCGTTCGGCCCCGGGTTCTGGACCGCCTGCCGGGCGCTGGAACGCTCCTGCTACCTGGACGACCCGTCGCTGCACAACCCGCGGCTGCTGCGCCGCGACTACCTGCGCTCGCTCGGCGGGTTCGACCCGGCGATGTCCGGCCCGGAGGACGCCGACCTGCGGCACCGGCTGCGCGCCGACGCGGCCGTGACCGGCTACTGCGCCGAGGCGTTCATCCGGCACGACGAGGGCCGGCTGACCCTGCGCGGGGTGCTGGCCAAGCGCGTCTACTACGGCCGCAGCCTGCCCGCCTTCGCCGCGAAGAACCCCGGCGCGGTCGGCGGCCAGGGCGCCGGCACCGCCCGCGCCCTGCTCCGGCACCGCCGCCGCCTGGCCCACCGCCCCGGCCTTGCCACCGGCATGCTCCTGCTGCGCGCCCTGGAAGCCGCCGCCTACGGCGCGGGCGCCTGGCAGGGCCGGGCCGCCGCCGCTCGGGGCCGGCGGTGACGCGGCCCCGCCGGAGCCATCCCGGGACGCCGGCCGACCCCGGCCACCCCGGGACGCGGGGCGTCCCCGGCCACCCCGGGACGCGAGGCGAGCCGGGCCGCGCCGGGACGCGGGGCGAGCCGGGCCGCGCCGGGATCGGTGCCCAGCCGGGTCACCCCGGGACGGGGACCGGGACCCGGCTGGGTGCGGGGGTGGCGTTGTGACGCGGCGGTTGCTCTGGGTCTCGCTGGCCGACCAGCGGCCGCGGCGCGAGCTGTACTGGCTGTCGCTGATGCCGGACACCCAGGTGACCGCGCTCGCGGCGGAACGCCCGCAGGGGAAGCTGACCTGGCAGCCGGCCACGTACCGGCGGCCGGTGCGGCGGTTCGTCGAGGCCGGCGCGCTGGCCTGGGTGCGCGGGCTGGACGACCTGCCGCCGGCCTACGACTGGTGCGCCTCGCTGGAGCTGTGCTCCCTGGTGACCGGCCAGGTGACCCGGTACGCCCGCCGCCGCGGCCTCCGCCAGGCGGTGCTGACCTGGGAGAACGACCCGCGCCAGCCGCTGTACGGGCTGCCGCCCTACCGGTCGGTGACCCGGGCCACGCTGGCCGAGGCGGACCTGTTCCTCTGCCTGATCGACGCCGCCGCGGACCACCTGCGGGTGCTCGGCGTGGACGAGGCGCGGATCCGGGTCGTCCACCCCGGCACCGACCTGGACCTGTTCCGCCCGGCCGACACCCCGGTCACCGACCCGGTGCTGGCGTACGTCTCGCCGGTCGCCGCGAACAAGGGGATCGACCGGGTGCTCGGCGCGTTCGCGCTGGTCCGGCAGCGGCTGCCGGAGGCGCGGCTGCGGGTGCTCGGCCGCGGGCCGGCCGAGTCGCTGGTCCGCGCCGCCGCCGCCGACCCGGACCGTGGCGTCGAGTACCTCGGCGCCGGCGACGCCGTCCGGGTGGCCGCGGTGCTGCGCGAGGCCGCGGTCTTCGTCACCGCGCCCCGGGCGAGCTGGAAGTGGAACGAGCAGTTCGGGCTGGCCTACCTGGAGGCGATGGCCTGCGGCCTGCCGGTGGTGACCACCATCTGCGGCACCAACGCGGAGATCGTCCGGCCGCCGAACGAGCGCGTCGTGGACGACCCGGAGGCGATCGCCGACGCGCTGCTCCGGCTGCTGGAGGACCCGTCCTGCCGGCGCGCGATCGGCGCCGCCAACCGCCGCTACGTCGAGGAGCGGCACGACCAGCACACCCAGGCCGCCCGGATGGCCGCAGCCTTCACCACCGCCGAGTCCCAGTGAGCCCCCGGGTCCCGGTGAGCCGCCGGGTGCCGGTGAGCCGCCGGGTGCCGGTGAGCCCCGGGGTCCTGGTGGGCCGCCGGGTGCCGGTGAGCCCCGGGGTCCTGGTGGGCCGCCGGGTTCCGGTGGGCCGCCGGGTCGCGGTGAGCCTCCGGGCGGTGAGCCGTCCGGCCGGTTCGGGACAGGACCGGTGACCGCCCGGACCGGTGGGATCTCCGGGCTGGTCGCGGGGGTGGTGGTCGGGGGTGTGGTGCTGGCGCCGGTGCTCGGGCGCGGGTACGCGCTGAGCTACGACATGGTGTTCGTGCCGCGGCCGCCGATCACCGCGGCGGTGCTGGGCACGGACGGGTCGGTGCCGCGCGCGGTCCCGACCGACCTGGTGGTCGCGCTGCTGTCCCGGCTGCTGCCCGGCGCGCTGGTCCAGCAGGCGCTGCTGCTGGCGGTGTTCGTGCTGGCCGGCTGGGGCGTGGCCCGGTTGCTGCCCGGCCGGATCGCGGGTGCCGCCGGGGCGCTGGCCTACCTGTGGAACCCGTACGTGGACGAGCGGCTGGTGCTCGGGCACTGGTCCTTCCTGGTCGGCTACGCGCTGCTGCCCTGGGTGGCCGGCGCGGCGCTGGCGGTCCGGCGCGGCGGCCGGCTGCCGCCGCTGCTGCTCTGGCTCGGTGCCGCCGCGCTGGCCGGCAGCACGTCCGCGCTGCTGGCGACCGGGCTGGCGCTGGCCGTGCTCGGGGTGCGGCCCTGGCGGCGCGCGGCCGGGGTGCTGGGCTACGCGGTCGCGGTGAACGCACCCTGGCTGCTGCCCGCGCTGGCCCGGCCCGGCGGTACCCCGGCCGACCCGGCCGGCGTCCGCGCCTTCGCCGCCCGGGCCGACTCCCCGCTCGGCGTCCTGGGCAGCCTGGCCACCCTCGGCGGCAGCTGGAACCCGGCGGTCTGGCCCACCGAACGCGGCTACCTGGTCCTCGTCCTCGCCGCCCTCGCCGCGGCGGCCGCCGCCCTCGCCCTCGGCCTGCGCCCGCTGCTGACCCACCCCGTCCCGGCCCGCGCCGGCGGCGCCGAGCCGCCCGACCCGGGCAACGGCGGCGGAGCGCCGGGACGCCTCGCCCGGGCCGCGGTCACGAGTGGCGACCGGGCCGGCACGGCGCGGACCGGGATACGCGGGTTGATCGGGGCGGCGGTGCTGGGGTTCGGGTTGGCGGCGGCCGGAGCGCTGGCCCCGACCCGGCCGGTGATCAGGGCGATCGTGCTGCACGTGCCCGGCGGCGGGTTGGTCCGGGACGGGCAGAAGTTCCTGGCGCCGGCGGCGCTGCTGCTGGCGCTGGCGGCCGGGCACGCGGTGGCCCGGCTCGCCGCGAGCCGCCGCACGCTGGCGTACGCGGTGCTGCTCGGGGTGCTGCCGGTGCTCACCCTGCCGTCGCTGGCGGCCGGCGCGGGTGGGCGGCTGGCCGGCGTCCGGTACCCGGCGTCCTGGCCGGCCCTGCGCGCCGCGGTCGCGGCCAGCCCACCGGGGGACGTGGCGGTGTTCCCCTGGGTGCTGTACCGGCGGTTCGGGTGGAACGGCGACCGGGTGCTGCTCGACCCGCTGCCCCGGCTGCTGCCCCGCCGGGTCGTGCTGAACGACGACCTGCCGCTGTCGACGGCCACGGTCCGCGGCGAGGACCGGCGCGCGGCGGCGATCACCGCCGGCCTGGCCCGCGGGGACGGCCCGGTGCCGCTGCTGCGCGCGGCCGGCATCCGGTACGCGGTGGTGCACCGGACCCAGCCCGGGGCCGGCGCGGTCGAGGCGGCGCTGGCCGGGCTGCCGGTGCGCTTCCGCTCCGACGACCTGCTGCTGGTCGAGATCCCGGGCCAGCTGGCCGCGGCGCCGCCGACCCACCCGCTGCTCGGCCTCGGCCTCGGCGTCGCCGCCCTGGCGCTGGCCGGTGCGGCCGGCGCGGCCGGGGCGGGTCCGAGCGGCGTTCGGTGGCATCGACTGCTACGCTCCCCGGCACCAAGTGGGACCGATCGGTCAAGCTGACGGTTACGGAGCGTGCACAACATGGCCCTTCGCGGCGGCACCGAGCACCCCGACCGGGGTGCGGTGATCATCTCGATGCTCATCGCCTCGCTGGTTGGCGGGGTGCTCGCGGTGGGTGCTTCGATCGCCCTGGTGAAGGCCCAGTCCGACCAGGACGTCGCCCCGGTCAAGAAGCCGCTCGTCACCTACGACCAGCGCTGACCCGGCCCGGGTCGGGCCACCGCGCTACTGCCCGGCCGCGGCCGTCGGCTCGGCTTCCAGCACCTCGGCGGCGCGCGCGGCGTCGGTGCCCGGGCGCGGCTGGGGGACCGGCCGGACCCGTCGCGGCAGGCCGGTGATCTCGCGCAGCTCCGCCTCGAACACCTCGACCGCCGCCGGCCAGCTGAACTTCGCCGCGTGCACCCGGGCCTGATGGCCGAGCCGGACGCGCAGCGCCTCGTCCTCGATCAGCCGCCGGGTGGCCGCGACGAACCCGGCCTCGTCGTCCACCAGCAGCCCGGTCTCGCCGTCCAGGACCGACTCCTGGGTGCCGCCGGCGGACCGGAACGCGACCGTCGGCGTCCCGTGCGCGGCGCTCTCGATCACCACCAGGCCCCAGCCCTCCTTGACCGAGGGCAGCACGTGCAGCCAGGCCTGGGCGAGCAGCTGGTGCTTGGTCACGTCGTCCACGAAGCCGGCGAAGGTGACCCGGTCGGCGACGCCGAGCCGGTCGGCCAGCGCCCGCAGCGTCGGCTCCCAGTAGCCGTGCCCGATGATGGTCAGGCTGGCCTCGGGGTAGGTGTCGGCCAGCTCGGCCAGCGTGGTCAGCGCCAGCTCGACCCGCTTGTGCGGCACCAGCCGGCCCAGCACGACCAGGCTGGGTGCGGCGCTGCGCGGCCAGGTGTCCGCGTCCACCGGCAGGATCGGGGCGTCCACGCCGGAGTAGACCACCCGGACCCGCTCGGCCGGGATGCCCAGCCCGATCAGATCGTCCCGGGTCGCCCCGGACACCGTCACGTACCGGCAGCGGCCGTACACCAGCGGTGCCACCCGCGACTCCAGCCACCAGCCGACCCGGCCGAGCAGCGGGCCGAAGATCACCTGCCACTGCTCCCGGTGCAGGTGATGGGTCACGTTGACCACCCGCGCCCGGGTGAACAGCGGGGTCCAGAATGGGAAGCCGTTCTGCACGTCGACCACCACGTCGTAGCGGCGGCGGTGCCGGGCCAGGCAGCCGGCGGTCCGCGGGTAGACGCTGAACCGCCCGCCGCGGCGGGTGTACCGGACCCCGTCGATCACCTCGTCGGTGGCCGCCCCGGGGGACCAGGCACAGCGCACCGTGACGTCGTGGCCGAGGCGGTGCAGCCCGCTGGCCATCCGCTCCAGGAAGCTCTCCGCGCCGCCGCCCTCCGGGTGCCCGGAGTCGCGCCAGTTCAGCAGCAACACCCGCAGCGAGCCGCCGGGCTCGCCGGCTGGGCCCGGCCGACCCGGCTGCCCGAAAGCCGCGCCGCGCTGCGCCATCCTGGTCCCTCCGATCACGCTCCGGTTCCGCCGGCAGGAGCAGTGCCGGCCCGGGAGCCTACGGCACGACCGGCCAACCTTCGGCCCGATGTGGCCGGCATGTTACCCACCAGTACCCCTGCCGGTTCGCCCGCTCACCGTCCGCTACTGTCGCCGGGTGCCCGGCGACGCGTCCCCGCCCGGAACGCCGGCCTGCGAGGTGTGCGGTGCGGCGACCGTGCCGTGGCGGCTGCCCGCCGGGCGGCTCGGCGGCGGCCTGCTGAGCCGGTGCCCGGTCTGCGGGCACGTGCTGCGGGACCTGGCCAGCTGCCCGGCCGGGGCGCGGGACGAGGCCTACGGCGGCGACCCGGGGCTGGACCGGATCCGGCTGGCGCTGACCTTCCGCCGGCTGCGCGCACTGGTCCCGGCGGCCGGGGCGGTGTTCGAGATCGGCTACGGCACCGGGGCGCTGCTGCGCCGGTTCCGGGCCGCCGGGCACCCGGTCGCCGGGATCGACCGCGACCAGCTCGGGCTGCCCGTCGACACCGCCGCCGGCGCGCTGCGGCGCGGTGAGCTGGAGACGCTGCCGCCCGGCGACGACCGGTACGACCTGGTGTACGGGGTGCACGTGCTCGAGCACCTGCGGGACCCGGCCGCCGGCCTGCGCCGGGCGTACGAGCTGCTCCGCCCGGGCGGCCGGATCTGCCTGATCACCCCGACCACCGACTCGCTCGGCGCGCGCTGGTTCGGCGCCGCCTGGTGGCTGCTGGAGGACCCGACCCACGTCCGGTTCTTCACCCCGGCCTCGGCCCGCCGGGCGCTGACCGACGCTGGCTTCGGCGGCGTCGGCGTCCGCCGGCTGCGGCTGGACAACCTCTCGATGGAGGCGGCCAGCCTGCGCCGCCGCCGCGGCCGGATCCCGCCGGCCGGGGTGCTGTCCGAACGGGGCACCCTCGCGCTGGCGGCGGCAACCGTGCCCGCGGTGCTGGCCGCCCGGGTCGCGCTGCCCCGGCTGGCGCCGTCCATCGAACTCACCGCGCGCCGCCCGGCGGGCGGCCCCGCCCAGTGAGCCCGGCCAGTCCAGTGCGCTGGCCCAGTGAGCACCGGTCCAGCACGTGGCAGGCCGGCCAGCGCGAGTCAGCGGGACGGGCCCAGCAAGGATGACTAGCATCGCGCCGGTGCGCACCGAACCGACCGCCGGGCTGCGCCGGTCGGTGGCGCTGATGCAGGCGTTCCGGTTGGAGCAGACCGAGCCGGATGTGTTCTACGGGCTGCTGGCCCGCGACTCGGTCCGGCTGATCGGCCGGCACGCGGCGCTGGACGGGCAGCGGGTGCTGGACGTCGGCGCCGGCCCGGTGCAGTTCGCCACCGCGTTCGCCGCCGCCGGCGCCAGGTACGTCGCGGTGGACTCGGACGCGGCCGAGCTGCTCGGCCCGCGCCCGGACGGCACCCTGGCGCTGGCCGCCCGGGGCGAGCGGCTGCCGGTCAATGACCGCAGCGTCGACGTCTGCTTCTCCAGCAACGTGGTCGAGCACGTGCCGGCGCCGTGGCGGTTCGGCGACGAGCTGGTCCGGGTGACCCGGCCCGGCGGGCTGATCGTCATCTCGTACACCAACTGGCTCTCGCCCTGGGGTGGGCACGAGTGCTCGCCCTGGCACTACCTGGGCGGGTACGCCGCGACCGAACGGTACGGCCGGCGGTACGGGCACCCGCCGAAGAACCAGTACGGCATCGGGCTGTTCCCGGTCTCGGTGGCCGCCGGGCTGCGCTGGGCCCGCCGGCAGCCGCAGGCGGACCTGGTCGAGGCGCGGCCGCGCTACCTACCGCGCTGGGCCCGCCCGGTGGTCCGGGTGCCGGGGCTGCGCGAGGTCGTCACGTGGAACCTGTGGCTGGTGCTGCGGCGCCGGTGACGGCCGCCCGGGCCGCCCTGCCGGCGCCCGGGACGGCCGGCCCGGGCGTGCCGGGGTCGATCCGGCGGCTGCGCACCTGGATCGTCGGCACCGGCCTGGTCGCGCTCGCGTTCAGCCAGCAGCCGGGGCTGATCGTCGGCGACACCAAGGCCGACCTGGTGCTCGACCCGGCCGCCTTCCTGTCCCGGGCGTTGCGCGCGTGGGACCCGCAGCAGGCGTTCGGCCAGCTGCAGAACCAGGCCTACGGCTACCTCTGGCCGATGGGGCCGTTCTTCTGGCTCGGCCACGCGCTGCACCTGCCCGGCTGGGTGGTGCAGCGCTGCTGGTGGTCGGCCCTGCTGCTGGTCGCGTTCAGCGGCCTGCTCCGGCTCGCCGCCGCGGTGCGGATCGGCACCCCCGACACCCGGCTGGTCGCCGCGGTCAGCTACGCCGCCTGCCCGCGGGTCCTGTCCGTGCTCGGCTCCGTCTCGGTCGAGGCCCTCCCGCTGGCCGTGCTGCCCTGGATCCTGCTGCCGCTCGTCCGGGCCGCCGGCGGGACGGATCCCGGCGAGCCCGCCGGCGGTGCGGTGCCGGGTCCGCGCCGGGCCGCGGCGCTGTCCGGGCTGGCGCTGGTCTGCGCCGGCGGGGTGAACGCGGCGGCCACGCTGGCCGTCCTGCCGCTGCCGGCGCTGTACCTGCTGACCCGGCCGCGCGGGCCGGTGCGGCGCCGGCTGATCGGCTGGTGGGCGCTGGCCGTGCCGCTGGCCATCGCCTGGTGGCTGCTGCCGCTGCTGGTGCTCGGCCGCTACGCCTACCCGTTCCTGGACGAGATCGAGACGGCCGGCGTCACCACCCAGGTCACCACCGTGGCGAACACCCTGCGCGGCACCTCGCACTGGCTGGCGTACCTGGTGCTGCACGGCGGCCCGCGCTGGCCCGGTGGCTTCGACCTGGCCGTGTCACCACTCCCGGTCGTCGGCACCGCCCTGCTCGCCGCCGCCGGCCTGACCGGCCTGCTGCTGCTGCGCGCCCCGGCCCGGCGGTGGCTGCTGCTCGGCGTGCTGCTCGCTACGGTGATCATCGCGGTCGGGCACGTCGGGACGCTGACCTCACCACTGGCGCCGGCCGTCGACCGGCTGCTGGACGGGACGCTGGCGCCGTTCCGCAACGTGCACAAGTTCGACCCGGTGCTGCGGCTGCCGCTGGCGCTGGGCATCGCCCACCTGCTCGCCGTCGCCGCCCGCGCCGCCGACCTGCGCTGGCCGACCCGCCCGCCCGCGGCTGGCAACCAGGCTGGCGCGGCGGCGGCCACCGGCCCGGCCCGGCCGACGGACCGCCGGCTGCGTCCGGTCGTCGCGGCCGGCGCGGTCGTGCTGCTCGGGTTGGCCGCGACCGCGGTGCCGGCGTGGGGCGGTCGGCTCGCCCCGGACGGCGGCTACCCCGGACTGCCCGGGTACTGGCGGGCCGCGGCGGGCTGGCTCGACACGCACGCCAGCGCCGAGCACGGGCGGGCGCTGCTGCTGCCGTCCTCGAACTTCGCCGACTACCAGTGGGGCAGCCCGCAGGACGAGCCGTTGCAGGCGCTGGCCCGGTCGCCGTGGGCGGTGCGGGACGCGGTGCCGCTCGGTGCCCCCGGCGCGACCCGCCTGCTGGACGCGATCGACGCCCGGCTGGCGACCGGGCAGCCCTGGCCGGCGCTGGCCGAGGTGCTGGCCCGGATGGGTGTCCGGTACGTGCTGCTGCGCAACGACGTGGACGTGCTGCGGTCCGGGTCGGAGCGGCCGGCGGTGATCCGGTCCGCGCTGGCCGGCTCGCCCGGTGTCAGCCTGGCCGCGTCGTTCGGACCGGCCGGGCGCACCGGCTTCGCCGCGCTCGACACCGCCGTCGGCGACCCCGGCACCGCGCCCGGGCTGCCCGCCGACGCCCGCCGCGGCCCGCCCGCCGTCGAGATCTTCGCCATCGCCGGTACCGGCCCGCCCACCGCCACCAGCTACCCGCAGGCCGGCACGGTGGCGATGACCGGTGGCCCGGAGGGCGTGCTCGAGCTCGCCGACGCCGGCCTGCTCGCCGGCCGGGCCGTGGTGGCCGCGCCGGACCTGCCCTCCGGCAGCCCCGGCCTGGCCGGCGGCATCGTCGGCACCGACACCTACCGGCGCCGGTCGATGAACTTCGGCGCCGACCCGGGCCGGCGCTACTCGCCGGCGCTCACCGCGGCCGACGACCCCAGGGCCGGCCGTCCGGCCGGCGACGTACCGCCGTACCCGACCGTCGACCCGGGCGAGCAGAGCGTCGCGGTGCTGGACGGCGCCACCGCGGTCACCGCGTCCAGCAGCGCCGCCGACCCGTTCGCCGCCGCCTATCGCGGCCCGGACCGGCGGCCGGCCGCCGCGTTCGACGGCGACCCGGGCACGGCCTGGGTGTCCGACGCCGACCCGGTGGGGCAGTGGCTGGAGCTGACGCTGCCGCGGCCGGTGAACCTGTCGGCGCTCACGGTCAGCCTGGTCTCCGACCCCGCCGTCGGGCCGGCGGTGACCCGGCTCAGCGTCGGCACCGACGCCGGCACGCTGACCGTCGCGGTCGCCGCCAACTCCGATCCGCAGCAGGTGCCGGTGCCGCCCGGCGCGACCACCCGGCTGCGGCTGACGATCGCCGCGGTGGCCGGCGGCGGGGGCGGTGCGGCCGGCGTCCGCGAGGTTTCGGTGCCCGGGGTGACGCTGTCCGAAGGGCTGGCGCTGCCGGCGGACACGGCCCAGCTGGAACGGTCCGGGCTGCCCTGGACGGTGCTGCTGGCCCGCGCGGCCGGCCGGCGCGGTGACTGCGTCCGGCCGGACCCGACCCGGCCCTGGGCCTGCGTGGCCGGCCTGGCCGCGGCCGGCGAGGAGGTCACCGGGCTGGACCGCCGGTTCGGCACCGCCGCGGCCGGCCCGGTGAGCGTCCAGGTCACCGTCCGGGCCCGGCCCGGTGGCGCCCTCGACGCGCTGCTCGACCGGGCCCTCGGCTACCGCGCCACCGGCTCGTCCACGTTCAGCAACGACCCGGTGGCCCGTCCCGGGTCGGCCTACGACGGCGACCCGGGGACGGCCTGGATCCCGGCCGGGTCAGACGCCATGCCGCAACTTCGGCTCGACCTCGGCTCGACAGTCAGCCTGCGCGGCCTCCGCCTGCTCGGCGCGGCGGCCGACTACGCCGGCGTGGACCGGATCGTGCTGTCCGCCGGCGGGCAGCACCGCGATCTCGCCGCCACCCCCAACCGGGACCAGCTCTTCGCCCCGCTCAGCACCCGCGAGCTGACGATCACGCTGCTGCGCAAGGCCGACAAGGACGGTCGGCTGGCCCCGATCCGGCTGGCCGACCTGGTGCTCGGCGGCGCGCCGGCCCGCTCCGCCGGGACCGTCGAGCTGCCCTGCGGCGCCGGCCCGTCGCTGGGCCTGGACGGCGCGGTGCTGCGTACCGCGGTCAGCGCGCGGGTCGCCGACCTGGTCGGCCTCGGCCCGCTGCCGGCGCGGACCTGCACCCCGCCGGTCCGGCTCGCCGCCGGGCAGCACCGGCTGGTCACCGCCCAGGCGACCGACCAGCCGGTCGAGGTGGCCGGTGCGACGCTGGCCGGCGCCGGACCGCTGCCCGCGCCGCCCGCCGCCCGCCCGGTCACCGTGACGAGCTGGCAGCCGGAATCGCGCCAACTGCGGGCGGCCGCCGGCCCGGCCAGCTTCATCGCCCTCACCGAGGGCTTCAACGCCGGCTGGCACGCCACCGGGAACGGGCGGCCGCTACAGCCGATCCGCCTGGACGGCTGGCGTCAGGGCTGGCTGCTGCCCGCCGGCACCGAGCCGGTCCAGATCGCGATCACCTACCCGCCCGGCCGCTGGCACCGCACCGGCCTGCTCCTCGGCCTCCTCGCCGTCCTCGCCCTGGCCCTGCTCGCCGCTCCCGACCGCCGCTCGCCAGCCCGCCCCGGCTCGCCGGCCGGGTCCGGGTCGCCGGGCCGGTCGGGCTGGTTGGGCCGGTCGGGCTGGTTGGGTGGGCTGGGCTCGCCAGCCGGAGCCGGCTCGCCAGCCGGAGCCGGCTCGCCAGCCGGGGCGGGCTCGTTGGATGGGGTGGACCCGCCGGCCGGGGCGGGCTCGTCGGGTGGGATGGACCCGGCAGCCGGAGCCGGCTCGTTGGGCGGGTCCGGCTCGATGGGCGAGGCGGGCGCCGGGCCGCGCGGCGCCGGGGGTGGACGGCCGGTGCTGGCGACCGGCCTCGCCGTCGCCGTCCCACTGTTGCTGGCCGGTGGCGCCGGGCTCGTGCCGGCGGTGATCGCGCTGGTCCTGCCGGCTCGCTGGCGGCCGGCCGTGGCGGGCGGTTGCCTGGCGACCGCGGGCCTGATCCTGGGGCTGGCCCCGGAGGCGGCGGCCCAACCGGCCCTGGTCCAACTGCTCTCGCTGACCGCTGTCGCGGCGGCCGCCGCGGCCCTCGCCCCCGGCCGCGACTCCCTGCTCACGTCCTGGCGGTCGCCGCCGCGCTGACGGCCGGCCGGCGCGCCAGCCGGTCGGCCAGCCGCAGCGCCGGCCGCTCCACCAGCACCCAGGACAGCGCCGCGGCGGTGACCGAGCCGGCCAGGGTCAGCACCGTCACCACGCCGAGGCGGCCGCTGAACGGCTCCCAGCCGGTGAGCGAGTAGAGGCCGCGCAGCACCAGCAGGTGCCAGAGGAAGACGCCGTACGAGATCCGGCCCAGGTAGCGGCTGACCGGGTGCGCCAGCACGCCGGAGAGCCCGCCGCCCGGCTCGCCAAGCGCCGCGGGCAGCAGCAGCAGCGAGCCGATCACCGCGTACGCCGCCTCCTTGGTCAGCGCCGCCAGGCCCGGGATGGGCTGCAGCGTCAGCGGCCCGGCCACCGGTGTCGCCGCCAGCCAGAGCAGCACCGCCGCCGCCGCCCAACACGTCCCCGGCCACCGCGCCAGCAGCAGCACCCGCCGCGACACCGGCCCGTCCGGCCGGCCGACCACCCCGGCCGCCGGGCCGGCCGGGTCCGGACCGGCACCGGCCGGCAGCGCGACCCGGGCCCAGAGCGCGGCGACCGCCATGCCGGCGGCGAACCAGTCGAGGTGACCGGGCAGCCAGAGCAGGGCCCGGTCCGGCAGGCCGGCACCGCGGACCACCGCGATGTACCCGAAGCCGGCCGCCGCCAGCCCGCCGAGCATCCACCACTCGCCGCCCGGACCGTGCCGCGCCGCCACCCGGCGCACCAGCCGGGCCAGCACCGGCAGCAGCGCGTAGAACGCGATCTCCGCGCACAGCGACCAGGTCTGGCTGTAGCTCGGGAACAGCGTGCCGAGGTATGTCTGCCCGAGCCACGCGTGCGTGGCCACCTGCCCGGCCGGCGCGGTGGTGGCCGTGACCGCGACGACGGCCAGCGCGACCCAGTACGCCGGCAGGATCCGGGCCGCCCGCCGCAGCGCGTACCGCCGCACCCCCGGCGCCGGCCGCCCGAGTCGCAGCGCCGCCGCGTGCGGCCGGTACAGCAGGAAGCCGGACAGCACGAAGAACACCGCGACCCCGGCATCGAACCGCCCCAGCACCGCGCCGCCCGCGCCCCGGGCCACCTCCCCGGTCTGGAACGCCACGTGGGTCAGCAGCACCGCCGCCGCGGCCACCGCCCGCAACCCGTCCAGCATCGGCAACTCCGGCAGCCGCGCCAGCCGGCCAGACCCAACCCCGTCGCCCCCGCCCGCGCCGCCCACACCGCCTCCTCCGCCGAGGTTGGCACCGTACGTCGTCACCGCCCCGCCCGCCGCCCCGGGCAGCACCTCCGGCCACTGGCCCGTCCCGGGCAGCACCTCCGGCCCACTGGCCCGGCCCGTCCCGGGCAGCACCTCCGGCCCAGTGGCCCGCCCGGGGCAGCGCCTGTGGCCACCGCCGCCCGGTGCCGGGCCGGCGGGCGCTAGCGTCGCCGGGTGCGGCGGACACTGGTGGCGCTCGGGCTGATCGGGCTCGGTGCGTTCCTGCTGACCGGGGCGGCGATGCTGCGCTGGTACGCCGCGCCGCGGGCCGCGCTGGCCCCGCTGGACCCGGACGTCACGATCACCCTCACCGGCAGCGGCACCGTCTACGACCTCGCCGCCGGTGCCGCCCGGCCGCAGCAGCTGACCGAGCGGGTGGCCATCCGGGGGGACGCGGGGGTGGCCGGCGCCGCGGTCTGGACGGTCGACCGGCGGCTACTGAGCAGCCAGGGCGTCCCGCTGCTGCTGGCCGACGAACGGGTCGCGCTGGACCGGCGCACCGCCGCCGCGGTCGGCTGCTGCGGCGAGCGCCCGGCCCACCACGGCCTGACCTATCTGTTCCCGGCCGGCCTGGCCAGGCAGGACCAGCAGCTGTACGACCCCAACACCGGCCGCACCGCCCCGGCCCGCTACACCGGCACGCAGACCATCGCCGGCCAGACCACCTACCGCTTCGACCAGTCGATCCCGGAGACCAACCTCCGCCCCGGCACCCTGCCCGGCGCCGCGCCGATCATCGGCACCCCGGCGCCGGGGCGGTTGACCGCGGCGAGCCAGCGCACCCTCTGGGTAGAGCCGGCCAGCGGCATCGTGATCCGCGCCGACGAGCACCGCCGGCAGCGCCTGATCCGCCCGGATACCGCCGCGTTGACCCTGCTCGACGTCCGCCTGAGCACCGACCGGGCCAGCCAGCACCGCCTCGCCGCACTCGCCGCCGACCGCCGGGGCAAACTCCGCGCGCTGCGCACGATCGCCCCGGCCGCCCTGGCCGGTACCGGCCTGGTCATGCTGCTCGGCGGCCTTGGTTACCGGATCGTCACAATGCAGGGCCAATCCGGGGCGGAAGGGTCTACTTTCGGCCGCAACCGCTGGTAGCCTCGCGCAGCCGATCACGCGATGACGGTTGGCGGTAACAGAGCACGCGGCGGGGGCGACGGCGCCGGCGGGCGCCTGTCGACTTGCAGAACAGGGAGACAACATGCGTCGGCTGTGGGGCTCGGTCCTGCTCGGGCTGGGAATGTTCTTGATCGTGGCCGCCGGGATGCTGCGGTTCTACGTCTTCGACCAGCTGCTGATCACGCCGAAGGACCAGTACGCCACCACGGTCGCGCCCGGCACCGGCACCTACTTCGACGCCGGCAACCTCCGCGAGACCACGTCCGACCTGGTCGCCCGCCGCACGCTGAAGGGCGACGTCGCCGCCAGCAACGACAAGACCGGGGTCTGGGACGTCTCGCTGGTGATCGAGACCGGCGACGGCACCTTCGTCCGCGCGGTGCTGGACCGGGTCGCCTTCGACCGGCGCACCGCCCAGTCGGTGCACTGCTGCGGCGAGGCCGTCGACTCGGCGCCGGTCCGGCACGAGGGCGTCACGTACAAGTTCCCGTTCAACATCTCCAAGGGCACCTACCAGTTCTGGGACGTGAACTCCTCGGCCGCATACCCGGCCCGGTTCCAGAGCGAGGAGAAGATCGAGGGCCTGAACACGTACAAGTTCATCCAGGAGATCCCGAGCCACCAGATCCTGACCCAGGAGGTGCCGGGCAGCCTGCTGGGGGAGTCGGCGCCCAGCGTGCAGGCGCCGGTGTACTACCAGAACGTCCGGACGGTCTGGGTGGAGCCGACCACCGGCATCATCCTGAAGGGCACCGAGCAGACCAAGACGACGCTGCGCGACTCCGCCGGCCAGGACAAGGTCGTCGTGCTGGACGCGAGCTTCACCTTCGACGTGCCGACCCAGAAGTCCCAGGCTGACCTTGCCCGCGACAGTCTGAGCCGGATCAACCTGGTCAAGTGGATCATCCCGTTGATCGCCGTGGTGGTCGGTCTGGGCATGCTTGCGCTCGGCGCGCTGATGCTGCGCAAGGCCGACCGCCCGGTCGAGCCGCCGCCGGCCCCGGCCGAGGAACCGGCCAAGGAACCCGTCGCCTGACCCGAGCCACCGGCGCCGTGCCGGGCCGCCCCGGCACGGGCGGCCCGCACGGCGCCGGCCCGGCTCAGCCCGGCAGGGTCCAGCCCGGCAGGGTCCAGCCCGGCAGGGTCCAGCCCGGCAGGGTCCAGCCCGGCAAGGCTCGGATCGGCACCGGCGGGGCGAGCGGGCCGTCCCGGTTCACGGGCGACGGCACACGAAGATCGCGGTACCGGGCAGGACGGCGCCGCGCAGCGGGCTCCACTGGCCCCACTCGCGGGTGTGCCCGTCCGGCCACTCCGGCTCGATCAGGTCGGTGAGCACCAGCCCGGCGGCGGCGATCTCGCGGACTCGGTCGCCGAGGGTCCGGTGGTGCTCCACGTAGATCGGCCGCCCGCCGCCGTCGGTCTCCACGTACGGGGTGCGGTCGAAGTAGGGAATCTGCGCGACCAGGCCGTCCGGGCCCGGGTCGTCCGGGAACGCCCACCGGATCGGGTGCGTGGTGGCGAAAACCCAGCGCCCGCCGGGCCGCAGCACCCGGGTCACCTCGCGCATCACCGCGGCCGAGTCGGCGACGAACGGCACCGCGCCGAACGCCGAGCAGGCGATGTCGAAGGACCCGGCGGCGAACGGCAGCGCCTCGGCGCTGGTCTGGACCAGTGGCACCCGCAGCCCGGTCCGGGCGCCGGCATCGGCCGCGTGCCGCAGCATCCGGCCGGACAGGTCCAGCGCGACCGCGTGCGCGCCCTGACCGGCCAGCCAGCGGGCACACATCGCGGCGCCGCAGCCGACCTCCAGCACCCGCCGGCCGGCGACGTCGCCGAGCAGGTGGGCGTCGGCCTCGCGCAGCCGCTCCGGGCACCAGACGAAGTCGGCCTCGCCCAGGAAGTCGCCGTGTTCGGCCAGGTAGTGGTCGGCGTCGGCGTCCCACCAGAGCCGGTTCGCCCGGACCGTCTCGACCGCCGGCACCGGCCGGCGGGCCATGCCGGTGGCGCCGAGCGTGCGCGATCCGCTCGGTGGACCGTCCGGTTGTATCATGTAGCGTCCCTTCGACTGATCCATTGAACCGGGTGGTCGACCGGCCCGCCGGCCCGGCACCCCGTTCGGTTGCGGTTCGGCTACGGGACCCGGACACAGCGTCTCGTTTGATTGACCCTGCTGACGATTGGTCCGTATCCTGGTAAGTGCGCTGTGGGTCTGCGCGCCTCGGTAGGGAGCAGGCCGCGCTCGTCATCACGTCTCAGGCACGCGTAAGCGTGCATGTCCACGTCACCGGCGACAACGGGCCCTCCGCGTACCGCGCGAAAAGTTGTCCCGTATCCGGAGCGCCCCACCACATGACGTCCACCACCGAGACCCGTCCCGAGCCGACGGCCACTCAGGCTTCCCCGCAGACCCCACAGGTCGCTGTCAACGACATCGGTTCGGCTGAAGACTTCGCCGCCGCCGTCGACTCCACGATCAAGTATTTCAACGACGGCGACATCGTCGAAGGAACGGTCGTCAAGGTCGACCGTGACGAGGTCCTGCTGGACATCGGCTACAAGACCGAGGGCGTGATCCCGTCCCGGGAACTGTCGATCAAGCACGACGTCGACCCGCATGAGGTCGTCTCCCTGGGTGATCACATCGAGGCCCTGGTCCTCCAGAAGGAGGACAAAGAGGGCCGGCTGATCCTGTCCAAGAAGCGCGCACAGTACGAGCGCGCCTGGGGCACGATCGAGCAGAAGAAGGAGAACGACGAGGTCGTCGAGGGCACTGTCATCGAGGTCGTCAAGGGCGGCCTGATCCTCGACATCGGGCTGCGTGGCTTCCTTCCAGCGTCCCTGGTCGAGATGCGGCGGGTCCGCGACCTGCAGCCGTACGTGGGCCGCAGCCTCGAGGCCAAGATCATCGAGCTGGACAAGAACCGCAACAACGTGGTCCTGTCCCGGCGCGCCTGGCTCGAGCAGACCCAGTCCGAGGTGCGCACCGAGTTCCTGAACAAGCTGGCCAAGGGCCAGGTCCGCACCGGCGTGGTGTCCTCGATCGTCAACTTCGGCGCGTTCGTCGACCTCGGCGGCGTGGACGGCCTGGTGCACGTCTCGGAGCTGTCCTGGAAGCACATCGACCACCCGAGCGAGGTGGTCGAGGTCGGCCAGGAGGTCACCGTCGAGGTGCTCGACGTCGACCTGGAGCGCGAGCGCGTGTCGCTGTCGCTCAAGGCCACCCAGGAAGACCCGTGGCGGCAGTTCGCCCGCACCCACCAGATCGGCCAGGTCGTGCCCGGCCGGGTCACCAAGCTGGTGCCGTTCGGTGCGTTCGTCCGGGTGGAGGAGGGCATCGAGGGTCTGGTGCACATCTCCGAGCTGGCTGAGCGGCACGTGGAGATCCCCGAGCAGGTCGTGCAGGTCGGCCAGGAGATCATGGTCAAGGTCATCGACATCGACCTGGAGCGGCGCCGGATCAGCCTGTCGCTCAAGCAGGCGAACGAGACCGCCGGCGGCGAGATCCCGGCGTTCGACCCGGCCCTGTACGGCATGGAAGCCCAGTACGACGAGCACGGCAACTACATCTACCCCGAGGGCTTCGACTCCGACTCCGGCGACTGGCTGCCGGGCTACGAGAAGCAGCGCGAGGAGTGGGAGCGGCAGTACGCCGAGGCCGAGACTCGGTACAAGGCGCACATGAAGCAGGCGGCCGAAGCCGAGGTGGCCGAGGCCGAGGCGGCGGGCGAGACCTCGTACTCGTCGTCCGCGGAGGTCGCCCCCGACACCACCAGCGCCGGCGGCACCCTCGCCTCGGACGAGGCGCTGGCGAAGTTGCGGGAGAAGCTGGCCGGTGGCCGCAGTTAATCGCGGCTAGTCGCGACAGCAAGGGTCGACACGGTGGCCGGAGGCACTCGCCTCCGGCCACCGTCGCGTTACGGTGATCGCATGTCGCGCGGATACCCCCTTGCGCTCGTCCTCGTCGCGCTGGCCCTGGCCGGCTGCTCGTCCGGGGGCGACTCCGGAAAGCCGGCCGCGTCGGCCGGCCCGTCCGGCACCGCCCGCGCCAGCGGCAGCGGCTCGCCCACCCCCACGGCGACCAGCACCGCGGTCCCGCTGCCCGGCTCGTGCCAGAGCCTGCTCCCGCTGATCGACCTGGACGAGGCGCTCGGCGTCCCGATGGTCGGCCAGACCAACTACATCAAGGGGGTGGCCGAGCCCAAGATCAAGCGCACCGGGCGGGTCACCTGCCGGTACGGCATCGTCAAGGTCGGCCACAACCTCAAGCCGCCGAAGCTGGAAGTCGGCGTCTCCACCTACACCGACGACGCGGCGGCCACCCAGCGGGTCGAGACCACCGTCACCGGCCTGCGCAGCGAGGGTGCCACCCCGACCGACGTCCAGGTGAACGGCGTCCCGGCGAAGGTGCTGAGCACGTCGGCCGGCGGGGCCACCCTGGTGGTCGCCACCGGCAGCCGCACCGTCGTGATGACGCTGGCCGAGAAGGTGATCAAGCCGGCGGACACCGTCAAGGTCCTCACCGCGATCGGCACCATCGCACTGAAGAACCTGCCGACGGAGTAGCCCACCGGTTCGCCGGGGTGGCCGCGGTCGGGGCAGACGGAAGCGCCGAGGTGAGCGGATGCCCACCCCGGCGCGATCCCGGTCTCGAGCTGTTCGGGCGGAGCTGTTCGGCTAGAGCGAGGCGATCAGGACGAACGCCGGACGCGGCCGGATACCGCTGCGGGTGAGCGCGATCGGCGTGTGCCGCCCGCGCAGCCGCAGCGCGCCGAACCAGGGTGACCTGGTCGACTCCAGCCGCGTACGGACCGCCGCGAGGTTGCGGCAGTACACGCGGGGCGGCGGCCCGAGGTGATGGCGACCGCCACCGCCATCGGACACGCGCCGATGCTTGGCCATACGTGACGCACCCTTCGTCGGGTGGGGGAACCGTCGGAGCGCAGCGTACGGGCCTGGTCGCCGGAAGAGACCGAGGCGCGCCGTCGCGTTCCGCGATCACCGGCAGGGTTCGTTCCCACCCAGAACCCCCCAGCCCTGCCATCGGTCACCCGCTGACCCGTCGCCGGCTCACACGCTCGGTGACCGACCCGGCCGGCGCGTGACGATCTAGGGTGGGACGCGTGCTGCGAGTCGGGCTGACAGGCGGGATCGGGTCGGGGAAGAGCGCGGTGGCGCGGCTGCTGGCCGGGCACGGCGCGGTGGTGGTCGACGCGGACGCGATCGCCCGCGCGGTGGTCGGCCCGGGCACAGCCGGGCTGGCCGCGGTGCTGGCCGAGTTCGGGCCCGCCGTGCGGGCCGCGGACGGCGGTCTGGACCGGCCGGCGCTGGCCGGGATCGTGTTCGCCGACCCGGCCGCCCGGCAGCGGCTGAACGCGATCGTGCACCCGCTGGTCGCCACCCGGCGGGCCGAGCTGCTCGGTGCCGTGTCGGCTGACGCGGTGGTGGTCGACGACATCCCGCTGCTGGCCGAGAACAACCTGGCGGACGGGTTCGACCTGGTACTGGTCGTCACCGCGCCGGAACCGGTCCGGGTGCGGCGGCTGCGCGCCGACCGAGGGATGACCGAGGAGGAGGCGCGGGCCCGGATGTCCGCCCAGGCCAGCGACGCCGAGCGGGCCGCCATCGCCGACGTGCTGATCGACAACGCCGGCACCCCGGACGACCTGGCCACCCTGGTGGACGCGCTCTGGCGGGACCGCATCGCCCCCCTCGCCGCGGCCCGCTCGGCGGACCCGGCCGAGGACGCGGGCGGTGCCTCAGCCGGGCCGCCCTAGCGGGCCGGGCCAGGGGGCCGGCCAGCGGCCCGGTCGGGCTCAGCAGAGGGCTCGATCGCCGGCCGGGCGCGGTAGCGGGCTGGGTCGGGCGGCGGCTAGGCGCGGCTCAGATGGTCGGCCAGGTGCGGGTCGGCGGGGTGGCCCGGGTCGGGCTGGTCCAGGAGGAGCCGGCCGGCTTCCCGGCGGCTGCGTACGTCGAGCTTGCCGAGGATGCGGCTGACGTGGTTCTTCACGGTCTGCTCGCTGAGCTGCAGGGCGCAGGCGATGTCGCAGTTCGACTGGCCGCGGGCGACGTGCTGCAGCACCTCGGTCTCCCGGCGGGAGAGCCGGCGCAGCACCGGCCAACGGCCCGGCGGCGGGTCGTCCTCGGTGCCGGCGCGCCGGCCCAGCGCGGCCGCGGCGGTGGGCGAGAGGTGCCGGCGGCCGCGGTAGGTGTCCAGCACCGCGCGGACCAGCTGGTCGGTGGTGTACTCGGCGTGCACCACGTAGCCGGTCGCGCCGAGTTCGATCGCCCGGCCGACGACGGCCGGGTCGCGGCTGTAGGTGAGCACCAGCACCCGGGTCACCCGGACCAGCGCCGGCAGCACCGCCAGCGCGTCGTGGCTGGACATCTCCACGTCCAGCAGCACCGCGTCCGGGTGCAGCCGGTGGGTCGCCAGCAGGGTCTGCCAGCCGGTGCGGGCCTCGCCCACCACGCGGACCCGCGGGTCGTCGTCCAGCAGGCTCCGCAGCCCGACCAGGACGAGCGGGTTGTCATCCGCGACGACGACGCGGACCGGGCGCTCAGCAGCGCTCACCGCACCTACCTCTGATTTCTCTGCAGCCGATTTCGGGATCTGACGCCGGACGGCGTCCCGCGCCCGCCGGATCCGCGCAGGGGATAGGGCACGCGCGCCGCCGAGCTGCCGGCCGCGGCGTTGCGGCGTGCCGGGCGGCCAGCCCCGCGGCGACGGGATGTGTTCGGCGCGTGACCGACCTCGGCGCCGGTACGCTACCGCAGCCGTCCGGGCGCCTCGGCGGCGCCCGGATGCGCTACCCGACCGGCGTCGCGCCGATCGGCAGCGACGACCCGTACTCCGCCGCCGGCGCCGTCTCCCAGCCCGGCGCCACCGGTCGGCCCCCGCGCCACCCGGCCGCGAGCGGCCGGAGCGCTGGCCGTGGCCCAGCCGGCGCGGCCGCCGGGCCTACCTGCGGCGCCGCCTGGAGGGCCGCCTGCGGGCCTGTCTGCACAGCCGCTTTCGGGCCTGCCTGCGGGGCCGCTTGGAGGGCCGCCTGCGGGCCTGCCTGCGAGGCCGCCTGGAGGGCCGCCTGCGGGCCTGTCTGCGGGGCCGCTTGCGGGGCCGGCGTGGCTGGCGCTGCTGCCCACGGCTGCCCGGCACCCGGCTGCGGACCCGGGGTAGCTGGCGCTACCGCCGCCGACCACCCGGCCGGGGCTGCTGGCCACGGCGCGCTGGCCGGTGCCGCCGCGCCGGCCGGCGCCGGTGCCCAGCCGCCGGGGTGGCTCAGCGGCCAGGTGTGTCGGCCGGCGTGACCGTCGGCGGTGACCAGCCCCGGCCGCGGCTCGGCCGGCCGGGCCTCGGCGGGCATCGGCCGGCCGGCTGGACGCGGTGCGGCCGGGTGGCCCGCGGCGGCCGGACCCGCTCCGGGCCAGGGCGCCGGCTCGGTCGCCACCATGGCGGTGGGCTGGGCCGCCGGGCCGGCCGGGGCCCGGGGCGGGACCGGCCGGAACGGCGAGGATGTGGGCGTGGGCAGTGGCGGGCGGCGCCGGTTCGCGGCTTCGGCCAGGGCGGCGGCGAGGGCGCGCCGCCGGTGCCGGTTGATCAGCGCGCCGAGCAGCGGGATGCCGATGACCAGCAGCGCGCACAGGGCCACCACGCCGATGCCGATGGCGGTCCTGAGCGGCGATCCAGCGGCGTCCACAGTGGACAGAGGGGTGGCGGTGGCGAGGCCGGCGACACCCGGCCGGCCAGCGGAGCCGAGGAGCCGGCGGGATCGCGGGGTGGTTGCCATCGGTGTGCCTCTCTGCGTGTGTCCCAGGTGTGCGTCTGCCTGGGACCACGTCATCCACGCGGGCCGAGTTCACCCCCGTCGCAGCGCCGGCGGGGCTGAACCGCCGCCCCGGCTGGCGCGTAAGTCGAGGCAAGCGGACAGTCCACCGGCCACCGGCCAGACCGACAATCGGTCCGCCCGACCAGGGCCGACAGCGGCCCGGACCAGGACGTGGTGATCGAGATGACCGACCTTCCCGAGACCCAGTGGGCGCTGCGCCGCACCGACAACGTCGTCGAGATCATGGCCAGCGAGGCCGCCGCCCGGCGCGAGGCCGCCCGCGAGCGCGCCACCGTGCTCTGCCGCGGCCTGGGCGCCAGCTGGCGCACCGCCAGCCAGCCGCCGACCGCGGCCTGACCAGCAGTTCCCGCCCGGCCCCGGCTTCCGGTCGGGCCGCCCCCGGCTTCCGGTCGGGCCGCGCCCGGCTTCCGGTCGGGCCGCCCGGCTTCCGGTCGGGCCGCGGCCGGCTTCCGGTCGGGCCCTCCCGGCTTCCGGTCGGCCGGTTCAGCGATCGAGGCCGAGAACGAGCTGCGGGACGGGGATCTGGTGATCGGGGCGGATCGGCCGGACCGCGGTGCCGATCGCGAAGAACTCGGTGGTGTGGCCGCCCCAGGTGTGGTTGTGCTGGGACAGCTGCACCCCGACGATGCCCTCGGCCCGCAGCGCCTCGGCCTCCCGCTGCATCCGGCCCATCGCCAGCTCCCGGGCGTCGTACAGGGCCTGGGTGAACTGCGGCAGCTCGGTGTTCTGCCCGATGTTGCCGAGCACATTGCCGAGCGAGCGGTGCGCGATGTGGTAGACGCAGGTGCCCATCACCATGCCGAGCGGCATGTAGCCGGCGTTCAGCAGGGTCCAGAAATCCTGGCCGGTCAGGTCCGAGGTGAACGGCTGGTTCCGGTTGTTCCGCCAGTTGCCGCCGGCATCGGCCTTCACCGCGGTGCCGACCGCGAGGAACTCGGCGATGTCCGAACCCCACTCGCGCAGCTCGACCGCGAGCCGGACCGCGACGATGCCGTCCGCGCCGAGCACGTCCGCCTCGGCCTCCATCCGGGTCATCGCCAGTTCCCGGGCGTGGTACATCGCCTGCGACAGCGTGTCCAGCTCCTGGTTCCGGCTCCACCGTCCGACCTGCAGCCCGACGTGGTAGACGGAGCTGCCCAGCACCAGCCCGAGCGGCCGGAAGCCGGCCTGGCGGACCAGCAGGAACTCGTTCACGGTGAGGTCCGAGGTGAAGATCGAGCCGGGTCGGCCGGGCTGCAGCTCGGCCAGCCGGGTCATCGCGTCCTGCGGCAGGCCGGCCGGGTCGGGCGGCGGCACCTGGGTCATCTGCATCCCCTCGACGTGGGTGTCCATCTGCGACCGGCTACAAGCGACAGTCAGAGGCGGAGGACGGGCAGCGGTGGCGGCGGGGCGTTCCCGCCGGCGTGCTCGAACGGGACGATCGCGGTGCCGATCACCATCGACTCGGCCAGGTGGTCGTGCCCGTCCTGGGTGACGTTGCAGACCCGCTCACCCAGCTGCAGGCTGATGTCCCGGACCACGACCGTGCTGCCGCCGTGCCGCGCGCAGTCCTGCCGGAGCGTCTCCCGGGCCGCACCGCGCACCGCCTGCACCAGGTCGGTGTAGCCGGCCACCTCCTGGTTCGACCAGGACCGGGTCTGCGACCGGGTGGCCCAGTCGTCGTGCCGGATCATCGCCGCGATGCCGAGCACCAGCGCGCACGGCACCCAGCCGGCCCGCAGCAGGGTGGCGAACTCCTGCCCGGACAGGTCGGAGAGGAACGGCTGCCCTGGCCGCACCGCGCCGTCCGCCCGCACCGCGGTGCCGATCGCCTGGAACTCCAGCCCGCCGGCCGGGAACGGGGCCACGGTCAGCCGGACCGCTACCACGCCGTCGCCGCCGAGCAGGGCGCACTCCTGGCGCATCCGGTGCATCGCCCGGGTGCGGGCCTCGTACAGCGCCTGGCGCAGGCCGGGCGCCTCCACCACCGCCGCCGGCGGCCCCAGCCAGCCACCGCCCCAACCGCCGCCGACCGCGGGCGGCTGCCAGCCCGGGCTGGCCGTCCAGCCGGGACCCCGGCCACCCCAGCCGCCGCCGTACCCGCAGTTCCAGCTGCCGGTGTAGCCGATCTGGTAGACGCAGCTGCCGAGCACCTGGCCGACCGGGCTGAACCCGACCGAGCGGATGCTGTGCAGCTCGTTCACCGACATCGTGCTGGTGAACGCCCCGTCGCCGCGCTGCATGGCGAGCCGCCGCTGCGCCTCGATCGGCAGCCGCCCGGCCTCGAGCTCGGTCACGCTCGCCTGCTGCAGCCGCGCCGCCGTCCACCCCGCGTACGGATCCGCCGGGACGCCCGCACCGCGGCCCGGTGCGCCGGAGCCGGCGGGCGGCTGGCTCATGCGGGGGCGCCGGGGAGGGTGAACCGGGTGAGGGCTTCGGCCGCGGCGGCGTTCTGCTCGGCGTAGCCGGCGAGACCGGCGGCCAGCTGGCGGGACCACACGTCCAGCGGGACGGTGTCGGTGCGCATCGTCACCCCGCCGGACTCGTGCCGGATGGTGGCGACCGCCGGCGCCCCCACCCGCTCCCGGCGCAGCGTGAAGCCGCGGCCGGCCAGCAGGATGGAGACCGCGACCACCGGAGCCCCGGTGCCGCGCAGCCGGGCCAGCAGCCCGCCGCGCCGCTCGATCTGCACCATCTCCGGCGGCAGCGCCGCGGACAGCGTGTTCAGCAGGAAGCCGGCGTACATCGAGAGGTCGCCGCTGTGCCGGCGCAACCCCGCGGCCAGCACCTCAAGATCCCATTGCGTCGACCCCACCGCGTACCTCCCCCGGGCCCGGACCACGTCGCTGGCCCCGATCAACGCTATCCCCAACCACCGCCGGCCACCCGCCGAGGCTCGACCCGCCGAGGCTCGACCCGCTGTGGCCGGGCGCCTAGGTTGGCCGGGTGTCTGTCCGTGCGGTCGCGTACCTGACGTACGCGCGTTGGCTGCGGTTCCGGCTCGCCGGCCGGCCGGTCCCGCGACATGTGGCGATCGTGATGGACGGCAACCGCCGCTGGGCCCGGCAGCGCGGCCTGAGCAGCGCCAGCCAGGGGCACCGGCACGGCGCCGAGCACCTCGAGGACGTGCTCGGCTGGTGCGCCGACGTCGGGATCACGCACGTGACGGTGTTCGCGGTGTCCGCGGACAACCTGCGCAGGCGGGCGCCCGGCGAGATCGAGTTCCTGCTGCGGGTGGGGGAGCGGCTGGTCGCCGACCGGCTGGCCCGCCCGGCCGGGCGCTGGCAGGTGCACCTGATCGGCCGGCTGGACCTGCTGCCCGACTCCACCGCGCACGCCCTGAAGCTGGCCCGGGACGCCACCCGCGGCCGCGACCTGCACCTCACCCTCGCGGTCGGCTACAGCGGCCGGCAGGAGGTGGTCGACGCGCTGCGCTCGCTGCTCACCGACCGGGCCGCGGCCGGCGACACGCTGGCCGGCGTCGCCGGCACGCTCGCCGACGGCGATCTCGCCGGCCACCTCGGCACCGCCGGCCAACCCGACCCCGACCTGGTCATCCGGACCAGCGGCGAGCAGCGGCTGTCGGACTTCCTGCTCTGGCAGACCGCCGGTTCCGAGCTGTACTTCTGCGACGCCTACTGGCCCGGCTTCCGGCACATCGACTTCCTCCGGGCGCTCCGCTCCTACGCCGCCCGCCGGTCAGCCGGCCGGTAGCGGCGGCACCGGCAGCGCGCCCAACCGCAGATCCCAGCGGGGGACGGGGCGGCGGGGCGAATCGGCCTACGATCGGACGTGTTGCGTAATTTGGGAGGGGAGCCGGGTTGACCGGTGGCGAGGTGATCCTCGGCCTGGTGACGAATGCGGTGACCGAGATCATTGACGACCTGTTGGACACCGCCGATCGGGACGCCCGCGGCGCCGGGGTGACCGAGCCGGCGGTCCGGTTCGACTCGCGCCGCCCGGGTGCCCGGTCCCGCCGGCAGCTGGAGCCGGCCGACGTGGACCGGCTGGTCGGCGAGCTGGCCGGGCGGCTGGGCCGGCTGCGCCAGGTCGAGCTGGGTGACGTGCCCGAACACGAGTGGGTGGCCGCGCTGGACGCGGTCCGCGAGTCGCTCACCGCGGTCACCCCGCTGACCGCGGACCTGCTGTTCGGGCTGAACCTGCGGGCGGACCGGCTGGAGGCGCTGGTCCGGGCGAGGTCCGCGGACGTGCCGCGGCGGGCCGGGTTGAGCGCGGCGGCGCGCGCCGGCTACGACCGGGTGCTGGCCGAGAGCTGCCGGCAGGTGCTGGAGTTCGTCACGTCCCGGCCGGGGTTCGCGGCCCGGGCGCACCTGACCACCGTGCACGCCGCGGCCGACCTGCGTACCGCGGTGGACCGGCTGGCCGAGCAGCCGGCCGGCGACCGGGCCGCCGCCGAGCGTGGCTTCGAGCGGCGGTACCGCGCGCTGGTCGCCCGCGACCTGGACACGCTGGAGCTGTTCGGCGTCACGCTCGGCCGGACCCCCACCCGCTATCCGATGCACACGGCGTACGTGGACCTGTCCGCGGCCCGGCTGCCCGGCGGGTCGGCCGCCCGCAGCGCCGACCCGGGGCTGACCGGAGCCGGCATCAGCGTCGGTGAACTGCTCGCCGACACGCCGCGGGTGCTGCTGCGCGGTGGCGCCGGCGCCGGCAAGTCCACCGCGATGCAGTGGCTGGCGGTACGGGCGGCCGCCGACCCGGACGGGCCGGTGCCGTTCTTCGTCCCGCTGCGGCAGTACGCCACCCGGGACCTGCCCGCGCCGGAGGACTTCCTCGGCGCGGTCGGCCGGGAGATCGCCGGGATGATGCCGGAGCGCTGGGTGCACGACCGGCTCGCCGAGGGCCGCGCGCTGGTCCTGCTGGACGGCGTGGACGAGCTGCCCGAGCCGCGCCGCCGCGCCGCCCGGCGCTGGCTGGAGCGGCTGGTCACGGCGTTCGGCGAGGCCCGCTGGGTGCTCACCGCGCGACCGTCCGCTGTGGACGACGAGTGGCTGGCCGGGGCCGGCTTCGTGACGTACGACCTGCTGCCGATGAGCGGCAAGGCGGTGCGCGACTTCCTCCGGCAGTGGCACGACGCGGCCCGCGAGGAGTGCGGTGACGACGCCGAGGAGCAGGCCCGGTTGGACGCGCTGGAGCAGGCGCTCGCCCGTACCCTGCCCACCCACCGGGAACTGGTCCGGCTGGCGGCCAGCCCGCTGCTGTGCGCGCTGATCTGCGCGCTGCACCGGGACCGGAACATGCAGCTGCCGCGCGACCGCAAGGGCATCTACGACGCCGCCCTGGAGATGCTGCTGGTGCGCTGGGACTCCGAGCGCGGGGTGGCCGCGACCGACGGCTTGTCGCTCGGGCTGGAGGAGCAGACCGTCCTGCTGCAGCGGTTCGCGTACTGGCTGATCCGCAACGGCCTGCTCTACACCGACCACGACACCGCGGTGGACCAGGTCGGCCGGGCGCTGCGCGGCGTGCAGCACCCGGCCGGTGAGCCGGCCGCGGTGTTCCGGCACCTGCTGCTGCGCACCGGCCTGCTCCGGGAGCCCACCCCGGACCACGTCCAGTTCACCCACCGCACGTTCCAGGACTTCCTCGGCGCCAAGGAGGCGGTCGAGGCGGGCGACCTGCCGCTGCTGGTCAACCAGGCGCACGAGGACCAGTGGCACGACGTGGTGGTGGCCGCCGTCGCGCACGCCCGGCCGCGGGAGCGGGCCACCCTGCTGCGCGGCCTGCTGCAGCGCGGCGAGAAGCACGCGGACCTGCGCGACCGGTTGCACCTGGTCGCCGCCGCCTGCCTGGAGCAGGCCAGCGTGGTGGAGCCGCCGCAGGTCCGCCGGCAGGTGGAGGCGGCCGCCGCCCGGCTGATCCCGCCGGCCAACCTGGACGACGCCGAGACGCTGGCCAAGGCCGGCTCGTTCGTGCTCGGCCTGCTGCCACCGCCGGGCGGGCTGACCGACGCGCAGTCCGCGGCCGTGATCCGGACCGCGGCGATGATCGGCGGCGAGGCGGCCCGGCTGGTCATCTCCCGGTTCGCCGGTGACGACGAGAGCGGCGTGCTGGACGAGATGCTGCGCGCCTGGCGGCTCTCCCCGGACCCGGAGGAGTACGCCCGGGCGGTGCTGGCCGACGTCCAGTTCGGCGACCGCTGCCTGGACGTGCGGGGCAACTACCGGGTGCGCCAGCTGCGGCACCTGCTGCACCTGCGCGCGGTCCGCTGCCGCGGCGACGTGGTGGACATCGCGCCGCTCGCCGCGATCCCGAAGCTGGAGCGGCTCGAGCTGATCCAGAACGATGTGCTGCGTGACCTGGCCCCGCTGGCCGGCAGCGGCACGCTGCGCGAGCTGTCGCTGACGTTCTGCGGCCTGGTGCGGGATCTCTCCCCGCTCGGCCCGGTGTCGCTGGACCGGCTCGCCCTGCACTTCATGGCCGGCCTCGACCTGGCCTCGCTGGACGCGCTGGGCTCGCTGCGGGTGCTGAAGATCCGGGACCGGGCCGTCGCGGTGGACCTGCTGGCGCTGCCCGGTTCGCTGCCGCTGCGGGTGTTCGGGTTGGGCAACCGGCTGCCGGACGCCTCGGTCCGCGGCATCGAGCGCTGGGCCGGCCTGGAACGGGTCGAGCTGGTCGGCGCGCCCGCCGCCGCGGACGTCCGGCTGCTGGCCGAACTGCCCGCGCTGACCCACGTGCAGCTGCGGGACATCGCCGACGCGGCCAGCCTGGCCGGCCTGCGGGACCTGCCCGCACTGCGGCACCTGCTGCTGGACGGCAGCTTCGCCGACCCGGCCGCGGTCAGCCGCGAACTCACCCGCCCCGGCCTGGACGTGACCGTCCGCTCCAGCACGTCGACCGCCGGCGCCGCCTGACGACCCGGCCGGGCCCAACCAGAACGGGCCCGGCGGAGTTCCGCCGGGCCCGTCGCTGGTTTCGTGCCGGATCAGGTGACCAGGGCCGCCTCGTCCTGGGCCGTCGACTCGACGTCCACGTCGGGCTTCTTGGCGAGCTGGCTGGGCCACCAGATGCGCCCGCCGATGTCCAGGTTCAGTGCCGTGACCAGCACCGACCGGACGACCAGGGTGTCCAGCAGGACGCCGAGGGCGACCGCGAAGCCGATCTCCGCGAACCCGACCAGTGGAAGCGTGGCCAGCACCCCGAACGTGCCGGCGAGCACCAACCCGGCGGACGTGATCACGCCGCCGGTCGCGGCGAGACCGACCAGCGCGCCGCGCCGGGTGCCGTGCCGCAGCGACTCCTCCCGTACCCGGGTCATCAGGAAGATGTTGTAGTCGATGCCGAGCGCGACCAGGAACACGAACACGAACAGCGGGAACGCGCTGTCCTCACCGGCGAAGCCGAAGACGTGCTTGAAGATCAGCACGCTCGCGCCCAACGCCGCGGCGAACGACAGCACGACGGTGGCGGCCAGGATCAGCGGCGCCAGCACCGCCCGCAGCAGCAGCATCAGGATGATCACGACCACGCCGAGCACCAGTGGGATGATCACCTTGTTGTCGTGCTCGGCGGCGCGCTGGATGTCCAGCGCGATCGCGGTCTGCCCGCCGACCTTCGCGTCCGCACCGGGCACCGCGTGCACCGCGGCCCGCACCCGGTTGATCGTCGCGGCTGCCGCCGGGCTGTCCGGCGCGTCGGTGAGCGTGCCCTCCAGGTAGGCGAAGCCGTTCTTCAGCGTGCCCTTGTCCGCGGCCGCCGGCTGCACGCTGTTCGGCGCTATGCCGGCCGTTCCGGCGAACGCCGACTGCACCGCGTCCGCCTGGTCGGCACGGCTGATCACGACCACCGGCGCTCCGGAGTCGGAGTCGAAGTGCCTGTTGAGCACTTCCTCGCCGGTCACCGAGTCGTGCGTGCCGATGTAGGAGTCCTTGTTCGACAGGGTGCCGGTGTGCATGCTGGTCAGCCCTACCGCGATACCGCCGAGGATCAGTGCGGTAACGACCCAGACCGCGCGCGGGCGGCGGGCCACCCGGGTGCCGACCCGGGCCCAGCCGCCGTGTTCGGTCGGCTCGACCGACCCGAACGTCGGCCGCCGTGGCCAGAACATCCACCGGCCGACGATCACCAGCAGTGCCGGCAGCAGCGTGAGCATCGCCAGCAGCGCGACCGCGATGCCGATCGCCAGCACCGGCCCGAGCCCCTTGGTCGAGTTCATCTCGGCGACCAGCAGGCAGATCATGCCGAGCGCAACGGTGGACGCGCTGGCCACGATCGCCGGGCCGGCCCGGTGTAGGGCCAGCGCCATCGCCTCGTGCCGGTCCTCGTGTCTGCGCAACTCCTCGCGGTAGCGGGCGATGAGCAGCAGCGCGTAGTCGGTGCCGGCACCGAACACCAGCACGACCAGGATGCCGGCGCTCTGCGCGTTCACGGTCAGGCCGGCGTGCTTGGCCAGCAGGTAGATCAGCGCCTCCGCGCTGAATAGCGCACTGCCGGCGGACAGCAGCGGCAGCAACCACAGGACCGGGCTGCGGTACGTGAACAGGAGGATCACGATCACGACGACCCCGGCGGAGATCAGCAGGATGCCGTCGATGCCCTTGAATGCGGCCGCCGAGTCGGCCGCGTACCCGCCCGGGCCGGTGATGTGCACGGTCAGGCCGTCGGTGTTCGCTGTCGCGATGTCACGCATCGTCTCGACGGCCGTGGCCAGGTCGTCCCAGCCGCCGGAGCCGAAGTTGACCTGTGCGACCACCTCGAGCGCCTGACCCTGGGTCCTGGTGTCGGGAAGCGGCCCGAGCACCGGCGGAGCCACGTGGGGCACGGCGGCGAACGCCTTCGCGTCCGCGGCCACCTTCGCCCTGTCGGCCTCGGTGAGGCCGGAGAGGCGCTCGTACACGATGAGCGCCGGCGCCTGGTCGATCGACTGGAACGCGCTCTGCAGGTCGATGGCCTTGGTCGACTCGGCGCTGGCCGGTAGCCAGTTCTTCGCGTCGTTCTTCTCCGCGCCCATCAGCTTGCCGGCCAGCGGCCCGGACACCCCGATGATGACGAGCCAGAAGACCAGGACGACCCACTTCGTGCGTCGGCCGCAGACGAGCGTGGCCAGTCGATGCGTACTACTCATGTTGTGTTCCACCCCGGATCCGAACGAGCCCACCCACCGGGCACGGTATTGGTTGGGTGCCTGTAGCTGTCAAACCGGTATCGCCGCACCCCAGCATGCCTGTAACCGCCTGCACCGATCGCATCCCGGACGGTCACTGCCCGGGCCCTGATCGGGCACCGTCGATGCCGCTGACGGTGGCCAAACATCTACCACGGGCCGCTGACAGAACCGTTACAGGCCGCCGGGCCAGCCGCCCAGGCGGTCAGGGGGCGGGTCAGGGCCGGGTCGGTCGCGGCGAGCGCGGCACCACCAGGCCGGACTCGTACGCCAGCACCACGGCCTGGGTCCGGTCCCGCAATCCGAGCTTGCCCAGCACCCGGCTGACATGGGTGCGCACGGTCTCCTCGGCGACGGTCAGCCGGGCGGCGATCTCGGTGTTGGACAGGCCCTCGGCCACCAGCCGCAGCACCTCGGTCTCCCGCGGGGTGAGCGCACCGAGCCGACCGTCCGGCTTCCGCTGCCTCGGCCGCTGCCGGGCGAACTCGCCGATCAGCCGGCGGGTGATCGTCGGCGCCAGCAGCGCGTCCCCGGCCGCCACCACCCGGACCGCGTCGAACAGCCGTTCCGCGGTCACCTCCTTCAGCAGGAAGCCGCTGGCGCCGGCGGCGAGCGCGTCGTACACGTGCTCGTCCAGGTCGAACGTGGTCAGCATGACGATCCGCGGGCCCTCGCCGGCCGACTCGGCCAGGATCCGCCGGGTCGCCTCGATCCCGTCCAGCACCGGCATCCGGACGTCCATCAGCACCACGTCCGGCCGGGCCTGCCGGCAGGCGAGGATCGCGGCGGCGCCGTCGGCGGCCTGCCCGACCACGGTGAAGTCCGGCTGGGTGGCCAGCAGCGCGCCGAATGCGCTGCGCACCATGTCCTGGTCGTCCACCACCACGACCCGGATCGGGCCGGTCATCCGCGCTCGCCGGCCGGCAGCACGGCTTCGACCAGGAAGCCGCTGGCCGCCGCCGGGCCGGCCCGCAGCGTGCCGCCGACCATGGTGGCCCGCTCCCGCATCCCGTCCAGGCCGTACCCGGGGCCGGCGCCGCCGATCCAGGTACCGGTCGGGCCGCTGCCGCCGGCCGGGCCGGGCCCGTTGTCCCGGATCCGGATCCGCAGCGCGTCGGCGGTGTAGTGCAGGTCGACGTCCACCGCGGCGCCCGGGGCGTGCCGGCGGGAGTTGGTCAGCGCCTCCTGCACGATCCGGTACGCGGTCAGCTCGACGCCCGGGTCCAGCGCGCGGGCCGGCCCGCGGACGATCAGCCGGACCCCGGCCGGCCCCGAGTCGCGGGCCTCGTCGACCAGTTCGATCAGCTGCGTCACCCCGGGTTGCGGCTGCCGGGTCACCTCGGTATCGGCGTCGTCGCGCAGCACCCCCAGCAGCCGGCGCATCTCGGTCAGCGCCTCCCGGGCGGTGTCCCCGATCGCGACCAGCCGCTTGGCGCCCTCGGTGGGCATCCCGCCGGTGGTCAGCCGGGCCGCCTCGGCCTGCACCGCGATCAGCGAGATGTGGTGGGCCACCACGTCGTGCAGCTCACGGGCGATCTTGGCGCGGACCCCGCGGGCGGCGTGCTCGACCAGGCTGTCGGCCACCGCCTGCGAGGACGCGTCCCGGGCCACCGCCTCGCCGCGCAGCCGGCCGGCCCGGCCGACCCCGACGGCCGCCACGGCCAGCGCCAGCAGCAGCACCGCCGGCACCCGCGAGCCCGGGTCGTCCAGCGGGCGGCAGGCCAGCCCGCCGGCCCGGACGACCCGCACCTGCCGCGCCGGGCAGTCGGCGAGCAGGCCCGGTTCGGCCGGGGCGCAGGCGGTCCGGGCGCCCGCCGGGTCGGGGCAGCCCGGGTCCCCGGGCGCGGTCAGCTCAGGGGCGAGGATCAGCGTGACCGCCACCAGCAGGAACGGCAGCAGCAACGCGACCGCCGCCAGCCGCGACCGCCGCCGCCCGACCAGGTAGAGCACCGCGGCCACGGCCAGCACCCCGGCCGCCGTCACCGGGTAGCCGGTGCCAACCGCCAGCACGACCGCGACCGTGACCGTCCCGGCCGCCAGCAGCAGCCGGGATCGGGCCAGCGCCACCGGCACGGTGCTGCCCAGCGCGAGCAGCAGCGCCGGCGGGAGCGCCGCGCCGGTGAGCCAGCCATCGGCCGGGTCGGCCCGGACCAGCACCTCGATCACGGCCTCCAGCGCGAGCAGCCCGGCCGCGGTGGCCGGCCATTCCGGCGCGGCCGCCACCCGGCGCGCCACCGCCAGCCGCTCGCCGGCCAGCGCCCGCAGTCCGCTCACCGGCTCATTCTCGCCGGTACCGGGCCGTCCCGGCGTCCCCCAGGTCAGCCGGTTGTCGATCACCCGGCGATGGGACACCGGCGGCCGGGTATCACCCTGCCGGGGGAGACGGAAACGGCCCGGCAGCGGGACGAGCCGGACGGCCGGGCTTCGTACCGTCTGCGACGTGACAGTTTCCCCTCCCGCCGAGCGGGCCGGCGCCAGCATCGAAGCCCGGGATCTGACCAAACACTACGGCCGGGTGGCCGCGGTCGACGGCCTCTCGTTCACCGTGCGGCCCGGCCTGGTGACCGGCTTCGTCGGGCCCAACGGCGCCGGCAAGTCCACCACCATGCGGATGATCCTCGGGCTGGACGCGCCGGACCGGGGCACCGCGCTGATCGGCGGCCGGCCCTACCGCAGCCTGCGCAGCCCGCTGCGCCAGGTCGGCGCGCTGCTCGACGCCGGCGCCCTGCACCCGGGCCGGCGGGCCCGCGACCACCTGCTCTGGCTGGCCCAGAGCAACGGGCTGGGCCGCGACCGGGTCGACCGGGTGCTCGACCTGGTCGGCCTGCACGACGTCGCCCGGCGCCGGGCCGGCGGCTTCTCGCTCGGGATGAAGCAGCGGCTGGGCATTGCCGCCGCGCTGCTCGGCGACCCGCCGGTGCTCATGTTCGACGAGCCGGTGAACGGGCTGGACCCGGAGGGCATCCGGTGGATCCGCGGCTTCCTGCGCTCGCTGGCCGCCGAGGGCCGGGCGGTGCTGATCTCCAGCCACCTGATGAGCGAGCTGGAGGACAGCGCCGACCACCTGATCGTGATCGGCCGCGGTCGGCTGATCGCCGACACCAGCGTGCGTGAGCTGCTCGCCACCGCGTCCGGCGACCGGGTGCTGCTGCGGACCGCGAACCGGGCCGACGCGATGACCGTGCTGGCCAACGCCGGCGCCGTGGTGGCGTCCACGGACCGGGACGTGATCACCGTCAGCGGGTTGCCGGCCGAGCGCATCGTGGCCGTGCTCGGCGCTGCCGGGGTGGCCTTCTCCGAGCTGGCCCAGCACCGGGCCTCGCTGGAGGAGGCCTACATGGAGCTGACCCGGGACGCGGTCGAGTACGCCGCCGGCACCGGGGCGACCACGGCGGTGCCGGCATGACCGTGCTAACCCGGCGACCCCCATCGCTCCGCTCGTCGCTCGCACCCTCCGGAGGCCACCTCATGACTGTGCCTCCCGGCGGCCTTCGCCGCTCCGCTCCGCGCTCGCTGGCGATGCTCACTCCGGAGGCCGCCTCGTGACCGCCGACACGCTCAGCCGGACCGCGGCGCCGCTTCCGCCGGCCGACCGGGACCGCTTCGGCCGGCTGCTGCGGGCGGAGTGGACGAAGCTGACCTCGATCCGCAGCACCGCGATCATCCTGCTGCTCACCATCGGCCTGACCATCATGGTCTCGCTGCTCAGCGTGAGCGGCAGCCAGACCAGCGGCGGCTCCGGCCCGACCTACCGGGACCGGTTCCACTTCGTGCACCGGACGCTCACCGGCGACGGCAGCATCACCGCCCGGGTCGGCGCGCAGGCCGACAGCCAGGAGTGGGCCAAGGCCGGCGTGATGATCAAGGCGGCGGAGACCCCCGGCGCCCGGTACGCGGCGCTCATGGTCACCCCCCGGCACGGCGTGCGCTGGCAGGCCGACTTCGCGCTGCCGGACACCGCCGGCAGCTCCGGCGGCGCGCCGCGCTGGCTCCGGATCACCCGCGCCGGCCAGCTGCTGACCGGCGAGGAGTCGGCCGACGGGCTGGCCTGGACCCGGGTGGGCAGCAGCACGTTGGTGCTGCCCCGGGCGGTCGAGATCGGCCTGTTCGTCACCTCGCCGGGCATCTTCAAGGTCGTCAAGCACGGCAACAGCACCACCGCCGGGCCGGACGAGACCGTCGGCCGGGCGACCTTCGACAACGTCGCGGCGCGGACCGGTGCCGGCACCCCGGCGCCCGGTAGCTGGCGGGACGAGGACGTCGGCGGCTCCGGCCGCGGCGCCGACGCCGGCGGGCCCGGGCTGCCGGACGGTTTCACCCCGCCGGTGCCGGGCACCTCGACCGAGACCGGCGGCGTGTTCACGGTGACCGGGTCCGGCGACATCGGTGGGGTCTCGCCCGAGGATGAGCAGGGTGGCGACGACACCGTCATGAACAGCCTGTCCGGCGTGCAGATCGGCCTGATCGTGATCGCGGTGCTCGGCGTGCTGTTCGCCACCTCGGAGTACAAGACCGGGATCATCCGCAGCACGTTCGCGGCCGACCCGCGGCGGGTCCGGGTGTTCACCGCGAAGGCGGCGGTGGTCTGGGCCGTGGCCTTCGGCTGCGGGCTGGTCGCCAGCGTCGCCGCGTTCCTGATCAGCCAGCCGACGCTGCACCGCAACGGCTTCCGGCCGCCGGCCTACCCGTACCGCTCGCTGACCGAGTGGCCGGTGCTGCGGGCGGTGGTCGGGACCGCGCTGTTCCTGGCCGTGTTCGCGCTGTTCGGCCTCGCCGTCGGCACCATCCTGCGACGTGCCGCCACGGCGATCACGCTGGTCGTCGCGGTGGTGCTGGTGCCGCAGCTGATCGCCTCGAACCTGTCGCTGGAGGCGTCGAAGTGGGTCAACCGGGCCACCCCGCTGGCCGGGCTGGCGATCCAGCAGACCCGGCACCGGTTCGACACACCGATCGGGCCGTGGGCCGGCTTCGCGGTGCTCTGTGCCTGGGCGGTCGCGACCCTGGCGCTGGCCTTCTGGCTGCTCCGCCGGCGGGACGCGTGACCGCGGCCGGGGCGGTCGTCCGCCCGCGGCTGCCCCGGGTCGTCCGGGCGGAGTGGACCAAGCTGCGCACGCTCCCGGTGAACGGCTGGACGCTGCTGGCCGCCGTCGGGCTGACCTGGGCGGTCAGCGCCGCGACGGTCAGCGGGTTGGACCCGGCCAGCTGCCCGTCCGGCCGGGGCTGCGACCTGGACATCACCCAGGCCACGCTGGCCGGGGTGTATCTCGGGCAGGTCGCCGTCGTGCTGCTGGCCGTCCTGGTGGTCACCACCGAGTACGACACCAGGACGATCCACAGCACCCTGGCCGCGACCCCGAACCGGGCGGCGGTGCTGGCCGCCAAGCTCGCCGTCGTCAGCGCCGCGGTGCTGCCGGCCGCGGTGCTGGCGGTGGCCGGGCCGTTGCTGGCCGGCCGGCTCTGGCTGCCCGGCAACGGGTTCACCCGGGCCGCCGGCTACCCGCCGATCTCGCTGGCCGACGGGCCGACCGGCCGGGCATTCCTCGGCAGCGTGCTCTACCTGAGCCTGCTCGCGCTGTTCGGCGCCGGGGTGGCGGTGATCGTCCGGCACAGTGCCGCGGCGATCAGCACGATGCTCGCGGTGCTGCTGGTCCCGGCGATCGTCGCCGGGCTGATGAGCGACGACCGGTGGCGGGACCGGCTGCTGGAGTTGGCCCCGATGACCGCGGGCCTGTCCGTACAGGTCACCAAGCGGCTGGACACGCTGCCGATCGGGCCGTGGGCCGGGCTCGGCGTGCTCGCCGGGTACGCCGCCGGCGCGGTGGTCCTCGGCGCCGTGCTGTTCCTGCGCCGGGACGCCTGACCGGCCGCCCGGCCGGGCCGCCGCCGCCAGGGCGGCCCGGTCGGGCCGGGCGGCCGGGGCGGCTGAGCGACCGGCCCGACCCGAGGCGCCGCCGCCCGGCCCGCCGTCCTAGCATCAGGGCGTCGGGACCCCGGGTGGCGAAGGAGAAACGCTGTGTCGCGAGGCCGGGGGAGCGGCGAGACCCAGCCGGCCGGGCTGGCCGAACCCGCGGTGGTGCAGCAGCGTGGGGTGGGCGAGCCGGACGCGTTCGGCCGGCTGTGGACGCCGCACCGGATGGCGTACATCCGCGGCGAGGGCAAGCCGCAGTCGACCGGGGAGTGCCCGTTCTGCCAGATCCCGGCGCTCTCCGACCCGGACGGGCTGGTGGTGGCCAGGGGTGAGCTGGTCTACGCGGTGCTCAACCTCTACCCGTACAACTCGGGGCACCTGCTGGCGGTCCCGTACCGGCACGTGGCCGACTTCACCGACCTGACCGCGGCCGAGTGTGCCGAGCTGGCCGTCTTCACGCAGCGGGCGATGCGCACGATCCGCCAGGTCAGCGGCGCACACGGGTTCAACATCGGGCTGAACCAGGGCTCGGTCGCCGGCGCCGGGATCGCCGAGCACCTGCACCAGCATGTGGTGCCGCGCTGGGGCGGCGACACCAACTT
>Ga0307499_10000021_pt1 | contig 50498 bp, 31 predicted proteins | sample 13_S_MG_FD_201363 | JGI IMG/M metagenome (GOLD analysis project Ga0307499, IMG submission 201363) | Soil microbial communities from Populus trichocarpa stands in riparian zone in the Pacific Northwest, United States - 13_S | ecosystem: Environmental > Terrestrial > Soil > Riparian zone > Trees... | reverse complement strand
CGAGCGCGATGTGCAGGAAATTCCGGGGGGCAGCGTAGCCGATTGTGGACAACACCCCCATATGCATCAGCACGGCGCCGTCCCCATCCAGCGCGACCACGCGGCGCGATGGATGCGCGAGCGCGACCCCGGCAGCCACCGCGCTGCAATGACCCAACGATCCCTGCATGTAGAAATTCCCTGGACGGTCGTTCAGGCGAAATAGCTCCCGGGAAATGAACCCGGTCGTTGAGACAACGAGATCGGTAGGTCGCAGGGCTTCGTTGACGATTTCCAGAGCGCCCCCGACGCTGAGCGGATAGCTGCCCGCTTGCTGCTCGCCGTCGCCCACGACGCCTAGACCCGCCGACAGCTGACCTTTCCGGACCAGAACCGCAAACGAGACCGATCGCCCGAATGCCTCTTCGGCCTTCAAGAGGGTCGCCATGAACCCCTGCGGCGTCCCGTCGAACTCGCTCCATGGGATTGCCAATTGATCGAGCAATGCATGGGTATTGGCGCCCATGATGCGATGCTGCGGCTCGTCCTCGGGTTCGTCGGTATGTCCCCGCACGGAGATCAGAAGCAGCGTCGGAATACAGTTGATCTGGACCAGCGATGTCAGCGGATTGACGATGTTTCCCAGCCCGGAATTCTGCAGGGCCACGACGCTTCGTCGCCCCGCCAGTGCCGCGCCGACGGCGAACGACAACGCGCTGCCCTCGCTTGCCGCCGGGACTGATGTGATATCGTCATCCAAGGCTACCTGCTGGAACAGATCGGCGAAATTCGAGCAAGGTACCCCGGAAAAAAAATCATACTTCTGCTGCTTCAGAAGACCCAGGAGTGTCGTTGTCGAGAAAGTCATTTTGGATTCCTTCCCATAGGCGATCAGGCGATATTTTTCTCTGCGCCAGACAGAGCGCGGCGTTTGCTGTCGTCAGCATCGACGACAGCAGGATCAAGCAACCGCTTTTCGATAGCGATCTTGTTCGGATAGAGCTCTTGTTCAGCTAGAGCTGCTGGCGATCTTCCGCGCCGTGATGAGGCTTCGGTTGCAAATCGACTTGCGATAGTCGACGTGCTGAAAGCCCGCGCCTTCCATCAGGGACCGCATGTCCTCGAAACTGTAGCAGCAGCCCTCATAGCTGGTGGTCAGCAGGACCGAATATTCCGCCTCCGCGACCGGCGCGGGCCCGCCCCGGTCGTCCGGGTGACAGCTGTAAACGGCCACCCGACCGCCAGGCAGCAAGCTTCGGTATGATTTATCCAGCAACAGCCGCACCTTCTCCGGCCCCCAATTGTGAAGGACATGCGAATAAAGATGGAGCGAAGCGGTCTGCGGAAATGGATCGACAAACATATCTCCGGCGATCACGCGCGCCTTTGGTGCCATAAGCTTGCGCTCGGCAAGACATCGCGTGGCAAGTTGGTCGACCGGGGGACGCTCCAATATCATCGCCGACAGATTGGGATATCGGTTGAGCAGGTGCGCGGAATAGACCCCGGATCCACCCGCCACGTCCAGGACGGCCGTGTCGTGCGTACAATCGAGCAAGCGCGCCAGATCGGGGGCAAAAATCCGCCCACGCTCCTCCATTCCGCGCGTATTCAGATCGGCGAAATCGTCGGTTTGCATCAGCTCGTCAAAGTTGGTCGCGCCACCTCGCTCGACATGCCACGTGTCAGGTGTATCCAGGCGTAATACGTCGTAGATCTCCCGGACAGACGATTTGTACTTCATAACGGCGATGTAGGAAGAAATGTTCTCGCTCGAGTTGCGGCTCAGGTACCGCCGCGCAGGCGCCGAAGCGAGCAGCTTGCCATCGACGTTGTCGAGCAGCCCCCAGGACTCAAAGAGCCTGATCATCGTTCGCGTCGGCCGCTCCTTGATCTGAAAATGCTCACGCAGCTCTGCTTCCGTCGCGGGGGTCTGATCGAGGTAGGTGAAGAGATCGAGCCACGAAACCGCCGCGATATATAGGTCAGCCGAATAGGAACTATCGCGCCACCGGATCACCTGCGCGATGTCAGGTTCAGGCATCGGGTTTGGTATTGAGGCCGCTAGTGTCGAATGAAGCATGGCTCGATCTCCGCTTTCGAAGGGGCTCTACGCTGTGGGATGGACGGTGGGAGAATCACGCCTTCGCGTGACCATTTCCCTTGTGCGTCGGCAAGTATCGCTCCTCGGCGGCAGCGAGTTCGCCGTAACGCAACAGCCCAAAGACCTCGTCGAGCGTGGCGACTTCGCCCTCGATGCCGGCGATGCTTTCCTCTGCGATAATGCGGCCGCAAATGTCTCTCATCCCTGCGATTGCCGCTCGCATCGAGTGGTTGGCCCAGATCACCGTCGAGATGCCGGCTTCGCGATAAGCCGAGACGGGCGTTCGATAGTATTTGGTGGGGACGATCACAACGGGAAGCCGGTTCTGCCAGGCGGCGGCGAAACCGAGGATCTCGTCCGCCACGCTCTTGCGCGAATGAATGAGGATGGCGTCAGCTCCGGCCTCGGCATAGGCATGGGCGCGCGCAAGCGCTTCCTCCATTCCGTGGCCGGCGATCAGCGCCTCGATCCGTGCGACGAGGACCAAATCGTTGCCCACCGTATCCTTCACCGCGCGCAGCCGGCCCGAGAATTCGTCGGTATCGGCCAGCGGATGCCGATCGCCGACGAACGAATTCATCTTGGGAAAGCCCTTGTCCTCCAGCGCGACGCCGGCGGCGCCACGCTGCTGCAGCTTGCGTGCCAGAAGGCGTGCATTGTTGAAATTGCCAAAGCCGCTATCGCCGTCGACAAGCACCGGAAGGTCGCTCGAGTCCACCATGCGCTCGATAACATCAACGAGCTGGGTCCACGAGGCTTCGTTGGCGTCGCGGTAGCCGAGCGAGCACGAAATGGACAGGCCGGACGCCCAGAGTCCCTTGAAACCTGCACGCTCGGCGATGGCGCCCGACAGACCGTCATGGGCTTCCATCAGGAAGGAGAGCTCGTGATTGCTGCTGATTTGGTTGCGAAGTTTATCCGCCGCTCCCGACGCGGCGTGGTGGTGACGGCCGTTTGCGGCGACGGACTGTTTTTGCGTTTGCATGTCGAACTCCCTGAGCGTCCCATCTGCATCATGACGCTTTACTAACAATAGTTGTGACATGTTTAGTCGTGGCGTCAATATCTAATTCTAGTTGATACTGGAAATATCTAATTTTAGTTGATATGGAGTCGTGTTGGAGCGGATGCCGCCGGTTGCCGATCTCACTTCAATAGTTCCTTGCAACTGAGAAGCGATTTGACCTCTGACTTCGCGCAGTCAGATAGGGTCGACAGTTGAGGCAAAGCGGACTCGCAGGAAAACGCTGTCACCAAAGCGTGAAGCCAATCATTGATCGAATTTTGATGTCTAGCCAAGCGAGTATGGCTAAGATGACGCAACTTCGCCAAATAATGAGCGCTGGATCGACGACTTTGCTCCCGGGTTGACGGTGGTGGTCGCAATGCAAACTATCATTCTGGATGATCACGGCCGCGCATGGGACGCGCGATCACCGGCCTTAAGAAGCTTCCTGCACTGCTCACTTCCTGACTTCGATTTTCTGACCTACCTCGTCGAAAATCTGGGATTTGTGGCTGTCACGAAAATCGCTCCCAATGCGGTGCGCATCCGGTTTCGGCCCGAAACAGCCTCTCAGACGAGCATTGCCGCAGCTCTATACTGCATCGCGGATATGGGGATCGAGCGCGCCGTCATTTCCCACCCGGACCAGTTCGCCGAAAAACTGTTTCCGAGCCTCGCGCAGACGATCGCCTACATTGCCGAACAGGTTGTTGCGAACCATCCGCCGCTTTCGTCCGCGTTCACGAGCACAGAGCTGCCGGTCGAACTAGTCGCGAAGACCGACGAAGCACTTTCGTTCCTTTTCGCGCAATGGATTGATTCGAAGCAGGTTTACGATTCAACGACGCTGGCCGACGTGCTACCTGAGCCGCTTCGCGCGCGCTTCATGCTCGTCGAGCCCGTGGATGGCCACCTGACCATTACCGATGTCGGATCTGGCTTTGAGATATACGGCGAGACTTGGCGGAGGAATGCGCGGGGCATGCCTATGGAAGAACAACCGGATTACAATTACGGCCAGTGGGTGCGAGACATTTATCGCCGCGTCCAGGAGACGCAACTGCCGCGCCTGGACGAGGTGAACGCGACGATCAGGCGGCCAGACAGGAACGATAGCATTCGCTGCCATTATCGTCGTCTCATCTTGCCGTTCACCTGCAAGGGAAACAGGGGAACATGCCTTCTCGGCGCATCGGTCTTTGACTTCAGGGAGCAACAATCCGCGCTAGATCGCCGGGCTGTCGAAGAATGTCCGGCGTAGATCAATCCGCCCTTCCCTGATGCGGTAGACATCCGCAAAACGCATGCTGAGATCGTGCCCATTCTTGGCAACGCCGGAAAAGCTGCCCCAGCACGCAATGTTTGCGCCGTCGCTCAGCACCTTCTCGACGAGATGGTGACCGAGCGAAATAATCCGCTTTGTCAGGTAGAAGTCCAGGATAGCCGGCTTTCCGACGAACGGCTCGTAACCCGGTCGTTCGTAGATCGCCTCATCGTGGAGAAATTCGGAAAGCCCTGCCCAGTCCCGGCCGTCAATGCAGCCGAACAGCCCTTTGACAAGTCCTTCTGGATCCGCGGGATGAATGGTTCGGATGTTCATATCCTGCGACATCAGTGATTTGCGTCCTCGGCAATGCGGGGCCCAATGACAGGGACACTCGCGCGATCCATGATTGCTGCAAGATCGGCGAGGAGTTCGTCGGACGGCATCCAGATTAACCCGCAACGCATCTGGCCAAGCGGCGACGCCACAAGTTCGATGCAGCCAGGCTCGATCTTCGTGTATCCGGCACGCTCCGCCAGGCCGCCGGCGACGACGGCATCGCCCATCATGCCGAGCGTGAAATCGCTATGCCAGCGTGTGAAGGCGTATGCCCGCGAAATGCGCGGCAGGATGGCTCCCAAGTCCTTGCCTCGGAAATCACGCCGATACCAGATACCACCGGAAAAGGCGACGCGCCCGCTGATTTTCTCGGCAATCGGCGCGGTGATCTCGCAGCGATCCCCGCGCGCGATTGCGGCATCAGGATCGGCATAGAACATTCGCAGCGAATTGGCTTCGTCCTTGAGGGACGTTTTCGACCAATCATAGATTCGCGCCGCTTGGGTTGCGACGATCTCCCCATCCTTGTTCCGCCCGATCAGCACAAACGCTGTCTCCGGCGTAGCGCCGCCCAAAGCCTCGTCGAACACCGGAACAAGCGGGCGCCAGGTATCGGAGTTGTTCTTGTTGGCTTCGACGAGATCCTGCAGGCTGCCAAAAGACAGCGTTACACCTCGATCCCTTGCGGCGGTATCGGCCCAGAGGAAAAACCGCCCGAGCAGGCCCACCGGACCGTATTTGATCTTGAGTTGAGTGGGTAGGCGCCCCGATTTCGGAAGAGGCTCTTTCATGGATTATTTCCTGCCATTCTCACATCGTGTGGTTGAGGCCTAATAATCCGTGCATTTGTAACCCGCATGACATAATTCTAGTTGATAATACCACCTAGGAGTTGATATGCCATTTCCAACGTTCCAGTTGATTGTGCCCAGCAAGAATTCAACCGCGGTGCTTGATGCCTTCTGACTCTTCCGAGAAGAAATCGAAATCCCGCACGCCGAACAGGCGCGGCGCCAAAAACAGGGTGTCGTCGAAGAAGCCTACGCATGTCGACGAACACGTGGGAAAGCGGCTGCGTCTGAGGCGCAACCTCCTCGGCCTCAGTCAGGACGAGTTGGCAAGGCGTCTTGGCCTGACGTCTCAGCTTATCCAAAAATATGAGGCCGGAGAAACCCGGATCAGCGCGTCAAGACTCTATTCCATTGCCGGGCAACTCGCCGTCCCGATCACATGGTTCTTCGACGAGTTGGAAGGCAAGAAACGCGCGCCCACCGGGTCGAAGCAAACCTCCGAAACGGAAGATTGGAGTGAACTCGTCACGAAGCGGGAGTCGCGTCAGCTCCTCGAACTCTACTTCGGCATTGCCGATGAGCGCCTGCGCCGAAAATTGATGGAAGTCGCGCAGCTTCTGAAGACAACCGACCCGGAATAGTGGCCAGCTAGCAGCAAATGGCTGCAACTTGATTGCCCGCTTTGGCTATCCATGGCTTCGTGCGTAGGCAACCAAGCCCAGGTTGATCAATATCGCCGATGATAGACTATGCGAAGGTACGTCCTGAAGCACAGCCAGGTCATGCTCATTGCACGCCACCGGGGATGAACGCGAGCACGGGTCATGGTGCCGATCCGATCTGCTTCCTTTCGCTCTCGCGCAACGACTGCTTTTCCTCCTCGGTCAGCGCACCGACACCGATGATCCGGACCGGGCTGCTGGGATTATAGGGTGGCGCGACGTTGTCACTGCGCCGTTCGCGCCTGCGGTCCTCTTCCTCTACGCCCGCGCCGCCACCATAGCCCAGCACCTCGACAATAATGACGGAAGGACGCTCCTGCGGTGCGACCTGGGTCGCGTCCTTCAGAGCATCGGACGCAGCCTTGTCCTTGGTCTCGACGGTCAGCGCGACCGAAGTCGTGGCTTTGGGCAGGCCCTTGATCTCGCCGGCGGCCTGGATGTTGTCGGCCCCGCGGATTTCCAATGCACCGAGAAAGATGTTCCCGGAGCTGCTGATGCCGGCGTCGCCGGCATTGATGATGCCGTTTGGCGCGTACAGGTCGACGTCGGCGACCGCCGCATCCAACGTGCCTTTCTGGGTCGAGATGCCGCTACCGGTAAAGCTCGGATTGAGGTCGAAGTTGATGTTGCCGTCGGCAGAGAGCCGATAGGTCCTCAGCGGCGAAGTCAGCGACGACTTGCGTCCCTTGCCGGCGTCAATATCGCCGAAGGTCGACCAGATGGTGATCTCGCCGCCGCGCGCGGTGAGGATGCGCGATTTGTTGATGATGGTGCTGACGCCGGTCAGGATGCGGATCTCGCCACCATTGATGGTCAGGACGCCGTTCTTCTCGCCGGTCGCGTTCGATGACAGTGCGCTGACTTGCAGCATGCCGCCAGGCGTGAGGATGTCGACGTCGCCGCCGCGGTAGGTGCGGATCATCGACACGTCCATGATGACGTCGCCTTGCCAGCCTTTGTTGCCGCGCTGCTCGGCGCCCGGGAACAGCGTGGCGATCGCAGCGTAGCCACGTTCGTAGCCGAGCCCCTCCCTACCCAGGCCGGCGTCCTGGCCGCGGCCAGCCGCGCGCAACTCACGTGACAGCACGCGGTCGATAAAGATCTTGCGGTGATCAGCGTATCTCGGGTCTAGAAACGCCACGAAAGCCGCAGCCTCGGACATCGTCGCGTCGCGTGTCACCACCCGCATGAAGTCGACGAGTTGATCAAAGTAGATCGGTTTGCCGTTCGCGACCAGGTAAGACGGCATCGCTGCGACGTTTGCAGGGTAGAGATAGGCGGCAATGAAATCGTCATAACGCGGCCCGTCCGCGGTCCCCGCCATGATAGCGAGATCCGCGCCCTTCCTGGGCAAATAGGGACTTCGGTACCTGGCCGCTTCGACTCCGCTGGCACCCGGCGCCTCGCCGTTACCCACCGTCTGGATGCCGCCGCCCTTGCCGAGGAAGACGTCGCGGCCGGCTTCGACCAGCACAAAACCGGGGCCGTCGATCGAGATACGGCCGAGAGCCAGGTTGATGTCGCGGCCGGCCTGGAACAGGGTCAGATCTGACATGTGATTGTTCAAGACCGCAACCTTGAGATTGTTGATGTCGCGGCCCGCGCGGAACCAGGTCTGCTCGGCAAAATACTGATAGAAGCTCTGTCCGCTCGGTCCGTTGATCTCGCCCGTGTTGGCGTAGATTCGGCTCGGCTCATAGTCGTTCGCGTGCAACAGGCCGTTGTCCTTGAAGCCCGTCGCAGGTAATAGAACGTCCAGACCCATCTCGTCGAGCGGCGTTCCTCCTGCCGAGAACATCGAGGCGAGCGGCTTGAGAAATGTACCGAGCCTTTGGGGATTGACCGACGATAGCACAAGGGTCCTGTAAATGGTGCCCTCCACCGCTGCGCCGGATCTCACTTGCGTAAGCAGATTGACGGTGTCCTGTGCCCAGATATCGATGTTGCCCGAGGCGGAAGGCCAGATCGCCATGCCCCCCTGGATCGTAATGTCGCCTGCGGCGGCGATCATCCTGAGACGCCCGGGATAATATACCGTGGTTTGGCCCGTCAAGCCGTTCGACAGACCGGCCTTGTAGCTGGCCCACGCCGGCGCGGCAGAGGAAAGGTGACCCGCCTGATTCCATAGAGTGATGTCGCCACCCACCGAAGCCAGTTGGAGTTCGGTCCTCTCCCCATAGGTCGAGAAGTAGCTTCTTACAGGAAAGGTAGGTCTCCACACGTTCTGATAGTCTGCCTGATCCCACAAGGTCGGATTGCTCGCGGATCCAAGGTCGATCGAGCCTCCGGCCGTGACCATGAGCGCCGCGTCGCCGAGCCCCAGCATCGTACGGATCAGGATGTCGCGAGGTTGCTGCTGCGATCCAGACCCGTCCGGATCAAAGCTGACCGTACGGTTCGAGGTAATGGCCCGACCGGCTGAAATGGTGCCTGTGCCCTTGTCGACGTAATAGAAGCCGCCGACGAGGTCACGGCCGGCTCCGACCGAAAGGTCGCCGCCGCCGGTGATGACAGCGGTCTTGGCCTCGGACAAGGTGCGACCGCCGCCGACGCGGCCCTGCGTCGGGGTGAATGCCGAGACATTGACGATGTCGCGGCCTGCCTCGACAAAGACGTTACCGCCGCCGAGCGCCGCGATGCCCTGCTCGAAGCGTGCGAAGTTGAACCACCAGGCGGGTTGCCGGTTCGCGATGAACGAGCCGTCGGCGTTGGTTCCACCGTCGCGCCAAAGCCAGTCGATAATCATCTGGTCGCTTGCCGTCAGCGACTTGACATCGTTCTGCGCGCGGACAACGACGTTGCCTCCGCCCTCGGTGAATACCGGCATGACGACGGGGGGCAGGTTGTTGGGATTGCTGGGTGTTGGATTGGTAAGGCTAAAGTCCAACGTGCCGGTGTATGTGCCACCCAGCGTCGGATCGGTCACGCGCGCGCCGGCGGTGTAGATGACCGCTTTCTGGTCGGCGAGCACGACATCGTTCCCTGCCGCGACCATGATCGAGCCGGTACCGGTGCGGACAATGGTGCCGCTGGCAAGTCTCACACTGCCGCTCGTGCCGCCTGCAAACGCGCCGATCGGCTGCACCGCGAGCGGACTCGCTCCATCGAGCGCGGCACCACCGACTAATCGGTACGACCACGATGCCGTGCCCGTGGTCTGCACTGCGGCGTTGGCGGCTGCGCTGGCGAACCCGTCCGACAGGCTGCCGTTGAGCATCAGGTTGCCCGCGGCGCGCAGGGTCAGTATGCCCGCCTCACCGTTGTACCTCGTATCGCCCAGGTGGACGGCCGAAGAGAGGGTGAGATCGCCGGTCGAGTACAAATCAATGCCCGGGACCAGGTGGAATTTCGGGTCGCCGCCACGGCCAAGGGCCGCCTCGATCGATGCGCCATGGTTTGTCATGAAGCTCGCCGCGTCGGCAAGCGCACTTGGCAGCGTCGTGTTCACCGACGCGGTGTCATAGGCGCGATAGGCCTCGGCGATGATCTTCGCCGCCGACGTCGTCGCCGCTGCGCTGACCAGCTTGACGGTACCCGCCGCGTCATCGCGCTTGAAACGTAACCGAATCTCGCCGGCGCCATTGCGCCCGCCGAGCGTCTCGATCGTCGCGCCGGCTCGCAGGTCCATGTTGCCTTCCGCTGCCGCGAGCTCGATCAGACCCGAGCTATTCCTGGGGTCGCTGACATTGGCCCTGATCACCGCGCCGCTTGCCAGCGAGAGGTCCTGCTTCGCCGCCAGCCGGATGGTGCCGCCGTTGGCCGCGCCCACGTCGACAGTGCCGGTGACGGTGATGCTGCCGGCATCGGCCGAGAGGGCGAAGGCGGATGCCCGCGTCGCGCCGTCGAGTGTCACGTTGCCGGTACGCAGACGCACGAGCAAGTCGCCGTCGAAGCCGCCCGCCGCCAGCTTCGTCGACAACGCCGCGAAGCTCGCGATGCTCCCCGTATCGAGCACGAAGTTGCCGCCGTGGCCCGCACGCAATTCACCATCGAGCTGTGCAACCTGTTCCGGCGTCGCGATAGCCAGCGTCCCGGCATTGCCGACCGCGGATACGTCAAGCAGCGATCCGGCCTGCGCCACCACCATGCCGTGGTCAGAGATCAGTTCGATCGCGCCGCCGGCGATTTCGACGCGCTGATCGTAAAACACACGTGTGAACCCCGATGCCCGGATGATCGAGCCCGATGTCAGCGTGACGTTGCCAGCGGTCGCCCGCAATATCAGCGATCCTGCGGTGACGTCGATCAACCCGCTCTGGGTGATCGCCGCAGCGGTGATCGCCAGCCGTGCCCCCAGGGTCTCGAAGGCGTCGCTCGCCGGCGTCCCGGCCAACCCTAACGTGCCGGTGGTGGTCCAATCCTGGGAAGCGCCGCTCTCAGCGGTCAGTCGCGGAGCGTTGAAGGCGAGATTGGCGGACCCGAAATCGATAGATCCCTTGCCACGACCGATAATGGCCTTGCTCGCCGCCAGTTGCACGGCGCCGAACCCGTCGATTTTTTTCGTGCCCGCCCCCAGAGAAAGCGTGTTCGCGGTGATTGCAAGCGTTCCGCCAGCGCCGCCCAGGCTCGCGCCGGCTCCGCCGATAGTGTTGACGATAGCAACCTCGCCGGCGGCGATGCTGACATTGGCGGCGGCGTTGCTGTTCAGCGCCGCGGCATCCAGCAGCAGTGAGGCCAGCGTGAAGCTCCCGTCGGCATGCCGGGTGCCGAGCCCGACATCACCGTAGAAATCGATCGTGCCGTAGCTGCGCAGGCGCAGATCGACCGCATTCAACAGGGCGGCCAATGAGCCGCCGGCAAGGATCAACCCGCCCGGAGTTCCGGTCGGCGTGCCGATGCTGATGCGCGAACTGGTCACGTCGAGCACCCGGCCGAGCAGCGCGGCGCCAGCCGAGACGCTTGTCGTCTTGGTGGCGTCCAGGATGATGCTATCGCCACGCAGCGTTGCCGCGCCGATCGTGAGTGTGCCCTGCGTCTGCTGCGGGCCATCCCGAATGACGCGCACCGCCGCGCCGTTCGAGATCCGAGCGAAAGCACCAAAGTCGCGCGCCGGTGTCGTCACGTTTCCGCCAGCGTCGGTCACGGCGGCAATCGCCGGCTTGATCAGGATGTTGCTTGATGCGCCCCCCACGGTTCCGCGCGCTTCGATCAGGCTGCCGTCGGCAACCTGAATCGCGTTCTCCGAGGCAATGAGGATTTCGGGGCCGGCGAGAGCGTTCGCGACCGTGCCGTCGGTCGCAATCACGACGTTGGTTGCAGTAGCATCCACCTCGAGGCCGCTCACAGTCTGCAGCCGCGTGCCGCCCAGAAGCAGGCTCTCGCCGCCGAACGCCGACAATTGCGCCGCGTCGAGCACGAGATAGCCGGCGGCTCTGTAGCTAGCGGCGTCGACGCCCCCTGCCACCGCAATATTGCTGGCCGCGACGTCGATCGCCGCGCCGCGTCCGCCCTCCTCGGCCGAACCACGCAGGGTCGCGCCGAGAATCGCCGAGAGCGTCGCTTGAATCTGCAAGGCTCCCGCGTCCATGGGCAGACGCGGAACCGCCGTTACGTCGACGCTCAACTGGCGGCGGGCAGCTTCGACGAACTCGTTCGACCTGAAATACTCGTTCGCGGTCCAGACCTTGTATTCCGAGCGCTGCCGGATCGTCTCGATCGGCGAGATCTTGTAGGCCTGCACCCGCTGATCGCGGATATCAGTTCCGCCGACATGGCCCCAGCCCGACAGCACCACCGAGCCATCGGAGAGACGGGCCGGGGCAGCGAGATCATAGATGGGCTGTCCATTGCTTCCGGTCATCGCCTGCAGCCGGTAGGCGCCGGGCAGCAGTGCATAGCTCGCCGGCATCACGACATAGTCACCCGCAGGGATGCCTGCGCCGCCGTCGAAATGGATGATGCGCTTGCCGACATGGTTCGAGACCATATTGATGGGCAGTATCGCCAGTGCGCCTGGAAATTTTGCCGTATCAAGGTAATCCGATGAACCGCCCGAGCCGGGGATGAATCCGTACGCAAGCAGGTCCCCACCGCCCGAGAGATCGACGACCGAGCCAGCCTGCATGTCCACGGCCGGCGCCTTGAGCGTGAGTCGCTTTTCCGGCGGTGCCAGAATGGGAGTGTTGGGACTCTGGTCCGTGTACCACAGCACATCATCGACGATCCGGCCGAAGGGCACAATCAAGCCGGCGCCGGAGACGGACGTCAGGCTGCCGGAGCCGAGCGTCAGGCTCGTCGTCGCATCGAGCGTAATCTGCCCGAAGGGCGCCCGCAGGGTTCCGTTTTGCACGATCGTCGGCGCGGTCAGGATGAGATTGCCGCCGGCGGAAAGCGGTGCCACCGCATGCGCACCGTTCGGATCCACCGTGATCGTCTGAGTGGCCGTGATCCTCGCCGTTGTCTGGGTGGTCGGATAGATCTGGCCGGCAATCAGGTTCAACCTGCCGTCTACGTACAGACTTGCCGGGTTCGAGGCGCTGCCGGAAAACAGCAGATCGCCGGTGGTGTTCAGTGTGACATCGGCAAAGCCCTTGAACGCTGCCTTCGATACGTCGATCTGTTGAGCGAAGACCTCGAATGTGCCGGCGCGGTTGGCCCCGGTCACCGTCGCCTTGCCAGCATCGAAAGTCACCAATGGAGCGCGGAGGGTTGCACTGGCGCCGCTCCAATTGGTCACCGTTGCCGCCGTAACCGAGATCCGCCGACCGGCCGAGATATCCACGCCATCTCCAAAGCGGACGCCTATTTTCGAGCCGCTTAAACTGATGTCGGCGAAGCCGCCCTGCTCGAAGGCGGATTGCCGAACGGCGAATTCTGTAATGGCGGGAGCGTAGTTCAGCTTCGTATAGACGAAGGGGCTGGCTGCGGTACCGGAGCCGCTGCGGTTGTAGTAGTATTTCGTGTATAGAGCAGCGGCATTGAGCGAATTTTGAAGTATCGTCGGATCCGCTTCCTGCAGCGAGGTGCTGACGCTTTCCCAGCCCGTCCCGCCCGGAACCAGCGAGTCGTTGTTGACGATGGTCAGCAGGCCACCGCTGCCATTCCTCGTCGCGTTGATAAATTTTGTCCTCTCAGCTGCCACGACCGAGTTCAATGTAATGGCCGCGCCGGAATATTCGTTGAATATGTCGAGATCCTGCGCGGCCGTCCGGCTCTGCCACACGCCGTTGGCGTCCTGGAAGTAGACGGTCGTCGGCACACTGCTGACGGTCACGGTAGGCGACGCCGCGCCGAGCAAAAGCTGGCCGCCCGCGGCCCCTTCACCACCGGCGTTGCCGATCAGGGTGCTTGCGGCGAGGCCGCCACTGCCGCCGATGGAGATCGCGCCTCCGTCGCTGGCGAGCGTCAGCGCGCGGGTGTGTGACCCACGGGCAGCCGTCCTGTCGGCGATATCGATCGTTCCGCTTGTTCCCGATACGTCGATCAACGCTCCGGCGACCAAGTTGGCATCGCGTGCGGGGCTGATATCGATGCTGCCGCCGTCCAGCACGTCGCCGCTGCGCAGGCCTCGCCCGTCTGCTACGATGCGGGCGACACCGCGCGCGAGCAATTGCGCCGTCGAGGCCAGGGTAACGCTGTTGCCGCTGATGATGATCGAGCCCGCCGGCGCATCGATCTTCCCGGCGATGGTGACCGAGCCGGCACCGCCGCCTATGCTCACGCTGCCTCCAATTCCAGGAGCGATCGTCGTATTGGTTCCCAGTACAAAAGCGCTCCCTGTCGTTGTCATCCTCAGGCTGGAGCCGGGACGTTGATCAGCCGACAGTGTCGTCGCCGGAGCGAACCCGCTGACATTGTCGGAAGACGCCTGCGATATCCGGTCTGCCGTCAGGACCCTCGTTTGCACGCGGGGCGCAAACGTCACCCCGTCCTGGATACCGGCAAGATTGAACGTGAAACGGCTGAAGCCGCCGCGATCGAAGAACGACGGGTCCAGCCCTATTGTGTTTCCGGTTGGTGTCCCGCCATCCGGGGCGATCAAGATCGCAGGCAGGCTGAGGAAGAGCTCTCCGCCAGCCGGCGCCGTGATCACTCTGTCGGAAGCCGCCAGGCCGTAAGCGCTCATGGTGACGGAGCCCAGGCCGATAGTGTTGGAGCCTTCGAGCTTGATCATGCCGGCCGCACCGATCTTGATGTTGCCCCTTGAACCGACCGTTGCTCCGGCATCGGCGGCCAGCACTGCGCCGTTCTCAAATGTCAGCGTGTTGGCGCCGCCAGCGGCCAGCGTGATCAATCCACCGTTAAGGGATCGTCGACCCGCATAGGCTGAGAGAAGCTCTTTGGTCCACTGGCCGCTCACATCGATCCTGGCGCCTGCCATGACCGTGACGGGGCCTCCTTGAGCGAGGAGACTGAAGACGCCGCCGGGCATGCGAATCGAACCGTCCACGACGACCGACTTGCCCGAGTTGGCGCTCCCCGTGCTGATCGAAAACGTGCTCCCCGGCAGCAAGCGAATGTCGGAGTCGGAAGCAAACGTGGTACTGCCATTGACGATCAGCTCGACCGAAGACAATCCGCTCTCATTGAGCATCTCTGTCGACAGAACCAGCGTCGAGGTTCGATCGGCGGGCAGCGCGCTCGCCATGGTGAAATTGCCCGGCAGGCCGGCGGCGGCGGCTTGTAGCCGCAGATCGATGGCGTTGAAGCTGGTCTCCGGCGGCGACACCGAGCCAATCTTCAGCGCGCCGCCGGCGGGCGGTGAGCTGATCTGGCGACCGCCCAGGACCGTATCGGCAGCGATGCGGCCATCCAATACCTGAACCCGAGAATATATTTCCAAGGAGCCGGCGGCGGCTCCTTGCTCATAACCTGCTTCGAACCGGGCATGCGACAGTGGCGATGAGAATACCTCGCTGGCCTTCCAGTTGCCGTGATCCCAGCGACTGTGATCGACCGCAAAACCACTGTCGATGTTGACATAGAGCATATCGGCCGGCGCGCGGCCGATGTCGTAGCGACGGCCGTCCGCGCCCAGGAGGCGCGTCGTCTTGACATAACCGTCGAGATAGCGGATCGAGCCGCCCGCGATGTTGATCTCCGCATCGGGCATGACGACGACTTCGCCCGCGTACATCGTTACCTTGCCGCCCTTGACCGCGCGCTCGCCCATCGAGGTCGGCACGTTGGCGATGTATTCGTTCGCGTCGAGCACTTCTGTACCGAACCAGACGGTGCCGTCTTCCCGCTTGCCGGTGACACGCCGGTCGACCCAGACCTTCTTTCCTGCCAGGATTCCGTTGCGCTGCAATGGCGCGTCCCGCAATTCGTTCGCCCGCGCCTCCACCTGGACCGAGTTGCTCTCCATCGACACCTCGGCACCGAGCACGCCCGCCACGTCGAGGACCGCTCCCGCCTCCATCATGAAGCGCGAACCAGCGCCGGACGGCACAGTAGGCAATTCAAGACTCGACGAACCCGATTCGAGCTTGCTGAAGGCGCCGATGGAAATCTGCCCCGCCTCCGATTGCACAAGTGCATTCTTGTCGAGCAGAATCCTGTTGCCCCACAGCCGGACGAACGATGAATTGCCTCCCGTCCCGCCGGTACCGGTGCGTGGGTCGCGATCAATCTGTACCGTCGTGATGCTATCCGGCCCCAGGATCAGTTCGCCGGCGCGTGCGTCCGAATTGCCGCCAAACGGGCTGAAACGATACCCATCGTGTGCGATCAGCGAAATGTTCCCCGCCGCATTCAGCGTCGTCACGGCCTGCAGCAGGCCGTTCTGGAAGATCTTGCGGCCGACGATGCTGATGTTGCCTTCAGGCGCAACGACGATGCCGTCGTTCACCGCGTTCATGCCGATCAGATCGGCGCGGGCGTAGAGAGCCGGAGCGTCGCCAAAAGACGCCTGTATGCTTACCGGCCGCGTGCTGACATAGGCGCGCATGCCGATGATATTCACATCGTTCGATCCAAGATAGACGTTCTCGCCTGCCGCAGCAGCGTCTGGCCGCTCGGCGTTTCGATCGTGCCTCGGTTGGCGACGTTCGACCCGAACAGCGCCACGAGTCCTTGTTTGCCGCTCACGATCCGGGCGCCGGCATCCACGAGAACGTTGCCGGGAGTATATGGTGCCGGAGTGTTACCAGTCTCGTTCGCAGGAAACTCGCCGAATTGTGGAAGGAGGTAGCCCGAACCGCCGGTATTTCGCTGAACGTTGATCCCCGCCAGGAACTGCGTGTTCGACAGCGCCAGCGACGACGCCACCAATGACGCGACATTGACCTGGCTCAAGCCGCCGAAAATGATGCCGTTCTTATTGATGACGTAGACCTGCCCTTCGGCCTTGATGGTGCCGAGGATACGGCTGGGAGCAAGGCCCGGATCGACGACGCGATTGAGCGCGATCCAATTGGCGGCATCGTTGCCTCCGGCAGTTTGGTTGAAATAGAGATCCGTTTCGCGCCCGATATTGAAACTGCTCCAGGTGAGGATGGCCTTCTGCTGATTCTGCGTCACCTGGACTTGGGTGCGACCGGCCGATGTCATCGACTGGATCGGCAGGGCCGCGCCCTGCCACAGGCCGGTACCACCGTCAGTGGCGCTGGGCACCGCACCAGGCGCGACAACGAGGCCGCCCGTACCCAACCCGTTCGGTACCGTCGTCATGCCGGCCGTCGCCGCAATCCGGGCGGCATTCTGTGCGGCGCGCATGGCTTGGAGTGCCTGCGTGGTGCGTGCGAGCGACTCGCTGGTTCGTCGCACCGCCATCGCTGCCTGCTCCGAACTCGGCAGCGCGGTAATTGCGGGATTGGTCCCGGGACTTGCGCCAGGGGACCGCGCATCGGCCACGGCCCCTATCGCAAGCAGCGACAACATGCTGACGCTGCCGAGCAACGCAACCCGCTGCAAATGCGCACTCCCGGTGCCTGCAGCTGACGTTCCCGGCTGTTTCGGCTTCGGCATTGTCTGGACTCTCACCCCATAGACTCGATAGGAAGCCAAGCCGAGTTCACCGAACCTGGCGGTTCGACCTGATCGGCGTCTGTCGCGTCCCTGCTGTAGAGACGAAAGGCGGACGCCTCCAGCTAACCGCCCACTCGAAGTTTTTTTTGCCTCTCAGCTCAACAGCACGACGCCACCGGGTAGCGTCCGCACCTGCGCTCCCAGAACATTGTGGACATACGAGATCACTTCGCCGACGCGCGCCAACTCAATTCGCGCCGTGACGCGGCGCTGGCCGAGATCGGCATTGAGGAGAATGATCCGGCCTTGCCAGTAGCGATTGACCTCGGCGAGCACGCGGACCAGCGGTTCCTCGCGAAAAATCAACAAACCACGCTGCCACGCCGCGCCCACCGTCGGATCGAAGGTCGTGACCGGGCCAATTCCACGATCCGAATATGACAGTTGCTGATCGGCCCTCAAGGTGGCGGAGTTTCCATCATATTCGACCACCACGACGCCTTCCAGGCAGGCTACGCGGACCGGCCCGCCACCATGACGAACGGCAAATCTGGCCTTCGCCGACTGGCTCGTGCCGCCTGCCGCAAGCACGGATACCGGCCGCGCGTCACTGCACTCGGCCGAAATGGCAGCCTCGCCGGAGATCAACTCGATCGAGGTTCCGTGCGCGACCAAACGGCGGTCGATACTGGTTCGGGTATTCATTTCGACGGATACCCCTTCGGCCAGAGCGATCGAACGCTGTTCACCCGTTTCGGTCCGATAGTCGGCGAGCAGGTCCGCGACGAACGGCCGGACTCCGAGCGACGGCTGCACCAGCAGCAGGCCGGCGGCCGCGGACGACGCGGCAAGTCCTCCCACAAGGAAAGCACGCCGTCCGACGGCAGAAGTGCGCGCAGATCGCCGGCCGGCGATGAAGTCCCGGTCCTCCACGGTCGTGGCTTCACGGGCGGCCGCACCAAGCGCATCCCAGATGACGACGGCCTTGCGATACGCCTCGGTGTGGGCTCCGCTGCGCTCGCGCCACTCGTCCAGGCGTTGCAAATCGCCCGCGGTCGCGGCGGCGGATTTTGCATTCATGATCAATTCCAGCGCTTCGCGTTGCAACGACATCGACTGCTGGCGATCCAATCCGCTCATGGCACGGCCAATCTCCGGCAGATTTGCGTTTCATTCACTAGACGGCCGAGGCCGTCGCGAAGCTCACCGGTCATTGTCACTGTTTTTTCCAATCCGCTCGACACAGTGCTCTAGCGCCCGGCGCAACTCCTTTTGTACCATCGTCCGCGAGATACCAAAGCGCTGCGCGATGGTATCGTGGCTAAGTCCATCAATTCGGGCCGCGATCAGGATCGCGCGCCGCCGCGGCGAGAGATCGGAAAGCGCCTGCTTGAGGACGTTTACCTGCGACCTCGCCTCCATCTCTTTCGACAAATCCGGCGCGTCGTCCGACTGCAGGATAGTTGCCAGGCTTCCCGCCTGTGACACGCGGCGTCGTTCGCTTCGTCGCATGTCCGCTGCAATATTGCGGGCGATCTGAAAAACATAGGACTCCGGATGATGGATGACGCCGATGGCGTCGCTGCGATGAAGCCGCAGATAAGTCTCGTGCAGGACCTCGGAAGCGAATTCCCGCGACCCCAACGTTCGCGTCAGCCGCGTCCTGATCTGCTCGTAACGGCCGATAATCACGTTCCGCAGCAAGATCCAACCTGTCTCGGACATCGGCTAGTCGGACCGCCGCGTCCCCGCATGCCGAGACATGCAGCCGGTCAGTTGTTCTGGAGCGCTCGGCTCGATCGTCATGGTGACGGGTTGTGGCATGTTGCCGGGCGGTCTCAGCACCAGGCGTTGGAGCGTGGCGGCTATTGCCGCATCGCGGTCCGGACTTCCCGAGGGTCCAATCAACTTCAGGCGCGTGATCTTTCCGGAAGCATCGAGCCAGTACTGGATCGCAATACGGTAGTTTCCAGGTCGCGTTGTCGCATTCTCGCACAGAGCCTGCAAAAGGTCGGCCTGCATGCCCCCAAAATGCCGAGCCGACTCGCGTTTCAATTGCCACGCGGCGGCATTGTAGGGACCCGCACCGTCAGCGGGCTCGGGCGCGATCGAGATGGTATTGGGCGCGATGACCCGCGCCGCCAGGCCCGAGCCGCGCAGCAGAAGCTGCAGCGCAGCCTCGGGGGCAAACAGACCTTTCACCTCGGCAGAATTGCGCCCCCTTGTCAGGGACGTCTCGTAGAAGACCTGAACGGTGCTGACAGCCCCAAACGCATCAAGCGCACTGTCCAGCTGCTGAACCGGAAGATCGTACACCATCCGCCTCGGCACACCGGCTTCAGCGCCGTAGCTTTCAGCGACGGCCGGCCCTATCGCGCCCAATCCAGGATCCACAAAGGCGCTCAGCACGACAGCGATAGCGCCGAGGCGCGTCTTGTTCGTCGAACTTGATTCAACGCGTTCGACCCTGGCGACACGGAGCGGTTGAACGGCGGAACTGGTCATGAAAGCCCGAAATGCGACGCGCAGGCGGCATCCGGGCAGTCAAGCCGTGCGCATCGTAACCGCTCTTGCCGTGCTATCGATCATTCAAGCACGGCAATAGCAAAGCAAATGTGACATGCTTAATGCGACGCCTACACGCCAGAGTTGATTTGTGTGATGGCGATAAAACCAGTGCGATCTCCTCTCCTTTCGCACCAGCCAGAGCAAGCCCCGCTGTCTACTGCTGTCCGGAAACGCGGCGGCGCTCGGCTATCATCTGCCTGGCCTCCTCCGCCGTCATTTGGCCGGCGCCGATAACCTGGTAGGCGCTATCCGGATTTTGAGTGCGTTGCTCGTTCACGCCACCCCGCGGCTGCTGCAACTCCTCCTGGTTGACGGGTGCCTCGCCACCACCACCGCCAAAGCCGAGCACCTCGACGATGATGATAGAAGCCTGCTGGGTTTTGCCGGATTGAGTTGCATCCTTTGCCGCGTCGGCGGCCGCTTTCTGGCTGGCATCGCCGGTATCGAGTTTCAGGGCCGTCAGCGAACTCTCCTTTGGCGGCAAACCTTTGACCTCACCGGAGACCTGGAAATTGTTGGCGTTCAGCACAAAGAGCGCCGCAATATTGAGATTGCCGCTGACCCGCACGCCGGCGTCGCCGGCATTGACCGTGCCCTGCGGCGCGATCAGGTTGACGTCGCCCTCCTCGACGCCGATGAAGCCGACGATCGTGCCGATGCCGCTGCCGGAGATGTCGGCCTTCTCCAGCACCTTCGTCACTGCATTGCCGTCTGTCTGGATCTCCGGCGCCGACGGCACGCGCGCCGTCTTGGCGCCGCGCCCGGCATCGATGTCGCCAAGTGTCGACCAGATCGTCTCGTCTCCGCCGGCGAAGGTCAGGATGCGCGAGCGGTTCACGGTGACGTTGTTGCGGGCGAAGATGTTGATGTTGCCATAACCGAGTGTCACCAGCCCGTAGCCCGCTGGCGCGGCGGTGCCGAGCGCCGCGACCTGAAGGCCGCCGCCAGGCGTCAGCACCTCGATATCCCCGCCCGCCATGGTGCGGAACAGGGCATTGCCGATCGTGACACCGCCGTTCCAATCCTTGCCCGGGAAGAGCTTATCGATCGCCGCATAACCGCGGTTGTAGCCGCCGTTGCGCGGAAGGCCGTTGACGCCGGGCTCGTTCTGGTCGGTCCCCGCCTCGCGCAGCTCCTGCATATAAACCTGGCGCAGGAAGCGCTCCTGCGTGAAGCGCCCTTGTGTGAGTTGCGTGAGCGTCTGGAACCGAGTCCAGGCATCGAGCGGCGACAGCGTCTCGCCGGTAACGTCGGCGATGAAGGCGGCCGCGCCAGTTCGCGTCACCTTCCAGGTACCGGAAGCAAACAGGAAAGCTTGCTGCTTCTCCGCCGGCAACTGCCTGTAGGCTTCGAGGGCTTTGTCTGCCGTCAATGTGCGGCCGGTCTCGCTCGCCACGAAGGAAATCAGCTTGACCTCGTCATAACCGCCTTTGACCAACCGGTATTCATTCGCCAGGTACAGCGGCACGGCGGAATCGCCGATCACCGAGTTCATCTTGACTCCCGGTTTGAGCATCGTCGGATCCGGCAGGACGGCTTCGACGGGCGTAAGAACGAGATAGTCCGGCATCGAGCCGACATTCGCCGGATCGAGATAGGCCGCGAGGAAGGCCTCATAGGAGGGCTGCTTGCCCTTCAACCCCGCCATCACGGTGATCGCTGCGCTCTGGTTCGGCAGACCGTTGATCTGGGAATATTCCACCGGCCGATTGTTCGCATCAAAGGTCCGATTGCCGACGCTCATGAGGGACAGTATCGGCGCCCAGACGTCGCGGCCTGCGCTCACGAGCAGTGCGCCCGGCCCCTGCACGGTGATGGAGCCCAGAACCGGTCCGCCGATGATGTCCTTACCGGCCTCGATCACCGAGACGTCGGTAGGATGGATATTGCGCAGCGCGTAGTTGATGTTGCGGATGTCCGTCCCGGCCCGGAACCAGGTCTGCTCGTTGGCCGTGATGCTCGACGTGATAAATGAGCCGGCCGAACTAACGACCGAGCCGGTAATCGAGCCGTTCAGGGCATAGATGCGGCTCGGCTCTTCGTCGTTCTCGTTTGGCAGATGCGCCGGATTGCGCAGATTGTAGAGGTGCAACGCGTGCCCTCCAATGTTGGAGGCAGGAACGGTCATGGTGTTCGTCAAAAGACCGCCTAGAGCCCCAGCGCTCTGCTCGCCGATATTGACGGGCATCGTTTGCGTTCCGGCGATCGGCTCGAACGGCGACGGGATCATCGCCGGATTGGCGCGGCTCATGACAATCGAGCCGGGGAACACGTCCTTGGCAGCGACGATCCGCAGCTCCGGTTTGCTGCTCGGCATCGTGTAGAGCGTCACCATCGAGCCTGTCGTGCTGCTGTACTGGGTCTCGTTGATCGCCGAGCCGTTGAGCGCGGCGATGTGCAGCTTCGACGGGTAGACGTTACCGGCGAAGCTATTCATGGTCTGGATGGCAGCGGCCGCCGCGCTGCCAGCTGTTACGTCCACATCCTTGGAAAGGTAATTGACCTGACTGACCAGAATGACGTCGCCGCCTGTCGAGGTGAGGCTGAGCGACGTACGGTCGGTTTGGCTACTCATGAAATTGGGCGAGTAGGGATCGCCGTTGCCAACCATCAGCGGGTCGAGGAAAGTCTGCAGCCGCAGATCGCCGGCCGTGCGCACGTCGAGCGTGGCGTCGCCGAGAGAGAGGATCGGCGCGATCGGATACGTCGTCACCTGTCCGGTGCCGGCCGTCACCTTGACCTCGCGCCCGACGGCGAATTCACCGGCCTCGATCGTACCGGCACCGCGGCCGAGATAATAATAGCCGGCGCGGATGGCACCGCCCGCCTCAACGGTCAGCGCGCCGCCGTTGCGCAATTCCAGGATCTTCTCTTCGTTGACGCTGCGCCCGCCGCGCACGCGGCCGTTGGTCGGCATCGCAACCGTCAGATTTTCGAGATCACCACCGGCGCCGATGTCGACATTGCCTCCGCCGAGGGCGCCGACGCCGCGCTGGAAATTGGCGTAGTCGATCCACCAAGAGCTTTGCTCCGCGGGCCGAGCGCCGTACTTGGCAGAGTTGTACGGCACGAACGCGTAGGACGCGTCGGTCGCCCCCTGCCGTTTCAGCCATTCTGTGTAATGCTGCATCTGCTTGCGATCCGTCGGCAAGGCGACATCGATATTGCCGCCCACGTCAATGCGCAGACGACCGCCGTCCACGCCGTAGACGGCGCTCGCAGGCGCGGTGGTGAAATCGTTGAAGACCGCAAGATCACGCCGGCCGGCGGTATAGATCGCCGCGCCGCCGTTCATTTGCAGGTCGCCGCCCGCGGCGATCTTGATGTCGCCGGTGCCGGTGCGCACGACCGAGGAGGGATACACGGTCCCACCCGTGTTTCCGGCCGCAATAGACGGATAGAGCTGAGCAAGGGCGGTGAGGTTGGTTTTAATCTGGGTGTTGTAGAAATCCGCAAAGGTGGAGAATTTCGTCACGACATTGAGGCGTTGCTCGCTCTGGCCGCTGGCGCCGGAGGCGCTGCTAGAGTACAGCCTGTAGTCGGTCTGCACCGCCAACCCTTTGCTGGCGGCATAGCTGTTCCACAGATTGAGCATATAACTGTAAGCTTTATCCGATGGAACCCCGATCGTAATGACGGCGCTGGAGGTGTCGTTCAGTCGGGCGCCGGCGGCAGTCCTCAGATCGGCGATCCACGTGTCCATATTCCCGACCACACCGGTGGGCGACCCGCTCACGCTGAAACTGCCATCGTCGACGAACCCGTTCGCAGTGACGCTGGCAATACTGTCGATATAGCTGTAGCTCGGCTGCTCGCTGAGAACGACTTTGCCCACCGAACCGGCGGCGAGCCGGGCAGGATCGGCACTTTCCCCACGCGGGGCGGCACCGGCGACCAGTGTCTGGCTCCACGATGAAACCGGCACGGTCGAACCGTCGGCCTTAACGATCGACGGGAACAGGAGCGCGTAAGCGAGGGCATTACCCGAGTTCGCAGCCGGAGAATTGGCCTCGGCGCTGTATGGAACGCCTGCGATGGCCGGCGGCGTCGATTTGGTCTCGGTTACTTTCACGCCGCCCGCTGTTTGTCCCCTGTAGAAGGTGATCCCGGCATAAACTGACGGCAGGGTCGTAGCGGATCCGCTGTAAGCGGTGAGGTTGGAGGTGGTACTGGTGCGGCCACCATTGAACACCACTGTCGTGTTGACCGACACCGTTCCCTTGACCGCAAGGTAGGTCGGATCGAGCGGGTTGGCGAACTGGAAGAAGCCGTCGGTGATGCTGCCCTTTAGCTCGATGTCGCCTTCCGCCCGCATCGTCAGCACGCCCGGCTCGCCGAGGATGCTGCCGCCGGTGCGATAGACCATAGTGGTGTAGTCGCGCAGCAACTGGCTTTCCTTGCCGGGGGCCAAATAGGCCATGCCGGGCAATGACGGAATCGCGACCATCACGCCGGCAGCGATCGCCGCAGCCTGATCGACAACACCCGCACCCAGGTTCCAGTTGGACTTGAGGACGATGTCGCCGGCATAGTTGAGCTCCATGCCGGGACGGGCATGGAAATTCGGTTGGCTGACGAGGCCGCCGAGAGCTCCGTACGCCCCGCTGACGTCGAAGTCGCGCACGAACTCGACGAGAGTGCCGGCGCCATAATCGGCGAGCACATTGACCTTGCCCGCGGCGGTGGCGGCAAGATCGAGTTCGGCCCGGCTGCGTCCGTTGACGGTACTCACCGTGACGCCAACATAGTTGGGGTTGCTCGCAAGATCGGCGAGGTCGAAACGCTTGTAGCCTTCGAGGACGATCTCGCGTGCACCGGCGATCGAGCCGGCGAAGGAGACGTTGACCGTGTCGGCACCTGCCTGCGCAATCACCGGCGCGCGCAGCGTAACCTTGCCGCCCTCGCCGCCCGCGACGTCGATCAGGCCGCCCTGGATATTGAGCAAGCCACCCGTGATGCCGAGCGTAATGCGGCCGGAGCCGAGATTATCGACGGTATCGGTAGCGCCGGCGCGCAGCACGGCGGTGTTGGCCACGGTAAGGCCATTGCCGCCGTAAATCGCGATCTCGCCGCCATAGCGTGTCCGTGCGTCGATCGTTCCGGTGATGGTCACGCTGCCTTGGTCGGCAGCGAGCCGGAACGAGTTTACCGCCGTTGTACCGTCCAACACCACGTTGCCGCTGCGGATGCGGAAATCGCGCGCACCGGTGAAACCCGCTTCGGCCAGACTGTTGCTCAACGCGCCGAAATTGCCGAGCCCGACCACATCGAGCAGGAAACTCCCGCCCTTCCCCTGCGTGGCGTGGGCGGAGATTTCGAGCGTCAGCGGTAACGGGCCTGTTCCGGTGGCGATCAATTCGAGGGTGCCGGCATTGGCGCTGCCATAAGCACTAAGATCAAGACGACCGGCGCCGGAAACATTGCCGCCGAAAACAGTGCCGTCCGGCGCGGTACCTGCGTGAGCACTGAGTTTGATCTTGCCGGCATCGGAATATTCCGCGACGTCGAAGAATTGCTTGGCGAAACCGCCGACGTCGATGACCGAGCCTTCGGCAAGAACGACGTCGCCGGCGGTGGCGTTGAGCGCCACCGCACCTCCCAACGCGTCAATGCGCCCGCCGAATGCGATGGACCGTCCGGTCAAGGTCCAGCGTGTGCCGAGACTGTCGAGATCACGGGCCCCGCCGGCGCCGCTGGCGGCAACCGTGACCGCGCCGGCCGTGGTCACCGATTGGGCCGCGCCGCCGCGTCCGGTCAGAACCGGTGTCGAGAGCGTCACCGCAGCGTTGCCGCCATCGAGGGAGCCGTTGCCCTCCGTAACGATGCGCGTCGTGCCGGTGAACGTGACGGCATCGAAGCCGCGTAGCGCTTTCGTACCTTCGCCGAAGGCCAGCTCCGCCGCCGCGAGGTTCAGGCTGCCGTGACCGGCTGCGGCCGGCTCACTGTAGGTGCTGGCCGTGTTCTCCAGGACAAGCCGGTTGCCGTCGATAAAAATGGTATCGTTGCCGTAACCGACCAGCGCCGCCGCATCGAACGTCACGGCCTCGAGACTGGCCAAATCGATGCTCCGGTAGAAGTCGATGCTGGAATAGCTGCGCAATATCAGATGCTGGGTATTACTGAGCGCGGCCAAGGCCGCCGCATCGAGCACAAGGCCACTGCCGCCGCCAAAGCCGACGCGGCCCGAGGCCAAGGAGATCGCCGCGCCGGAGAGGCGTGCCTGGGTGACCTCGGCATTCCGGGTGGCGTCGATCAGCAGCGCCTTGCCACCGTCGAGCACCGCACCGGCGCCGATGGTGACCCGACCGCCGATGGTCGTATCGACATTGGTGCGGCGCACGCGCACGACATCGCCATTGGACACGCGGATCAGAGCACCCCAGTCCCGCGCCGGGGACTGGACGTAGTCGTCGCTCGTATTCGTCGGCGTGCCATTGTTGTTGATCACTTGCGGTGCCTGCGGCGCCATCACGAGATCGCCCGCGCCGGTCGGTGCTTCGCCGCGCGCGGCGATAACGCTGCCGGCGCCGATGTCGATCTTCTCGCTCGCCGCGAGGATGATCTCCGAGCCCGTCAACGCCGAGCTGTTGCTGTTGCGCACCACGATGTCGTCGGCTGTCACGTCCACCCGCAGACCGCTGGTGTCGCCACTGCGGTAGCCACCGATCAGCACGCTGCCGGCACCGAAGCTGGACAAGGCGGCGGAGCCGATCACCAGATAGCCGTCGGAGCGCAGCGTGCCGGCGCTCTGGTCCTCGCCCACGATCGCGATCTTTTCCGCCGCGATATCGACGAGACCGCCACGACCGCCGGCGGCCGCCTGCGACCGCAGTAGCCCGTTGAGTATCAGATCCTGAGTCGCTTTGAACACCACCGCGCCGCCATCCATCGGCAGGCGTGGGGTGACGATCTGCTGGCCGGTGAGCCGATACTGCGTCAGCTTGAAGGCATCGGATGCGAAGAATGTGTTGGCATAGGCCTCGTTGTATTCGCTGTAGTTGCGGATGACGTCGCCCGACATGACGCGCCATCCGGACCACAACCGATCGCGGCTGCCGTCGAGGGAATTGGCGCGATGGCCGGAGACGATCACGCTTCCATCGGACAGCGTCGTGGCACTCACCGCTTTGCCTTGCAAGGCGCTCACCAGCTGGATGGCATAAGCGCCCGGCAGCAGGGCGTACCGTGCCGGCAGGAGCGTGTACCAGCCCGCCGCCACGCCGCTGCCGCCGTCGAGCCAGATCCGATCGCCGGCGCCGATGCCGGCATTCGGAGACATGGTGTTGTTCAGCGCGGGCACGATCGCGTAGGTGCCCGGCCGCGTCAGCACGTCATGCGAGCCGCCCGGCCCAGGCACGTGTTCCCACGCGAACAGATCACCGCCGCCGCGAATGTCCACCACCGACCCGGCCGCGAGCTCGACGGTCGGCGCCTCGAACATGATCCGCTTCTCGGGCAGGCTCGTGAGGGTTGCCGCCTGCCCTCCGTCCGCATTGACGATCATCCAGCTTTCGTTGTTGCTGAGACCGCCATAGGGCAGCACGAGACCATCGCCGCTCACCGAGGTGACGCTGCCGGCGCCGAGCGTCAGCCGCCCGCTGGCCTTGAGCGTGATCTGCCCAAAGGGCGCGCGCAGCGTTCCACCCTGCTCGATGACCGGGGCGTCGAGCGTCAAGGTGCCGCCGACCGACGGCGCCAGGCCAGCGACGCCGTTTTGCTGGACGACGATCTTGTCGCTGGCCTTGATCGTCGCATTGGCCTGCGACGCCGGATAGACTTGGCTGGCCTTCAACACCAACGTGCCGCCGACGTCCAGCGCGACCCCGAGGCCGAGCCGGAGCGGCGTGAACCGGATGTCGGATGCCTCAAGCACCGTCTGCTCGAAGCCCCGAATGGATGCGCCCTTGATGTCGATGAGCGAAGCGGCGAGGGTCAGTGTGCTCGCGCGCGTCGGCTCGCTCGACGACACGCCAAACAACGAGATGTAAGGAGCCGCCAAGCGCGAACTGCTGCCATTGCCGTTGACCAGCGCGCTGGCGATCATGATCGAGCCGCCGAGGGTGAGTTCCACGCTTTCCAGTCGGACCGCCGTGCCGGACGTCAAAGTGAGGTCGGCGAAGCCCGCCGACTGCAAAGTCGATGGACGCAGGATAAATCCGGTCTGGGCGGTTTCCGACAAGTTGATGGCCACGGACGCCGCGGCGGACAGCGACAGGGCACCGCCGCGCGCGCCCTCTCCGCCGGCATGGCCGCGCCATGCTCCCTCGAGAAGCCCTTGTCCAAAGACGCTGATCGAGCCGCCATTGCTGGCGAGCATGACCGGCGCCGAGGGCCCTGCCACGGTCATGTTCCGCCGGTCGCCGGGCAGCGCACCCGGCAATAGGTCGATTTCGCCGCTGGCGCCCGCGACATCGATTAGCGACCCCGGCTTCAACGCGACGGTGGAACCGATGACCCCAACGGCCACCGATCCGCCGCCGAGCACGCTGCCTTTCCGCCGCCCGAGGCCGTCAAGGTCGACGACCGGGACGCCGTGCGCCACCAGTGCGCCGGTGTCGGTCAAGGTTACCGACGTCGTTGAAAGAGTGATCGCCCCGGCCAGCGCCTGAAGCTTGCCGGCGATCGCGAGCGCGCTCGCTCCGGTCAATCCCTCGATCTTGATGCTGCCGCCGACGTCGGTCTCGACCGTGGAGCCGGCGCCGATCGTCACAGTGCTGCTGGCGAGCGAGAGCGAGGTCGGCTTGAGCTTCACGCGCTGCGCGAGCGGCAGCACGACAAGCGGCCCGACGGTGGCGATCGATGCGCCCGAGCCGGCGCGGGCGGCACCGGTCATGTCAACGCTGCGCGCAATTTGCGTGACCGTCACGCCCGCGGGGACGGTGATGCTGCCGGCGCTGATCTGCACCGACTGGAAACCGCGCTCGGTAAACAGAGTCTCCGGCAGACGGAACGTGTTCGCGGCTGTCGGCATCTCGCCCCCGATCTGGAGATTCGCGGCAGTCGAAAACACCAGACTGCCGCCGGATCCGGCCGCATAGGCGCGCAGATCGGCTTTGGCGAACTCCGCCATGTCGATATTGTTGACAAATCGGATCGTGCCGGCGTCGCCCACCTGCGTCTGCCGCTTGCCGGCTCGCGCCTTCAACCAACCGCCGCCGGACACATCGAGAACAGCACCCGGCTCGAACTGCGCCACCGTGAGTTCTATCGTGCCGCCATTCACCCGCGGCGCCAGGGCCGGCACGCCGTTGGTCACCTCGTTGACCCATTGACCGCTCACGTCGATCGCCGCGTCGGCGCCGAACCTAACACTTTCGGCATTGCCCAGGATGACCTTGCCGCCCGGAGCACGGATCACGCCGTCGATGCGAAAGTCCTGCCTGAAGCTGTCGACCGTATTGGCGATGACCGAGAACGTGCTGCCTGCCTTCAAGTCGAGCTTGGTGCCGTGCGACAGGGTGACGTCGTCGGTAACGTAAAGCTCGATCTTGTCCAGTTCGGCCGCCGCCAACGCGTTGGAGTCCAGATACGTGGTACGCAGCGCGAGCGAACTCGAGTTCGGAGGCGGAGAATACCAGGAGGCATCGAGCGAGGTCGTTACGGTGAAGTTTTTCGGCAGCAGCATCGGCGCGCTCGTGATGAACAGCTTGTCGATCAGCCACAGCCGATCGTCGTCGCCGCTGCCGCCGAAGGTCAGAGAACCCGCCTGAGCGTACTTGCCCGTGGCGGCCTGGCGCTCGCCGGCGACGACACCTCCCCAATAGCCGCCCTCGAGCACGATGCCTTCGGCAGCGTAGATTTTGATCGACCCCGCGGCGCGCCCCTCGGTATAACCCTTTTCGGAGCGACCGGACCGCAACGGGCTGGTCCAGGTCTCGGTAATATCGTGCCGGGCGTGCACGCGCGTGAAGCCGCCGGCGACGCCGACGTAGATTCTGTCCGGCGTCGCTTCGGAAATGTTGTAAATCCGCCCGTCGGCGCCTATCAGCCTCGTGGTGTTGGTCACGCCGTCGCGAAAACGGACCGAGCCGCCGGACAGATCGAGAAGCGAGCCCGGCCGCGTGATCATGGAGCCGGACGACGTGAGCTGGATGGCGCCTCCCACCGTCGACAGCTCCGCCAAATCGGTCTTGCCGACGCCGATCCAGGCCGAGGCGTCGGCGAGCGGCGTTCCGACCCAGGCCCCGGCCGCACCGCCCCAGCTCACGCCGCTCATAGGACCGTCTGCAAACACGCCGCTCACGCGCCTGTCAACGATGATCTTCTGCCCGCGCAGCCAGGAGTCGCGATAGAGGGGCGAGTCGCGCAGCTCGTTGATGCGCAGCTCGACCTCGACGAAGTTGCGCTCCATATCGATCGAGATGTCCTTCAAGCCGGCAACGCTGAGAAAGGCATCCTCGCCGATGTAAAGGCGACTGCCATCGCGCGTCGGCGTTTCGCCCTTGACGGGCAGCCCGCCCAATTGCGCCGAAGAGCTCGCCACGATGCTGATGGTGCCGGCGGGCACGATGATATTGGCCTGCGGCTGGATATCGATGAGACTGCCGCGTAATTCGACGCGCCCCGCCCTGTAGCGGGTGCCCAGCGCCGCGAGCTCGATGTCGCTGACGTCCGACAAGTCCGGCATGGCCGCCGACACGCTGCCGGGCATCAGGTGCACGCTGCCGGTCTGCCAATACAGCAGCGCCGGATCGAAACTCCCGCTCGAGGCCATCATGCCGTTGCTGTAGGCGAGCAGCCGGATCGAGCCTTCGCGATTGTTCAGCGCCGTCGAAGCCGAGAGCAGGCCATTCTGGACGATGTCGCGCGACATCACGGTGATGTTGCCGTGATTGGCCTCGACGATGCCGTTGTTCACGACTTGGTAGCCCACGGTCACCGCGCGCTCGTTCATCCATGGAAGCACGATGTCGCGGACACTGTCGCCGTAGGGCTGCTCTAAAAAGAGCGGCGTACCCTTGAGCGCCCCCATCAGGTGATCGTAGTTGAACAGCCATGGCATCGGCGCCGTGACAGCGACGTCGAGACCGCGCACGTCGGCCTGGTTGGTCCTGAGATAGATTTGCTCTCCAGCCGCCAGGATCACCTGACCGTCCGGGGCGCTGACCAGGCCACGGTTGATGACCTTGGGCCCGAACAGCATCACCTTGCCGCCGCTTGCCGCCGCAATTTCGGCGCCCTCTTCCACGACGACACCGCCGGGCACGCGATCGGGCGTAAAGCGCGCGGGCTGGCTGGGATCGGTGGCGGATTTTTGCGTATTGGGGATGTTCGGGTTGTAGTCGCCGAATTGCGGCAGGTGCATGTAACCGCCGCGGACGATCGACGTATTGATGCCGGCCAGCAATTGCTCGTTGGTGAGCGACAACGAGGACGCGACCAGCGTACCAACATTCACCTGGCTTGCGCCGCCAAAAATGATGCCGCTCTGGTTGATGACATAGACCTGCCCCTCGGCCTTGATAGAGCCGAGGATCTGGCTCGGCGCGGCGCCGGGACCCACACGGTTCAGTGCGATCCAGTTGCTGGCGTCGGCACCGCCGGCGCGCTGGTCGAAATAGAGATCCGTCTCGCGGCCGACGCTGAACTCCTTCCAGGTCAGGATCGCCTTCTGCTCGTTCTGCTTGACCGTGACCTGGGTGCGGCCGCCGTTTGTGGACTCGGTCGGCAGGTTCGCGCCCTGCCACAATCCCGCACCGCCGTCGGTCGCGCCTGGCGCAGCCCCCGGCATCACCACCAGACCACCCGCCCGCAGGCCGTTTTGCACCGTGCTCGGCGCATTCCTTGCGAGGTCACGTGCGGCCTGCTGCGCCGCCTGCATGGCCTGAATGGACTGCGTGGCCCGCCGGAGCGAATTTGCCGCCTGTTGCGCGGCCCGCAAGGATTCCTGGGGCGCCGACTGCAATGCCTGCGATGGCATCGTCGTGGTTCCACCCAACGGACGCGCGAAAGCCTGCGGAGCGGAAAGCAGCGCCGCCATGCTGACGCTCGCAAGCAAGGCCCGATGCAGAGACAAGCGAGTGCGGGCGGAAGACGGATTGTGGGACATCAGGGATTCTCGCGCGAGGACGGAGGGAAGGCAGCGATCGCTGTCACCCTTCCGGGGCCGCGACCTCTGCCTAGATCCTTGTCGAGGGCCGGCACCGAAAAGAAATTTTCCCCTTCTGCAGATTAAGCCCGCTTTCCTCTTCCCGATCGCCGTGTCCAATCAGCCCAGCAGCACGATGCCGCCGGGCAGAGCTGTGACGGAAGCACCAAAGACCTGCTGGATCTGCGCAACAACGCCATCGACGTTTGCAATGGGGAAGCGCGCATTGAACAACCGGCGCCCGAGCGCGGCATTGGTCACGAAGATACGACCGGATCGATAGCGGTTGATTTCTGTGACGGCGTCCGCGAGCGGCGTCGACCGGAACACCAAAATGCCCTGCTTCCAGGCGGTGACGAGGGCAACATCCACCGTCGTCACCGCACCCAGCCGGTTGCCGGAATAGACGACCTGTGCGCCGGGACGAAGATTGACCGAGCGGTATGCGACGGCGACTTCGAGCGCCCCCGCAATACATGTCGTGCAAACGACGTCGCGCTCATAGCGCATATTGAAGGCAGCATCGATCGCGGTGACACGGCCGTCTCCGGCGATCACCTCGACAGCACGATGAAGCCTCGGGCGCGCAGCGATGGCCGCTTCGCCGCCAAGCAGCTCTATGCGTTCCGCGCCACCATCGGCCGACGCCCTCAGCGCAATGCTCGTGCGGGTGTTGAGTTCAATCGATGGACCTTCGGAAAGCGCGATCCTGCGCTGCTCGCCGGGCGCGGTCCGATAGTCGGCCGCAAACTCGGACAATGACGGCCAAATACCAAGCGGCGACTGCGCGCCGACATAGGCCGTGACGGCCACGGACGCAGCAAGCGCGCCCCCCATGAACGCGCGGCGCCCTATGTGCGCGTTCTGTTCAGCCCCATCGGCCCGGGTCATCTGCTTGCTTGCCGGGCCGACGGCCTCCCAAAGCCGACAGGCACGCGAAAACGCCTCGGTATAGCCGGCGTGCGACGACCATTCCTTGAAAGCATCAAGGTCGGCCGGACTGGCGTTGCCGACAGCGAAACGCACCACCCAATCATGCGCCTCACGGTCAATCCTTGTCAGAAAAACCGTCGGGTGCTCCGGAACATCTCCAGCCATCGCATATCCGCTGTCGCCGGGATCCGGTCTCGCAGAGCACATCAGTCGGGCTCCCCGTTTGTCTGAGATCCTTTCGACGGCCTGGGACCGAATCTTTTTACGGCGTTTCGTCCGACGCGCAATGCGCAATGGGCGAGCGCGTGCTTGAGCTCAATCTCGACAAGGCGCTGCGAAACACCCAGACGCTCGGCAATCGCCCAAAGCTGAATACCCTCGATACGCGATGCCAGCAGGATATCGCGACGACGCGGCGTCAACTCCGACAACGCCTTTGCAAGTACCGCGACCTCGGAACGCGCCATTGCGGCGGACTCGGGATCAGGCGTATCGTCGACGACGCCGACCGCCATCTTGGCATCCGTGAGCGTGACGAATCCGCTCTCTGCTTTCAAGCGCTTCAGAGCGACATTCGCCGCCATTTGCCACAGATAATTCCTGGGACTGCGAACGACGTCGGCGAGAGCTGCGTTCTCCAGCCTCAGCCAAGTCTCGTGCAGCACGTCGCTGGCAAGCTCGACAGATCCAAAGCGGCGCGTCAATCGGGTCCGCAGTTCATCATAGCCCAGCAGGAAGAACCGCCGCAGCGTCTCGCGATTCGAACTGGTCATTAGCGACGCACCCGGCTCATTTAGCGCATCACCGTTGTGGTAACACCGCCACAGCCGGTCGGCTCGCCATTGGTACGCGCAAAGATCGCCATCGTAACGGGTTGCGGCAGTTCCGCCGGAGGCGCAACGCCGATGGACACCCCGCGCAATGCCGCGGCAAATGCGCCCTCCCGCTTGTCCCCGTTCGGCACATCGAGCAATTGTGCACGCTGCACCATTCCCGTGGACGCTATCCACAACTGAAGCAGGAGATCGACGCCGCCGGGTCGGGTTTCGGGATGCGCGCACAATGCCTGCGACACCCGTGACTGGATCAAAGCGAAGTACGACTGATGGGTTGCACTGGCGAGGCGCGCCGCAGGAACGGGCGCAATGGTAAAGCTGTTGGGGCCGGTCGCGCGCGCAGCGAGACCGCTTCCGTTCAGCAATTCCCGCAATGCGACCTCCGGTACAAGCCGCCCCTCAACAGGGTGGGAACGCCGACCGGCGGCCAGGTCGCCATCGTAATAAAGTTCGAGGCCAGATATGGCGCTGTAGGTATCGAGCGCGGCTGCAAGTGGCTGAGCGGCGATGGCGAACTGGATTGGATTTCGTTCTTGCGAAATCGCATCGTGACCTGGTAGGGCCAGTCCGACTCCAAATAGCAGCGCACGGCATAACCGAACGCTCCGGCTTTGCGCGGCCATTTGCGCATCCGGTATCACGGCGCATCCTTACATGTACAAAACGACGACGACTATCGTCCAGCCTAGAACCTTACGGAGCGTGTGTTACATTGGCGTGTCATGCGGCGATTAAGGGACGACATCGGGTACGGTGCTCGATCGTTCTATCGATGTATCCCCGGCGTGCTGAACACCGGCGGCGCGGGCCGGTAGGGAACGACCGAGACACCAAAATTCCGGCCGTATTGTTGTTGAACGGCCGGGATGTTCACGATGCCGGTCTTGATGTCCGGCGAGCGGGCATCGATCGGCGGAAGGTTCATGACCGGATTGACGCGATCTACCTCTCGCCTGAGTTTCTGATTGAGGCAGTCCAACGCCTTGCTCGATCCGACTTCGGCGCATCTGTCGGGCTTGGCCGGCGCATTTCCTGCACCCCCGCCGATAATGACTTCAGGGCGGCCCGTGGCGCTTCCCTCGGGCTTGACCGGCGCATTCGTTGCGCTGCCACCGATGACGATTTCTGGAAGCAGTGTGATTTCTTCTGCCAGCCCCGGCGAGCTAACCCCTACCGCGGCAACGAGCGAAAGCATGATCAGCCGCATCGGGATCGCCTCCTACCGCCCCGCCCGCGCCTGCACGACGAGCGCGCTGAGCCGTGTGTTGAGTGCCGCTATATTCACCGTGCCGATACGCGATACTGCCAGACATTTGCGACCGCAGCTGCTGCTTGGGCCGGTCCGGCTAGGTTCTCCGAAGGTCGCAACGGGGACGCTACCCGCCACATGAAAGCCGCGCGCGGCCAGCCGGGCACGCACGGCCAGGCAGTAGTTGACGGAAAGATGAGAAAATCGGGTTTCGCCGTGCCCGGCGCGATATTTCATCGTCGCGGTACACAGATCGCCGCCGGCCAGGCGCCACGCTTTCGCGAGATAGGTCACGCCGTAATGGATATTGGTTTCGGGCACCGCGAGTTCGGCGAGCGGGCCGCTGAAGCCAAGCATGCGCGCTGTCGACGGCAGAATTTGCATCAGGCCGATTTCGCCAACGCCGCCAATGGCGCCGGGATTGTATCCGCTTTCCACTCCCATCACCGCTTCGGCGATTTCCGGCGCGAGACCGGCTCGCGCAGCTTCCTTCTCGATCAGCGCGCGGTAGCGGGCGCGCGCATCGGGAGCACCGGCCGCAATTCCAAGCGTTGCGGGATCGCCATTATCCTTCTGGGCCATAACGGACGGGGGCGATTGCGCTGGCGCGGGTCGAACCGGAGCTTCGATGGCGGCAAAGCGGGCATCAAACGAAGTCGACGTCGAAGCCGTCTCCGCGTTCGCGCTTGCGGATAGATGAATTGCGAGCAAGACCAGCGCGACAACGATCCATGCCGATGGCCTCGAGCACACCGCGCCGGACAATTCAGGTCGCATGCGTGGCGTCATCTCCTAGTTCTCCTCCCACGACCGGTTTTTCGCCCGAAGCGACAGACGCAGATGCAGCGGTTGAAGCATTGCCGGCGGCGGGGCGCCGACGCTGCTATCCATCAGCAACGCCCGCAGTTCGACGCGCACCCCGGCATCATCCATCCCGTCGACCTCGATGCGATTGACTTTGCCTTCGTCCAGAACCCATACGCGAAGCACTAACTTCAACGCCGGTGCATCGGCCGCTCTGCCGCGTGTCAGATGGTCCTGGATACGACGCGCCCCGTCGCTGTCACCCGCCAGCTGCTGTTCGAACCTCTGCTGCAATTGCCTTGCGAATACCTGCCACGCCTCTGGAACCGCGGTCGCGGGACGGTATTCACCGCCCGCCGCGGTGGCCGGCGACCCTTTCGCCTCGGCCCCGGCGGCGATCAAGCCGGCTAGCGCCGCCACGGCGTGGAATATGCTGTTCCACCATGTCACGCGGCCTGCACGCTTGCCGGCGCCGGCCCGCGGCGTCACGCTTCGCTCAGCTCGCGTGGAAGCGCCAGCGCCAGACTTCGCGTCACGGTCCGCGTGCATTACTGGATCGTGGCTGGCGCGCTCGCCTCGGCGGCACTATCACGCTCGGGGGCTTGCGGCACGACAGGCGCGGTAGCGTCGCTTTTCGCAGAAAGCTGGCGCAGTTCGTCGCGTAGATAGGCGATCAGCTCCTGCACCAGACGGTCCCAGATTTCGATCTGCGCACGAAGATGGTCCGGCATCACCCCGCCGGCCACCGAGACGTCCAGGCAGAAGACAAGGAACGGCCGGCTAAGCTGCAACCGCGCAAAGCGGCGCGTGGCATTCCAGCGGTTGACCAGATCGAGCGGAAGCTCGCCCTGAACCTGAAGCACGGCGGTGAACGCGACATCGACGAAGCCCTCGTCGGGGAGCCGGTTTCCGGGGCGGACGTCGAAAGCAAGCCCGCCGGTTGCCGACCGCAGATACGCCAGGTTGGCGACAGGATCGGTTGCTTCCTCAACCCGATAGCCGACCTGCTGGAGAACACCTCGCAGGCTATCGAGCGTGAGTTGGCTGATTTGGGTATCGGACATGGTGGACTCCACTTGTGGATTACTTTCGGGAACTATCGAGCAGGTTCGACAGTGCGAGTTCATTGAGAATCGGCGGGTTGCGCTTCAGCAACTCGGCCAGGTAGGCGCGCCGCATTGCGCCTGCCCGCTCGCTACGTATCTGCTGCACGAGTTGATCGCGTACCTCAGGGAGCGTGCGGGTATAGGCCGCCTTGGTATCGAGCAGCTTGAGGATGTGCCAACCGTCGTCGAGACGGATGGCTTCGGACACGCCGCTCTTTGCAAGCCCCATCACGAGGGCCTTGATTTCCGGACGGATCTGGTTTTCCGCAACCCAGCCGAGATCGCCGCCGTCCTTTGACTCGCCTGCGGCTCGCGCGATCGTGGCGAAATCGGCGCCCGGCGCTTTCAGTTTGCCCAAAATCTCGTCCAGATTCTTTTTCGCCTTGTCTTCCGTCACCTTGTCGGCATCTTTCGGCGCGGCGATGAAAATCTGCGCCAGCTGGAACTGCCGCGGCATCAGCAATGCGCCGCGGTTGGCATCGTAGATTTTCTGCAGGTCTTCCTCGCTTGGAAAGCCGGCCGGAGGGGTCGAGACCGACTGCAGGTAAATCTCGGTCAGTGCATTTTCCCGTACCCGATCGAGCTGTGCTGCGATATTCGGCTGCTGATCCCATTTCTTGGCGATGACCTCCTGCAGCACCAGCCGGTTGGCAAGCAGCATGCGAACCGCCTGGCTGAGCAGCGCGGGATCCTTGGCGAGTGCCGCCTGGTCCTGCGCGCCGAGCGCGCCGACATAGGCGCGAAGTTCTTCGGCGGAGACATTGGCATTGCCGACCCGCGCGATGACATCGTCACCGCCCGCCGTCTTGACGGAAGCCAGTCCCTGGGTCGCGGGTGCCTGAGCCGCCGGCGTTTCGGATCCGGCCGCCTGAGGCGCCGACTTCGGCTTGGCTGGTGTGGGTGCCGGAGCCGCGCGCTGAGCTGCCGGCGGCGTCTGGGCAAGCGCTCCGATCGGCAGGCAGACGATGGCCGCGGCAATGGCGGCCATCCGGACGGGGTGGGATGTGCTGAGAACGATCAGGAAGTTCATTGTGTCGCCTTCTGGTCAAGAAGCTTGTCGGTATAATCCTGTAGGAAATTCTGCGCGTTGACGCGGCCAATGCCGATCAGCGGTTCGCTCGCCACCAACGCGTCGCCCACTGTGAGGCTGCGGTATCGCTTCAGGATTTCACTGCCGTCCTTGATGAGCTGCGTGTTCTTGGCCAGGCAGCTCTTGGTGCTTGCCTTGAACGCCGTGGCCTCGCCTTCGAACCTGGCTCGTTCGGCATCCTTGGCACGCGCCACCGTGGCGGCCTCCTCGTAGGCTGACTTCCATTTTTCCAACGTCTCATCACGCTCGGTCAGACGCTGGTTGAATTCGTCGACCGCCTCGCGATTCTGCTTCTCGAGCCGCCGGGCTTCCGCCTTGGCTGCGTCGATCTGCGCCTTCAGGGCGGCTTTCTCCTTTTCGGCGTCGGCAAGCTTCGCCTGAGAAGCCGTGCGCTGGTCCTCCAGCTGCCGCGTCTGCGCCGTGGCGCTGCGCAACGCCTCGCGCAGGCGATCGTGCTCGGTATCGGCGCGGGCCTCGCCGCAGAACACGACCGCGACGAGAAGCAATACAAGACTTGGGATGCGGATATGCATGATCAGAACTTTGCGTTCAGGTCGACCTGGAGAACATCTACGGCGTAAGGCAGGCCCGCGATGTTGTTGGCACTCATCCATCGCAGGCTGGCCCAGACGTTGTCGCTGAGCCCAACGTTGCCGCCGACGAAGTAGCCCTTGAGATTGGTGCCGCCCAAACCAAAGTCGGAGTCGACAAACGCATCGATGGTGGCGTCGGACTCCAGATATTTATAGCCGGCGTGGACGTTCCAATCCCAGAGACGCTTGACTACCTTGTCACCGACGGTGACGCGGGCGAGCCAACCCTGATTGCCGCCGTTGTAGGGCCCGGTCACGCCGGGGGAAATGTCCGGCCCGCGGTTGTTGACCGCGAATGCGTTCATCAGGCCGCGGTCCAGCGCGCTGTTCCACACGTATTCAGCGTCGAGCACGACGCGCACCGGATGGAAATGGCCCAGATCAAGCTGCGCGCTGGCGACAACAGGCCGGTACTGGCTGACGAGGCCCGCATACTGGTAGAGCGGCGGCGACGGATTTGCGGGATCGACGACGAGGTCGCGTAGCCACCGATAGGTGTTACCCTTTTGCGCAAAGGACGGACGCTTTAAATCCGTGTCGCAGATATCGGCGCTGGTCGGCGCAAAACACGGGCTGGAGAGGTTTCCCTGAACATTGGCGAAATCGTAGTAGGCGACCGCGAACCGGAAGTTCGATTCGGGTGCGAACCGCGAGACAAAGCCTGCCTGACCACCGAACAGCCATCTGTCCTGACTGGCAAATTTCGGATTCGGAATCACCAGGTTGGTGCCTGCATTGGCATCGGTGTTGTAGATCGAAAACGCTCCGGCCACGGCGAATGGCGTAAAGCCGTCGAACAGTTCGTACTTGGCTTGCACCGCGGCGCCGTCAAAGCCGAGATCCCTGTGCCACGCCAGGTCGGTCGGCGACCAGAACGGATTATCGAACCGGCCGATCGAGACATTGAGATTGTCGCCCCAGGCCTGATATTTCAGGAACCCGCGATCGAGCCACAAAGCATATTTCGAGAAATTGCCGCCGCTCGCGCCAAGCGTCTGATTGGTCGATACCGGCGAGCCGTTTTCGCCAGTCGCAATCCGCAGGCCCGCGCTGAAGCCGTTGTAGATGTCCGCCTCCATGCCGAGCCTGGCACGGAGCCGGGCCTGATGGCGGTCTTGTGTCGTATTGTAGGTCGGGAAGTTGAGTGAGCTGGCCAGGTCATAGGGCGACCCGGTGTTGATGGCGTTGAAATTGATCGCATCAAGCTGGTTGTTTCCGGTGGGAAAGAAGCTGCCCTGGTATCGCGCGCGCAAATCGCCGGAGAAGCGAATCCGCTGGGCCCATTCCGGATAGGCGCCGGGTGATGCCCAATTTTCCTTGTGTGCCCTGTCCATGACCTCCCGTTTAAGGTCTTCACGTAACTGCCGTTTGACAACTTCCGGCACGTAGGTGACGTGCCGGGTGCCGGGGGGCGATGCCGCAGCAGTGGCGGCATTTGCGGCCTTCGCCGCCTCGTCGGCTTTCGTGGCCGCCCCCTTGGCCGCCTCGCGAGCCACGTAGGCTTCGTCATTTGCCTGCTTGATCAGCGCCTCTGCCTGCTCATCCCTCAGCACGCCCTGCTTCACCAGCATGTTCACGAGGTTGATCGTGGCGTTCGGCGAAGCCGGCTTCGATTGCGACACCCCGGTTCGCTTTGAATCGGATTTCCTCGCCGATGACTGCCCCTCATCCGAGAAGGTTTGGCCCAAAGCCGGAGCGGTGCAGGTGAGCGCGCACAGCGAGACGGCAAATGGCATCAAGCGCCGGCGTGCGTCTGGTTTCTTCTCAAACATCGGTTCCCCAGTCCTCTACTAGTCCATGACTCAACGAAATCGTTACAAACCGCTTCAGCTCGGTCGGCGCGCTGTCACGCGCGTGACCACCGGCATCGGCATATCTCTGGGCGGCGGCTCGCGCAGCGTCAGCCTGCCGAGCACCTCGTCGCGTATGATGGCGTCCAACTCGGCGTCGCCGGTTGACGGCGAAATGGTCACCCGGGTCACGCGTCCCGTCGCGTCGGCCCATAACCGGACCTGAATTTGCGTCGCCATATTCCGGGTTCTTGGATTGGCACGGATCGCAGCCGTAGCCTGATCCGTCACGATCGTGCTGTACCAGCCCCATCGGCTGCCGCCGCCCCCGCCTCCGCCGTAAGGATTGCCACCCACTTTGCTGCCGAGATTGAAGAGATCGCCGGGACCGACCGCCTTGGCGTCGAGCGACAACGGTCCGGGCGGCTCATCGTTCTTGGCGTCCTTGACTGGTTCGTCCTTTGGCTTGTCGACCGACTTCTCTTCCTTGAATTCCGGTTCGGCCATCTTCGGCTGCTCGATCATCTTCTGCTCGGGCATCGGCGGAGGTGGCGGAGGCGGTGGCGGCGGCACGATGTTGACGACGGTCAATTCCCGCACTAGCCGCGGCGGCGGCATATCGTCGTGGCCACGAAGGAAGAATATGGCGACGCCAACGAACGCGACGATGGCCACAACCGTTGCGCCATAGCGAAACAACGCCGCGTGTCTTCCGGCCGGACGATATCCGTTCGAGTGACGTGGGTCTGCACCGCACGCGGAGGACGCCTGTTGGTCGTTGACAGGCGCGTTCATGACGCGACCTCCAGCAACACCTTCTCCGAGAGCTGCGCGGCGACATACTGCACGATGAATTTAACGACGGTGTCGAAATCCGTCGTCTCCACGGTCACCCGCGTATCGGGCTGCGCTTCTATCGCCAAACAGAACACCGATCGATCGGCCAGAAACTCGACATAGCCAGAACCGTCGATCGACAATCGATATCCCGGGCATCGTGAGATCCGCAGGAACAGCGGATCGCACTCGAGCTTGCGATCCGCAATGCGGCTTCGCAGCAGGTCCGCGAGCCTGACCAGCAGCGCCTCGCCGCGAACCGGAAACTGCAGCAGGATGCCGCTTTGCAAGGCATGGTCGTGTTTGATCGGCGGTTCGGCGGGTTGCAAATCGACGGCTGGCCGATCAGCCATTTCGGCCGGATACACGTGATTTTCGTTGGCGTACCGTCCGATCGTCGATGACGCGTCATTGAGCCAGGACCGCAACCTCCCGAGGCCCTTTTTTGCGGCGTCACGCATGTCCATGGCGGTGCCCATTCGGTCCGTCACTTCACGAGCGGCTTGGTGGCGAGACCAACTTGCGTCAGGCCCACGCGCCCCAGCAGATCGAGCACATCCATGACACTCTGGTACTGGGCCTGCGCATCGCCCCGCAGCACCACCGGAAACTCCGGTGTCAGCGCCTTCTGCTGCACCAGGCGCTGTTCGAGCTCGGGCAGCGTGACCGGAATAGTGTCGAGAAAGATCTTGCCATCATTGGCGACGGTAATCGCCTTCGTGGTCTGCGTCGCAAGGCTCGGCGCCGCCGATGCCTTCGGCAGATTGACTTTCTGGCCCTGGACGGTCGCCGTCGTCATGATGATGAAAATCACCAGCAACACGTAAGCGAGATCCAGCATCGGAGTGATGTTGATGTCGTCGTAGGGTTTGCCGCTGTCCTGGATCTGCATCGCAATTACTCCGCCGCGATGCGGTGTTCGATCCGATCGGCCGAGTAGAACTCGGCCATCTTCGTCACGAACTCATCGATGAAGACCTGCATGTCATTGGTCAGGTCCTTGATGCGGGAGATCAGATAGTTGTAACCGAACAGCGCCGGGATCGCGACGCCGAGACCGGCAACGGTCGCGACCAGCGCCGCCGCGATGCCCGGCGCGATGGCGTTGACGTTGACGTCTCCGCTCGCCGCGATGGCGGCAAACGTGATCATGACGCCAACCACGGTGCCGAGCAGGCCGAGGAACGGTCCGCCGGAGATCGCGATCGTCAGCACCACCATCAATCGGTTGAGCCGCTGGCTCTCCTTGACATAGCCGCTGTCGAGCGTTGCGCGGATCGCCGCGATCGATGTGGCGGAGAGAACCGGCAGGCGCCCGCCGTTCTGGGCGAAGCGGTGGCGGATTTCCGAGGCGCCGAGGTGATAGATGCGGTACAAGGACGACGCCCGCATGATCTTGGCATCGGCCTCGTTCATGCGGCCGCCCAGGCTCGTGATATCCTCCGGCTCGCCGCTGTCGAGCATCGTGAGATCGGCCGCGATCTCGCGAAAGCTCTTCATGAAGTGGGCATTGGCCCTGGCCTGCCTGTTCAGATAGGAGGCGCGGTCGTACATCACGACCCAACTGACAGCCGCCATGATCATCAGGATGCCGATGACGACCCAACCGTCGAGTGTCACCGACTTCAGGATCACGGCGAAATAACCCGAGAGCCAGCTTCCGGTCTCTTCGTCCTGGCTAAAGGCGACGAGCTTGGCCTGCTCAGGCCCCTGCCCGATCGCAACAAACTTGATAAAGCCGGCGGGGCGGGCAATTTTTGCGATCTGCAGTTCGTCGATATCGCCGACAAAGCCAGCCATTGCAGCGACGAGCGCAGGAGCCGGCGCTGCCTCGGGCGCAGGAGCCGCAGCTTCCGGTGCCGCAGCACCATCCGCAGCCGGCACAGACGGGGCTGGAGTCTGTGCGGCCGCGGACGGCGCAGCCGCGGGAGCGGCCGCAGCAGCACCTGATGTCGCCGTATCGCCTCCGACCAGGGAAATCGCGTTGAGCGCCGGCAACGTCGCCCCGAGCGACGCGTAAGGCGCGCCGTCGAGATAGAGCGTGATCTGACCGCTGTTCGCCACCAGCGCGACATGATGCCAGCCTCCCGGTGCAATCGGCGCGCCCGCGCCGCTGCGCTGCGCATTCCCCGCATTCGTAACCTCGGCGAAGAGAATGCCGTTATCCAGCCCGATGACGAGGCCGTTGGTGCCGTCGCGGCGGCTGTACAACGCCGCGTTGGGCTGCAATGCGCCCGGCTTGATCCACGCCGACCAGGTGAATGCTGCGTTATCCGTCAAAGCGAGCGACGGCGACGCCGGCAGCGTCAGCGGAACACGACCATCCAGCCGCAAGCCCGTTCCGATGAGCGAGCCGTCCGCGGGTTGGCCGACGCTTTGCGCATTGTTGGCCCAGACGGAGGAGTCCAGCGCCGGCGTCCCGCGCTCGTTGAAATGGTAGACCAGCTGCGTGTCGGGATCGAACGTACCCTTCGGATCGCTGGTCGCAACCGCTTTCTTGTTGCCGGAATACAGCCAGATGTCGGCCTTGGCGCCGGGCTGAACGTTCGGCACGGCAACCCAGACCAGGGCCTCGCCGAGCAGCGAGTCATATTTCTCGATATGATGTTTCAGCGGCGTCTTGTCGTCGCTGGCGACAAAGCGCAGGTCGCTGCCGTCATCCTTGGCCTGACCAAAGCGGAAGTTTCCGACATGCAGCCGGACCAGGACCGGCGTGGCGCCGATCGGGTCGGTGATATTGGCGCCGGATGCACTGGCATCGATGGTGATCTTCTTGCGCAACTGCCAATCGTCGTTCCACCATGCTGCGGCCGGTGACGGCAGCAGCGTCAGCACCGCTACGAGCCCAAGCAGCAGGCCTGCCAGAATGCCCGTATTCTTGCTGCGACGCGCAGATTGACCCGCGCAGCCGATATGATCCCATCGCCCAATCATCAGAATTCACCCCAGATCCGGAAGTTCACGCGCGGATTTCGCGCTGCAGAGTAGGTTTGACTCACCATCGGCACCGAATAGACGAGCGTGCCGTTGAGGTAGTCGAACATCTTGAAACGCGCGCCGACGCCGTAGCTCCACAGATTGAACGTCGATTGCTGCTCGACCTGCGGCCTCAGGACGGTGGCGGTGCCGGCGTCGGTGAAACCAAAGAAACGCCATTCGTTGAAAATCGTGAACCGCGCCGGGCCCTGCCCGGTCTCGTCCTTCATCTGCTTCTGCAGCAACTCCCCGATATTGGGACTGCGCAGTTCGAGGTTACCGACCACGCCGTTGTCGCCGAGCGTCTCGGACTCCAGATATCCGCGCACGGTATCGAGACCGCCGACGCTGAACTGCTCGCTCGACACCAAGGGTCCGTCGGCAACCTGGCCCTGAACCTTGCCGTAGAGCTGGAAGCCCTCGGGCAATTCGTGGGTGTGCGACACGTCCGCATTGAAATGGGTGAAGCTGGGAGAGGCATAGAGGCGTTTATTGTCGAACGTAAACACGTCGTCGCTCAACGGGCGCAGATTATAGGTGATCCCGGCGTTAAACTGCGTCGTGGATTTCTCCGCACTGAATGTCGCGCTGTAGTTGGCAACCACCGGATAGTACGTGACCGGAGAGGAAAATCCGTCGCCGCCGAGCTTCACGGTCTGGTCGAAATGCTTGTAGTCGACGCCGGCCGAAAGCGTGTGGAAGAGATTCTCTCTCGTCGGCAGCGTTATCACGGCGCGGCTGCCGAAAATCTGTCCGGGCCCGACCACGTTGGTGCCGCCGATAGTCGCGACGTCGCTGCTCGATTTCACGGCGTAGAACAGGACATTCAACCAATCGACGTTCTGCACGCGCGCCAGATATGATCCGGAAAATACCGTCGCGTCGTTAGGCCGCTGCGGCGCTACCTGATAGGTAAAACTCAGGGAGTGGCCGAGTTGCCAGAGGTTGTCGTAGTGCACCGTGCTGCTCAAGCGCAACGCGGTAGTGTTGGGGGACTGACGATTGTTCAGCTCGACGTTCGCGTGAATCGGCGCCTTGTCCTCGACATTCAAATCGACGTCGACGGTGCCGGGCGTCACGCCCGCCCGCAGCGCCGGCGTCACGCGCCGGTCGGGCCACTGGTTCAGCGCAACGATGTCCTTGGTGACCTCGCCGAAATTCGGAACCGTCCCTTCCTTGAGTGACCCGGCTTTGCTCGTGATGTTGTCGAGCCGGAAATAGCGCGAGTTCTTGACTCGAAGACGCCCAACCTTCAGTTCCGTCACTTTGAGGACGATCATCTTGCCCAGCGCGTTCTGCTGCGGGACGGAAACGCTGACCGTCTGATAGCCCTTGTCGTGGTAGGCCTTCTCGAGCGCCGCCCGCGCCTTTTCGACGTCGTCAGCGGTCTTGTTCGGTCCGAGGAAGGGATAGATCGCTTCCTCAATTTCGATCTGCGGGAGCGTTTCGGCGCCCTGGACCGCGAAATCGTCGATGTCGAAGCGCTGCACGGGAGCGGCACCTGGCTTCTGCGCCGGCGGCGACGCGTCGGTGGCGGTCGGCGCGCGTCCGGCGCTCACGGGCTTGGCCGCGTAAGCCCGATCGGTGGCCATCAAGCCTCCGGCCAGAGTCACCGCTCCTGCCGTCAGGCAAAACAACACCCTGCCCGCCGGCATACGCCAGCGAGGCTCATCACCAATTGCCTTTTGCACGGAAGTCCGCCTGCCCTCTAAAACCGATATCGTGAGCGCAGTTGAACACCGCGATCACGTCCCCTCGTTCTAAAGACGACTGACCGACACCAAACCTGCAAAACTTTTTGCGCAAACCGCGAATTATTTACGATTTTTTTATGTTCAGGTTTCGGGCATGTCGGCACCGCCGAATCGAAGCCGATAGCGAGACCAAGCCTTGGGTGACGGCGGGCGAAGCGTGGCGGCGTCGAACGCTGCCCTCAATCGTATTCAGCCGAGCAGTACGACGCCGCCCGGCAGCGACCGCGCCTGGGCTCCAAACAGCTGCTGGACCTGGAGCACGAAGTCGCCGAGCTTGCTGATCTGAAACGTGCCGTTGACAACCCGATGCTTCAGATCCGTATTTGTGATGATGATCTTGCCGGATCGATAGCGATTGACCTCGTCCACCACGTCGGCAAGCGTCTGGTCACGAAAGATCAACAGCCCAGCCTGCCAGGCTGCGACCTGTGTCGGGTCGACCGGCACAGACACTTCAATTCCGCCCAGCGAGTACGAGACCTGCTCCGCCGCGCGAAGCTGCACAACCTTTCCGCCCTGGGCGACGTCCACTGTTCCGTTCAGACATGTCACCCGGACGTTGCCATCAAGGCAACGCGCATTGAAATTCGCCTGCTTCGCGCTGATGCGCCCGTTCGCAGCCAGCATGACAAATGACTTCGGCGAGGACTGAATCGCGGACACCGAAGCTTCGCCGGAAATCAGCTCGATCAGGGTTTCGTCCGGCGCCGAACGCAGCGCGATGCTGGTTTGGGTATTTAATTCCAGAGACACATCGGCTGAGACAACGACCTTACGCTGCTCGCCCTTGCCGGTCCGATAATCGGCGGATAACTCCTCGAGCGATGGCCAGAGACCGAGCGGCGGACGAATGACCAGGTAACCGGCGGCTGCAGCGGTGATCGCGCCGCCCAAAAACGCGCGACGCGCGAACACTTTGGGCGGCAGTTTTTGCGAGACCTGCGCGGCATCGATGGCATCCGGCTGATCGGCAAGTTCGCCGGCTGCGATGCCTGCGTTACGGAAAATCCGGGCCGCCTTCTTGAAAGCCTCTTCATGGGCAAGACTTTGCTGACGCCATCGCTGCAGGGCCTCGACGTCAGCCTTGGTAGGAGCACCGGACTTGAGCCGGGCGACCCAGTCGAGCGCCTCCTCCAACAGCGCGTCAGGTTCGGCCGTATCATCGCTCGCCGCAGTCACGATTTATTGCCCATCCGCCGCGCTCGCCAAGCCTATATCCACATAGGGGCCAAAGACGTCCAAACCCGGTATATAGACGATTCCTCTTGATTTCGAGCGTCTCAGCGCCCTGTCCGCAACGCGCCAAACGAAATGGTCGCAACAATCGGTTACCTCAGGATGCTCCCATTGTCCGCGAAACAGCGGTCGCGTTCCTCCGCCTGATGGCCTCCCAATAGACCTCGTTTCAACCGGCCGCGTCATTTCCTCGGAAACCCCTTGCCCAGCTTTCAGCACACGGCGGTGCTATTGCATGGGTGTCTACTCGATAGACGACTGAGAACCGGCTATCCCGAAGAGAAACTGTAACAAAGCAACCTGTCACTCAAAAATTGCTTTCGACGCCTGTGTCCGACACCCGACGCGTTCCAAAGCACGCATCGATTGCGACAGTTTTACCACTGGTCTCTGTCAGGATCGGGGACGCGGACCGCCCAAGCGACGACGCAACTTGTACTCAAGACTGTCAGCGCAATGGCCGAGAGCCAGTCTCAGATCGCTCTCGACTGTACGGATACTGACCTTGAGCCGCTGTGCAACCTCTTGCGGCGACTGCCCCTCGATTGAAATACTACGAAGCACTTCGCGCGGCCTCGGCGGCAATTCCGCCAGTGCGCGCTTGAAAGCTTCTATTTCCGAACGCGCCTCGACAACTCTCGCCGGATCGGGCCCATCGTCGCACACGTCCAGAAGCGCATCGATCTCCGACGAACTCACGCGATAGTTCTGGGCCTTTTGCCGATCCTTCGCGATATTGATGGCGGTCCGGAATATATAGTCGGTCGGACTGCGTACGGGTACGGCGTCCGTGACGCGATCCAGCCGCAAGAACGTCTCGTGCAGGGCATCGTGTGCGAAATCTGACGACCCTAGGCGACGTGTAAGTTTCTTGATCAGGCCGTCGTAGTTCTCGACCAGCTGGCCCCGTAGCCGTATTCGATTGATGTCAGCCACGTTTCGCGGGTCCCAAACACTCTTCCATCGTCCGCCGGACTACCTCGAGGATCATGAGGTCGTAGCGGCCCTGAACTACACATTTATGACGGAGTGAATTGCTACTCCTGCGAGAACATCTCGTTCGGTTCTCGCAGCCAGCATGGTTTCGAAAAAGAGAGCTGTTCGATCCCGAGAGTCAAAGGCAGTCAGGATGGCTCGAATGCAAGCTGGACGTGAATGTTCAGGCGATCGGGCAATTCGGGAGGGATGGGAGGCAGCGGCTGCGCCCTTCGAATAGTCTCAATCGCTTCCTTGTCGAGCATGATGTGGCCAGAGCTCGTTCTCACCCAGACGCCGAGAAGTTGACCATCCCGGCTCATCGCAAACTGCGTGTCGACCTTGCCCTGGAGATGCAGCGGACGGGCGGCGTTCGGGTAACGCTGATATTGCGCGACGTGCCGGAGCAGCGCCTGCTGGAATTTGATGGCCGCGTTGCTAGCGGGTCCGCTCACCACCGAAGGCGAGGACAGAACGTTCGACGGGGGAGCTTCCGCAAGCGAGACCGTCCTCGCTCTCGGAACAGGAGCAGGATCATCGGGCTCCGTCGGATCCGGTTCTTTCAGCGACGTCTCGGTGCGGCTGACGACCGTCCCGGTGGTCGAATCTGTAGGTGAAGCAGTAATTATCGGAGCGGAATCCGGACGTGGAATGAGCTGGACCTGCACGACGGAGGCTTGTTGCTGGCTCGTCGAGCCTGCCGGCATTTGTAGCCTGATCCAGTAGACTCCACCGAAGAGAAAGAGGGTCACCAGGGCCGGCGCGAAAATCAGCCGGAGGAGTTCTCCCGACGACCACGCGCCTGTCTCGCTCTCATAGGGCGGTGGCGGTGGCAGCGGCACCGGCACCGGTTGTTTCCGAGTTCGATGGTGGAGCTCATCAATGCTCATTGCAGAGAATTCACGACTATGCCAACGCGGACCGGCTGCGGCACGTTCGCCGGCGCCGGCCGGCTGATCGTCACACCACGCAACGTCGCGGCAACGGCCGCGTCGCGTTCACGGTCACCCGTCGACCGAAACAACTCAGTTCGCTCGATCGTGCGCGCGGAATCGATCCAGAGATCCAGCACCACACGGTAACTTCCCTCCCGTGTCTTTGGATTTTTCCGGAGCGCATTCTGGATATCCATCTGCACGCCTTGGCTGTAATCCTGCAACCGGCTGTCGCCGCCACTCGATCCACGCACCCGCAATGTGCCCAACGATAAATCCGATGCCGCGAGCGGGACCGCGGGCGGCGCACGGTTGACGCCTTCTACGGATGGAGGGGCCAGGGTAATTGCGTCCGGACGAATGTAGCGCACCTGTAATTCGGTTCCCTTCAGCAGCAGGTTGAGCGCAGCATCAGCGGCAAACGTCCCTTCGACAGCGACCGACGTCCGGCCGACGGCGGAATTGCTCTCATAGAGCACCTGAATGCCGGTCGTTTGCCCGTAGGCCTGCAGCGCACTGGCAAGCGATTGTGCCGGAATACGGAACAAGATCGGCCCGCTCGACCTCGCGCCCTGATCTTCTGCCGCACCCGCCGCGAGGACGCCGGCTACCAGCAGCGCCACGTATGCCAGCGGCAGGAGTCTTCGGCTTTTGAAACCGGCGCGCGAACTCGCCCATCGAGATATCTGCCAAGGCTGCGGAAGATCGCGGCCCCGCAGAACTCGTGTACCGCCCCAGCAAGCATGACAATCGGCGTCAATGACCTTGGCGACACATGACGCAGTCGCTTTCATGGGACCGTCCTGATCGACCAAACATCGCATTAACGGCTGTCCAGACTGCCCGACTACATACCCTGCCACCCATTATGGATCCGATAGGACCGTTGCGGTGCAAGCGCAGGCCTCCTGTATATCATTTGTATGACAACTATCTAACCACCAAACCCGCGTCGGCGGCGCGGCTCGTCCTGCTTGCCAGCACGATCAATCAAGCAGGCGTGGAAGCGAATTGGCCGTTCATCACGCCTGCTTCGGTCATTGGCGCGGCAGCATCATTGTCGAGACAATTTCTGCTGCTCCTCGGCAGTGAGACCTTGTGTCTCCTGCTGGCCGAGCGGACCGTAGCCGACGATCCGGATCGGATCCGCGGCATTGTAGCTGCGCTGGTCAGGCTGCAGGCGAGAACGATCGTCTGGATCGCCGTCGCCGCCGCCGTACCCCAGCACTTCGACGATGATCACGGAGGGATTATTCTGATTGGAATCGCCGGGCTTCGTTCCCTCCATCGCCTTTGCTGCTGCGCCGGCGGCATTGTCGGCGGCGGTCAGAGCCGTAACGTTCGGCGGCGGGGCGGTCGGGATTCCCACGGTCCTGCCGGCGGCCTGGATATTGTCGGCATTGAGCACGAACAACGCGCCGATCGTGACGTCGTTGCCGCGGATGCTGGCGTCACCCGCGTCGACGGTGCCGTGCGGCGCAAACAGGAAGACGTCACCCTGCTTCACGCCCGGCACGCCTTGCAGCGCCGCGATACCGGCACCGGTCTGCGGCGTCGATGGCGACTTGGTCACGTTGGCGTAGGGATCGAGCGTGAACTGCGGCGGCGAAGTGAC
>Ga0307499_10000020_pt1 | contig 50593 bp, 40 predicted proteins | sample 13_S_MG_FD_201363 | JGI IMG/M metagenome (GOLD analysis project Ga0307499, IMG submission 201363) | Soil microbial communities from Populus trichocarpa stands in riparian zone in the Pacific Northwest, United States - 13_S | ecosystem: Environmental > Terrestrial > Soil > Riparian zone > Trees... | reverse complement strand
CGGGCCGGGCGGCAGGTCGAGCAGCCGCATGATCTCGTTGCCGTCCAGGTCCGGCCGGACCGCGCGCAGGTCCTCCTCGGCGGCGATCCGGGCGATCCGCTCCTCCAGCGCGTCGTACGACCGGGCCAGCATGGCGGCCCGGCGCCGGTTGCGGGTCGTGCAGTCCGAGCGCACCAGCTTGTGCAGCCGGTTCAGCAGCGGCCCGGCGTCGGTCACGTAGCGGCGGACCGCCGAGTCCGTCCACTCGCCCTTGCCGTAGCCGTGGAACCGCAGGTGCAGGAAGACCAGCTGGGCGACGTCCTCGGTGATCTCCTTCGAATACCGCAGCGCCCGCAGCCGGGCCCGGGTCAGCTTCGCGCCGACCACCTCGTGGTGGTGGAACGACACCCCGCCGCCGGGCTCGTGCCGCCGGGTCGCCGGCTTGCCGATGTCGTGCAGCAGCGCGGCCAGCCGCAGCACCAGGTCCGGCCCGTCCTGCTCGAGCTCGATCACCTGGTCCAGGACGGTCAGCGTGTGCACGTAGACGTCCTTGTGCTGGTGATGCTCGTCGATCTCCATCCGCAGCGCCGGCAGCTCGGGCAGCACCCGATCGGCCAGCCCGGTGTCGACCAGCAGGCCGAGGCCGAGCCGCGGCTGCCGTCCGCAGATCAACTTCGACAGCTCGACCTGGACCCGCTCGACCGTGATCCGGTCCAGCTGCTCGGCCATGTCGGTCATCGCGGCGACCACGTCGGCGGCCGGGGTGACGCCGAGCTGGGCGACGAACCGGGCGGCGCGCAGCATCCGCAGCGGGTCGTCGGCGAACGACTCGGCCGCGCCGGCCGGCGTCCGGAGCACGCCGGCCGCCAGGTCACGCAGCCCGCCGTACGGGTCGGTGAACACCCGGTCGGGCACCGAGACCGCCATCGCGTTCATCGTGAAGTCCCGCCGGCGCAGATCGTCGGCCAGCGTCTCGCCGTACTGGACGATCGGGTTGCGGCTGACCCGGTCGTAGCGGTCCGCCCGGTAGGTCGTGATCTCGCACCGCACTCCGTCGACCTGGGCGCCGACCGTGCCGAAGTCGATGCCGGTCGTCCAGATCGCGTCGGCCAGCGGGCCGATCAGGGCGAGCACCGCGTCCGGGCGGGCGTCGGTGGCGAAGTCCAGATCGTCGCTCGGCCGGCCGAGCAGCGCGTCCCGCACGGTGCCGCCGACCAGGTGCAGTTCGTGCCCGGCGGCGGCGAACGACCGGCCGAGGCGATCGGCCGCGGCCGGGACCGGAATCAGGTCGGCGGGCGAGGTCGACACGGGCGCCTGCCGGATCTCGGGAGCGGGTCGGGACACGACCGCCGAGGCTACGGTATGCCCGGCACTACCATCGCTCTATGTCCCGGCCACCGGCGAACCAGCGGTCCCGACCGCGGCTGCGCCGGGTGGACGAGACGTCCGCCGGCGGCCTGGTGGTAGACGACTCCAACGCCGCCCGTCCGGTCGGCGCGGTGATCGGCCGGCGGGATCGGCGCGGCCGGCTGCTCTGGTCGCTGCCCAAGGGGCACATCGAGGCGGGGGAGAGCGCCGAGCAGGCCGCGGTCCGCGAGGTGACCGAGGAGACCGGCATCATCGGCCGGATCGTCGGCCGGCTGGGCACGATCGACTTCTGGTTCATGGCCGAGGGCCGGCGGGTGCACAAGACCGTGCACCACTACCTGCTGCGGGCCGAGGGCGGCGAGCTGTCCGACGCGGACGTCGAGGTGGCCGCCGTCGCCTGGGTCCCGCTGGACGAGATCGCCGGCCGGCTGGCCTACGAGGACGAACGCGCCCTGCTGGTCCGCGTCCCGCAGATCCTGGCGGAGAGCGCGTGACCGGCCGGGCTGGCCGGCTCGGCCGGGTCACGGTCGCGGCGGTGCTGGTCGGCTCGACGCTGCTGGCGGGCGGGCCGGCGATGGCGGCGCCCGGGGTGGCCGGGGACGTCGCAGCCGCCCATCCGGTGCAGGTCGACCCGGTGCAGGTCGACCCGGGGCAGGGCAGGCCGGTGCAGGCCGACCCGGTGGAGAGCGACCCGGCGGCGGTGCGCGGCGAGCCGGAGCAGCCGCTGCCGGTCAAGGTGACGATCGAGCGGCTGGAGCCGCGGGAGGTGAAGCCGGGCGCGACCATCCAGGTGCAGGCGGTGCTGCGGAACACCGGCAGCACCCCGACCGGCCCGCTGAAGTTCCGGCTGCAGCGCGGGGTGCTGATCAGCACCCGCAGCGAGTTGGCCGGCACCGACAAGGTCGCCCCGGCGGTCACCACCCGGTTCGCGCCGTCCACCCCGCTGCCGGCCGGGCTGGCGCCGGGGCAGGCACTCCGGGTGCGATACACCTGCTCGGCGGACGACCTGGTGCTGCTCGGCGTCGGTGTCTACCCGCTCGGCTTCGTGGTCACCGAGACCACCCAGGGGAGCACAGTCGGCCGGGCCCAGACGCTGCTACCCAGCTTCGCCGGGGTAGACCCGATCCAGACCCGGGTCGCCTGGCTCTGGCCGCTGCTGGACCGGCCGCACCGGCTGCTCGGCCAGGTCGGCGGGCTGCCGCTGTTCGACACCGACGAGCTGGCCCGCTCGGTGGCCAAGCGCGGCCGGCTGGACCAGTTGCTGTCCGCGGCGGAGGCGGTCACCGGTCGGGTCAGCCTGACGCTGGTGGTCGACCCGGAGACGATCCAAGAGCTGCAGCTGATGACCAAGGGCTACCGCTACGGCAGCCTCGGCAGGTCGTCGTTCGGGCGCGGGCAGCAGGCCGCCGCCAGCTGGCTGAAGCGGCTGAGCACGATCGCCCGCCGGCACCTGCTCGTGATCGTCCCGTACGGCGATCCGGACATCGTCGCGCTGGAACGCGGCAACCTCGCCGACCTGGCCTGGAACAAGGTGACCCAGCAGTCCGACCTCGCGCTGGTGACCTCCGCGCTGGGCGTGCCGGCCACCGCGCAGCTGGCCTGGCCACCCGGCAACCTGCTCACCGGCGCCGCGCTGGACGACGTGGTCGGGGCCGGCGCCGACGCCGTCGTGCTCGACGCGGCCGCGCTGCCCGGCGGCGTGTCCGGCAGCACGCCGACACCGAGCGCGGTCTCCCCGCTGCCGTCCCTGCAGAAGCAGGCGGCCGCGCTGGTCACCGACGCCGAACTGCAGACCGTGGTAGCGCACTCGACCGAGTTCCCGGGCGGTCCCCGGCTGGCCGAGCAGCGCTACCTGGCCGAGCTGGCGATGATCGGTGCGGAGGCGCCGGCCACCCAGCGCACCCTGGTCGTGACGCCGCCGCGGCGCTGGACCCCGTCGCCCGGCTACGCCAGCGCGGTGCTCGCCGACACCGGCCGGATCTCCTGGCTGACCTCGCTCACCGCCGGCGAGGTGACGGTGAGCACGCCGCCGGTCGACCGTGGCCCACTGGTCTACCCGCCGATCGCGACCAGGGCTGAACTGCCGCCCGACATGATCGGCACGATCGGGAAGGTGCAGACCGACGTACAGGACTTCCGCGGCGTGCTGGGCCCCGAGGCCGGCAAGGAAGTGCTCCTCCCGTACGGCGACGCGCTGCGCCGGGCCGGCTCGGCGGCCTGGCGCCTCAATACCGGTCTCGGCCAGGAGTACGCGAACGGGCTGTCCAGTGGCATCAACGCGTTGCGCCGGCAGATCCGGATCCAGAAGCCCGCCACCGGTATCTACACGCTGGCCTCCGCGGACAGCCCGCTGACGCTGACCGTGGTGAATCCGCTCAGCACCCCGGTCCTGATCCGGGTCAGGATCACCGCGCCGGTCGGCTTCCACACCGGGGACATCGGCGTGCAGCAGATCCCGGCCGACTCGCGGCTGACCCTGCGGTTGCCGGCACAGGTGGTGCGCACCGGCACGTTCCCGATCCAGGCGCAGGTGACCAGCCCGAACGGCCGTGGCCTCGGCGGCGATCCGATCCGGCTGACCGTGCGCAGTACGGCGTACGGCTCGCTCGCGCTGGGTATCACTGGCGCCGCGCTGCTGATCCTGATCTGCGCGATGATCTTCCGGATGGTCCGCCGGCTGCGGTCTGGCCCGGGAGAGCCCGAGCCCGCCGGGAGCCCGGCCGACCGGAGCCTCTCGTGACCGGGCCAGCCCAGCGGCCCCCCTCGCTCCGCTCCCCGGCGCCCCAACCGGCACCCGCGACGCTCACTCCGAGGGCCGCCTCATGACCGTGCCAGCCTGGCGGCCCCCGTCGCTCCGCTCCGCGGCGCCTCGGCCGGCACCGGCGATGCTCACTCCGAGGGCCGCCTCGTGACCGATTCCCGGCCGGGCCGGGACGACCCGCGTGACCGCCGCGACGGCCGCGGCCGCACCGGCGCCGACGACCTCACCCCGCCGCCGCACCCGCCGGCCGACGATCAGCCCCCGCGCCGCCCGCCACCCCCGGTTCCGCCGGGCGCCGGCCCGTACCCACTCCCCGGCTACCACCCCCGCCCGCCGGCCAGCGGCACCGCGGAGCCGCGCCCGGGCAGCCCGGGCCAGCCGGCCGCCGGAAACCCCAACCCGCCGCCGCACCGCCCGCCGCCCGGCGCGCCGGACGGCCCCGGCCGCCCGGCACCACCGCCGGCTCCGGGCGACGGCCCCGCCCGGCGCCCACCGGCCAGCAGCGGCGGACCAGCCAGCAGCGGCGGACCGGCCGGGCGCGGTGGGCCGGCCGGGCCGCACCGGGCACCGGCTGGTGGCCCGCCGCAGCCGCCCGCCGGCCGTCCCGGCGCGGGGTGGCCCGACCAGCCACCGGCCGCCCCCGGCCCAGCGCGCCGCCCACCCGGGAACGACAACCGACCCGACCGGCCGGCCCGGCAGCCGCCCGAGCCAGGCGGGAATCCCGACGTGCCCGGGCGGCGCCGGCCAGCCGCCGGCCCACCCGAACCGCCTCCCGGCCGCCCCCGGTCCGGCTGGCTGGAGCGGCCACCAGCCACCGGTGACCGCCCCGACCGGCCGCCGTACCGGCCCGCGCCCGAACCCGGACCGAACCCGGGCTGGTCCGCCGGTACCCGGCCACCGACCAACCAGCCGCCCTACCGCCTGGACCGGCCACCGGCGGCGGCCGGTGGCGGCGTACCCCCCGGCCGCCCGACGAACCAGCCCCAGCCGAACCCGCCCGGCACCGATGGCCGCGGCGTACCCCCCGCCGCCCCGGGCCACGGCACCCCGCCCCGGACCGCGCCGCCCCCCGCGGCCCCGCCCGACCGACCGGGACAACGGCCGGCCGGCAGCCGACCCACCGACCCACCACCCGACCGACCGGGACAACCGCCAGCCAGCAGCCGAGCCGCCGGCCCACCGCCCGACCGACCGGGACAACCGCCGGCCACCGGCCGACCGAGCCCACCGCCCGACAACCCGCGGAACCGGCCGCCGGCCGCCCAGCCGGCTACCCACCAACCCGACCCGCGACGGCCCGCCGCACCCGGCTACCGGCCCGAGCCTGACTCGGGTCGGTACCGACCCGAGCCCGACCCGAGCCGGTACCGACCCGAGCCTGACTCGGGCCGGTACCGACCCGAGCCCGACCCGAGCCGGTACCGACCCGAGCCTGACTCGGGCCGGTACCGGCCGGAGCCTGACTCGGGCCGGTACCGGCCGGAGCCGGAGCGGGCCCAGTACCGGCCGGAGCCGGAGCAGGCCCGGGGCGCGTCCCGCAGCGGCCCGCCGGGCCACCCGCGGCAGCCGGCGAGCCCGGCGCCGAACGTGCCGACGTACGACGGGATCGACTCGCCGACGATCCAACTGCCGGCGCCCGGGTTCCTGCGCGAGCTGGGCATCGACCCGGCGGCGCCGACCCGGCCGGCCACCCAGCCGCCGCAGCGGCAAGCCGGCCGGCCGGCCGAGCGGCCGGGCGGCCCGGGCCAGCCGGCCCGGTACCTGGCCCCCGGCCTACCGGGCGCCGGGCCGTTCCTGCCGCCCGGTATCGACCCGCCGACCGAGCGGCTGCCGACCCTGGGCCCTGGCCCGTACAAGCCACCGATCGGCCGGGCCCCGCCCGGGTACCCGTCCCGCCCGATCGCGCCCGGCCGCCGCGGCGCCGTACCGGAACACGGCGAGCCGAGCCTGGGCCGGTCCAGCCGGATCATGGCGGTGGCGACCGCGGCCAGCCGGCTCACCGGTTTCCTGCGCAGCCTGGCGATCGCCGCCGCGATCGGCCTGGGCCTGGTCGGCGACGCCTACAACACCGCGAACACGCTGCCGAACATCGTCTACGAGCTGCTGCTCGGCGGTGTGCTCACCTCGGTGGTCATCCCGCTGCTGGTGCACGCCCAGGAGCGGGATCCGGACAACGGCGAGGCGTACACCCAGCGGCTGATGTCGCTGGCCACCGCGGCGCTGGCCGCGGCGACCCTGGTCGCGGTGCTGGCTGCGCCGATGCTGACCGCGCTGTACGTCGGCGCGGACAGCCCGAAGGCGCACCTGACCACGGTGTTCGCCTGGCTGCTGCTGCCCGAGATCTTCTTCTACGGGCTCGGCGCGATGTTCGGCGCGATCCTGAACACCCGGAACGTGTACGGCGCCCCGGCCTGGGCGCCGGTGTTGAACAACCTGGTGGTCATCGCCACCGCGGTGATCTTCGTCGCGCTGCCCGGCCCGGCCAAGCTGCTACCCGGCACGATCACGAACGCGCAGGTGCTGGTCCTGGGCGTCGGCACCACGCTGGGCATCATCGTGCAGGCGGTGGTGCTGCTGCCGGCGCTGCGCCAGGTCGGCTTCCGCTGGCGCTGGCGGCTGGACGTGCGCGGCGCCCGGCTCGGCGAGGCCGGCGGGCTGGCCACCTGGGTGCTCGGCTACGTGGCGATCAGCCAGGTCGGCTACGTGGTGGTGACCCGGCTGGCGAACGAGGTGACCACCTCCGGCCGCGGCTACGCCGTGTTCACCAACGCCAGCCTGCTGTTCCAGATGCCGTACGGGATTCTCGGCGTCTCGCTGCTGACCGCGCTGATGCCGCGGATGAGCCGGGCCGCCGCGCGCGGCGATCACGTCGGCGTGGTGTCCGACCTCACCCTGGGCAGCCGGCTGACCGCGCTGACCCTGGTCCCGGTGACCGCCGCCTTCACCGTGCTCGGCCCGGCGATCGGCATCGTGATCTACGCGCACGGCGCCACCACCGCGGACGAGGCCCGGCAGGTCGGCGTGGTGCTGGGCGCGTCCGCGTTCGGCCTGGTCCCGTTCGCGCTGACCATGCTGCAACTGCGGGTCTTCTACGCGGTGAAGGACGCCCGCACCCCGACACTGATCAACATCGGCATGGTGCTGGCCAAGATCGCGATCTCCGCACTGGTCCCGACGCTGCTGCCGGACCGGCACGTGGTGCTCGGGCTGGCCGTTGCCACCAGCCTGTCCTATCTGGTCGGCGTGGTGCTCGGCGAGGTGCTGCTGCGCCGCCGGTTCGGCGAGCTGGGTACCCGGTTGGTGGTCCAGACAACGACCCGGCTGCTGGTGCTGTCGGTGATCGGCGGGGTGGCCGCCTGGGCGGTGCAGGGGCTGGTGTTCAGCCGGCTCGGGCACGGCCTGGCCGGCTCGGCGGTCGCGGTGCTGCTGGGTTCGATAGCCGGGCTGGTGGCGCTGGCCGCGGTGGCGTCCCGCTGGCACGTGGAGGAGTTCCGGGAACTGACCGCGGCGCTGCGCGGTCGCGGCGCCCAGCCCGTCGCCGCCCGGACGCCGGCCCGGGGCCCGGTTCGCGGTCCGGCCGGCCCGGTCGGCCGGGTGCCGCTGCGGACGGTGCCGGCGGATCGTCGCGGCCGGTCGTCCGGTGGCAAGCATCGGGCCCGGTGAGATGATTGGAACGTTGCCCACTCGGGCACAGACCGGGCAGTGAAGTTGACTGGTTCCCACCCGTCAACCTCTGACCGGGCTCGGACGTCTTACCCTTGCGGGGTGGCCTGCGATCGCAGGCCGCTTTTCGGGCGGTGGGGCTTCCACGCGGCTCCTGCCGGCAGCGGCGAACGGAGGAGTAGTGAGCGTCGACGCCGCCACGCCGACCGGCTCCGCGGGTTCGGTCGGCGAACGCTACCGCCTGCTGGAATGTGTCGCGGGTGATCCGGACGGCCCTGCTGTGGCCTGGCGCGCGTGGGACACACTGCTCGCCCGGGCGGTAACCCTCACGGTGGTCCGCCCCGGCGGCCCGTCCGCCCAGGGTTTCCTCGGCCACGCGCACGCGGTCAGCGCGATCGTGCACCCCGCGCTGGCCCGGGTATACGACGCGGTGGACGACGAGAACCGCGCGTACGTGGTGAGCGAGTGGGTCAGCGGCACCCCGCTCACCGCGCTGCTGCGGGAGGGCGCGCTCGACCCGGATACCGCCGCCGCCACCGTGGCCCGGGTGGCCGACGGGGTGGCCGCGGCGCACGCGGCCGGCGTCGCATTCGGCGGTGTGCACCCCGACCACGTGGTGGTCACCCCCGGCGGCACCGTCACGCTGGCCCAGGTGGTCGGCGACGGGCAGGCCGCGGCGACCGACGACATCCGCGGCCTCGGCGCGCTGCTCTACGCCGCGCTGACCGCGCACTGGCCGCTGGCGGCCACCGGCGGCGCGGCCGCACTGCGCTCAGCCAGCGCGAACGGCGGCCACCTGCTCACCCCGCGCCAGGTCCGGGCCGGGGTACCGGAAGACCTCTCCACGCTGGCGATGCGCGCGCTCGACCCGGGCGCCCCGCACGGCGTGCGCAGCGCGGCCGCCTTGACCACGGTGCTGGCCGATCGGATCGGCCCGGGCGAGGAAGCGTTCCCGTTCGAGCCGGACGAGGCCGACCCGCGCCGGCGCCGGCGTCGCTGGGTGGCCCTGGTGGCCCCGATCGCGGCCGCGTTCGCGGTGCTCGCCATCGTGGGCTGGCTGGTCGGCAGCGCGCTGGGCCGGGTCCCGGGCGACAAGCAGGGCAGCCCGATCGCGACCGGCCCGAGCTCGGCCGCGACGACCGGCACGACCAGCAGCACCGCCCCGACCACGCAGGCCGCGGTGCAGGCGGCCACCGTGGCCGGTGCCTCGCTCTACGACCCGAGCCCGACCGGTGACGGTGCCGAGGCGAAGAAGATCGCCGACTCGTACGACGGCAACCCGGCCACCTCCTGGCCCACCGACCGGTACAAGCGCTCGGCCACCTTCGGCAACCTGAAGAAGGGCCTCGGGGTGGCGTACAACCTGGGCTCGCCGACGACGCTGCGGCAGGTCCAGATCACCACCGACAAGCCCGGCATCGACGTGCAGATCCTGGCCGGCGACAACCCGAACGCGGGCGATCCGTCCAGTTACAAGGTGGTCGGCCAGGCGAACGGGCTGAGCGCAAACCAGACGATCCAGCTGCAGCCCGGTGCCGCCGCGCAGTACTACATCATCTGGATCACCAAGCTGGTGCCTACGGAGGGCAACGAGTTCGACGCCTCGCTCTCCGAGGTCCGCTTCTTCAAGTGAGCCGAACCGGCCGCACCGCACCACGGCGGCCCGACTGCGGGCTTGTCCCGACCCGTTCGGGTGTTCTGCTCGCTATTCTCCGGTCGTGACCGTCCCCGAGCGCAGTGACACTGAGTTGCTGCGGGCGCACGCCGACGGAGACCCGCTGGCGTTCGAGGTGCTGGTGCGCCGGCACCGGGACCGGATGTGGGCGGTCGCACTGCGCACCCTGCGCGATCCGGAGGAGGCCGCGGACGCGCTCCAGGAGGCGCTGATCTCGGCGTACCGGGCGGCCGGCTCGTTCCGGGCCGAGTCGGCGGTGACCACCTGGCTGCACCGGATCGTGGTGAACGCCTGCCTGGACCGGGTCCGCCGCCGGCAGGCCCGGCCGACCGTGACGCTGCCGGACGAGGGCCCTGGCGAGCCGGCCGACCGGCGCGACCACCTGGCCGAGCGGGACACCGCGATGGCCGTCGACGCCGCGCTCGGCCAGCTGCCGATCGAGCAGCGGTCCGCGATCACCCTGGTCGACATCGAGGGCTACTCGGTCGCCGAGACCGCCCGCATCCTCGGGGTGGCCGAGGGCACGGTGAAGAGCCGCTGCGCCCGCGGCCGGGCCCGGCTCGCGCTGCTGCTCGGCCATCTGCGGAACCTGGATGCGCCGGCCGGCGTCCCAGCCAAGTCCAGTGCGGGAGAGGAGGTGGTCTCATGACGCCCGAAGACGGCTCCCCCTCCACATCTCCCGACGGCCTGGTTGGTCACCCGGATCTCGACACGCTGGCCGACCTGGACGCCGGGCTCCTCGACGCGACCGCCGCCGCCGACGCCGGCCGGCACGCCGCCTCCTGCACGCGCTGCCGCGGCACGCTCGCCGCGTTCGTCGCGGTCCGCAGGGATCTACGGGCGCTGGCCCCGCCGGTGCTGCCGGCGGCCGTCGCGGCCCGGCTGGACGAGACGGTGGCCCAGCTGCGCGGCAGTGCCGGTCCACCGGCCGCCGCGCAGGTCCAGCCACCGCTGGCCAACCCACCGCCGCCACCGCCGCCCGTCGCCATCAGTTCCGCGGTGCCACCGCGCCCCCCGCTGGCCGAGCCGGTCGATCTGGCGCAGCCGGTCGATCTGGCCGCGGCGCGCGAGCAGCGCCGGGCCAGGGCCCGCAAGCTCACCGGCCGGGTGGCCGCGAGCGTGATCGTCGCGGCGGCCCTGGTCGGCGTCGGCAACGCGATCCTGCAGAAGTCCGACGACGGCGGCACCGTCGCGCAGAGCGCGGCCGTGCCCGGCGAGAGCCGCACCGGCGGCAACGACAGCAGCGGTGGCGGCTCCGGCGCCGGGCCGAAGGTCGGCTCGGAGCAGACCAAGGGGCCCGAGACGATCCCGAGCGATGTCCAGTCGTACGACGAGGCCAGCCTGCTCAGCGCGATCCCGGCCATCGCCACCCGCTCGGCCGTCGAGATCATCACCCGGGCCGGCCGGAACGGCCCGGCCGGTGCGCTGGCCGACACCGGGCGGCGCGAGCGGTGCACCGCGAGCATCCCCGACAGCAGTGGGCTGCTGATCGCCGTGCAGCGGATCACCTTCCGGCAGCAGACCGCGTACGTGCTGGTCTACGCCGACACCAGCGGCCAGCGAACGGTGATCGTCGTCTCCTCCACCTGCGGCGAGGCACCCATCCCGCAGGTGCTCTACCGGCACCACGATTGACCTGTTTCGACGCCGGTTACGGCGCGGTTCGGTGCCCGCCCGGTAGGGAATGTCCGCCCCGTAGGATGCGTTCCCGCGCCGTGCGGCACTAGGCCGCGCCAGGCGAGTTCCCGGAGGGCGGGTCCAGAGTGACCACCGACACCGACACCGTGCGCGACGTCATCGTGATCGGCTCCGGCCCGGCGGGTTACACGGCAGCGTTGTACACCGCCCGAGCCGACCTCAAGCCACTGGTGCTGGAAGGCAGCCAGTACGGCGGTGCGCTGATGAACACCACCGAGGTGGAGAACTACCCCGGCTTCCCGGACGGTGTCACCGGCCCGAAGCTGATGGAGGACTTCCGGACGCAGGCCGAGCGGTTCGGCGCCGAGTTGATCCCGGACGACGCGACCGAGGTAGACCTGACCGGCCCGATCAAGATCGTCCGCACGCACACCCATACCTACCAGGCGAAGGCCGTGATCCTGGCGACCGGCTCGGCGTACCGGCGGCTCGGCCTACCGGCGGAGGACCGGCTCGGCGGCCACGGCGTCTCCTGGTGCGCCACCTGTGACGGCTTCTTCTTCCGCGACCACGACATCGTGGTGGTCGGCGGCGGCGACACCGCGATGGAGGAGGCCACCTTCCTGACCCGGTTCGGCAAGACGGTGACGATCGTGCACCGCCGGGACAAGCTGCGGGCCAGCCGGATCATGCAGGACCGTGCGTTCGCCAACGACAAGATCCGGTTCGTCTGGAACAGCGAGCTCGTCGACATCCTCGGCGACACCACGGTGACCGGGGTGGTCCTCCGCGACGTGCGGACCGGCGAGCAGACCACGATCGAGGCGACCGGCGTGTTCGAGGCCATCGGGCACGACCCGCGCAGCGAACTGTTCCGCGGCCAGGTCCGGCTGGACGAGGAAGGCTACGTGCTCACCGACGCGCCCAGCACCCGCACCAACCTGGCCGGCGTGTTCGCCGCCGGCGACGTGGTGGACCACAACTACCGGCAGGCGGTCACCGCCGCCGGCACCGGCTGCGCCGCCGCCCTGGACGCCGAGCGGTACCTGGCGGCGCTGGTCGAGGGTCCGGACGAGGCGGTCGCGGTGGCCGACAGCGCGTTACGGATGTGACCGCCGCGGCGCCCTGGAATCCGGCGCCCGGTCACGGCGTTTCATTGCTACAACAACAACAGACGAAGGAGGAACCGTGGGATACGCAACTAAGACCGTCACTGACGCGACGTTCGCCGAGGACGTGCTGACCAGCGACAAGCCGGTGCTGGTGGACTTCTGGGCCGAGTGGTGCGGGCCGTGCCGGCTGGTGTCTCCGGTTCTCGAAGAGATCGCCGCCGAGCACAGCGAGAAGCTTTCGGTCGTCAAGCTCAACATCGACGAGAACCCCAAGACCGCCCGTGACTACCAGGTCATGTCGATCCCGACCATGTCGGTGTTCTCCGGCGGCAAGGTGGTCAAGTCGATCATCGGCGCGCGGCCGAAGTCCGCGATCCTCGCCGACCTGGCCGATTACCTGTAGGTCGACACACATAACCGGCAGCCCCGGTCCGGCGGAGCCCGCTCCGCCCGGCCCGGGGCTGTTCGCTGCCCGGCCCGGTTCGCCGTCCCCGGACGGTCGGTTCCCGGACGGCCAGGCTCCCAGACGGCCAGGCGCCGCGGGCAGGGTCCGGGCGGCAGGCCCGGAGGGCCGGCCCGGGGCGGTCAGACGCCGGGGCGGATCAGGCCGGACTCGTAGGCGAAGACCACCGCCTGCACCCGGTCGCGCAGGCCGAGCTTGGTGAGCAGGTGCGAGACGTGCGTCTTCACGGTCGCCTCGCCGACGTACAGCCGACCCGCGATCTCGGCGTTGCTGTGGCCCGCGGCGACCAACTGGAGCACCTCGGTCTCGCGGTCGGTCAGCCCGTCCAGGCGGCCCGGTGGGCGTGGCCGGACGGTGAGCCGGGCGAACTCGGCGATCACCCGCCGGGTCACCGACGGGGCGAGCAGCGACTCACCGGCGGCGACGATCCGGATCGCCTGGATCAGGTCCTCCGGCGAACTGTTCTTCAGCAGGAAGCCGCCGGCGCCGGCGCGCAGTGCCTCGAACACGTACTCGTCCCGCTCGAACGTGGTCAGGATCAGCACCCGGACATCCGCCGACCAGGGTGCGGTCATGATCTCCCGGGTGGCGGCCAGGCCGTCCATGCCGGGCATCTGGATGTCCATCAACAGCACGTCCGGACGGGCGCTGCGGGCCAGTTCGACCGCCTGCCGACCGTCCGCCGCTTCGCCGACCACGACCAGGTCGTCCTCGGATTCGAGGATCAGCCGGAAACCGGCCCGGACGACCTGCTGGTCGTCGGCCAGCCCGACGCGACATGTCACACCGGGATTGTCGCCTGTACCTGATACCCCACGCCCGGCCGGGGGCCGGCGGCCAGCGCGCCGCCGAGCAACCCGACCCGTTCCCGCATCCCGATCAGCCCGCGGCCGCCGCCGGCCCGCCGGCTCCCGTTGCCGACCGGCCCGCCCGCGCCGGCCATCGCGGCCGGGCCATCGTCCAAAATGGACAGTCGTAGTTCGGTGGGCCGGTAGTCCAGCAGCACCTCGGTCCGGGCCTGGCTGCCGGCGTGTTTGAGCGTGTTGGTGAGCGCCTCCTGCACGATCCGGTACGCGGACAGTTCGACCGCCGGCGGCAGCGGGCCGGGCTCGCCGGTCACGGCCAACCGGATGTCCAGGCCGGCGGTGCGCATCCGGTCGACCAGGTCGGCCACCTCGGCCAGGGTCGGCTGCGGGCTGGTGCCATCCGGCTCGCCGGTGTGGCGCAGGAAGCCGAGGATCCGGTGCAGTTCGCCGACCGCCTGCCGGCTGGACTCCTCGATCGAGGACAGCACGCTGGCCGCCCGGACCGGGTCCCGGGCCAGCACCCGGCGGGCGGCGCCGGCCTGGATGCCCATCACGCTGACGTGATGCGCGACCACGTCGTGTAGTTCCCGGGCCATCCGGACCCGCTCTTCGGTCACCGCCTGCTCGGCGATCACCGCGTTCGCCCGGGCCAGCTCGGTGGCCCGCTGGGCCAGTTCGACCTCCCGCTCCCGGCGCCGCCGGACCGCGTCGCCGAGCAGCCAGGCGATCAGGAAGAAGAACAGGTTGAGCAGGACCGCATACGCCTGCTCCGCCACCACGACCGACTGCAGCCGGGCGCCGGTCTCGTCGTCCCGCATCAGGAACAGCTCGCGCATCAGCATGGCGGTGAGGACGGCGATGACCAGGCCACGAAGCCACCGACCCCGGCGGGCCGGCAGGTAGGCACCGGCGCTGTAGAGCGCGAGGAACAGCACCACGCTGGAGATGGTCCCTTCCGGGATCTCCTCGAGCCGGAACGCGGCGAACGCCACCGAGCTCACGATCAGCACGCTGGCCGGGTACCGGTGCCGGACCGCCAGCGGCACCGCCATTCCCAGCATCCCGCCGACCGCCCAGGGCGTCGAGAAGGTGTGCCCGACGTCGGCGTACGTGATGCGGAACAGCCAGATGCCGAACAACCCGAGCCCGCTCAGCACCGCGGCGACCGCCACATCGGTGCCGCCAGGATGGTCGACGATCACCGACCACAGCGCCCGCCACCTGGCCGGCCGCACCCGTGCGTCGCCGCTCATGCCCGCGACGTTAGGTGACGGCCGCTCCGCCTGTCGTCCGTCCCACGGCGGATCCCGCCGGCCACCCTTGTCGCGGGGCGGCCGGACCCGCCCGCCCCGTCACGCCGGAGCGGTGCCGATCGGTCAGGCGGGGCGGAGCGCGGTTTCCGGGCTCATGCTGCCCAGCAGCCGCTCCAGCGCGTACTCGACGTCCTCGCGCCAGGAGACGGTGCTCTTCAGTTCGAGCCGGAGCCGGGGAAAGCGGGCATGCGGGCGGACGGTCTTGAAGCCGACCGCGAGCAGGTACTCGGCCGGCAGCACGCAGGACGGCGCCTCCCACTTGAGGTCGCCGAACGCCTCGACCGCCCGGATCCCACGCATCCGCAGGTCCTTCGCCAGCCCCTGGACGAGCATCCGGCCCAGCCCGCCGCCGGCGAACTCGGGGCGGATGAACGCGGTCATCAGCAGCACCGCGTCCGCGCTGACCGGGCTCGACGGGAAGGCCACCGAGCGCGGCACGTACGCCGGCGGGGCGAACAGCATGAAGCCGGCCGGCACGCCGTCCACGTACGCGATCTTGCCGCAGCTGCCCCACTCCAGCAGGACGCTGGAGACCCAGGCCTCTTTCTCCAACTCGGTGTCGCCGGCCTCCTCGGCCCGCTCCCGCTGCACCGGGTCGAGCTCCCAGAAGACACAGCGACGACACTTGCGGGGAAGATCGTCGAGATTGTCCAGAGTGATGTTGACAAGCCGTCGGGACACCGACCGAAGCCTTCCTTGCCGTGGCACTGCGGCAAGCCGGTGACAGGGAGCCCGGCAGCAGGCCGTCGGTGATCGTAAGCCGTCACAGGCAGTAATGGAAAGACCTGATGGATAGACTTTCGGCGAACCCGTTGTCCCCCGACCAGTCCGGGAAGGTAACCCCATGCGCGAACAGTCGGCGCAGACCCAGCACTCCCATCAGCCCGGGCGCGGTGCCGCGCCCGCCGCCGTCCGGGCAGCCGGCGCAGCGGCACGGGCCGCTGGTGCTGCTGGGTTCGCTGCCGCGCCGTCCGGCAGGGGGGAGCGGGTATGACCGGGACGTCGCTCGACCCGTACTCGGACCGGTACGCGCAGCGCACCCGGGGGATGACCGCTTCGGAGATCCGGGCCCTGTTCGCGGTGGTCAGCCGGCCCGAGGTGGTCTCGCTGGCCGGCGGAATGCCGTACCTCAACGCGCTCCCGCTGGATGCCGTCGGCGCGATGATCGGCGAGTTGGTCAGCGTCAAGGGCACGGCCGCGCTGCAGTACGGCTCGGGGCAGGGCGACCTGCGGCTACGCGAGCGGATCTGCGATGTGATGGCGCTGGAGGGCATCCGCGGTGCCTCGCCGGACGACGTGGTGGTCACCGTCGGTTCGCAGCAGGGGCTGGACATCGTCAGCCGGGTCTTCCTCGACCCGGGCGACGTGGTGCTCGCCGAGGGCCCGTCGTACGTCGGCGCGCTCGGCACGTTCGCCGCGGCGGAAGCCGAGGTGATCCACCTGCCGATGGACAGCGACGGGCTGGTGCCCGCGGTGCTGGCCGAGATGCTGGAGCGGTTGACCCGCGAGGGTCGGCGGGCGAAGTTCCTCTACACGGTGCCGACGTTCAACAACCCGGCCGGGGTGACGCTGTCGGTCGACCGCCGGCCGGAGATCCTCGCCCTGGCCGACCGGTACGACCTGCTGGTGCTCGAGGACAACCCGTACGGCCTGCTCGGTTTCGACGGGGCGACGCTGCCGGCGCTGCGCTCGCTGTCCGAGTCGCGGGTGATATACCTGGGTTCGTTCTCGAAGACGTTCGCGCCGGGGCTGCGGGTCGGCTGGGTGCTGGCCTCGCATGCGGTCCGGGAGAAGCTGGTGCTGGCCAGCGAGGCGCAGATCCTGTGCCCGCCGACGTTCAGCCAGTTCGCGGTCGCCGAGTACCTGGACACGCAACCCTGGCTGGAGCAGGTGAAGGTGTTCCGGGAGCTGTACCGGGAGCGGCGGGACGCGATGCTGACCGCGCTGACCGCGCTGATGCCGGCCGGCTGCACCTGGACCGAGCCCGGCGGCGGCTTCTACGTCTGGATGACCCTTCCCGAGGGCCTCAACGCCAAGGTGATGCAGCCACGCGCCGTACACGCCCGGGTCGCGTACGTACCCGGCATCGGCTTCTACGCGGACGGCAGCGGCGAGCGCGAGCTTCGGCTGTCCTACTGCTACCCGGAGCCGGACCGGATCCGGGAGGGCGTCCGCCGGCTGGCCGGCGTGATCGAGGAGGAGCTGGACCTGAGCGCGACCTTCCTGTCCGGACGGGGGGAGCGGCGGCCCGCGCACCGTGACCGCGGCTCGGCCGCATCCGCCGACGCCCCCGCCGCGGACCTCGCATGATTGCGGACGCTGCCACGCCCGGGGCCCCGGTTTCGGCCGGGGCCCCGGGCGCGGTCGCGGGTTCGTCCGCCGGCCCGTTCACCACCGATCCTGAGGGTCGAGCTGAGGTTGAGGGTGGATCGGTGGCGCTGGACGAGCTGACCGTGGTCGTCCTGGCCGGCGGGCTGGACCTGGAGCGGGAGGTCTCGCTGCGGTCCGGCCGGCGCGTGTTCGACGCGCTCCGGTTGGTCGGCATGCACCCGCGCGAGGCCGATGCGGACGCCGCGCTGCTCGCCACGCTGGCGGCCGAGCCGCCGGACGCGGTGTTCATCGCCCTGCACGGGCAGGCCGGTGAGAGTGGCGCGGTCCGTACCGTGCTCGACCTCACCGGCACCCCGTACGTCGGCAGCACCGCCGCCGCCTGCCGGGTCGCCTGGGACAAACCAAACGCGAAGGCGGCCATCCGCGCGGCCGGCCTGCGCACGCCGGACTGGGTGGCGCTCTCGCACGCGACCTTCCGCGAGCTCGGCGCCGCCGCGGTGCTCGGCCGGATCGTCACCCGGTTCGGCGTGCCGCTGATGGTCAAGCCGGCGCAGGGCGGGTCCGCTCTGGGCGCGATCCCGGTCCGCGACCCCGACGAGCTGCCGGCGGCGATGGTCAGCTGCCTGTCCTACGGCGACACCGTGCTGATCGAACCGTACGTGGACGGGATCGAGGTCGCGGTCAGCGTGATCGATCTCGGCGACGGCCTGCGCGCACTGCCCGCGGTGGAGATCGTGGCGGCCAACGGGGTGTTCGACTACGCCGCCCGGTACACCGCCGGGATGACCACCTACCACACCCCGGCCCGGCTGCCGACCGAGACCGCGGCGCGGCTGGCCGAGGTCGCGGTGCGCGCGCACACCGTGCTCGGGCTGCGTGACCTCTCCCGTACGGACGCGATCGTCACCCCGGACGGTGCGGTCGAGTTCCTCGAGGTGAACGTCGCCCCGGGGATGACCGAGACCAGCCTGCTGCCGATGGCGGTAGAGGCGGCCGGGCTCGATCTCGGCCAGGTCTGCGGGACGCTGCTGGCGCGGGCCGCACAGCGGGGCTGAGCTACCCGTTAGGCAATTTGATAGGCCGCTGCGGCATGCTGCCCGCATGGAGTTTCAGGAGGTAGTGCGCCGACGCCGGATGGTCCGTAACTACGACAGCCGGCCGGTGCCACCGGAGATTCGTGACCGGATCTTGGAGAACGCGCTGCACGCCCCGTCCGCGGGCTTCAGCCAGGGTTGGGCGTTCCTGGTGCTGGAGGACGCCGCGGACCGCGAGCGGTTCTGGTCGATCACCACCGACCCGAGCGAGGCGCCGGACAACTGGCTCACCGGGATGCGGCGCGCCCCGCTGTTGATCGTCTCGCTCTCCCACAAGGCGGCCTACCTGGACCGGTACGCCGAGCCGGACAAGGGCTGGACCGATCGGGACGAGGCGCACTGGCCGGTCCCGTACTGGCACATCGACACCGGCTTCGCCTCGCTGCTGATGCTGCTGACCGTGGTGGACGCCGGCCTCGGCGCCCTCTTCTTCGGGATCCAGCCGGAGTGCATGGATGCGTTCCGGGCGGAATTCGGCGTGCCCGCGGAGTACACGCCGATCGGCGCGACCTCGATCGGCTACCGGGCCGAGGACCGGCGGTCGCCCTCGCTGCGCCGTGGTCGCCGGCCGGCGTCCGACGTCGTCCACCACGGGAACTGGTAGCGCCTACCGTGCTCGTGCTGCTGCACGGCGGGCTGTGGGACGAGATGAGCGCCGGCCGGTTCTGGGCGACGCCCGGCGTGCTCGACGGGCTGACGAGCTACGGCCTGGACGTGCGCGCGCCCGATCGGCTCCGTCGACCGTCCAGTTGGGCGGCCGAGATCGAGCACCTGCTGCCGCTGCTGCCGGCCCGCCCGGTCTGGGCGGTCGGCGGCTCGAACGGCTGCTCGGTGGCCGCCCGGCTCGCGGTTGACCATCCCGACCGCGTTGCCGGCCTGATCCTGGCGTGGCCCGCCACCGCCGGCGACCCGATGATCGACCCACGCCTCGCCGCGGACCTGGCCGGTCTCGACGCGGCCCCAGCCGTCCTGGCTGACCTGCTCGGCGGCGACACGCTCCGCGGCGTGTCCGACGCCGAATTGGCCAACCTGCGCGCCCCGGTCGGCATCCTCCCGGCGGTGCCCGGCGATCCATTCCACCAGCGCCGCACCGCCGACGCACTGCTCGCCCTGATCCCGAGGGCCACCGAACTCCCCGGCACCCCGGTGCCCCAGCAGGCTGCCTTTGCCGCCGCCCTTCCGATGTTCGTCAACACCGTCGCCCGCTACATCGCCACCCACTGACCCTCCCGCCGGCCGGTTCGCCGGGCACTCCGATCGTGTGGATGCGTCCGGCGGCCTGACCACCGGGTGGCCGCTGTGGCGGCGCCGGGCCGGTCAGCCGGCGGGTAGCCGGCGGAGCCAGGTTGGGCGGCGGAGCCGGCCGTCCGCGCCCCAGTCGCGGTACGAGACCTCCCCGGCGAGGGTCGGGCGGACCCAATGGGCATCGGCAAGATCTGGCGGCGGGGTACTGAATGGCGGCGTCTTGCGGACCAGCCTCCGCAGCTGTCCGGCAAGTTCGGAGCGATCAGCTGCGGTCAAGCCGGTGCGGACCACGCCCGCGTACGCCAGACCGTCGGCGTTGTCGACGCCAAGGATCAGGCCGCCGATCTGGTGGTCATCTTCGGCGGCGGCCGGCGGTAGCCAACCCGCGATCGCGACCCGCAGCGTCGGCAGGTTGCTGATCGACAGCCAGTCGTCGGTGCGCCGGCCGGGCCGGTAGGTCGAGTCGAGTCGCTTGGCGACGATGCCGCGCAGCCCGAGGTCCCGGCTGGCGGCCAGCGCGTCCGGGCCGCCGGCGATCGTCGGGGACATGTGCCAGTTCGGCCCGGCCGGCAGGAACTCCTCCAGGAGCCGGCGCCGCTCCTCGTACGGCAGCGGGGTGGTGTCCTGGCCGTCGAGGTGGATCAGGTCGGTAACCAGGAACGTGACCGGTGCGATGCCGGACCGCCGCTGGATCTGCCGGGCGCTCGCCTCCCGCCGTTCCTTGAGCCTCGCCGCACTCGGGCGGCCGTGCGGATCGAGCACAACCAGAGTGCCGCCGAGCACGCAGACCTGACTGCCCAGCGTGGCGCCGAGCGCGCGTAGTTCTGGATACCGGGTGGTCTGGTCGGCCCCGGAGACCTCGACCCGGGCCCGGCCGCCGTCCACAACGACGATCGCCGGCTCGCCGCCCCAGTCCATCTCGAAGCCCCAGGCGGCGTCCTGATCGGCTGGAGGCAACTGCCCAACGGTCGGTCGCATCGGCTTGATGCCTACCGGCACCGGCTGCCAGTCCGGGCGTGGTGGCGGGTCCATCCGGTGCACCATCCAGTCGCCCTCGCGGATCTGGAAGAAGACGTACCGCCCGCTGGCCCGGGAGCCGTCGAACACCACCTTCACCTCACGCGGCGTCCACTTCTCGGTGACGTACCGCCCGCGGTCCCAGATGACGACCTTGCCGCCGCCGTACTCGCCGTGCGGGATGCTGCCCTCGAACGACGCGTACTCCAGCGGATGGTCCTCGGTGTGCACGGCAAGGTGGTTGGTCTTCGGGTCGAGCGGCAGCCCCTTCGGCACGGCCCACGAGACCAGCACGCCGCCCCGCTCCAGCCGAACGTCCCAGTGCAGCCGCCGGGCGTGGTGCTCCTGAATCACAAAAGTGTCGTCGTTGCCCTCGGGTAGCGGACCCGCTCCCGGCACCGGCTCCGGCGTGCGCTCCGGGTCCCGCTTCCCCCGATACTTCGCCAGCTTGTCCGCCATGCCGCCCCCCTCCCCACCCCAACGTTTCACGCCAACGTTTCACGTGAAACCTTCCCCCGTCCCGCTCCCATCCCAAGCGAAACGGCCAACTCGTCCTCACCGGCCTCGAACGCGTCCCGCCCCTACCTCGGGCCGCTCGCCGCACCGCCGGAGGTCCTCGGCGGCCGAGTACATTCCAGCAACGTGGCTTGGACCCGGGTCACGTCCATGCGTCACTCAACGGCTGGTCGGGGGACGCATCTCCATCGGCTGGGCCGGATCAGCCCGAATCGATCCGCCTCAGGGCCCGACACACACCAGTAGCGCCTTCGGCGCGAATCGACGCACCCAGCTCTTTCGCCGTCCTGGCCGGCCAGCCGGGTATGAGCGGTCGGGTCTCCCTAGACAGACGACCTGACGCGACGATCAGGACCGAGGCGATCTGGACGGCCATAAGCATCGCGAATCGCCGGCAGCGTGGCTGATCTGCGGACGATCGCGTCGTATCGCTGCCGGTGCGTCGGATCGACCGGTGAGCTACTGCGGTCGTGCCCTGGGCCGGTGGCATCGGCCTTCGCCTGGACCGCCCCGGTGCTCGAGCCGATCGGCACGGCGCGGTGACTGCGGTGCCGGTGCGTGGCCGTGCCGCCGGTTCGCTGCCGGTTCGAGCCGGCAGCTGTGGGCGCGGCTTGTGGGGTCGACGTTGCGGCCGGCGCTGCCAATCTGTCGATGGTTCAGAGCTTCGGGTCCGACAGCACCGTCAGGCGGACCGTGGTGCCAGGGCCGAGGCCGGGGGTGGGGCCCGGGGCTGGGGCCGGAGGTGGTGCCGGGGCCGAGGCCGGGCCGGGGCGCGGCCGGGGCCGGAGGTGGTGCCGGGTCGGGGATGGTGCCCGGTCGAGGCCGGGGGCTCAGGGCCAGGGCCCGGGATGGTGCCAGGGCCGGGGGCCGGGAGTGGTGCCGGGGGTGGCTGGTTCGAGCCGGCGCCAGTGGGGCGCGGCGGATGGTCGACGCGGCGGCCGGCGTCCCCGATCTGTCGGTAGTTCGGAGCTCGGGCGCAACGACAACGTACGCATGCTGTCGGTCCTTCTTGCTCGCGATCGACCGGACGGCTCGCGTCGTCCTCCGGTGGCGGCCTGGTCCAGCCGATGCGCGCGATCGCAACACCGGCTGACCTCTCCACTCGGCCCGCTCGACCGGCGAGACCGCGCGGGCACGAGGTGCCGTGGCTGTGCTCCTGACGCTCGACACCGCCTACGAGCCGGTAACTGGAGCCGACCTGTCCTGGCCGACTGTGGTCGTGCCCGCCGGCCCGGTTGGGCCGGCCGCGCGATGGTTGTCTGGCCCGGCTCCGGCGACACCGGCTCGCCGTCGCCCCGCACCGGCGCGCACCGCCAGCCGGCCCGGCGCTGCCCGCTGAGCGCGATCTTGGGCGGCCACGACCGCAGCGGCGACAGGCTGCGGGCACCGACGGGGAGCCGGCCTTCTCGCCGAACCCGGCGCGAGTCGCCGCTGGCCGCACCACCCTGGCCGGTGAACGAGTCGCTCCGCAGCTGGAGTGTGAACCGCACCGCCGCACCTCGACCTGGCCCGCCAGCCGACCCGGCCGACCATGACGGCTGGGTTTATCCGCTGGCCGTCTGCTCACCGGCCGCCGCTGATCGGGGCCGACCTCATCCCGTAGCCGGGCCGCCGATCGTTGCTGGTGGACGCCGTGCGGAGCTGATCAACACTCATTGGCTCTGGCAGTCGGTTGTTGACCGCGGGGTGTTGGCGAGCTCGACCGCACTTGTTGATCAGGGCATGGTCATGTCTGGGCGCGACGCCACGGTCGGGTGCCGTGCGGCTGGGGCCGAGGTTGGCGGGCGGGCCAGGAGAGGGTCTCGGTGTCGGAGGCAGGTGGTGACGCGGGAGGGCTCGAGCGCCGGGTCGTGGTGGCCGCCGCAGGCGGAAGGGCCGGACTTTGCGTCCGTCCGGGTGGTCCGGGCTTCGGGCGGCGGGGCTTCGTGCGGGTCAGGCGGTTGTGGTTTGCGCGGGCGCGGGCCAGGCGGTGGGAGTCGGCGCCGGTCGGGCCGGGCAGCGTCGTGGCCGCCGCCGCTGTCACCGCCCCGCCACCCCCGACCGGACGATCGAGTCGGCTCGGGTGGACACCGCCGCGCACCGGGGGCCGCGGGGCCGGCGCCTCGGCCGGCCAGCGTCCTGCTCACCCTCGGCGATGCCTGCGCTGATGGCCCTGCCCGCCGAGCGCGGCAGCCGCCTGGCGTGAAGCGCCCCGCTGGGCGCCGGCCGGTCGCGAGAAGTTCCGGCGCCGACCAACCTCGCTGCTGCTGGGCGCCGTTTCCTGAGTGACGGGGAGAAAGAGGAGGCTGAGTGGCCACCGATGCTTTGGCGTATCAGGACTATGTCGCCGGCAGGTTGCAGTGGTTGCGGCGGACGGCCTACCTCCTCTGCGGCGACTGGCACACGGCCGACGACCTGGTCTCGATAACGCTGACCAAGCTGTTCCGGCGCTGGCACCGTGCGTCCACCTTGGACAACATCGACGCCTACGTATGGCGGGCGCTGCTGAACACCTGGTTGGACGAGCGGCGCCGGCCGTGGCGCCGGGAACGCTCGGTGGCAGTGCTGCCGGACGTGGCTGCAGCGGTGCCGGATCCGGAGCAGCGGCTGGCGTTGCTGGCCTGCCTGGATGAGCTGCCCCCGCGCCGCCGGGCGGTGCTCGTGCTGCGGTACTTCTGCGACCTTTCGGTCCGCGACACCGCCGAGGCGCTGGGCTGCAGCGAGGGGACGGTCAAGAGCCAGGCCTCCGATGCCCTCGACACCCTGCGGGTCCGCCTGGCGGGCGCCATCAACTTCGAAGGAGAACCCCTATGGACCTGACCGACGCGTTGCACCGGGCCTCAGCCGACCCGCCGCCGAGCACGATCGACATCCGCGGACTTGTCAGTACCGAGCAGCACCGGGCCCGATCCCTGCGCCGGCTGGCCGTCGCCGGCTCGGCGGCGCTGAGCACGCTGATCATCGCCGGGATGATGACGCTGGCCGGCGCCCGGCCCGCGACCGGGCCGGGAACGGCCGCAGGCTCCGGCGACCAGGCTGCGGCGGTCAGCGACCGGCCCTGCCCGACGGTCTCTCCGACCGGCCCTCCGCCGCAGCCCAAACCTGACGGTCCACCGGTTCGGCCGGTGCCGGAGACCTGCGGCGTCGCGACCGCCCGCCTCGACACGGCGCTGCGCAACGCGCTGCGAGGCGCCGGAGTGGTGGGTAACGGGCGGAACCCGTTCGTCAAATCCAACGGGCGCGGGCTGGTCTACGAGACGGCGCCAGACATCCGGACGGCAGCCGGGTGGGGCACGCTGTGGGTTCGGATCCAGCCCTACAGCGGGCCGCCGCCGACGAAGAAGCAGGAGCAGGACGCCCAGCGCTGCGACGAAAACTGCGTCTTTCAGACCCCACCGGACGGCAGCGTGGTGACCGGCTTCACCCTCCCCGGGACACAGAACCTCGTCAACATCTACCACCGCGACGGGACCCTGGTATCGATGATCGTCTCGTATCGGGCCGGAGACGGCACGCCGCCCACAGGCGGCTCCTCGCCGTCCGGCCCCCGGCGGTCACCGCTCACCATCGAGGAGCTCGTCACCCTCGGCCGCTCACCCGCACTGACCCTCTACCCATAGCCACCGCGGCGACCGGCCGGCGCCGGGGCGACCCGGCGCCGGATCGTCCTACCCGTGCATCTACCCCCGCCACCCCAGCGCCTGTTCACAAGCGCCGCCCGACGCAGCCACTTCGCACCAACTTCCGCGGTCGCCGCTCACCACCAGAGTCAACTCAATCCCAGCGAGCGGCCTGCGGCCATCACCAGCGACCGGTTCTGTTTCACGTGAAACAAGTGAAGGAATTGAGTGCTGGGCCACGGATGCACATACGGCGAAGCACCCAGGCGATGTTTCACGTGAAACCTGACCTGGCCGCTCGTGACGGGCGCCAGACATAGGCGCGGCAATCGGCGCCATGTCTGCGTTTCAGCGAACCAATGGGTTATCAAAGAGTGTCGGCGTGGTCGACGACACGCCGTTGAGATCGCCGCTCCGGCAGTTGCCGAACAGCAAGCCAGCGGACGCGGACTCCTCCTCATGACCGGTAGTCCAAGTCCACGGCCGGGGCGTCGTTCCCGGTGTGCGAGTTCTCCGGCCTGGAACCCGTGAGCTTGACTGCGTCGCCGCCAGGCCGCCGTGAAGCCGGGGCGGGTGCTAGCGAGGCTCCACAGCAGACCGGCCGTGGCACCGGCGGTCAGATTCGCCGCCGGCTGGATAGTTGCCGACGCCTCGAGCCCTGAGCCACGCAGGCCGGTGGCGACCCGGCGGCGAGACGGCAGCGTGAGCACGGCGAGGTTCACGGCGCCGGCGGTGAGGCCGAGGTAGGCGGCCAGGAGTAGTCCCGCCCCGACAGCGACCACCATCAGCGGGTCCCGGTTCCCGAGCCGGTCGGCGGTCAGGTCGGCAGGCAACGACGCGGCGGCGGTGAAGTCGTCGCGGGCGTACGGACCGTCGGGGTGCTTTGGGCGGAGGGAGCAGCCTGTCGGCGCGCAGAATTCGCGGCGGCGACGACGGCCGCGGCCAGTGCGGCGGTGGAAGGTGCAGCCGCCGTCGGCGGATGGGGTCGTCGGCAAGCGCGCCACCGGCCAGCCGGGCTCCTCCGGCCAGCCATCGGAGCTGCCCTGGATCAGACCGAGCGCAGCGGATCGGCCCATCGTGAGCGGGCTGGGTGACAGCGCGATCGCGCCGTTGATGGCTCATGCGAGTTTCGGGCCGCCGACATTCACCGCGGCGGGCGCGCGGCCAAGGCGATCACCGCTCGACGGCCGCGGCGCCAGCCCCCGGTCAGCAACGTGGGCGACGGCGGCGCGGTCGCGCTCACCCGGACCGGCGCGATGCTGGCGGTGAGCAAGGGCAAGGCTCTGCTCGTGGTCCGGAACCAGCGCATCCGCCGCCGGCAGGCCGATCGTGGCCGCCGTACCCACGGCCCGATCACTCCGGGCCCACCCCAACAAGCGCCGTGACGGCGGTGGCTGGCGATTCCCCGACCACCCGGCCCGGCCTGACCATGATCACGCGAGTCGCGTCATCGGTCGGCGTCACGCCGATAGGCGTGATCCCGGCTCCACCGCCGATGGCTCCGGGGTCCGGTTCGGCGGATGGGTCAACATGCAGGCCCGGAGCGGTCTGGCGCGGTTTGACGCCGGGGGAGGAGGGCTGATCGACCGCCGGAGCCGTGCATCAAGCGGCGAGCCTGTTCGTCGGCCTACACGTCGGTGAGGGCCTTCTCGTAGGCGAGGAGGGTGCCGACGAAGGTCTGGCGCTGAGTGGGGCTGAGGGAAGTCAGCGCCGCCTGCCACGCGGCCGCGCCGGGTTCGAGCCAGGCGGCGATGGCGGGGCGGTGCGCCGGGGCGATGTCGACGATCCGGCGACGACGATCGGCGTCGTCCTCCCGGCGGGCGAGGACGCCGCGCCGGTTGAGGTCGCCGACTATCAGGCTCACGGTGGTCGGCGCGAGCTCCAGCCGTCCGGCGAGTTCCGAGACCGTGAGCGGACCGTCGAAGAGCAGGTAGGAGAGCAGCGAGAGGTGCCGTGGCGCCAGGTCGAACGGGCGCAGATCGTCCGGCACGGGCAGCCGTCTTGCCCGGCTCCCCAGTCGCGGTATCAGCAGCAGCAGCGCCCGGACCGTCTCGTCGATGGCGGGCTCGCCGGTGGACTCCGCCACCACCAGATCCTCCCAGCTACCTCTGGTCACAAAGCCAATTTGCAGTCAGACCAATCATGGCGGACGGGCGACTCCATACCGCACTTCCCGTTCCGGTCTGCCCTCGAACGATCTCGATCACCAGCGGACCAGCCGCTCGCTCGGAAGTCGACGGCCGCCGGGTCTGGCGTCGCCAACCCGACGCCCTCGCGGCCCGACGCCCGGCCGCCCAACGCCCGGCTCCCAACGCCCGGCTCCCGAAGCCCTGGCGGCCGACCGGATCCAGCCGGGCTGGGATGATCGGATCATGAGCCGTCGGGGCGGCCGGGCTCGACCGCGGGTGGCCGTAGGCTCCCGCGGGTGCGGATCGAACAGCGGACCCGGGACGGCATCCTCGACGGCACGATCACGGTGATGTTCCGGCGCTGGAAACGGCCGCTGGCGCTGGCCGGCCGGCAGTACCGGACCACCGCCGGGCTGCTCGCCGTGGACGCGGCGGACGTGGTCGACCCGGCCAAGATCCGGCTGGCGGACGCCCGCCGGGCCGGCTACAAGTCGGTGGCGGCGGTGCTGGCCGACCTCCGGGGGGAGCCGGACTACCCGGTGTACCGGCTGCGGGTCCGGCCGGTCGAGGGGCCGGACCCGCGTGACGTGCTGGCCGGCCAAGGCGTCCTGACCGGGGACGAGCGGGCGGAGATCACCCGCCGGCTGGAGCGGCTCGACCGGGCCAGCTCGCACGGCCCGTGGACCGCGGCGGTGCTCGCGGCGATCGCCGAGCGACCGGCCACCCGGGCGGCCGAGCTGGCCGCCTCGTTCGACCGGGAGCTGCTGCCGTTCAAGACCGACGTCCGGAAGCTGAAGAACCTCGGGCTGACCATCAGCCTGGAGATCGGCTACCGCCTGTCCGCGCGCGGCGAGGCCTACCTTCGCGGCTAGCTCCGCCGGCCCGATCGGGACGGCGCGGCGATCGGCGACACCGCCCGCGGCACGCGCCGCCCGCCGGCTGCCGTCCGAGGGATCGACCGGACGGTCTCGCCCGCGGCCGGGCCCACGACCGCCCGGCCGAGCTCGCCCATCGCGAAACCCCGTCCGCCGGCCGCGGTCGGACGAGATGGACCGGTCGTCCACCCGTGGCGGCCATGCCATGGCCACCGTCCGAGCGGGCGGCCGGCCGGCACGGACAGGGCTCAGGCGACGCCGTCCGGCTGGTTCCGCCGAGATCGACCGGGCGGTTCTCCGGGGGCGGGCGGCGCGGCGGGTCGTGCTGGAGTACGGCTCGACGGTCAGCCCGGCCAGCTGACGGTCGCTAGTCGGCGGGTCGGGCCGGCGGGACACTGCCGCGCGGGCCGACCGCCGGCGCCATCAGTCCGATGATCCGTTCCAGGTCGTCGACCGAGCCGAACTCGACCACGATCTTGCCCTTGCGCCGGCCCAGCTCGACCTTCACCCGGGTGTCGAACGTGTCGGAGAGGCGGTCGGCCAGGTCGGTGAGCGCCGGCGCGGTGACCCGCGGACTGCGGGGGGTGGCGCGGGTCTTCGCCTTGGTGGTGTCGCCGGCGGCGAGTGCGACCAGCTCCTCGACCGCGCGCACCGACAGCCCTTCGGCGACGATCCTGGTCGCCAGCGCTTCCTGGGCGGCGGAGTCGTCCAGGGCCAGCAGCGCCCGGGCGTGGCCGGCACTGAGGACACCGGCAGCGACCCGGCGCTGCACCGGCACTGGCAGGTTCAGCAGCCGGATCGTGTTGGTGACCTGGGAACGGCTGCGGCCGATGCGTTGGGCCAGTTCCTCGTGGGTGGTGCCGAACTCGTCCAGCAGCTGCCGGTAGGCCGCCGCTTCCTCCAGGGCGTTGAGCTGGACCCGGTGCAGGTTCTCCAGCAGCGCGTCGCGCAGCATCGCGTCGTCGGCGGTCTCCCGGACGATCGCCGGGATTCGCTCCAACCCGAGGTCGGTGGCCGCGCGCCAGCGCCGCTCGCCGACAACCAGCTCGTACCCGCCGTCGCCGAGCGGCCGCACCACGACCGGCTGCAGCATGCCGATCTCGCGGATCGACGTCTTCAGTTCCTCATGCGGTTCGTCGTCAAACGCCGTCCGCGGCTGCTTCGGGTTGGGCCGGATCGAGCCCACCGGCAGCTCTCGGAACGTCGCCCCGGGCACGGCCGCCGGGCCCTGTTCCGGTGCCGGTGCAGCCGGAACCTCGCCCGGCGAGGCCGCCGGAACCGGCACGGCGACCGGGCCCGCGGCAGGTGCCGCCGGCGCCGGACCCGTCGGGATCAGCGCGCCCAGACCCTTGCCCAAGCCGCCACGCCTAGTCGTACTCACGCCAAGCCCTCCCGGTGCCCGCCGAGCCAGCCGCTCGCCCACCCTGACACCCGCCAGTCCACACCATTGCGTCAGCGCCGACCACGGCAGCCCCGCGCCACTCGTACATCCAAGCAGTCCACGACCCGCCAAGTCGCTCCCGAATTCACCGCGATCACCGGAGCCGGCACAGGTCCCTGCCGGGCAGACGGCCGGGACGCCGGCACTCGTGTAGCCGCCGCTGGCAGCTGCGGTGCAGCCGGTCGGTGGAGTTCATGCCCGGTGGAGCGCGATCAAGCACAGGAGGTGTCGCGGACGGCCAGCGACACGGAACGGCGGGCGGCGGCTGTCACGCGCTTTCCTCGGCCCCGGCCAGGCCGGCCGCACCCCGTTCGGCGATCTCGCGGGCGGCTTCGAGGTAGGTGAGGGCGCCGCGGGAGCCGGGGTCGTAGGTCATCACCGACTGGCCGTACCCGGGTGCCTCGGACACCCGGACGCTGCGCGGGATGAGCACGTCCAGCACCAGGTCGCCGAAGTGGTTGCGGACCTCCTGGGCGACCTGGTCGGCCAGCTTGGTCCGGCCGTCGTACATGGTCAGCAGGATCGTCGACACCCGCAGGCCGCCGTTCAGGTGCGCCTGGATCAGCTCGATGTTGCGCAGCAACTGGCCGAGGCCCTCCAGCGCGTAGTACTCGCACTGGATCGGGATCAACACCTCGTCGCCGGCGACCAGCGCGTTGACCGTGAGCAGGCCGAGCGACGGCGGGCAATCGATGAGGACGTAGTCGACCTCGGCCTCGTAGGCCGCAATGGCGGTGCGCAGCCGGGTCTCCCGGGCCACCACCGAGACGAGCTCGATCTCCGCGCCGGCCAGATCGATCGTCGCCGGCACCACCAGCAGGTTCGGCCCCTGATCGACCTCGACCGCCACCTCCTGGATCGAGGCGCCCTCGACCATCACGTCATAGATGGACGGCACGCCGGCGGAATGGTCCACACCGAGGCCGGTGCTGGCGTTGCCCTGCGGGTCGAGGTCGACCACCAGCACCCGCAGGCCGTGCAGCGAGAGCGCCACGGCAAGGTTCACCGTGCTGGTGGTCTTGCCGACGCCGCCCTTCTGGTTGGCGACCGCGATCACGCGACGCCGGGTCGGCCGCGGGAAGGTGCTGGTGCGCGCCGGGTTGAGCACCCGGACCGCCCGCGCCGCCTCCCGCATGATCGGTGTATCCATCCCGGCGTCGGCGATGCTGGCCGGGAAGCCGTCGGTTTCACGTGAAACGACCGCGCTGTCCAGCACGGTGCGGATCCGCTGCTGGCTGACCTCCAGTGACGGCGCGCCGCCACTTCTCGGCGCGGTGACCCTCGTTTCGTCGGCCACGGCCTCGTCCCCCTCGTCGGATCGGACGTCTGATGTCCCCGCCGGCGGGGCCGGACGGAGCGGCGTAGGCCAGCCGAGACCGCTGGACCCATCAAGGCGCGACTGCCTCCCGGCGGCCACCTCGTCGGGATGACGGGTGGGCCAGCCGAGTGCACCAGGACGCCTCCGTGGCGTCGACTCGGTCATCGCCCGCGACCTCCTCGTGCCTTACCCGGCACGGTACCGCGCGTAATGCTCACAACCGTCGTTGGCGGCGATGCGACACTCGCCCCACACTGGACTACCCCGGTATCGGTCGCTCCCAACCGGGCAAGCACGCTCCGCGCGGCCGCTAGTTCCGATGCCGCGGAGTCACCCTTCAGCGCGAGCAACACGCCGCCGGCACGGAGCAGCGGCAGGCACCAGCCGGCCAACCGGTCCAGCGGCGCGACCGCGCGAGCGGTCACCACATCGGCGCCGCGCAGCTCGGCCAGCACGTCCCGCTCCTCGGCCCGGCCCCGCCGTACCACGACGTTCGGCAGGCCCAGCCGCTCGACGCACTCGGACAGGAACGTCACCCGCCGGGCCAGCGGCTCCAGCAGGGTGACGGACAGGTCTGGCCGGGTCAGCGCCAGAACGACGCCGGGCAGGCCGGCGCCGCTGCCGACGTCCACCACCCGGGACGCCGGCGGCACCAGTTCGGCGATCACGCCACAGTTGATCAGGTGCCGGTCCCATAGCCGGGGCACCTCGTGCGGGCCGATCAGCCCACGCAGTGTCCCGTCGGTGGCCAGCAGCTCCGCGTAAGCGGCGACCCGCTCGAGCGAGTCGCCGAACACGACTGCGGCCGCTGCCGGCGGCCCCGCCGGCAACACGTCGGGGAGTGGGGAAGGGTGGTCCGCCCTCACCGGTCCGGGATGACGACGACGCGGCGCTCCGGCTCCTCGCCTTCCGACTCGCTGCGCACGCCGTCGATCGCCGAGATGGTGTCATGCACAACTTTGCGCTCGAACGGGTTCATCGCGTCCAGCCGGACCGCCTGGCCGGTGGACAGCACGTCGCTCGCGGCGCTGCGGGCGATATCGGCCAGCACCGTACGGCGGCGGGCCCGGTAGCCGCCGATGTCCAGCATCAGCCGGCTACGGACGCCGGTCTGCTGCTGGACCGCGAGCCGGGTCAGCTCCTGCAGCGCCTCGAGCGTGATCCCGCTCGGCCCGATCAGGCCCTGCAACTCGCCACCGATCACGGCCACGACCGCGCGGTCGCCCTCGACGTCCAGGTCGATGTCGCCGTCGTAGTCGACGATGTCGAGCAGCCGCTCCAGGTAGTCACCGGCGATGTCGCCCTCGCGGACGAGCAGCGCCTCGGACGGGCCCGCGGCCCCCTCGTCGGCCTCCTCCACCGCGTCCTCCGCGGTAGTGCCGTCGGCTGACTCGGCGGTCTGATCGCCGTCCAGCGGGGTCTCGGTAACGGGCGTATCGGTCACAGAACTCTCCAGCAGCTCGTCCCCCGGCGGATCTGACCGAGGTCGATGAGGGTTGGGGATGCCGCCATGCTCAGCGACGCTTCTTCTTCGGGCCAGTCGTCGTGGACGGCCGGCGGGCAGGTGGCCGCCGGGCCGGGCGCGGCGCGTTCGTGGGGCCGGGCTTGGGCGTGCCGTTGGCCGCAGCACCGTCGGTCGGCTCGGCCGGGCTGGCCGGCGCGTCGCCGTCGTCCGCGTCGGACGACTCGTCGGGCTTGGGCGGGTCGAGGCCGCGCATCCCGGCGGGCGGCTTGGTCGCGCTGCCATCGGAGCCGTTCACGCCGCGTCGCCGCCGGCGGCTGCCGCTGGCCGGCGTGGCCCCGTCAGCGTCGGCGGCCGGGTCGGCCGCCTTCGCCGGGGTCACTTTGGCCGGGCCAGCCTTGGCCGGGTCTGCCTTGGCGGCTGCCTTGGCCGCCTTCGGGTCGGCCGGCTTGGCCGGCTTCGCCCCGGACTTCGCGGTGCCCGTCGCGGCCGGGCCGGCGTCGGTCGCGTCCGTGCTGTCGATCGGCGCCGCCGGCAGGATCGTGGCGGGGCGCTTGGCCCGCGGGTTGACCGGCTTCTGCCCGGGCCGCGGGGCGAGCGTCTTCGGGTCGATGGACGGCTTGTTCGGGTCGTCCTTCTTCGCCCCCGGCGGCGGCATCCGGTGCAGGATGTAGAACTGCTGGCCCATGGTCCACAGGTTGTTGGTGAACCAGTAGAGCAGCACGCCGAGCGGGAACAGGAAGCCGGACACGAACAGGCTGATCGGCATGCCGTACAGCAGCAGCTTCTGGATCATCGCCTGCTGACCGTCCAGCACCTGACCGCTGCGGGACATGATCTGCTTCTGGGTGATGTAGGTGGCCGCGCACATCAGCACGATGAGTATGAACGTGACGGTGCGGGTGGCCGACTGGCTGGCGTCCAGGGCCTTCAGCGTCGAGGCCGGCGTCTTGAACGCGGCGGCGATCGGCGCGCCGAAGAACTTCGCGCCGCCGGCGTTGGCGACCTCGGACACCCGCCAGTGGTACTCGTCGGACAGGGCGTGCGCCTTGTCGGTGCCGATCAGTCGCAGCACGTGGAACAGCGACAGGAAGATCGGCGCCTGCAGCAGGATCGGCAGGCAGCCCCCGATGGGGTTGAAGCCCTCCTCCCGCTGCAGCTTCATCATTTCCTGGCTGAGCGTCTGCCGGTCGTTCTTGTGCTTCTCGCGCAGCGCCGCGATCTTGGGCTGCATCTCCTGCATCTTGCGCTGGCTGTGCACCTGCTTGATGAAGAAGCGGAAGAGCACGACCCGGATCGTGACCACCAGCATCAGGATCGACAGCGCCCAGCCGAGACCGCCCTTGTCCTCGAGGAACGTCGAGAACAGTCGATGCCACTGCAGCAGCACCCATGAAACCGCGATGTAGAGGGGGTTCAGCAACGGGTGGCTCCTGTCGAGGTGGACGGCACTGCGGCCGATGATGCGGGCGTCGCCGGCTGGCCCACGGGTTGTTCGACGCTGTTGCTGCGCCCAACGACGGGTGGTACCGGGTCGTGCCCACCAGGGTGCCAGGGTCCGCAACGCAGCAGCCGGCGGAGGGTCAACCAGCTGCCGCGCAGCGCACCGTGCGTGCGCAGGGCCTCGACCGCGTACGCGCTGCAGGACGGGGTGAACCGGCAGGACGGGGGCAGCGCCGGGCTGATGAACCGGCGGTAGAACCCGACCAGCGCGAGCAGCAGCCGGGCCACCGTGCCCGGCTCGGTCGGGGCCCGATGCCGCAGCCGGTCGATCACCGCGCCGACGACGCCGACCGCGGCCAGCCCGAGCAGGCCGATCACCAGGACCCGTCCGGCGGTCACCGGTCCGCCTCGACCGGGCCGGCCGAGCCGGCAGCAACGGGATCCGGACCGGCCGGGCCATCGGCAGTAGCAGTCGACCGACCACGCCGGCGGCCGACCCGCCGCGGCGCGGCCGCCTCGGCAGCCACCCGGCCAGCCTCAGACCGGCCGGAGTCAGGCCGGCCGGAGTCAGGCCGGCCGGAGTCAGGCCGGGCAGAGTCAGGCCGGGCAGAGTCAGGCCGGGCAGAGTCAGGCCGGGCAGAGTCAGGCCGGGCAGAGTCAGGCCGGGCAGAGTCAGGCCGGGCAGAGTCAGGCCGGGCAGAGTCGAGGACCCGGGTCAGGGCCAGGTCGAGATCCTGCCCGAGCACACCGGAGTCAGCCGCGCCGGCCGGCGGCAGCGCGCGGACCACCAACCGGGCGCCGGCGGGCAGTCGATCGAGCCGGTCCCGGACGAGGTGCCGCAGCCGGCGGACGACGCGATGCCGCTCGACCGAGCCACCAACGGCCCGGCTGACCACGAAGCCAGCCTGGGCGGTCACGCCGCCGGCCACCGCCACCGGTGGCGGTAGGTAGTGCACCACGAGAGTGCTGCGCCCGGCTCGCCGTCCGCGACGGACGACGAGCGCGAAGTCCTCACGGCGCCTCAGGCGCGCACCCACTGGCAGCACGACACGGTCTCGGACGGCGTCGAGCCGGATCAGGCCGAGAGTTCGGAGCGGCCCTTGCGGCGGCGGGCGGACAGGATCCCGCGCCCGGCCCGGGTGCGCATCCGCAGCCGGAAGCCGTGCGTCTTCGCCCGGCGCCGGTTGTTCGGCTGGTACGTGCGCTTGCTCACGTCAGGGCTCCATCGATGGTGTCGGCGTCAGTGTCCCCAAGGCCGCCGGACGACGGGCACAACCTTCAGCTCGCTGCCCACAGCCGGAGCCTCGGTCGAACCACGATGTCACGCCAGGCCGACCGTGACGGACGGGGGACCTGGTAACGGTACGGAACGTCTCCGGTACTGGTCAAACAGAGGTAGCCGATCCGGTTGTGACCTACGTCCTGCCGCTGTTAGCGTGCCATCCCGCCGGACTTCCCCCACCGGTCCCCAGCGGTGCGCACCGGCAGGTCGTCGGGAAGGCCGAAACGCTACTCCCGGCCCGCACACGGTCAGTGGGCTGAAGATACACAGCCTGTGGACAGTGATGTGGACAACGGGTTGGCCATGCGGCGAGCCACCCGGCGCCACGGGGAGGAGCGTAAGGCTTGCCTGACGAGATCCTGAATCTCGACGTGCTCTGGGCGCACGCCATCGAGGCGCTTGCCGATAGCGCGGTCACGCCGCAACAGCGCGCCTGGTTGCGTACCACCCGCCCGCTCGGCCTGGTCGAGGACACGGCGTTGGTCGCGGTGCCGAACGAGTTCGCCAAGGACGTCCTGGAGACCCGGCTCCGGCCGCTGATCACCACCGCGCTGTCGATGCAGCTCGGCCGGGAGATCCGGGTGGCCGTGACGGTCGAGCCGCCGCCCAGCCCCGCCCCGGACCGCCCGGACAACGCGCTGCGGGATCCGACCGACCACGTCGCCGAGGACACCGTCCCCGGGATGAGCTGGCCGCTGCTGTCCGACTCGCCGCGGTCGGCGAACAAGCCGGAGCCGACCCGGCTGAACCCGAAGTACACGTTCGAGACGTTCGTGATCGGGTCCAGCAACCGGTTCGCGCACGCCGCCGCGGTCGCGGTGGCCGAGGCACCGGCCAAGGCGTACAACCCGCTGTTCATCTACGGCGAGTCCGGGCTGGGCAAGACGCACCTGCTGCACGCGATCGGGCACTACGCCCAGCGGCTGTTCCAGCATGCCCGGGTGCGGTACGTGAGCTCCGAGGAGTTCACCAACGACTTCATCAACTCGCTGCGCGACGACAAGCAGTCGGCGTTCCAGAAGCGGTACCGGGACAACGACATCCTCCTGGTGGACGACATCCAGTTCCTGGAGAACAAGGAACGGACCCAGGAGGAGTTCTTCCACACCTTCAACACGCTGCACAACGCGAACAAGCAGATCGTGATCAGCTCGGACCGGCCACCGAAGCAGTTGGCGACCCTGGAGGACCGGCTGCGGACCCGGTTCGAGTGGGGCCTGATCACCGACGTGCAGCCGCCGGACCTGGAGACCCGCATCGCCATCCTGCGCAAGAAGGCGGCGCAGGAACGGCTGAACGCGCCACCGGACGTGCTGGAGTTCATCGCCAGCAAGATCCAGAGCAACATCCGCGAGCTCGAGGGCGCGCTGATCCGGGTCACCGCGTTCGCCAGCCTGAACCGGCAGAGCGTCGACCTGCCGCTGGCCGAGATCGTGCTGAAGGACCTGATCCCGGAGTCCGGCGGCCCGGAGATCACCGCCGCGGCGATCATCGCGGCCACCGCCGAGTACTTCAGCGTGACGATCGAGGACCTCTGCGGCCAGTCCCGCAGCCGGGTGCTGGTGACCGCCCGGCAGATCGCGATGTACCTGTGCCGGGAGCTGACCGACCTGTCCCTGCCCAAGATCGGGCAGACCTTCGGCGGCCGGGACCACACGACCGTGATGTGGGCGGACCGGAAGATCCGGTCGCTGATGGCCGAGCGCCGGTCGATCTTCAACCAGGTCACCGAGCTGACCAACCGGATCAAGAACCGGGCACGGCAGTAGTGACCACACGCATCCGGTCGGTGTCACTGCGCCAACCGTGTGAACCAGTCCACAGTCTGTGTGCACAGCTTGGGGAGAACCCTGTGGACAACTGGGGACGAGCGGTGGACGAGACGTGTGGTTTCCGCTCCATCCACCGGCAGTTCGCCGCCACGACACCGGGAACCCCAGCTCCTACACACGGTCGCGGCACCGGCCACCTGCACGGACGCCGGTTCTCCACAGGATCCACAGCACCTATGACGACGACGAGCATTTCTCATCCAGATACCAATAACTGCAGAAGCTCCGAGCCCGACCTGGGGACAACCGCGGCGGCGGGCATGATGTGGCGTTACACAGCCGAGCAACCTGTCTCGGCTAGGAGGGGATCCCGATGACGTTCCAGGTCGACCGCGACGCGGGTGGCAGCGGCGGCGGGCCCGCCGCCGCTGGGCACCGGATGAAGTTCCGGGTCGAGCGCGACGCCTTTGCCGACGCGGTCGCGTGGACCGCACGCAGCCTGCCGGCCCGGCCGGCGGTGCCGGTGCTGGGCGGGGTGCTGCTGGTCGTCGACGGCACCGAGCTGACCGTGTCCGGGTTCGACTACGAGGTGTCCACCCAGGCCGACGTCGAGGTGCATTCCGGCACCGCCGGCCGCGCCCTGGTCAGCGGCCGGTTGCTGGCCGACATCACCAAGGCCCTCCCGCCGCACCCGATCGACATCGCGGTGGACGGCCCGCGGGTCACGATCGCCTGTGGCAGCACCCGGTTCACGTTGCCGACCATGCCGGTGGAGGACTACCCGACGCTGCCGACCATGCCGACCACCGCCGGCATCGTGGACAGCGGCCAGTTCGCCCAGGCCGTGCAGCAGGTCGCGATCGCCGCCGGTCGGGATGACACGCTGCCGATGCTGACCGGCGTCCGGCTGGAGATCGAGGGCGAGCAGCTGCGGCTGGCCGCCACCGACCGGTACCGGCTCGCCGTCCGGGAGCTGCTCTGGAAGCCCGAGCAGGCCGGCCTGGACGTGCAGGTGCTGATCCCGGCCCGGACGCTGGCCGAGTCGGCCAAGACGCTGACCAACGGCTCGGAAGTGACGCTGGCGCTGTCCTCCGGCGGGGCCGGCGAGGGCATGATCGGCTTCGCCGGCCCGGGCCGGCGGACCACGACCCGGCTGCTGGACGCCGAGTTCCCGAAGTATCGCTCGCTGTTCCCGGCCGAGTTCCTGTCCACGGTGGACGTCTCGGTGGCCCCGTTCGTGGAGGCGGTCAAGCGGGTCGCGCTGGTCGCCGACCGGGGTATGCCGGTGCGCCTGGAGCTGTCCGCGGACGGGCTCGCGCTGACCGCCGGCGGGGAGGACGAGGGCCGGGCCGAGGAGCAGCTCGAGGTCACCTACAGCGGTGAGCCGTTGACGGTCGGGTTCAACCCGAACTTCCTGCTGGACGGCCTTGCCGCGGTACACGCGTCGATTGCCCGGTTGTCGTTCACCAACGCCACCAAGCCCGCGGTGATGACCGGTGTGGACGGCGACGGCACGGCCGACTACCGGTACCTGATCATGCCGGTGCGACTGCCCGGGTGAGCCCGCTGACCGTCGTCCGGTTGGTCGACGGGCGGTCTGCGGGCGTCGATCCGGCGAACTTCCTGGCTAAGTCCGGCCGGGTTGCCGGCCGGCCGCCCACCTGATCCGACCGGCTGGATAGCGTGTAACTAGGCAGCAGAACACTGGCCGGGATCTACCTCAACGACTCGTCGGAGGGCACCGTGGAAATCGGTCTTGTCGGGCTGGGCAGGATGGGCGGAAACATGGCCGAGCGGCTGCGGCGCGCCGGCCACACCGTGGTGGGCTACGCCCGGTCGGAGGGTTCCGGCCGGGACGTGGCCAGCCTCGAAGAACTCGTACAGAAGCTGCCGGCGCCGCGGGTGGTCTGGGTGATGGTGCCGGCCGGTGCCGCCACCCGGTCCACCATCGATCAGCTCAGCGCGCTGCTGGCCCCGGGCGACCTGGTCGTCGACGGTGGCAACTCGAAGTACACCGACGACGCCGAGAACGCCAAGATGCTGGCGACCAAGGACATCGGCTTCGTCGACGCCGGCGTCTCGGGCGGCGTCTGGGGCCTGCAGAACGGCTACGCGCTGATGGTCGGCGGCGAGCCGGAGAACGTGGCCAAGGTGCAGCCGGCGTTCGATTCGCTCAAGCCGGAGGGCGACTCCGGCTTCGTGCACGCCGGGCCGGTCGGTGCCGGGCACTTCGCCAAGATGGTCCACAACGGCATCGAGTACGGGATGATGCAGTCCTACGCCGAAGGCTGGGAGCTGCTGATGGCGGCCGACATCGTGACCGACGTGCCCGGCGTGGTGCGCAGCTGGACCCAGGGCACCGTGATCCGGTCCTGGCTGCTCGACCTGATGGTGCGCGCCCTGGACGAGGACCCGGACCTGGCCGCGCTGCGCGGCTACGCCGACGACTCCGGCGAGGGCCGGTGGACCGTCGAGGCGGCGATCGACAACGCGGTGCCGATGCCGGCGATCTCGGCCTCGCTGTTCGCCCGGTTCGCCTCCCGGCAGGACGACTCGCCGGCGATGAAGGTGGTCGCCGCGATGCGCAACCAGTTCGGCGGGCACGCGATCAAGTCGGCCGGCGCCGAGGGCGACCACGCGGCGGACGAGCCGAAGCCGGGCGTCACCCCGGCCGGCTCCGGCAACTAGCGGCCGGCAGCTCGGTATCAGGTGTACGTCCGGCACCTGTCGGTCACCGACTTCCGGAGCTGGCCCACCGCGGAGATCGACTTCGCGGCGGGTCCCAGCGTCCTGGTCGGCCCGAACGGCCAGGGCAAGACCAACCTGGTCGAGGCGATCGGCTACTGCGCCACCCTCGGCTCGCACCGGGTGGCCGTGGACGGGCCGCTGATCCGGGCCGGCGCTGACCGGGCGGTGGTGCGCACCGCCGTGGTCAGCGCCGGCCGGGAGCTGCTGGTCGAGCTGGAGATCAACCCCGGCCGGGCGAACCGGGCCCGGCTGAACCGGGCGCCGCTGGGCCGGCCGCGCGACGTGCTCGGCGCGGTCCGCTCGGTGCTGTTCGCGCCGGAGGATCTGGCCCTGGTCCGCGGCGACCCGGGCGAGCGCCGCCGGTTCCTGGACGACCTGCTGGTGCAGCGGCAGCCCCGGTACGCCGGGGTCCGGGCCGACTACGACCGGGTGCTCAAGCAGCGCGGCGCGCTGCTGAAGACCGCCGGGATGGCGCGCCGCGCCGGCGGCACCGGCGACCTGCGCACGCTGGACGTCTGGGACGGCCACCTGGCCACGTACGGCGCCGAGTTGCTGGCCGGCCGGCTCGCCCTGGTCGCCGCGCTGGGCCCGCTGGTCACCGCCGGGTACGCGGAGATCGCGGCGAACCGGGCCGGCCCCGGCGCGGTCGCCGGCATCGACTACCACTGCTCGCTCGGCCCCGCGCTGCCCGCCGCGGCCGAGCCCGAGGTGCTGGCCGCGGCGATGCTGGCCGAGCTGGCCCGGGTCCGGCCGCAGGAGGTGGAGCGCGGGGTGACGCTGGTCGGCCCGCACCGGGACGACCTGGTGCTCTCGCTCGGCGACCAGGCGGCCAAGGGCTACGCCAGCCATGGCGAATCCTGGTCGTACGCGCTGGCGCTGCGGCTCGCCTCGTACGAGCTGCTTTGCGCGGACGGCGGCGAGCCGGTGCTGATCCTGGATGACGTCTTCGCCGAGCTGGACACGGCCCGCCGCGGCCGGCTGGCCGCGCTGGCCGCCAAGGCCGAGCAGGTGCTGGTCACCGCCGCGGTAGCCGACGACGTGCCGGACGACCTGCTCGGTGCCCGTTACGACGTGGCCGATGGGGAGGTCCGCCGTGTCCGCTGAGCGGCCGAAGCCGGCGCGCCCGGAGCTGTCCATCGTGGCCCGTGACTCTTCGCCGGCCATCGACGGCCCGGCGGGCGGACGGCCGCCGGCCGACCCGGCTGGCCCGACCGCGCCGGCCGCGGCCGCCCCGCCCCCGCCGGCCCCGCGCGATGGGGCTGAGTCCGGCGGTCCGTCCGGCCCCACCCAGCCGGCGCAGCCGGCCGACCTGGCCGCGGCGGGCGGTCCGGCGGCGGGCGGTCCGGCGGAGCCGGCGGCTGGCCCGGCCGGACCGGACCTGGCCCGGGCGGCGCTGGCGTCCGCCCGGGCGGCGTCCAAGCAGCGTGCATCCGAGCAGCCGCGCCGCCGGGTGGCCGGCCGGCGGGACCCGGGCGCCCGCCGCGGCGGGTACTCCGGCGCCGGCGCGGACGAGCGCGATCCGCAGCCGTTCGGTGCGCTGGTCCGGCGGCTGGTCACCGACCGGGGCTGGGAGGCGACCGCCGCCTCGGCCACCGTGCTGGCCCGGTGGGAGACTCTGGTCGGTGCCGAGGTGGCCGGGCACTGCCAGCCGGTGAGCCTGCGGGACGGGGAGCTGACGCTGGCGGCCGAGTCCACCGCGTGGGCCACCCAGCTGCGGATGCTGGCGCCACGGCTGCTCGGCCGGATCCGGGCCGAGCTCGGGCCGGACGTGGTCACCCGGGTCCGGGTGCACGGGCCGACCGCGCCGACCTGGGGTTCCGGACCGCGCCGGGTGGCCGGCCGGGGCCCGCGGGACACGTACGGCTGAGACGGCCGGGGCCGTTCGGGACACCCGCCGCCCTGTGGGGACCTATCGACGGTCCGTGTTCGCGACCCTCGTAGCGTGTGAGGCGCCGCAGATGACCGGTGTGCGGCTCTTTTACAGGTAGAATGAACCCGAGGACTACGGTACTGGCGGCTCAGCGCCCGGCAGAGCATCCACTGCGGTTCGAGCAAGGGTTCGAGCGGTGGGTCGGGGCGAGTCGCCGGTCGCGTGTCGGTGCCCGCGTCAGCGCGGGTGCCAGACCTGTGCCCACCGCCTGGTGGGAGAGAGCGGAGACGAGTGGCGCCCAAGGCACAACCGAACGATTACCGCGCGAGCTCCATCACCGTTCTCGAAGGGCTCGAGGCGGTCCGCAAGCGGCCCGGTATGTACATCGGCTCGACCGGCGAGCGTGGCCTGCACCACCTGGTCTACGAGGTGGTCGACAACGCCGTGGACGAGGCGATGGCGGGGGTCTGCGACACGATCATCGTCACGCTGCTCGCGGACGGCGGCGTCCGGGTGTTCGACAACGGCCGCGGCATCCCGGTCGACCGGCACCCGATCGAGAAGCGGCCGGCCGTCGAGGTCGTGCTGACCACCCTGCACTCCGGCGGCAAGTTCGACGGCAAGTCGTACGCGGTGTCCGGCGGCCTGCACGGCGTGGGCGTGTCGGTGGTGAACGCGCTGTCCTACCGCCTCGACGTCGAGATCATGCGGGACGGTTTCACGTGGAACCAGACCTACCTCAACACCAAGCCCGGGCCGCTGGAGCGGGGCAAGCCGACCCCGAAGCACGGCACCACGATCACCTTCTGGGCCGATCCGACGATCTTCGAGACCACCACGTACTCGTTCGAGACGCTGACCCGCCGGCTGCAGGAGATGGCCTTCCTCACCCGCAGCCTGTCGATCACCGTCCGGGACGAGCGGGGTGAGGAACCTGTCGAGATCGTCTACAAGTACGACGGCGGCATCGAGGACTTCGTCCGGCACCTGAACGCGACGAAGGACCCCATCCACAAGTCGGTGATCGGGTTCGGGGTCGAGGGCACCGGCATCGCGGTCGAGGTGGCGATGCAGTGGAACAGCAGCTACTCCGAGTCGGTGTACACGTTCGCCAACGCGATCAACACGCATGAGGGCGGCACCCACGAGGAAGGCTTCCGCGCCGCGCTGACCGGCCTGGTCAACAAGTACGCGCGGGACAAGAAGTTCCTCCGGGAGAAGGAGGACAACCTCACCGGCGACGACATCCGTGAGGGTCTCGCCGCGATCATCTCGGTGAAGCTGTCCAACCCGCAGTTCGAGGGCCAGACAAAGACCAAGCTCGGCAACACCGAGGCCAAGACGTTCGTGCAGAAGGCCTGCAACGACTGGCTGGCCGACTGGTTGGAGCGCAACCCGGGCGAGGCCAAGACGATCATCACCAAGGCCTCGTCCGCGGCCCGGGCCCGCAAGGCCGCCCAGGAGGCGCGCAAGCTGGCCCGGCGCAAGGGCCTGCTGGACGTCGGCTCGCTGCCGGGCAAGCTGGCCGACTGCCGGTCGACCGACCCGATCCAGTCCGAGATCTACATCGTCGAGGGTGACAGCGCCGGCGGCTCGGCCAAGTCCGGGCGTGACTCGTTGTTCCAGGCGATCCTGCCGATCCGCGGCAAGATCATCAATGTCGAGAAGGCGCGGATCGACCGGGTGTTGAAGAACACCGAGGTCCAGTCGCTGATCACGGCGTTGGGCACCGGCATCCACGACGAGTTCGATCTGGCGAAGCTGCGGTACCACAAGATCGTGCTGATGGCCGACGCCGACGTCGACGGCCAGCACATCCGGACGCTGCTGCTCACGCTGCTGTTCCGGTTCATGCGGCCGCTGATCGAGGCCGGGCACGTGTTCCTGGCCCAGCCCCCGCTCTACAAGATCAAGTGGCAGCGCGACCTGCCCGGCTATGCCTACTCTGAGCGCGAACGGGACGGCCTGATCGAGGCCGGCCTCGCCGCCGGCAGGAAGCTGCCCAAGGAGAAGGACCAGCAGACGGCCCGGTACAAGGGTCTCGGTGAGATGAACGCCAAGGAACTGTGGGAGACCACGATGGATCCGGCCACCCGGATCCTGCTCCAGGTCACTTTGGACGACGCGGCAACGGCGGACGAGCTGTTCAGCGTATTGATGGGTGAGGACGTCGAGGCCCGGCGTTCGTTCATCGTGCGCAACGCCAAGGACGTCCGGTTCCTCGACATCTGAGCTGGCTCGCCCGCCCCTGGCGGACCGTACCGAGAGGACATCTACCAGCGTGACCAACGTGCTGCCACCGTCGGCGGGCGACCGGATCGAGCCGGTTGACATCCAGCTCGAGATGCAGCGGTCGTACATCGACTACGCCATGTCGGTGATCGTCGGCCGGGCGCTGCCAGACGTGCGGGACGGGCTCAAGCCGGTCCACCGCCGGGTGCTGTACGCGATGTACGACTCCGGCTTCCGGCCGGACCGCGGCTACGTGAAGTGCGCCCGGGTGGTCGGTGACGTCATGGGTAACTACCACCCGCACGGCGACGCACCTATCTACGACACCCTGGTCCGGCTGGCCCAGTCGTGGTCGCTGCGGTACCCGCTGGTCGACCCGCAGGGCAACTTCGGCTCGCCCGGCAACGACCCGGCTGCCGCGCCGCGGTACACCGAGTGCAAGCTGGCACCGCTGGCGATGGAGATGCTGCGGGAGATCGACCAGGACACGGTCGACTTCATCCCCAACTACGCCGGCAACACCACCGAGCCGATCATCCTGCCCAGCCGGATCCCGAACCTGCTGGTCAACGGTGGCTCCGGGATCGCGGTCGGGATGGCCACCAACATCCCGCCGCACAACCTGCGGGAGGTCGCCGACGGCGTTTTCTGGGCGCTGGAGAACCCCGAGGCCACCGACGAGGAGCTGCTCACCGCGCTGATGGCCCGGATCAAAGGCCCGGACTTCCCCACCCGGGCGCTGATCGTCGGCCGGGACGGCATCGAGGACGCCTACCGCACCGGCCGCGGCTCGATCCGGATGCGCTCGGTGGTCAACGTCGAGGAGGACGCCAAGGGGCGGACGATCCTCGTGGTCACCGAGCTGCCGTACCAGGTGAACCCCGACAATCTGGCCGAGTCGATCGCGGACGGCGTCAAGGACGGCCGGATCACCGGGATCAGCGACATCGCCGACGAGTCGTCCGACCGGGTCGGCCAGCGGCTGGTGATCACGCTGCGCCGGGACGCGGTGGCCAAGGTCGTGCTGAACAACCTCTACAAGCACACCCAGCTGCAGACCACGTTCGGCGCGAACATGCTCGCCCTGGTCGACGGCGTCCCGCGCACGCTGCGGCTGGACCAGATGGTGCGCCACTACGTGGTGCACCAGATCGAGGTCATCGTCCGGCGCACCCGGTTCCAGCTGCGCAAGGCCGAGGAGCGGGCGCACATCTTGCGCGGCCTGCTCAAGGCGCTCGACCAGCTGGACGCGGTGATCGCGCTGATCCGCAGCAGCCCGTCCGCCGACTCCGCCCGCGGTGGCCTGATGGAGCTGCTGGACATCGACGAGGTCCAGGCGACCGCCATCCTGGACATGCAGCTGCGCCGGCTGGCCGCCCTGGAGCGGCAGCGGATCATCGACGAGTACGCCGAGCTGGAGGCACGCATCGCCGACCTGCAGGCGATCCTCGCGTCCGAGCAGCGGCAGCGTGAGATCGTCCGGACCGAGCTCGGCGAGATCGTGGAGAAGTACGGCGACGAGCGGCGTACCCGGCTGGTGGCGTACGACGGCGACGTGTCCATGGAGGACCTGATCGCCGAAGAGGACGTCGTCGCCACCATCACCCGAACCGGCTACGCCAAGCGCACCCGGACCGACCTTTACCGCTCCCAGCGCCGCGGCGGCAAGGGCATCCAGGGCGCGACGCTGAAGCAGGACGACATCGTCGAGCACTTCTTCGTCACATCCACCCACCACTGGATCCTGTTCTTCACCAACAAGGGCCGGGTCTACCGGGCCAAGGCCTACGAGCTGCCGGAGGCCAACCGGGCCGCCCGCGGCCAGCACGTGGCCAACCTGCTGGCCTTCCAGCCGGACGAGCAGATCGCCCAGGTCATCGCGCTGCACGACTACGAGGTCGCGCCGTACCTGGTGCTGGCGACCAAGCGCGGGCTGGTGAAGAAGACCAAGCTCACCGACTTCGACTCCAACCGCGCCGGCGGCATCGTGGCGATCAACCTGCGGGACGACGACGAGCTGATCGGCGCCGCGCTGATCGGCACCGACGACGACCTGCTGCTGGTCAGCCGGCTGGCGCAGGCGATCCGGTTCGCCTCCGACGACGAGTCGCTGCGGCCGATGGGCCGGGCCACCAGCGGCGTGATCGGGATGCGGTTCGGTCCGGGCGACGAGTTGCTCTCGATGGAGGTCGTCCGCGAGGGTATGGAGGTACTGGTCGCCACCGAGGGCGCCTACGCAAAGCGTACGAAGATTGACGAATACCCACTTCAGGGGCGAGGGGGCAAGGGCGTGCTCACCGCGCGTATCGTGTCTACTCGTGGCCGGCTCGTAGGGGCACTGGCCGTTCGGCCCGAGGACGAGCTCTACGCGATCACTTCCAACGGTGGCGTGATCCGCACCAGCGCACGGGAAGTACGCCGCGCCCAGCGGCAGACGATGGGAGTCCGGCTGATGAACCTCCCCGACAGCGTCACGCTTGTCGCGGTGGCGCGAAACGCCGACGAGCCGGACGAACAGGGGTAGCGGCCGATGACGGATCCCCGCTACCACTCGAGCGTGACCGATCCCGACGAGACCTCGCCGATCTCCGCTGACCGGCTCGCCGAGCTGCGCGAGAGCGCCGACCGGGACAGCGCCCGGGACGCCTCCTCCGGTCGGGACGCCTCCGGCCGGGACAGCACCGGTCGGGACGGGGCCACCCGGGACGTGCTGCGGGCCGAGCGGCCGAGCGGCGACCTCGGGGCCGAGCCTGGCACGCCGCGGTCCGGCGGGTCCCGCAGTCCGGCCGGCGCACCGCCGGGGGCCAGCAGTTCGGACCGGCCTGGCCCGATCAGCCGCGGCAGTTCGCCGGTCGCGCCGGTGTCGCCGTCGGCCGCGGGTTCGTCCGCGGCAGCGGGCGGCGGGCAAGGCTGGTACGACCAGCAGCGGTACACGGCTCGGCCCGGCGACGCCGCACACAGCGGCAGCAACGGGCAGAACGGCTACTCGGGTAGCGGCTATCCGGGGTCGACCGGGGCATCCGGAGTGTCCGGGGCCGGGCGGGATGGCGTGGCCGGGCGAGCGTCCACGCCGCCGCCGGGAGCCAGCCGGTCCGGCCGGCCGGCCGGACCGCCGAGCAGTAGCGCCTCCCCGGTAGGGGGTTCCGACCAGCGCGGTCGGGCCGGATCCACGGACGGCCTGTACGGCGGGAGCGGAACCGGATACGGCGGGGCCGGCGGATACAGCTCCGGCGCCACCCCGGCCGCCGGATCCACCAGCACGGCGTCTTCCCCGTACGCGCCGGGTGGCTCGGCCTACACGCCGCCCTCGTCCGCCGGGTACGGCAACGAGGCGACCAGCTACGCCGCCACCGGGTACAGCAGCGGCGGTTACGGCGCCACCTCGTACGCCGGCGGCCGTGACCTGAGCAGTAGCACCGGCACCGGAATGACCGTCGGTGGTGCCGCCGGCGCGGTCGGCGCCGGCCCGTTCGTCGGCGGCGCGACGCTGGGCACCTCGCCCAGCCGGGGTCGGCAGCAGCGCGGCGCCGCCGCCGGTCGCCCGGCGCGCCGGGCCCGGCTCATGATCAAGCAGATCGACCCGTGGTCGACGTTCAAGTTCTCGCTGGTGCTGGCCATCGCGATGTTCTTCGTCTGGCTGGTCGCGATCGGTGTCCTCTACGGCGTGCTGGACGGTATCGGCGTCTTCAAGAAGATCAACGACCTGTCCAGCGAGCTGTCCGGTACGGACGGGCAGCGGCTGGTAACGCCGGGCCTGGTGCTCGGCCTGGCCGCGCTGGTCGGTGCCGTCAACATCGTGCTGACCACCGCGCTGGCCACCATCGGCGCGTTCGTCTACAACATCTGCTCAGACCTGGTCGGCGGCATCGAGGTAACGCTCGCCGAACGTGACTAGCGCCCGGTCGGCTACCCGGGGAACCGGTTTGGGGCACCAGATCGGCATCGGGTAATCTCGGCCAGCGCGCGGGCCTGTAGCTCAGTTGGTTAGAGCGCATCCCTGATAAGGATGAGGCCGCTGGTTCAAGTCCAGCCAGGCCCACGGGCGGGTTTCTGTCCCGCATGCTCTCGCGGTACGCCCGCACCTCATGGTCCACTGCCTCGGACCGCGATCTGACAGACGACGGGAGACTCCACGTGCCGAAGAAGTTGCTGGTGCTGCTCGCCGCTGTCGCGGGTGGCTTGCTGTTCGCGCGCAAGCGCCGGAACGCCCGCGCCGAGTCCGACCTGTGGCACGAGGCCACCTCCTCGCCCGACCTGCGCTAACCGCGCCGGCCGACCCAGCCACCCATCGCCGGCCGCGGCAACCGCCGTGGCCGGCGCCGGTCGGGGACGTAGCTCAACTGGCAGAGCACCGCCTTTGCAAGGCGGGGGTTGGGGGTTCGAGTCCCCCCGTCTCCACCAGGTGAGGCATTGTGCGAACCGTGTCTGGTTCGTCCGCTTCCGTGGTGGGTTCGTCTTCGGTTGGGATCTTGAAGACGGGGATCAGAGTGTAGTCGTCGGCGATCTGGACTTCGGCGATGAGGCGTTCGGCGGCGGCGCGGCGTTCGGCTGGGGTGCCGACGGAGACGACTCGGGCGAGGTCTGCGCGGATGCGGGCCAGGGTGGTTGGTTGGGGTAGGGCCGGTTCGTGGTCGAGGGTGTCGGTGAGCTCGTCGCGGCGGCCGGTGAGCGCGGTGATGTCGTGGCGGAGCCGGGCGATGCGTTCGCCTGTGGTTTCCTCGTCGAGGGTGCCGTTTTCGAACGCGGTGTAGTAGCGGTCCAGCGCGGCGTGTTTGGCCGCGAGTTGGGTGGTGACGGTGTCGAGTTCGCCGTGTCGGTCGGTGTCGGCGGATCGGGTCTGGGTGTGTGCGGCGGTGATCGCGTCGAGGATGTAGGTGTCGGCGCGGGTGTAGAAGTCGACCAGGGCGGCGAGGGCGGCGGTGTCGACGGCGGCAGCGTCGAGGCGGGGTGCGGGGCAGCCGTGTGTGCCGTAGCGGACGCGGGAGTAGCAGGTGTAGTAGTTGTAGGCCCTGCTGCGGCCGTGGGCGGAGGTGCCGAGGTAGGAGTTGCCGCAGGCCGGGCAGGTGATTAGCCCGGTCATGGCGTAGTCGGTCGGTGTCATGGCCCGCTGGTTGTGGGTGTCGGCCCGGCTGTCGGCGATCTGGCGGACGCGGCGCCAGGTGTCGCGGTCGACCAGGGCGGGGTGGGCGTCGGTGACGTGGATGTCGGCGTAGACGATGTCGCCGGTGTAGGCGGGGTTGTCGAGGATGCGGCCGATGGTCATGCCGGACCATTTCTTTCCGGCCCGGTTGGGGATGCCACGCCGGTTGAGTTCCTCGGCGATTCCGCGGGTACCGATCCGTTGGTGTACGTAGAGCCGGACGATTTCCCGGAGGATGGGCGCTTCGCCGGGGTGGATGACGAGTTTCTGTGTGGCGCGGTCGATGGTGTATCCGTAGGGGCGGGTGCCGCCGACCCACCGGCCTTTCCGGGCTTTGGCGTGCATGCCGCTGGTGATGCGGTCGATGATGGTTTCGCGTTCGAATTCGGCGAAGACGCCGAGGAGTTGCATGAGCATCCGCCCGATAGCGGTCGAGGTATCGAACGGTTCGGTGGCCGAGGCGAACGCGACGCCGGCTTCATCGAGTTCGGCGAGCAGGTCGAGCAGGTCTGACAGCCGGCGGGAGAACCGGTCGACCCGGTAGACCAGCAGCACGTCATACCGGCCCGCCCGCGCGGCTCGCAGGGCCCGTTGCAGGCCAGGGCGTTCGGTCGTGGCCCCGGACGCGTCGTCGCTGTACGGGTCACCGACCAGGACCCAGCCGGGTTGCGAGGCGACGTAGGAGGTGAGCGCGGTCAGTTGCGCGTCGAGGGAGAACGGCTGGTTCTCATCGTCGGTTGAGCGCCGGACGTAGATAGCGACCCGGCGGGTACCGGCCGGTGTCTGCCCGAACCCGGCAGCGCTGACCCGCCGCCGCTTTTCCTTCGCCACGGTCATTGTTCGGAGACTCCTTCGGTTGTGTCCTGTATCCAGCGTTCGTACCGGCGGATGAGTACGGCCAGCGCCTCTACCGCGTCCGCGTATTCGGTCGGAGTCATCGGCACGGTTTTGATGCGGCTGACTCGCACGTCGGTGATGACCTTTCTGCGTCTCGCCCGGACGTCCGGGCGGCAGTCTTTTCCCCCACCACTATTGTAGAGAATAGGCTCGCTATTGTCGCCTATTCGATCGGGTGAATTGGATTGTTCCGGCGGGCTATTCGGATTCGGTATTTCGGGTTTCCGGGAGCACTGGCCCGCCCGCCCACCCGTCCGCGGCCGGTCACCCGCCCCGCCGGTCACCGGACACCGCCGACCCGGCCGACGTAGCGCCAGTCCCGTTCCACGACAAGGTCGACGCCCTGCGGGCGGCTGCTGTCCGGGGACGCTGCGCGTTCGCTCGCTTGGTGCTCCGCCCGGGCCCGGCGTAGCGCGGTCAGGGTGGTGGAGTACCGGCGGGATCGGGTGGAGGGGTGGCCGCGCCAGCCCAGGGCGTGCGCCCAGGCCCGTAGGCGCAGGTGTCGGTACTCGGTCAGGGCACCGAGCCGCCAGCAGGTCAGCGCCAACTGCCGGGCGTGCGCGGTGACCCCGGCCGCGTCCAGATCGGCAGCCCGGCGGATGCGGCCCAGGCTGATCCCCGCATCGTGGGTGGACTTGGTCGCGTACTTGGCCAGGTACGCCGCCACCGCTCGCCGCCCGACCGGCCCGCCGGCTGCGGGTGGGGCGCCGTCGGCCGGGATGGGTTGCACGTCCAGTTGCGGCCCCCACCGGACGTCCATCTCCCCGTACGCCCGGGAGTACGGCGCCGCCACGACCGCCGCCGCGTGCGCGGCCCGGACCGCCCGGGTGAGCAGCTCGATACCGGCCCACGCCGGGGGCGGATCGTCGGGCCCGGACGGGCCGTCGACGCGGATCACGGTGTGCAGGTGGATCAGCCCGCGTCGTTGGAATTCCGCGACCCGGACGAAGGACACCCGGGCCAGTTCGGGCAGGCGCCGGATGGCGATTCCGGCCAGTCGGGCCAGCCGCCGGCGGACCGCGAGCACGGTCGCCGCCCACAGCCGTCCGGCGTGTGCCTGCCACAGTGCGGCGCCGGGGTAGTCCCAGCAGGCCGGGCACAGCGGCTGCCCGACCGCCGGATCGTCGGGGCGGTGCGCGGTCCAGCAGTAGTCCGCCGCGCCGTGCTCGCATACCGGCCCGGTCCGCCGGGGCCGGCAGGCCCGGGGGTGCCCGCCCGGGTCGGTGCGGCGCGTGTGGACGGTCCCGAAGGACTGCGGGGTGAGCGTGGCGAACACCGCCGGATGCGCCGCCACGCTCGGCGGGACGGTCTTGCCGCCGGCCAGCCCGGCCCGCACGAGTTGGTAGGTGTCGGCCTGGTAGACCTCCGCGCACGACGGGCACACCGCCGCCCGCCGGTCCCCAC
>Ga0307499_10000019_pt1 | contig 50709 bp, 51 predicted proteins | sample 13_S_MG_FD_201363 | JGI IMG/M metagenome (GOLD analysis project Ga0307499, IMG submission 201363) | Soil microbial communities from Populus trichocarpa stands in riparian zone in the Pacific Northwest, United States - 13_S | ecosystem: Environmental > Terrestrial > Soil > Riparian zone > Trees... | reverse complement strand
GGAGCATCCACGTCCCCGCCGGCGTTCGGACCGAGGACATCACGGCCAGCTACGACGCCGGGATCCTGGGAGTCATCGTGCCGAAGGCTGCCCGGCACGGATCGACCCGCATCCAGATCCACGCCAACGGGAAGAAGACGCTGACCGCCGCCGGCACCTGAGGGGCGCAGCACCCTGCCGGGACGGCCCGCGCCGGATGGGCCGCCAGCCGCCCCGGCAGGTACAGCGACACGGTCCACCCCCGGGCGAGTGCCGGCCATCCGGCCGGCGTTCCCCCGCGATGCGCCCGCGGGCGCAGCGTCCGGGACGGACAACGGAACTGGAGGCGGCTATGCAGCGAACGCGGCCGGCCGAGCGACAGGTGACCGAGTCTGACCGTCGCCGAAGCTCCGCAGCTCGCCGCCCATCTGGTCACCGCAGCCAGGCTGGTCCCGGCCGAGAGCCCCCGAACCCGCTGCCGAATGAACGGCAACGGGCGGGTGATGGTCGAGCTCTATGCCATTCGTAGCTGAAGGGGCCGACCGCGCCACTGGCCAGTTACGCGCCGTGCTGGGCAGGCTGACCGGTTGACCTCCGGCTCGCCGGCGGGGGGCGGTCTGGCGCGGTCCGCGGGAGGCGGATCGTGGCGACCGTGCCGTGTCCGGGTGGGGATTCGACGGTGACGGTGCCGCGGTGGGCGGTGACCAGTTCGCGGACGACGGCCAGCCCGATGCCCGACCCGGCGATCGAGCGGGCGTGGTGGCCGCGCCAGAGCCGGTCGAACACGTGCGGCAGTTCGTCGGCGGGGATGCCCGGGCCGGTGTCGGCGACGACGAGCACGGCCGTGGCGCCGGTGGTCTGGGCCCGCACGGTCACCCGGTCACCGGGACGGCAGTAGCGGGCGGCGTTGGCCAGCAGGTTGGTGACGGTCTGGTGCAGCCGGTCGGGGTCGGCGCGTACCGGCACCGGGGTGCGGAGGTCGGCCTCGACGTGCACGCCGGCCGCGTCCAGCGCGGGACGTTGCGCGGCGAGCGCGGCCCGGGCCACGTCGGCGAGGTCGGTGTCGGACAGGTGTAGCGACAGCGCGGAGGCTTCGGCGGCGGACAGGTCGGCGAGGTCCTGGACGACCCGGCCGAGGCGCAGGGTCTGGTCGTGCAGGGTGGCGAGGCGTTCGGTGTCGGGTGCGCGCAGGCCGTCGCGCAGCTCTTCCAGACCGGCCTGCAGGCCGGCCAGCGGGGTGCGCAGTTCGTGCGCGACATCGGCGGCCAGCCGGCGCCGGACGGTCTCGGCCCGGCCCACCTCGTCGGCCATCGTGTCGAATGCGGCCGCCAGCTCACCCAGCTCGCCGGGGGCCTGGATCCGGGCCCGGACCGCCCGGTCACCGGCGGCGAACCGGTGTGCGGCAGCGGCCAGCGTGACCAGCGGCCGGGTCAGCCGGCGGGACACGTAGCCGCTGACCACGAGCGCCGCCGCCAGGGCCACCAGCGCGGCGCCGATCACCCAGGACCAGGCTACGGTACGGCCCCCGCCCGCGCCGGCCGGGAACGCCAGCCGCACGGTGCCCACCCGCTGCCCGCCGACGACGACCGCGGCCTCGACCACCGAACCACCGGAGCCGGCGGCGTTGCCGGAGTGGTCGGTGCCCATGGCCGGCCCCATCCCGCGCCCGGGCCACACCATCGAGCCGCTGGCGTCCCGGATGACGAGCCGGGCAGCGCCGGCGGCGGCTACTGCGGCGGTCAGGTCGGCGCCGCGCCAGCCGCCGGCCTTGCCGTAGGCGGCGGCCGCCGCGGCGGTGGTACGCGCCGCGGCCTGCTCCCGCGCCGCCTGGTGCTCGCTGGCCAACCCGCGGTCGGTGCCGATCAGCGCGGCCACCGTGAGCACCACCACCGAGGACAGCGCGACCAGCACGAACGCGGCGAGCAGCCGCCGGCTCAGCGGGCCGCCCGGCCGGCCCGGCTCACCGGTCACGGGCCCAGCCCAACCGGTAGCCGACCCCCAGAACCGTCTGCACGACCTGCGCGCCGTCGGGCCCGAGCTTGTGGCGCAGGTTCTTCACGTGCGAGTCGATCGTCCGCTCGTAGCCGGCAAACTCGTAGCCCCGGACCCGGTTCACCAGCTCGTACCGGGAGAACACCCGCCCCGGCGCGGCCGCCAGCGCGGCCAGCAGCCCCCACTCGGTCGGGGTCAGCTCCACCGCCGAACCGTCCAGCGACGCGGTGTGCTGACCCTCGTCGATCCGCAACCGGCCGGCACCGAACACCGCCGCACCCGGCACCGCAGCCGCCCCGCGCGTGCGGTGCAACACCGCCTCCACCCGCAGCACCAACTCCGTCGGGCTGAACGGCTTGGTCACGTAGTCATCCGCGCCCCGGCGCAGCCCGTCGATCCGGTCCTCCACCTGACTGCGCGCGGTCAGCACCACCACCGGCACCTCGTCGCCCTGGCGGGCGGCGGCCAGCACCTCGAGCCCGTCCACGTCGGGCAGCCCGAGATCCAGCACCACCAGTTCGACCCCGCCGGTGCCGAGCAGGCTCAGCGCCTCCGCGCCCGAACCGGTCGTGTACACCGCATGCCCGGCCCGCTCCAGGTACCGCCGGACCACCTCACGCAGCTCCCGGTCATCCTCCACCACCAACACGGCACCAGACACACACCGACGCTCCCCCAGCACCGGGAGCCGGCCCAGGGCACATCGGCCCCGACCCGGCACCCGAGGTCCCGACTCGGGCCGGCCGTCGACCACGAGTACCGGCCCGGGGGCAGCCGGGTCAGCCCGGTCTACGCCGCCAGTTCCACGCCTCGGGCGGCGTTGTCGAATTCGTCGTCGACGGCGACGACGTCACGGCCGTGCGCGATAAGCAGCGAAGCGGCGAGGGAGGCGCGGTAGCCGGAGCGGCAGTGCACCCACACCTGGCCGGCGGGGACGTCGTCGAGCCGGGCGGGCAGTTCGTGCAGGGGGATGTGGACGGCGCCAAGCAGATGCGCATCGGCCCATTCGAGGTTGCGGCGGACGTCAAGGACGACGATCCGCCCGGCGGGCGCCCGGCGGGCGGCAGCCAGGTCGGTGAAGGTGGCCAGCCGCAGGGTGGCCAGCGGCGCGTCGCCGGCCCACTGCTGGGGGGTGCCGGTTGCGGCGGCGGCGGGGCGGTCGATGCCGATGCGGACGAGTTCGCGCTGCGCTTCGGCGATCTGCTGCGGGGTCTCGCCGAGCAGGGTCAGCGGGGTGCCCCAGGGGATGAGCCAGCCCAGGTAGGTGGCGAAGCTGCCGTCCAGGCCGAAGGACAGGCTTCGCGGCAGGTGCCCGGCCGCGAACGCGGTCCGCGACCGCAGGTCGACCACCCATTCCCCGGCCTCGATCCGCCGCCGCAACTCGGCCGGGTCGGCCTGGCTGGGCGGGGACAGGTCCGGCGCGGCCGGGCCGACGTGGTTGGCCGGGGCCATGTGGGCGTAGTAGGCCGGCCAGGCGTCGAGGCCGGCCAGCAGGGTGGTGACGAAGTCGTCCTCGCCGGTGGTCAGGGCCGGATTGACCTGCTTCTCCTGCCCGATGGTGGACGCGGCGGCCTCGGACTGGGTGGCCGAGCAGAAGCTGCCGAAGCCGTGGGTGGGGAACACCGCGGCGCTGTCGGGCAGTTCGGTGGCCAGCCGGTGCGCGGAGCGATGCTGCGCGCGGACCAGGGTGTGGGTGTGGTCGGGGCCGAGCAGGTCCGGACGTCCGGTGGAGCCGTACAGCAGCGAGCCGCCGGTGAACACGCCGACCGGCTGGCCGTCGGCGGCCAGGGCATACGACAGGTGCGTATAGGTGTGCCCGGGGGTGGCCAGCACCCGCACCCGCAGCGTCGGGCCGACGTCGATGAGGTCGCCGTCGGCAACCGCCACCCGCTGGTAGCTGACCGGGTCGGCGGCGTTGACGTGGTACGCGGCGCCGGTGGCCTGGGCGAGGGCGTACCCGCCGGTGACGTAGTCGTTGTGGATGTGCGTCTCGAACACGTGCGTGATCCGCACGCCGGCCCGGTCGGCCAGGTTCAGGACCCGGTCGATGTCGCGTTGCGGGTCGATGACGAACGCCACCGTCCCGTCGTGGACCAGGTAACTGCGGTCGCCGAGGGTCGGGGTGTCGATCGGGATGATCTCCAGCATGGGTGTTCTCGCTCCTTCTCGCCGGTGGTGCCGCTCAGGCGGCGTTCTCGCGTGGGCCGGGTACGACCGGGCGGCCGAGCCGGGCCCAGCCGCCGGTGCCGCCGGCGACGGAGTAGGCGTCGATGCCGGCCGCGCGCATCCAGGCGGTCGCGGTCCGGCTGCGGTTGCCGCTGGCGCAGATCACGTAGACCGGGCGGTCGGTGGGCAGCTCGCCCAGCCGCGCGGGCACGCCCGACAGCGGGATCAGCTTCGCGCCGGGGACGTGCCCGGCCAGGTACTCCCCGCACTCGCGCACGTCCACGACGTACCCGCTGTCGGCGTGCGCGGCGGCGAACCCCGCCAGATCGATCTCGCGAACCATGCTTCCTACCTCCTGATCAGGTGTTTCCAGGGATGCGCCGGCCAGGTGGGCACGGCTACGGCGGGCCCGCAGGACCGGGATGGCGGCCAGGCCCAGGCCGGCTGACGCGGCGAGCACGGGTAGCCGTGCTCCGGCCGGTGCCTGCCCGGTGACCACGACGGCGGCCATGGCCAGGACGAACCAGCCGAACGCCCGGCGCAGCGCCGCCGGCGCGATCCGGCCGGCCAGCCGCCCGCCGATGACTCCGCCGGCGATGGCGGCGGCGGTGACGGCCAGCAGCAGCGGCCAGTCGATGCTGACGCTGTGCAGGTGGCCGGCGAACCCGGCGGCGGACTGCAGCGCGATGACCACCAGCGACGTGCCGACCGCGGTCGACATCGGCAGCCCGCCGAGCAGCACCAGGGCCGGGACGACGAGGAACCCGCCGCCGGCACCGACCAGCCCGGCGACCAGCCCGACCACGGTCCCTTGCGCGAGCACGCGGACGACCGGCGCCCGCAGCCGCTGCGGGCCGGGGGCCGCCGCCGTGCCGGTGGCCGCCGGTCGTCCGCGCAGCATGCCGACCGCGGTGGCCAGCATCATCACGGCGAACCCGGCCAACAGCCAACTGCCCGGCACGTACTGACCGACCCGGCCGCCGCCATAGGCGCCGGCCATCCCGGCCGCGCCGAACAGCAGCCCGGTCCGCCACCGCACCCGCCCGGCCCGGGCGTACGACACCGCGCCGACCGCGCTGGTCACCCCGACGACGAACAGCGAACCGGCGATCGCCTGCTTCGCGTCCAGCCCGGCGACGTAGACCAGGATCGGCACGGTCAGGATCGACCCGCCGCCACCGAACAACCCCAGCGAGACGCCGATCAGCACCGACAGCCCGAGGACGACGGCGAGCACGGCTACCGCCGCCCGCCCGGACCCTGGCCGGACAGCTGGGCGACGACCCGGTCGAGGTCGCAGCCGGCGCCGCGGTTGAACGGCAGCCTGCTCAACACCGCGCCCAGCGCACAGGTATTCGTGAGGGCGGCCACCGCCAGCCCGCCGCCGACCGCGGCGGCCAGCCACCTCAGCGCCGGCACCACCACGCCGCCGAGCACCCCGGCCAGCACCAGCGAGCCGGCGGTGAACCGGACCTGCCGCTCGATGTCCCACCGCGCGCGACCGCGGTTGACCGCGGCGCCGTCCTTCTCCCAGGCCACCATGCCGCCGGCCAGCACGTGCACGTTGCCCAGGCCGGCCTCGGCCAGCGCGCGCTCGGCCTGGGTGGCGCGGGCACCGGACCGGCACACCAGCACGACGTCGGTGTCCAGGTGGCCGGCGACCTCGTCGCGGTGTTCCCGCAGCACGTCCAGCGGCACGTTGTACGAGCCCGGGATGTGCACCGCGGCGAACTCGGCCGGGCCGCGCACGTCCAGCACCCGCGGGCCCGCACCGGAAGCCAGCCAGGCGCGCAGGGCAGCGGGATCGACGACGGCGGGGTGCGCGGTGTCAGTCATGCCTCTCCTCAACCTGTCGACCCGGGATACCCCGGGGGGTACCTCTCGACGGTAACTCCTGACCGGATGTACGTACAAGTTGCGGTAGGCTCTCCTCGTGCCGACGAACCCCGAACCCGGCCGCCCGGCGGTGCTCGACCGCGAAGACCCGTTGCCACTGTGGGCGCAGCTGGCCGGCGACCTGCGCCGCCGAGCCGGCACCGGCGAGTTCGCCACCCGGCTGCCCGGCGAGACCGAACTCGTCGCGCAGTACCGGGTCAGCCGGCAGACCGTGCGGGAGGCGCTGCGGCGGCTGCGCACCGAAGGGCTGCTCGTCGCCGAACGCGGCCGCGGCTCCTACCTCGCGTCGGGCCGGTTCTCCCAGCCGCTGGGCGCCGCGTACTCGCTGCTGCGCAGCATCGAGGCCCAGGGCGTCCAGCAGCGCAGCGACGTCCTGCGCCTCGAACAGGTCCGCGACGCCGACGTCGCCCGCCAGCTCGGCCTTCCCGCCCGGTCCGGCCTCGTCCTGCTCGAACGCCGCCGGCTCGCCGGCGGCCAGCCGCTCGCCCTGGACGCCGCCTGGCTACCGGCCGAGATCGCGGCGCCGCTGCTCGCCGTCGACTTCACCCGCAGCGCCCTCTACGACGAACTGCTCACCCGCTGCGGCATCCGTATCGACGGCGGCCAGGAACAGATCACGCCGGTCCTGCCGACCGCCGAACAGCGGCGGCTGCTCGGCATCCGCGCCGGGGTCGCCGCCTTCTCCCTCACCCGCACCGCTACCGCGGCCGGCCGCCGGGTGGAATGGCGGCACACCCTCATCCGCGGCGACCGCTTCAGCTTCCTGGCCACCTGGACACCCACCCACCCCTACCGGATCGACCTCGCGCCCACCCCCGACCCGCCGGCCTGAGCACCGCAACCCGGCAAGCCGGCGCCACGGTGCTGGTCACGCCAGGGTCATGAACAGCTTCTCCAGTTGTGCCCGGTCGACCGTGGCCTCCGGTGATCCGGAGTTCTCCGCCCGGATGCACTGCTGCAACCCGGCGGCGATCAACCTGAAGCCGGCCCGGTCCAGGGCCCGGGAGACCGCCGCCAGCTGGGTGACCACGTCGGCGCAGTCGCGCCCGTCCTCGATCATCTGCAGCACCCCGCCGAGCTGGCCCTGCGCCCGCCGCAACCGCACCAGCACATCGGCCAGCGCATCCTTCTCCAGTTCCATGTCCATCCCCTCAGCTGTCGGCCGGCGCAGGTGGGCGAACCGCGTGGACCAGCGTGTCGACCGCCTCGCGCAGACCCGCGTCCGTCTGCACCGGCCGCCGCACCCGCTCCGCCCGCCGAATGTCCAATCCGGACAGTTCGGCGGCGACGGCCGCCGGCGTGTACAGCACGCCGGGGTCCTGCGGGCCGCCGACGCCCTCGACGAGATTGACCACATCGTGCCCGACCACCAGCAGCGTCCCGCCAGCGGCCAGCGCGTCCCGCGCGCCGTGCAGCACCCCGGCCAGCTCAGCCTGCCGCACCTGCAGGTACGCGATGAGGACCAGGTCAAAGGCCCGCGCCGGCGGCTGGTACGCACGCAGGTCCGCGGTCACCCAGTCCACCGCGACGCCCCGCTGCTCGGCCAGCCGGCGGCCCTTGGCCAACCCCACCGCGGAGAAGTCCACCGCCGTCACCCGCCAGCCCTGCTCGGCCAACCACACGGCGTTGCGCCCCTCACCGGCGGCCAGGTCCAGCGCCCGGCCAGCAGCCAGACCGGCCAGCTCCTCGACCACGAACCGGTTCGCCGACCCCGTCCACACCAGCTCCGCGACGCCGTACCGCCGGTCCCACTCCGCACTCTCCACGCCGGTCACCCCCCGACCATCGGCCGCGTCATACGCCGGCCTTCCGCTCGCCCTGCGCGGCGACATGCTTCCGTACCTCGTCCATGTCCACCGCCCGGGCCTTGGCGATCAGCTCCTCCACCGCCCGCTCGGGCAGCGCACCCGCCTGGGCGTACAGCACCACCTTGTCCCGGATGATCATCAACGTCGGGATCGAGCTGATCCCGAACGCCCCGGCCAGCTCCGGCTCCGCCTCGGTGTCCACCTTGCCGAACACGACATCCTCATGCCGCCCCGACACCCGCTCGTACACCGGCCCGAACGACCGGCACGGCCCACACCACGCCGCCCAGAAATCGATCAACACCAGATCATTGCCGTCCGCGACCTCGGTGAAGTTCTCACTGGTCAACTGCCTCGTCGCCACGACGACTCCCTCCGTCCCACATACCCCCACGGGTATCACAACCCCAACCGGCGGACAACGATTCCACCCCACCCGACCGGCGGTGAACCCAGCAGCCCGTGGACACAGGCAGGACCAACGCCCCTACCGGACCGGACCCCGCGGCAGCTACTCATATCCCAATGGCTACCGAGTCGCCGGACGGCGCCGGGCACCAGGCGGGAGCGCTGAGATGGAGCAGGTAGGCAGGCCGGCCACAACGTTGGCCGATATCCAGGACGCCGAGCAGCTGCAGGTCCGGTTCGAGTCCGGGGAATCCTACGAGGTGACGGTACGCGGGCACCGGATACTGGTGGACCAGCCGGCCGACGCCGGCGGGCAGGACACCGCACCGACCCCCACCGAACTGTTCGTCGCGTCGCTGGCCACCTGCGTCGCGTTCTACGCCGGCCGCTACCTCACCCGCCACGGCACCAGCCGGGACGGACTCACCGTGTCGGTCAGCTACCAGATGGCCACCGACCGCCCCGCCCGGGTGACCGGCATCCGCCTGACCGTACGGGTGCCCGCGGACCTGCCCCCCGAGCGGTGGCCGGCGCTACAGGCCGTCATCTCCCACTGCACCGTCCACAACAGCCTGACCACGCCACCGTCGGTCAACATCGAGCTGACGTAGCACCAGAACCTGCCGCTGCGCCCGGGCGGAACCTGGTGCCGCTCGCTCCGGTCGGCAACCGGTCGAGCCGGCTGAGCCACCGCACCTGGACGTCGAAACCCGGGCCGGTACGGGTCGGTCGGCTCCGTCGGTCCGGGGTGCGGAGGGTGTGGGCTTGGTAGGTGGGGCGAGGTGAGGATGGCCGGCAGCCGAGAGCGGCGGCTCGCGGCGTGCCGGCAGGAGGTCGCGCTCAACCGCCGGCTGGCGCCGGATGTGTACCTCGACGTGGTGGACATCGTCGGCTCCGACGGCGCGCCGTGCGAGCACGGGGTGCTGATGCGCCGGCTGCCGGACGACATCCGGCTGGCCACGCTCGTGACGGCCGGCGCAGACGTGCGCGCCCAGGTGCGAAGGGTCGCGGAACTGCTGGCCGCGCTGCACGCCCGGTCGCCCCGCTCCGCCAGGATCGACCGCGCTGGACTGCCGGAATCGCTGCGCGGGCTGTGGGAGGAGAACCTTGGCGTGCTCGCCGGCTACGCCGGCCCGGTGCTGGACGCCCCGACGCTGCAGCGGATTCGCCACCGCGCGCACCGCTATCTGATCGGCCGCGCCGCGCTGCTGGCGCACCGGATCCGGTCGGGCTCCATTGTGAATGGACACGGCGACCTGCTCGCAGAGGACATCTTCTGCCTGCCCGACCGGCCGCGGATCCTGGACTGCCTCGAGTTCGATGACGCGCTGCGCTACGGCGACGTGCTGGCCGATGTCGGATTCCTGGCCATGGACCTGGAACGGCTCGGTGCACCCGGCGAGGCCGCCGCGTTCCTCGACGACTACCGGCAGGCCTCCGGCACCGATCATCCGGTTTCGCTGGCCCACCTGTACATCGCCTACCGGGCCCTGGTCCGCGTCAAGATCGCGTGCCTGCACCACTGCGGGGCGGACGCCGCAGCGGGCCGGGCCGACCTGATCTGCCTCGAATGCTGGGCACCGCCGGAGGTCACGGTGGCCCGGATCGGCCGGCGGCACGCCGCGGGCCGCGACGCCAGCGACGCCGACACCACCGTCTACCGCCACCTCGCCAGCCGCGCCGGCGAGTGGCCGAGCGCCACCCGGCTGGACACCAGCCGGCCGCTACCCGACACGCTCGCCAACGCCGCCGAGGCCGTTTCGGATGTTCACCTCTGCTGACCGGCTCGCGGCCGGCCGGGCCGGGATCAGCCGGTGCGCCACTTCTCCAGGTAGGGCGCCAGCACCGTGCTGAGCGTCGGGGTGCCGATCTCGCGCAGCTCGTAGCTGACCCGGCGGGCCGGGTGGCCGAGGTCGATCAGCCGGCCGAGGTCCATCGGGGTACCGATGATGACCGCGTCGCAGTCGGCGGAGCGGATGGTCTGGCCGAGCTCGGCCAGCTGGGTGTCGCCGTACCCCATGGCCGGCAGCACGGCGCCGATCGCCGGGAACTTCGCGTAGGTCGCGGCGATCGAGCCGACCGCGTACGGCCGCGGGTCGACGAAGTCGGTCACCCCGGCGTGCCGGGCGGCGACCGTGCCGGCGCCGAACGGCATGCCGCCGTGCGTGATCGTCGGGCCGTCGTCGATGACCAGCACCCGCTTGCCGACCAGCGACGGGCCGGCTTCGAGGGTGACTGGCGAGGCCGCCCGGACGATCGTCGCGTCCGGGTTGGCGGCCACGACGTTCGAGACGACCTCCGCCACCGCACGCAGGTCGGCGCTGTCGACCTTGTTGACTACGACCACGTCGGCCATCCGCAGGTTCGTCTCGCCCGGGTGGTAGGCCAGCTCGTGGCCGGGCCGCAGCGGGTCGACCACGGTGACCAGCAGATCGGGCGCGTAGAACGGGAAGTCGTTGTTGCCGCCGTCCCAGATGACGACGTCGGCTTCCTGTTCGGCCTGCCGCAGGATGTCGTGGTAGTCCACGCCGGCGTACATGACCATGCCGAGGCGGACCGGCGCCTCGTACTCCTCGCGCTCCTCGACGGTCGGGTCGGAGGCGTCGATGTCGGCCAGCGTGGCGAACCGCTGCACCCGCATCCGGTCCAGGTCGCCGTACGGCATCGGGTGGCGTACCAGCGCGACCCGCAGCCCCGCGTCCAGCAGGATCTGGCCGACCCGCCGGCTGGTCTGGCTCTTGCCGCAGCCGGTACGCACCGCGCAGACCGCGAGCACCGGCCGGCTGCTGCGCAGCATGGCCGCCTTCGGCCCGATCAGCCGGAAGTCGGCGCCGGCGGCCATCGCGATCGACGCCTTGTGCATGACGTCCAGATGGGACAGATCGGAGTAGGCGAGGACCACCTCGTCGATCTCCTCACGCCGGACCAGGTCGACGAGCTGACCCTCGGGCACGATCGGGATGCCGTCCGGGTAGAGCGACCCGGCCAGCGCCGGTGGGTACCGGCGGTTGTCGATGCCGGGAATCTGGGCCGCGGTGAAGGCGACCACCCGGGCCGACCCGTCGCCGCGGAACACCGTGTTGAAGTTGTGGAAGTCGCGCCCGCCCGCGCCCATGATCACTACCTTGCGCATGCCACACCGTCCACAGTCGACTGGAAGGTACCGGGCCGGCCACCGTGGCCGGCCCCGCTGGTTCAGTGGTGCACCATCTGCCCGGTCGGCGCCGGCGCCGTGGGCATCTCGTCCAGGACCTCCGGGTGGACCAGTTCCGGGTGTTCCTTGGCGGCCTGTGCCTTCAGCCAGACGTAGACCGGGATGCCGGCGGCGACGAGGATGAACGCCCAGGCGGCGAACCGGTAGCCGGCGCCGTAGATGGTCCAGATCGCGTACGCCACGGCCAGGACGGCCATCGTCATCTCACCGGTGATGCTGCGCAGCCCGAACCGCTTGCGGTCGCTGATCAGCAGCATCATCTGCGCCGCCGCCCCGTACAGGTAGGCGATCAGCGTCGTGGTGGTGGCGAGGAAGACGAAGTCGGTGAACCGCTCGGTGGTGCTGCTGTTGTAGGTCGGGATGATGGCCAGGGTGATCAGCACGCTGGAGATCACGATGCCCGCGGCCGGCGTGCCGGCGCGGGTGAGGCGGGCGAACACCTTCGGGAACAGCCGGTCCCGGGCAGCCGCGTACGGCATCTGTCCCTGCAGCAGGATCCACCCGTTCAGGCAGCCGAACGCGGCGATGACCGCGCCGATCGCGACCAGGTCCCCGGCGGTGCCACCCCAGATCCGGTCGGCCGCGTCGGCGAACGGCGCGCTGGAGTTGGCCAGGGCGTCGGACGGCATGATGCCCATGATCGCGACCATGCCGGCGATGTAGATCACGGCGGTGGCGATGGTGCCGATCAGCGTCGCCCGGGGCAGGTTGCGCTCCGGGTCGCGCACGTGCTGGGCCGGGATCACGGCCGACTCCAGCCCGATGAACGCCCACAGGGTGAGCGCGGCGGCCGAGTTGACCGCGGCGAAGTTCGACCCGTCCACCGGATGGAACGAGATGTTCCCCGCCTTGATCCAGAAGATGCCCACGAACGCGATCGCCACCAGCGGCAGCATCTTCAGCACGGTGGTGAAGGCCTGCATGAGGCCGCCCTGGCGGACGCCGAGGACGTTGACCAGCGTCAGCACCCAGATGGCCGCGGCCGCGGTACCGGCCTGGATCACGTGGTCGGTGGGTGTCGCCCCCGCGGCCGTGTCCCAGAACCGGCCGAGATAGGAGACGAACCCGGTGGCGATGACGACGTTCCCGAGCCAGGCGGCGATCCAGTACCCCCACGCCGTCTGGAACCCGACGAAGTCACCGAACGCCCGGCGACTGTAGGCGTACGGCCCGCCGGTCCTGGGATAGACCCGGCTGAGCCGGGCGAACACCCAGGCGAGCAGGAACGCCCCGACCGCCGTCACGCCCCACCCGATCAGCGCCATGCCGCGGTAGGGCGCCAGCGAGGCCGGCAGCAGGATCACCCCGGAGCCGACCATGTTCCCGATCACCAGGGCGGTGGCCAGCCCGAGGCCCAACTCCCGCCCTTCCCGGGCCGGTGCAGCTGTCTGCGACATCGGTTCGACCTCCTCCGCATTGCCGCACGAGGAGAAGGACCTCTCCTCGGAGTCCACAGTGCACTGTCCACTACGGACGTGCGAGAGGCGCAGGGCCTGCCTCACTGGACACGAAAGGCACCAGCCGCGCCAGCGTCATTCCGCCCCGGCCGCCGAGTCGGGAAAGTTCGCACTGTTCGGACACTGTGGACAGTCGGTCGGCGGACGTGGTGGGCACCGCGACCAAGCCGGAACACGGCAAACCCGGCACCGGACGCAACGGCAACTGCAGGTGACCACCGTCCGGCGCCGAAGTGAAGCCGTTCGGCCCGGATGTCGCAGGCGTGCGGCACTGGAGCCGGACGGGTGGATTCGGGGACGCTCGGGATGGAGGAGTGCCGGGGGCACGCCGCCCAGGTTGTCGAGGCACGCTCGGGATCGGCCCTCCTCGTCTTGCGATGAGAGGGGGGCACGATGAACGAGGAGTCTGCTCGGCGTGGCGTGCTCGTCACGCTTGCAGCGGTCCTGTCGGTAGGGCTGGTCACCCTCGGGGTGTGGGTCGCGGTCGACCGGGGCGGCCCGCCGGCGCCGGCACCACCGGCCGCCTCGGGGAGCAGCACGCAGACGCCGACGGCGCCCGGAACCTCCGGGGCCGGGCCGGTGCTGCCCGCGACGACCACGGTAACCGTCTACTTCCATGCCGACTCCGGGCTGATCCCGGTCCGGCGGACCGTGCCGCGCACGTCGATGGTGGCCACCGCGGCGCTGCGGCAGCTGCTGGCCGGCCCGACCGCCCGGGAGCGGGCCGCGGGGATCTGGTCGGCGTTCTCCGGCCGTACCGCCGGGATGCTGCGCAGCGTGCGGATCGCCGGCGGCGTCGGCTACGCCGACTTCGCCGACCTGCGCACGGTGATCCCGAACGCGAGCAGCAGCGCGGGAAGCGAGGCGATGCTGGCCGAGCTGGACGCCACGTTCAGGCAGTTCGCCGCGGTACGCGGCACCGTCTACGCGCTCAAGGGTGACGTCGAGGCGTTCTACCTGTGGCTGCAGCGGGTTCCGCCGACGACCGGGGCGGCGGCCGCCGCCCGCGACTTCGCCACCGGAGTGCTGGGCATGGTGCGGCCGGTCGTGACCGCGCCGCAGCGGCAGCCGGACGGCAGCGTGCTGGCGACCGTCGAGTCGCGGGCCGGGCGGGACGGCCAGCCGCTGCTCGGGACGCAGGTGACGCTGCGGCGCGCCGGGATGTCCTGGTCGGTCACCGGCGCACGCTCGCCGGCGGTCCACGCCACCAGTCCGCAGCCCGGTCAGGCGGTCAGCTCGCCGGTGTACGTCGCCGCGCAGCTGCGGCCGTTCATCCCCGGCGTGGCCGAGGTCCGCGTCGTGCAGGTGGTCGGCGGCACTGCGACCGTGCTCGGCCGCAGCGGGCTGTACGGACAACCCGAGCTGTTCAGCGCGGATGTCAGCTATCGCCGGCCCGCGGTCTCGTCCGGCTGGGTGCTGGTCGTCGAGCGTGCGGTCGAGGCCGACGGGCAGGTCCGTCAGGGTGAGGTGGTCGGCGGTGACGCGATCCGGGTCCGGTTCGTCGCGGCCGCTCGGCCGGTCATCTCCGGCGTGACCACGCTGCCCACCGCCCTGCCGGTCCGGCACGGCGCGTGGGTGCTGCCCGATGGAGCCGGCACGGTCGGCTTCAACGCCCAGGTCCACGGGCGCGTCGATCGGGTGGAGTTCTCCCTGGTGCCGGCCGGCTCGGACGGATGGTCGCGGCGGGTGCGGCTGCCGGTGGACGGCACGGCCGGCCACCCGTGGAACGCGACGCTCACCTACCGGGACGAGCCGCTGAGCGCCCAGCTGGTGGTCATCGCGATCGGCCCGGGCGGCCAGACCCGGTACAGCCACCCCGTCGTCCACCCGTAGCCCGCGCAGCCGGTCTGGCAACCGGAGAGTAGGGCCCGGCACGCCTGACCGGCGCGCCGGGCCCTTGCCCCCCACCGGCCGTGTCACCAGACGGTTCCGCGGCCCGTATCAACGTTAGGGCAGGAGTATCGGGCGCTGCAGGGGTCGAAGGTCCCGTTCGGTCCTGCCGAGAGCCGGCTGCATGCTCCACATCGCGGTGGTCGCCTCCGACGGCTACCGGTCACGGTGGCGGCCGGATACGGAGGACGGTCCGCCGGCCGACCTTCGGCACTGTCGACGGGTTCCGGGCCCTCCTGGCACCGCCGCCCAGTGGTCGGCGCGGTCCGGCGTCGTCAGCGTCGGTCGCTGTCGGCTGAGGTCAGTTCGAATACCGGGTGGCGGTCGGCCTCAGCGGCGAAGTCCGCTGCTGGCGAGTCCTTGCTGGCCCGGAAGTACGGTCGGGTGGCGCTGGCGACATCGACGTACCGCTTCAGGACGGGTCCCGCCTCGGCCGCGGAGACCTCCCGAACGGTGTACTCCCGCGCGTCACGCCCGCGGCGCACGGTGACCCGCCCGGCGGCGCGTGCGTTGAGCACCCACGGGACGGGGCCGTATGGGGCGACGAGCCACCGCCGCTGGCCGTCCTGGACGAGGACCACCGGGTTGCTGCGCGCCAGGCCGGTCTTACGGCCACGGGTGGTCAGCAGGTGGGCCGGTCCGATGCCGGCTCGGGCGAGCAGCGTGAAGACCGCGTTGCCCACCCGCTCTCCGGCGCTCCACCGGTACTCGCGTACCGGCCGGGCAGTCGGGCGCGAACGCGCGGATCCCGCGGCAGGAGCGCGATCACCGGGCTGGCTCTGGTTGCCGTCCGCGGCGCGGTTCGATGTGTTGGACATGGCCACTCCTTGGGTCTTGATCTCATGCCGGAGCGCTACGGACCAACCTGTAGCCGACACAGCAGGCACTACGCCCCGGTATCGCCGTAACTCAGTGAACGATGGTGACCGGGCAGTGGGCGTGCCGCAGGACGGCCTGGCTGACCGAGCCCAGCACCAGGCCGGTGAAGCCGCCGTGGCCGCGGCTGCCGACCACCAGCAGCGTCGCGCCGCGGGAGGTATCGGCGAGAACGCCCGCCGGGTGTCCACTGACGACGGTCGACTCGACCGGGACCTCCGGGAACTTCGCCGCCAGCGGGGCGACGGTATCGTCCACCAGCCGCTGCCCGGCGTCCTGCGTGGTCTGCGGGTCGACGAGTTGGTACCCGAAGCCGGGCAGGGGCACCGCGGCCCAGGGGTGGACGTACATGGCCTGCACCGGCAACTGGTGCTCGACGGCGAACCGGAAGCCGTACTCCAGCGCCGCCCGGCTGTTGTCCGAGCCGTCCACGCCGACGACGACGCCGGTCGAACCGGCCGGCGCCCGCACCACGGTCACCGGGCAGCCGGCATGCGCGACGACCTGCCCTACCACAGAGCCCAGCCGCAGCCGGTCGAACCCACCGCCGCCACGGGCACCGAGCACGAGCTCAGTCGCGCTGTCGGCCAGACCGAGCAGCGCCTCGGCGACACCGCCGCACTCCAACCGCCCGACCACCGGCCCGGCCCGGTCGGCGACCCGGGCCCGTTCGACCGCACCGTCCACAATGGCCTGACCAGAATCGATCACCTGATGCAGCAGCTCATCAGGCAGCCGCACCTCCACCCGCCGGAACCGCACCACATGGCACACCGTCAGCGGGCAACGCCGGGCCACCGCCTCACACGCCGCCCAGTCCACGGCCAGCAGCGCCTCCGGCGACCCGTCGACGCCAACCACGATCCCCAGCGATCCACTCACCACCACCACCACCACCCCTCACCGAGCCGCTCGCCCTCAGCGGACCACGCACGGTGGGTCGCCGACCAGAGCCGGGCAGGCCACCCAGACAAGGACGTTCGCCCCGGTGCCGGCGGTAACACGATGGTCGGAGAGCATCGGGCCGTTCTGCCCCGGTAGCGCTGATCTCGCCGGGCCCTGAGGAGTCGACGTCAGGCCTTCGTACCCTGGCCGGCACCTTGCCGGTGGCGGCAGGCTGGATCCAGACCTCTGGAGACTGTGATGTCCACGCATGAGCACTCCGCGCTCGCCGCGCCGGTGGTCGTTGGGGTCGATGGCTCCGGCTCCAGTCTCGTCGCGGTCGATCTGGCCGTCGCGGAGGCCGCGCTGCGCAAGCGCCCGTTGTGCATCGTGCACGCGTTCATCTGGCCGTACCTGCACGTCCCGCTGGGACCGTCCCCGTACGGCCCGCCCGAAGGTGGGCTGCGCCATCAGGCCGAACGCATCCTCGCCGAGGCGTACGCGCGAGCCCGCGCGGCAGCGCCGTACGTGCCCGTCGATCGGGAACTTGTCGCGGGCGAGGCCGCCGCAGTGTTGCGTGAGCGTTCGCGCACGGCGGCCCTGCTCGTCGTCGGCGATCGCGGGCTGGGCGGGTTCACCGGCCTGATCATCGGCTCCGTCGCGGTCCAGCTTGCCGCGCACGCCACCTGCCCGATCATCGTCACCCGCGGCGCCGCCGACCCGGCCGGGCCGGTGCTGCTGGGCGTGGACGGCTCACCGGCCAACGACGCCGCCGTCGGCTTCGCGTTCGAGGAGGCCGCCCTGCGCGGCGTGCCGCTCACCGCCGTGCACACCTGGACGCATCCGGTCTCCGCCGGCTGCGGTGACGTACTGCCGCCGGTGTACGACAGTGCCGACGTCCAGGCGGAGGAGGCTCGGGTGGTGGCCGAAGCCCTCGCCGGCTGGTGCGGCAAGTACCCCGACGTCGTCGTGCACCGCGAGCTGGCACACGGCGGCGCCCGCAAGGCGCTGATCGACGCAACCCGCCGGGCGCAGCTGGTGGTGGTCGGCACCCGGGGCCACGGCGGGTTCGCCGGCCTACTGCTCGGCTCGGTCAGCCAAGCCGTCCTGCATCACGCCGCCTGCCCCGTCGCCGTCGTTCCGCATCCACCGACCGCCGCTGAGATGCCTCCCGATCGCGGCGCCTAGGTGCGCGGTTGACAGCGCCAGGCCTGCCAGGGAGAGCCGGCTATGCCATCGGGTGCGGTGGCGTCGAGGAGGCCTCCGGGCTCCGATGGTTGGCCCAGGCTCGTCGACAGGGTTCCGGCGGGTGCCTGCGCAGGACGGCGTGGCGAGCTTGCCGGCGCCGTCGGTCGTCGGTGGATCCATCGACGCTGACCCGGTGCGCTGTCGCGGTTTCGTCGGGGCCGCTGCCGGCGTGGACGGCCACGGCCCGCGGCCCCGCACGCCGCACGACGAGCAGGAGGTCACCGCCCTGCACGCGGCGATGAGGGCCGGCGAGCCCATCGGGCCGATCGTCGAGCGGTACAACGCCGACCTCGCCCGTCGCACCGTCCCCGAGTGGCGCGCGCTGCTGGCCGGGCTGCTGGCCGTGCCCGAGATCGGCGCCGCGCCCGTCGGGTACTGGGGCCTCACCCTCGCCACCGCGATCGGTGTGCCGCTGGTCGCCGCCGAACCGCTGATCCGGGCCGCGGTCTTCGGCCTGTTCTGGCCCTCGACGCTGGTCGAGACCGCACGGCGGATCACCGTCCCGATCGAGTTCGACCTGCAGTCCGACGACGAGCACATCCCGCGCGAGGACGGCCTCGCCCTGTTCGACGCGTTCTCCTCGACGGAGAAGTCGCTGCACATCAACGCCGGCAAACACATGCAGCTGCCGCGCTTCGAGGCGGCATCGGCGGTCCGGTTCTTCCAGCGACACCTGCGAGGCTGACGGGCGGCAAATCGGCCGGCCGGGGTGGACCTGGGATGGTCCGGCAAACACGCCCACCACGGCCGGAACCGCAGGTCCCGACCGGCCCGCCCGGCTGGCCGCAGTGGGTCACCCCGGTCGAGCCCGGCAGCGTCCACGACCTGACCGCAGCCAAGAGCCATGTCCTGCCGTTCCTCCACCGCTCGCCGCCCGGGAGCGGATCGTGACGTTGACGGACAACGGCTACCAGGCGCCGGGATCGGCGAGATCGCCCCGTCCAAAGGCGTCAACCAGCACCCGGACGACCGAACGCGCAACCGGCTGACAGGCAAGTACTCGGCCGCTAACGGTGCGGACGCCTGGATTCTCGCGGACGGACTGGAGGCGCTCTATCGGACGCCGAACGAGCACGACCCTTCTACGAGTACGAATTTGCCGTTGGCAGCGCGGCGAATCGACGGGGACAGCCGGCTCGGTAGGCGATCTGGCGAGAGGTGAGATCATGGGCCGCGATCATCGTGCGGATGACCGTCGAGACCGTGCGGACGCCCGGGGGCCACCGTGGGTTCTCCATCTGCCCGCCGATGGTCGTGGAACACACCCTGGTCTGGATCACCGGCCGCCGCCTGGCCCACGATCTACCCGCTGCGTCGTCCTGGTTCAGGCGGTCGGCATGCTGCCCTATTCCTCGTCGTCGTTCTCGGGGTTCTCTTGGTCGGTGAGGGCGTCTTCGATGCGCTTGTTTGCTTCGGTTTCGATTCCGTGCAGGATGCCGGCGTAGACGCGTAGGAGGACGTCGACGGTGTGTCCGGCGCGGCGGGCGACTTCGGTTACGTCGACCCTGGAGCGGAGCCAGAGGCTGATGCCTGCGTGGCGGAGGTCGTAGGGGCGGCCGGCGAGCGGGGATGCGGCCTGCTGGGTGGTGAGCGCCGCGGTGCGGGCGGCGGCCCACAGTTCGCCGTACTCGCTCTCCTGCACGAACCCACCGCGGGATGACCGGAACAGCCGGCCGTCATCGGCGACGCCGAATTCGTCGATGTGCGCGCGTAGGAGGCTGACGAGCTCTGGTGGGATCGGCACGTCGCGGACGGCCTGTCTGGCACGGTGCTTGAGTTCGCGTCGCTCGTGTGGGCGGCCGCTGTTGGTCCAGGCCTTGCCTACTCGAGGCATCGACCTGGCGAGGATCAGCTGGCCCCAGGGCTGCTGGATGATGGTGTCGGTGCTGGCGCAGGCCGGGCAACTGGTGTGCCGCCTGCGGTGTTGCGTGTCCGGGCCGTCGGGTGCTGGGCTGGTGGTCCGGCACGCGCGGCAGAGCAGGGCTGGCGGCGGCAGGGCGCAGTCGTCTTCGGTCAGGGCTACCGCTTCGGCTGGTCACAGGGCCGCGAAGTACAGAAGGCCGAAGAACGCCTTGAGGTGCCGGCCGCGCTGCCGCAGCGGACCGATCCCGCGCTGGCCCCGTCTCTGGTGCGGCTGGTCAGGGTCTGTTCCGTAGGCTTCGACGGCGGCCAGCAGGCGGCGTACCTGAGCAGGATTGGCGACGACCCGGCGGTCGACCTCCTCGACGGTTCTGGGCAGCGTCCACTGCACCTGGTCCATCGGGTTGGCTGTCAGGTGCTTTCGCTCGACGGCGTAGCGCAGCACGTTGTACAGCACGGCGCGCTTACGCCTCACGGTGTTAGCTGCGGCGGGCTGGCCGTTCATCTTCACCGCAAGGGCGTCCAGAGCGCGGGTGACGAGGTCGCCGTCCTCACCGAGAGCGGCCAGCGGCAGCGACGCCTTGCTGATCCACTCGAGTGCCGCGCGGACCTCCGGTGGCCGGTCGTCGGCCGGCCTGCTCGGGTTGAAAGCCCATCGGTACAGCGCGTCCCGAAGGTGCTTGGGGGGCGCTCCCCGAGTCGGCCCGATCAGCGCGGGGGTGATGGTGGCTAGTGCGTCCGCGATCGATGTACGGGAGTTCGGTGCGAGCCGGCGCCACTTGCGGTCGACGTAGGCCACGGCGTGCTCGAACCAGCTCGGCCCGGTCCGCTGCTTGCGCAGCATGCTGTCGGGTAGGCCGCTGGTGACGTCGAACGCCTCACCGGCGCGGACGGCGGTGAGCAGTTCGGCCCGGAAGGAGTCCGCGAGCGGCTTGGACTTGAACGAGCGGGAGTGCGGGCGCTTATCGGTCCGCCAGCGGACCTCGGCGTTGCCGGCGCTGTTGGTACCGAGGTTGGAGATCCGGACGCTGTAGGTCCTCACCGGGCAGCGCCTTCCAGCTCCTCGAGCCAGGTCTCCAGCGCGCTGCGGCGGATCCGGACCTGGCCGTTGGGCAGTTTGAACGTGCGGGGGCCGCGGCCGAGCTGACGCCATCGGTAGTACGTCGACTTCTCCACGCCGACCTCTTCGCAGAACTGCGGGACGGTGAGCAGCTCGTCACGTGGGCCGGCCGAGGTGGTCATCTTGAGGCTCACGGCACGGGTTTCCTCTCTGTCCGTCCGTTGTGGACCCTGCCTTGGCGGCGGGTCGACGGTTGGCCGCCGGCGGTCACTACGTGCCGATGCCGGCGCTGTCGCGACACCGTCGGCGTCTGCTGGGCTGGTGTGCAGGCGTCCAGCCAGCGGTGGCGTGCCGAGCAGGGCTGCCGTGGTCACGCGGCGGCCTCCGGTGCGTCCCCAGCGCGCAGGGCAGTGAGCAGTCGCAGCGCCCGATCGGAGCCGCAGGAGTGACCGAGCTTGCGCAGCTCGTCGGTCAGCGTGCGCTTGCTCAGCTCCGCGCCGGCGGTCGCCAACTCGCCGGCGATGGTCCGGGCGACCGGCAGCAACGGATCCGCGGCGGCGTCCCGGCCGGCTGGCGATGAGGTGCTGGCCGGGGCCTCGGTGACTCGGGCGCGCTCCTCGGCTTGTTCGAGGCGTTGTAGAGCGGCGGCGCGTTCCTGATGGGCGCGGACCAGCCGGGCGCGCAGCTCGTCACCGGTCCGCCGGCTCTCGGTTCGATCCCGCTCTGCCTGGTCCTTCACCGCCGCCAGATCAGCGGCCAGACGGCCGCGGTTCGCTTCCAGTTCCGCTGTCCGCGTCTCGCCGGCCGCGAGTTCCTCGCTCAGCCGCGCGATCTCCTGCTCGGCGGCGACCAGCCGGGGGTGCTGTGTGGACCAGGGTGCGAGGTCCTCCAGTGCCGTCGGGGCGGTGCCGGCCTGCACCTGGTACAGCGCCGCCAGATGCACCCGAACCTGGTCGCGGACCGTCTCGTCCGAGCCCAGCCGAATGTGATTGCCCGCAGCGACGCGTGAGGCTGGCCGGTCGCAGGACCCAGCAGCGGGTTCCATCCCACTCGATGAGGCGCTGGCGTCTGGTCGATTCGGGTCCCGGGTGGTCGGCGAGGCACACTGGGAACTCTCGCTTGTTGAGGAGGGAGATGCCGGGCCGGTGCGCCGTGACGAGTTTCTCCGGTTGGGCGCGGCTGTCCTCGGTTCGGTACTGACGCCGCCGCTCATCCATGGCTGGGCGCCAGACGGCGAGGGGGTTGGCCAGCTCGACGAGGCTGTCATCAGCCAGGTGCGGGCGCAGACAGCCGGGTACCGGTGGCTTGACCGGCAGGAGGGCGCCTCGGCGCATCTACCGGCTACGGCGCGGCACGCCCGCCGGGTGGTGGAACGCTGGCAGTCCGCCGAGGCGAGGCATCCGCTGAGGCCGGCGCTGGCGGAGTTGGCGGCCGATGCCTGCCACCTGGTCGCCTACCAGGTGTTCGACCAGGGCCGGCGTGGGTTGGCGGCCGAGTGGTACCGGTGTGCGGCCGACCTGGCGGCTCGGGCCGGCAACCGCGACCTGTACGTCTTCGCCGTCTGCGGGGTCGCCTACATGCAGGCGATGCAAGGCCACGCCACGCCGGCTCTGGACCTGCTGCGCCAGACTGAGCGGCTACCGCGGTCGGCCGCGGCATCGAGTTACGTGCACGCCTATCGGGGCCACGCGCTGCTCGCCGCGCGGGACGCCGACGGCATGATCCGCAGCCTCGATACGGCGGCCGTCTTCGCCGATCACACCGCCCACGAGGCGCCGTCGCCGTGGCTGGGAATCACCGGCCCGGCCTGGGTGCAACGCCAGCGCGCCACGCTGTTGGCGCGGCTCGGCAGTCCCGACGCCGTCACGGCACTGACCGGGCTGCAGCAGCAGACACCCCCGCTGTTCGCCCGGTTCCATGTCACCGTCGCCACCGATCTCGCCCGGGCCCACGCGACCAGAGGCGACCACGCCACTGCCACCGAGTGCCTGAGTACTGCGGCGAAGCTCAATCGAGCGATTTGTTCGGTCGAACGAGCACACCGCATCCGCGCCATCCGAGACCGGCTCGCCTCGGTGCGGCCCACTGCGGCGTTGGAGGGGATCGACGACGCTCTTCGGCCCACCGGCCTGGACGTTACTCCCGACCCTCGCTCGGGCTGACCCCGATCCAAGACGCCAGCTGCGCCGGAAGACCGTCGCGGTTGTCCGGTGAGACGGTGACAACTTGCAGGCCGGGCATGGCGATGATCCGGTCGGTGACAGGATCGGTGGCAGCGTGCACGGTGGCGACCATCTGTACCGGAGTGGCGAGAAGCTGGTCGAGGCGGGCGACGAAGGCCTCCGACAGCAGCTCCATCCCGCCGATCTCGTCGATCACCAACACGTCGAGCGGGCCGACGACCGACAGCGCGGGCAGCGCCACACTGTCGAAGGCGGGGACGTCCACGCCATATCGCCCCACGCGTGGCGGACCAGTCCGTTCGGCGTCGGCGATCCTTGCCCGCACACCGCTGGTGAGATCCTGAGCGACGAAACCGACCCGCCGACCCTCGACGCGAAGCTCCTCGGTCACGAACCCGACGGGCGCAACCCCCGCGCTCCGCAGCACGTCGATGAAGCGCCGGACAACGGTGGTCTTGCCCACCGCCGGCTGACCAGTAAGGAGAATCCGGACCGGCGGCGTCACTCGGCCCGTGCCTGCACGTCGATGTACGCCAGAGTGCCCGCAGCCACCACTGGGCCACCCGGCGACGACCCAGCCAGCGGCATGCCGGCACCGTGACCACCACGCGGCGAACCACTACCGGCCACGGGACCGACCGGGACACTGACGCGGAAGGGGGCGGTCGACCAGCCAGGCAGCGACAGCAATGCCGAAACCGAACAAGGCGCCTTGACCAACCAGGTGGACGCGACCGCCAACGGGCCACAGCGGCGAAGTGCTCCCGACGGGTACACGAAATCCTGGTGGCCGGCTTGGACCCCTCGTCGTACCCGGCCCAAGGGGGCGGCGTCGCCGGCGCCGGCGACAGTGACGTCTTCAGGTTCAACGCCCACCGCGGCGAGGACGTCGGCTGCCCGAGGGCTGCGCTGCTGGCTATGTGCGGCCACCGCTTGCACCCACCCTCCGATGGCACCGGCGGCGTCGACCTGCCGGGGCGCCGACTCGCGTAGTCGGTCCCCGGCAAGGTTGGCGCCGAACATGTTCTCGCATCCCGATCCCGGCCCGTGCTCAGCTAACCCGGCCGCTGGGCGCCGCACGGCGCGGCCGGCCGGAGCGGGCCCGGGCCAGAGCCGCCTGCAGGTCCGCCACCGACGGCCGCGCAGCCACCCGCGGCGCGGCCGGCCGGGACGACTCGGTCGCCGGGCGCGAACTGCCGGAAACGGCGGCCGGCGACGGGCCGGGGTCGGTGAACACCGCACCGGACAGCTGCCACGGCCGGGCCGCGGCCACAGCCCGACCCCGCAGGTATCCGCCGCGAGACGCGAGGGCCAGGCCGGCCATGCCGAGCAGGAACCGGGCCGGGCTGCGGCCCTCCACCCGGGCGAACCGCGCGGCGAACGCCAACCCGGCCGGCACCACCAGATACACCGCGATGTTCAGCGCACCCAGATGCGCCCACACCGGCTGCACCGCACGCAGCACGCCGACGCCGCCGACGAACACCCCCAGCTGCAGCACCGACATCGGCGCGGGCAGCGTGAACCGGCCGATCCGGCCGATCACCTTCGGATACCGCCGGCCGAAGGTGAAGCTGCGCTGTGTCAGCGCCGTCCCCGCCGCCGGATCAGTCACCGCCGACCTCCCCACCCTCCACCGGCCCGCTACCGGCGACGGTCGGGGCTCCGGCGGCTAACGGTGCGGAGGTGGCCGGGGTCGCCGCGGACAGGTCAGTGCCGACCCGGTCCTGGATGGTGGTGATGTTGTTGGCCACCCACAGCACCGCGCCGGCCAACACCGCCATGCCCAGCGTCGGCACCACCGCCCGGCTGCGGTGGAACGTCTGCGCGATCGCCCACACCGCCAGCACACCCAGACCGAGCAGGATGAGCACCTTGATCTGGGCGAGCAGGCCCATGGCCCACGCGATCATCGCGACAGCTCCTTCGGATTGGTCAGCGGCCCGGCGCCGGCGTGCCGGGCGGTGAAGATGCGGGGGGTGAAGATGCGGCGGCGGACGGGCTTGTGCCTGGCTGGTTGGTCGGGCTGGTGGCCGCTGGGCCCGGCGGCGGGGACTCCAGTGGCAGCGCCTGGTCCACAGCGCTGACCTCCCACCGGCCGCCACGGCCGGTCAGCCGCAGCCCGTAGGTCAGCTGTTGCACCGCACCACCGGCGTCAGCGGCGCTCACCTCGGCCAGCACCTCAAGCCGATCGCCATCAGCCGGTATGGCCTCCAGCGCCGCCGCGCGGGCCGTGTCGACCTGCCCCGCCGGCGTGACCTGCTCGACGCTGATGTCGGCGAACGGCGCCGGGGTCACCGCACCCAGCACGGTGCCCGGCGCGGTGTACCGGGACAGTTCCCCTTGCCCGGCCAGGTAGGCCGACAGGAACCGGGCGGCTGTCTGCGCCGGCGGCGACTCTGCCGGCAGCGGGGCCGTCGCGCGGGCCAGCGGCCACGACCGCGCCCGCGTGGGTGCGGCGACCAGCGCCGGCAACCCCGTCGCCACGTACGACGGCGCGTCGACCCCGGTGTCCGCACCGGACCGACCAGCCGCGGGCTGGTCCGAGCTGGCCTGTACCGACACCCGGTAGCAGCGAAGCCCGACCGGGGTGTACCCGCGCGGGCCCACGGTCATCACCTCGACGGCGACCGTGACCGCCCAATACCCCGGCCGCAGCCAGACCGCGTCCACCACCGCGGTCCGCGCGGCGTACCAGTGACCAGCCGGCGTCCGCGGCAACTGCGGCACGTCGACCAGGAACGGCCGCAGCACATCCTCCCGGCCCGCGCCAGCCTGCAGATACGCCGCCACGAACAACTCCGCGAACCCGGCCGGCCCCGCGCCCGACGGCGCCACCGACGACGGCGTCCGCGACGGCGCCGGGCGGCCCCCGGCCGCCAGACTGACCGGCAGCCCCAACGCACCGGCGGCCACCAGGAGCCACAACCCGACGGCCGCTACCCGGGCCCGGCCGGCATGAGTCAGCAACCCCGGCCCGGCCACTCGGCCGGCCAGCCGTGGCCGGCCAGCCGAAGCCGGCGCGTCCATGGCTCGGTCCGCGCGTCGAGTCACCACGTCGTCCGACCGGCCGATCCGGTAGCGATCGGCACGTCGGACGGCGGCACTTGCCGCAACAGCCGCCACTGCGCCATCGCCTCGGTCAGCGTGGACACGTCGACCTGCAGCAGTGCGTCCACGGCGGCCAACGCCGCTGGCGCTTCCTCCCGCAGGAATACCTCCAGCGCCGCCACCGCCGGCCGGTGCAACGCCCGGCGCGCAGCAACCAGCCGGTCCACATGACCGCGCAGACGCCGCTCACCCTCGATCGCCTCGGCCAGCCAGGCAGCCACCGTCGACACCGACGGAACCTGCCCAGGGGCCGTTCCCCACGCGGTCACAACACCCTCCCTCGCCGCCGTCACTACGTGCGTGCACGACGCCGGCGGCGACACGGCCGGCACCAACCGGACAGGCTCAGCCGGCCTGAGTCCGGCACCCGTCGTGCTGCGGGCCGGCGCCGCCGGCGACGGCTCAGGCGAAGCCCCACGCCGACCTGGCTGGCGAGAGGGTCGGGAGACGGTGACGCCGCGCCGCCGAGCGCGGCGCGGTCGCCCACGCCGGTCCTCAACCACGCCCACTGGTCCAGCGCGGTAGACCGCCCCAGCCTGCCTTCGCCGCGGCCGCCGTCATACAGCCGTCGCCTGCAAGTAGTCCCGGCGAGCGGCGCGCAGCCTGGCCAGCGCGCGTTGGCGGCGGCGGGCCAGCGATCGCGGCGCGATGCCATGCTCGTCGGCCAGCGCGGCAACCGGATGCTGGTGCAGATCGATTGCGGTCAGCAACGCGACGTCGTCGGGGCTGATCACGTCGGTGTCGACCGCCCAGCAGAACAGGGTGAGCAGCTGCTCGCGCGGGTCCTCCTCGACCTCGGCTGGGTCCGCGGGGCGCCGGGGATACAGCGGCTGCTCGGCCAGCCGGCTCGCCCACGCGAGGACCAGGTCGAGGCGGTCGGCCGTCGACTGCCGGTGGTCGGTCCGGTCAGCCAGCGCCGTCAGGCTCAGTTCGACGCGCGCCCGTTCACGGGCGCGGGCCCGGCGCAGGTCCATCTCGGTGTCCAGCAGCAGGTTCGCCGCGACCCGGTGGGGGCGCCGCCGCCACGGGTAGGTCCGGATCCGGCACGACAGGGTCGACAGCACCGCGGCGATCGCCTCGGCACGGGGCAGGTGCGCCAGCCGGTAGGCCAACGCGGCCGCGGGCAGCAGGAGCTGCAGCAGCGCCCGCGCGGCCAGCGGGTCGTCGCCGCAATCGCAGGCCGCCAGCCGGGCCAACGCGGCCAGCAGATCGTCGGACTGCGCCGTTGCGCCGCGCCGGTGGGCGTCTGCGCGGATCTGTTCCACGTCGGCGTACCCGGCCAGCGTTGGCTCGAGACGACCCCAGCGCCGCAGCGCTGTCTGGGTAGCCGGTGCCGTGGTGAGCTGTGCCCATTTCCCGTTCCAGTGCAGTGAGCAGGTGGTCCGGGACCCGGGCGGGCCGCTGACGGCCGGACGGGGCGTAGTCGGTGGATGCGGTCGGGGAGGCCACCAGGGGTTCCTCTCGTCCGAGGACAGGTGGCTCTCGACCCTCCGCACAGGGATGCGCTGCTTCGTTGCTCCAGGCCCGTTGCCCGTCTCCCTGGGACGTCGCCTGGCGGCCGGCGACCGCCCGTCGGCGGCCTGGTTACGCTCGTCGACTGGCTTGGTCAGCGCGGGTCGGTAGCGGCCATCGGCGGTGCGAGTCGTCCCGCGGTACGGGTGCCGCACCGACGACCTCCGTCCCGGCTCTGGAATCCCGGACAAGGCCAACTGGCCCACCGACGCCGGGGGGACGCTCGCTCCGGCACCGCACCTGACCTGCGCGGCAACGGGGCAACGCGGCGCGCGGGACATCCCCGGCCGCGGATCGGCGCTGCCCCCGAGGGGCTGGTCGGCGACGACGGCACCACCCACCGCTCGAGGGCCGCACGCCGGAGTCGCGCGGGCACGACCGTGCTGTGGTCCGGCCAGCGCGGTCCGGGGCCGGGTGGTCCGGGGCCGGGTGGTCCGGGGCCGGGTGGTCCGGGGCCGGGTGGTCCGGGCCTGGTAGATGTCGGGGTCAGCCGGTAGCCGTGACCAGCCTCAGCCGAGGTCCGGGTGGGGAGGGCGGCGGCGGGAAGAAGGAGTGGTCATAGGCCGGCTCGAAGTCCGGGTGCCGTGCGCGGAGGAGGTCGACGAGCCGGAAGAGGGTGGCCGAGGGTGGGGTGTGTGGGTCCCCGCGCAGGTCGTAGCCGCGTTCACGGTTGTAGAGCAGGCGCAGCCGCTGCTGCAGGGTGTTGGGCCGGCCCGGCGGGATACGGGTCAGCTCCGCGGCGATCTGGGCGTGGCGGGCGCTGGGTGGGCCGAAGCTGCGGTCCCAGCCGGCGTTGAAGGCCTCGACCGCCGGTCTGGCGTAGATCGCCCCACCCCTGACCCGGGCGACCGGCGGCGGAAAGTCGCCGCGCTGGGTGACCTGCCGCAGCCGCCCCCTGGACACCCCGAGGATCTCACCGACCTCGGTGAGCCCGATCAGCTCCGGCACCGGCGGCTGGCTGAGGTCGACCTGGCCGTGACCGGCCGCGGTGACATGCGCGGCCACTGCCTGACCACGGACGCCGGCCGCGGCATAGGCGTCCTCGGCGGTCCGCAGCGCGACCGGGACCGCGTCGCCCAGGGCGGCGGCCTCCACGTCGAACACGAAGGCCACCTGCCCGCCGGCCTCGTCCCGGACAACCGTGCCGGCCCGGTCGGCCAGATGGCTGGCCGCTCGGCCTACCCAGTCGTCGTCGACCGCGGCATCGAACTCGATACGCACCCTCCACGTGCCCACGGCGACCCGTCCTTTCGTGGTAGCCGTCGCAGCAGGGCGTTGGACGCCGACCCGAGCCCCGGCCGTTCCCAGCTAGTGCGGTGTCCACCAACGCTCGCGGGGTCTCTCGACGCCCAGCGACATCGGTGGAAACCGCACTAGCGACTGCCGCGCTACCCGAAGAGAACTGATATTGGGACGTCTCCGAGCCGCCGCGGCCACACAACACGCCTGAACCGGCGGTCCGTTGGCTCGGCACGGGATACTCCCATCAGATGAGAGGAGCGGCATGCGGGTACGGCTGCCGGTGGTGCTGGTCGTGGTGGCCGGGGTCGTTCTGCTGGCTGCCGCGTTGGCGGTGTGCGTGGTCCTTGGCCCGAGCTGGATCATGGGCACCGGGGATGGTCTGACCGCCGCGGAGCGGCTGAGGGCGGAGAACGACATCCGCGGCACTCTGCTGCAAGGGCTCGGTGGTCTGCTCGCCCTGGGCGGGGTCGCGCTTGGTGCGGCGATGACGCTGCGGCAGGTGAAGGCTAACCGCGAGGGGCACAGCATCGATCTGTTCACCAAGGCGATCGACCGGATGGCCAGCGAACACATGACGGTCCGACACGGTGGGGTCTACGCCCTGGAACGACTGTCCGAACTGGACCCGCATTACCGCCCGCAAGCCCACGCCCTGCTCACCGCGTTCATCTGCAAGCAGGCGCCCTGGCCGCCACCGGAGCCGGACGCTCCTCCGTCAAGTCGCGACGACGTCTCCGGAGCGATCAGCGCGCTCAGCCGCCACACCATGATCACCGAGGGGGCGTGGTCGGAGCTGGAACGGGTGGACCTGCGCCGCGCCGAGCTCGACAACCTGGACATCCCCCGGCTATGCCTCGCCCACTCCAACCTGGACGGTGCCAGCCTGGTCGGTGCCAAGCTCACCGGCGCCACCCTGCTCGACGCCAGCTTCCGCGATGCCAACCTCACCAACGCTGATCTGCGGTCCGCCAACCTGACCGCGGCCCGCCTCGACGGAGCCATCCTCCGCGGTGCAGACCTCTCCGGCGCCACCTTGAAGGACACCTGCCTCACCGGCGTGATCGCCGACCACGCCACGATCTGGCCGGACGGCTTCACCCCACCATGCCCGCCATCCCCCTCGAATTGACGCGTACTCAGGACCGCCCGTTGAGCCGGTCAGGCCAGGTCGGTATGGCGGTCGCGCGGATCGGGTGACGGCGAGGAAGCCCGTCAGCCACGATGATCAATCCCGCTGCGGACCCGGATCGAATCGTGGTTACCGCGACGGACCTGGCGTAACAGGTACCGCCCCTCATCTTGGCTGAGGCGACGAGCCCGGAGAGGTTCGGACATGACGCACCCCGTTTCCCCAGACAAGATCAAGATGGCGCCTCAACACCGTCCCAGTCACTCATCACGCTCAGCGTTTCGCCAACCCGGTGATCGTTTCTGGACACCGCACCTGCCGGTGTGGTGGCTTGCCTCACCGGCACCGGAGGTGGCCGCGGCGTGCACCGCGCGGACCTGTTCGGGCAGGCCAGCGGCGGCGTGGGCGGCAGCGGCCTCGGACAACGCCCCGGGGATGGCGACGTCGGCCGTTGCCCGGCGCAGCGCGGCGGCGGGGTCCAGCCCGGAGGCGGCTTGGACGACCCGGCAGACCGCGGTGCCCAGGAGAACTGATGCCGGCGCCGCGGCCGCCCCCGGGCGGTCGTAGAACTCGGCGGCGACCGCGGCCAACAGCCGCGGGTGCGCCCGGTACACCGCGGCGGCTCGATCCCGGCAGCGCCGCGAGTCCTCGGCCGCGGTCTGCGCCCGGGCCGCCCGCGAGGTCTGCTCGGCGTGCCGGCCGGCCAGGGCCTGGCCAGACCGCTCAGCCGGGCTGGTCTCGCGGGCCAGCACGAGCAGCTTGTGGCGGAGCAGCCCACCGGGGCTCTTCACCGACGCGGGCAGGTCACCGGTCAGCCGTTGCCGGACCTGCGCCGGTGACCAGCGGCCGACCAGCCCGGCCGCGGCGGCGGCCAGCGTCCGCCGCGACGCCGGCGTGATCGCCACGCGCAGCGCCGGCGGGAGGACCGCGATGGCGGCGTCGACCAACACCTCCGCGGCAGCCGAGGCGGGTTCGGCCGGTGGGGGCCGTCGTGGTGGGGGTGGGGGGCCAATACCAAGATCTTGACCAACCCGGTTGGGGGGTGCCTCGCCGCCGGGTGAGGCATCTAGCGGTCTTGCCTCGGCTGGCGGCGAGCCGGTTCGGTCGGCCGCCGCACCGGCAGGCGATCCGCCCTCGACGGTCGGGGGCAACACCTCGCCGGTGGGCGAGGCAGCCTGCGGCAGGAGGGGCAACGCACCGCCGCTGGGCGGGGCAACGCCCACGGCGTCGCGCACTGCCTCGCCGGCAGCCGAGGCGTGACCGCCGGCTACCGACCGGACGCCGTGGTGCCCGCTGAGCGTTGCCTCGCCCTGCGACGACCCAGTCGTGGGCTCGGGCTGGTGGATCGGATCCGAGGCGAGAGCGGCCATCAGTGGGGACTGCCGGTACTGCGTCACTGCGCGCCGGTCGTGCCGCCGCGAACCACCAGCTGCGGCTGTGCTGGCAGGTGCCGGGACTGGCCACGGCCCGGTCGCCGCCGGTCGCGGTGGCGCGTCAGCGGCCGGTGACGCGCCGGCCGGCAGCCGCGGGGTCACCCGGTACACCGCCGGGCGGCCGCGGGCTCCGCGCCGGACCCGCTGCACGTGCCCGGCGTCGATCAGCCCACGCAGCGCGTTACGCATGGAGGTCACATGCGACTCCACCCGGGCCGCCAGCAACGCCTCGTCGCCCGGGGACACCAGGCCGGTGCGCGGATCGGACTCCCAGGCCAGCTCTGTCAGCAGCCGCCGCGCAAGCGGCTGTAGCCCACGCACCCACCGCACCCGCTCCGCCGCCTCCCAATTCGGCGCCCGGCCGACCGCCACCAGACCGGATGGGACCAGGTTAGGCTGCCCCGGCATCCCGGCCGTCATCTGTGGGTTCACCACCGCCCGCCACCAGGCCCGGTGGCGGTGGCCAGGTCGCGGAACTCGACCGTCGGGCCAAGGAACGCCACCGTTGCCGTGCCGGTCGGGCCGTTGCGGTTCTTCGCCACGATCAGATCCGCCTCCCCCGCACGGTCGTCGGCGTCGTAGGCGTCCGGGCGGTGGACCAGCACCACGACGTCGGCGTCGGCCTCGATCGCGCCGCTCTCGCGCAGGTCACCCAGATACGGCCGCTTGTCCTGGCGGGCTTCGGGGTTGCGGTTGAGCTGGCTGACCGCCACCACCGGCACGCCCAGATCCTTGGCCAGCAGCTTCAGCCCGCGGGAGAACTCGGCCACCTCCTGCTGCCGGTTGTCCACCCGCCGCCCGGACACCAGCAGCTGCAGGTAGTCCACCACCACCAGCCCCAACCCGCCGCGCTGCTTGCGCTGCCGCGCCTTGGCCCGGACCTCCATCAGCGTCAAGCCGGGCGAGTCGTCGATGAACAACCCGGCCTCGGGTCCCGACAGCTGCGCCAGCGCTCCACCCACCCGCGCCCAGTGGCTGTCGGTCATGCCGCCGGACAGCATCGGCTCCAGCGGCACGCCGGCCTCGCCGGCCAGCAGCCGCAGCACCAGCTCCGAGCGGCTCATCTCCAAGCTGAACAGCGCCGCCGGCGACCCCGCTCGTAGCGCACACGCCCGCGCGATCCCTAGCGCAAGGACCGACTTGCCCATCGCCGGCCGGCCGGCCACCACCACCAGTTGTCCGGGCCGCAGTCCGTGCAGGATCCCGTCCAGATCCGCCAGGCCGGTCCCGCCCCCGGCCAGTTCGTCGCCGCGGCCCTGGATCGACTCCAACTCCTGCATCGCCGCACCCAACAGCTCCGGCACCGCGACCAGATCCCCGGCCGTCCGCTCGCCGGTGACCTGGTAGATCTCCGCCTGTGCCCGGTCCACCAACTCCGCGACCTCGCCACCGAGCCCGGCCGCGGCGCCCTGACCGAGTTGCACGATCCGGGTCCCGGCCGCCACCAGCCGCCGCAGCACCGCTCGCTCCGCCACGATTTGCGCGTAGTAGCCGGCATTGGCCGCCGTCGGCACCGCCGCGATCAGCGTGTGCAGGTACGGCCCACCGCCCACCCGCATCAACTCCCCGCGGCGGGTCAGCTCCGCGCAGACGGACACCGGGTCGGCCGGCTCCCCCCGCCCATACAGCTCCAGGACCACCTCGAAGATCACCTGATGCTGCGGCCGGTAGAAGTCCGTCCCGCGCAACACCTCCACCACATCGGCCACCGCGTCCTTGGACAGCAACATCCCGCCCAACACCGCCTGCTCCGCGCCCAGGTCCTGCGGCAGCTCGCCCCCCAGCCCCAACCCCGCCGCCGCGGCGTCGCCAGCCACCGCCGGGCTCACCGCACACCCACGGCGAGCCGCGCTGACCCCACCGCTGACGCGTCACGCTCTGACCGGGGCCACGCCGGCCACCGATCGGATGCGGCACAGAACCATCGCTGCGACACTCGCGACCGCCCAGCGCGTGTCCGCCAGGCCGTTGAACCCCCGTCCGGACCGCCGCCAGACACCGCGCCGACGACGCCGGACACCCCCCGCCGAGGGCCCCTCTCACTTCGCACGTATTTCGCACGACCACTGATAAACAGCAGGACCAGACGGGCTACCAGCGGGACTTTCGACGAATCACCCCCGATCGGCCACCGAACACCGACCGGGCCTCTGACCTGGCCTTTCAAACAACGTTGCGTCGTGGTGGCGGGTGTTGGATTCGAACCAACGTAGGCTGAGCCGACGGTTTTACAGACCGTTCCCTTTGGCCGCTCGGGCAACCCGCCGTGTGCCGGAGGTGAGGCCGGCAACGGTGGATGAGGATACAGGGCGCGGAGGGCCGGGCTCCACCGGGTACGGTCGGGCGCGGGTAGCCCAGAGATGCTGAGGAGAGAGCCGCACCATGCCAGATCCGTCCTTCGACGTGGTGAGCAAGGTCGACCGGCAAGAGGTGGACAACGCGCTGAACCAGGCGGCCAAGGAGTTGGCGCAGCGGTTCGACTTCCGCGGGACCGGGGCGTCGATCGCCTGGTCGGGCGAGGAGGGGGTGTTGCTGCAGGCGGGCACGGAGGAGCGGGCCAAGGCGGCGCTGGAGGTCTTCAAGGAGAAGCTGATCAAGCGGGGGATCTCGTTGAAGTCGCTGGACGCGGGGGAGGCGCAGGCGTCCGGGAAGAACTTCCGGATCAGCGCGACGATCCTGCAGGGGATCGCGATCGAGAAGGCACGGGCGATCGCGAAGAAGATCCGGGACGACGGGCCGAAGGGCGTGCAGGCCCAGATCCAGGGCGACCAGCTGCGGGTGACCGGCAAGAAGAGGGACGACCTGCAGGCGGCGATCGCGCTGCTGAAGCAGGAGGACTTCGGGGTAGCCCTGCAGTTCACCAACTACCGGTAGGGCGTGCCTGTGCCAACGACGAAAGGCATCGTGCTTGCCGGCGGCAGCGGTACCCGGCTGCATCCGATCACTCAGGCGGTGTCGAAGCAGCTGCTGCCGGTCTACGACAAGCCGATGATCTACTACCCGCTGTCGGTGCTGATGCTGGCCGGCATCCGGGAGATCCTGATCATCTCGACGCCGATCGACCTGCCGCTGTTCCGGCGGCTGCTCGGTGACGGCACCGGCCTCGGGCTGAGCCTGTCGTACGCGGAGCAGGCGCATCCGAACGGGCTGGCCGAGGCGTTCATCATCGGGCGCTCGCACGTCGGCGACGACAACGCGGCGCTGGTGCTGGGCGACAACATCTTCCACGGCGAGGGGCTGCCCAGCCTGCTGCAGCACGAAGCGTCCACTGTGGACGGCTGCACGCTGTTCGGCTACCGGGTAAGGGATCCGCAGCGGTACGGGGTGGCCGAGGCGGACGCTCAGGGCCGGCTGCTGTCCATTGAGGAGAAGCCGGTGCGGCCGCGGTCGTCGACCGCGGTGACCGGCCTCTACTTCTACGACAACGACGTGCTGGACATCGCCGCGGCGCTCACCCCCTCACCGCGCGGCGAGCTGGAGATCACCGACATCAACCGGTCCTATTTGGACAAGGGCAGCGCCCGGCTGGTGGATCTCGGCCGCGGCATGGCCTGGTTGGACACCGGCACGCACGACAGCCTGCTGGAGGCCGGCCAGTTCGTGCAGGTGCTGGAGCATCGGCAGGGCGTCCGGATCGCCTGCCTGGAGGAGATCGCGCTGGCGATGGGCTTCATCGACGCGGCGCAGGCCTACCGGCTGGGCGAGGCGCTGGGAAAGTCCGGCTATGGGCAGTACGTGATGGACGTGGCCCGCAACGCCGGTGGCGCCCCGGCGTAGCGGTCAGCGCCGCCCGGCCATCTCCTCCAGTCGGCGGATCCGCTCTTCCATCGGCGGGTGCGTGGAGAACAGCTTGGCCAGCCCGGCTGGCCGGAACGGGTTGGCGATCATCAGGTGGCTGGCGGCGACCAGCTGGTCTTCCTGTGGCAGCGGCAGCGCCTGGGTGCCCGCCTGTAGCTTGCGCAGCGCACTGGCCAGCGCCAGCGGATCGTTGGTGAGCTGGGCGCCGGACGCGTCCGCCTGGAACTCGCGGCTGCGGCTGATCGCGAGCTGGATCACGGTGGCCGCGATCGGCCCGAGAATCATCAGCAGCAGGGCGCCGAACGCGTTGCCGCCGTCCCGCTCGTCCCGGTCGCCACCGCCGAACATCGAGGCGAAGAAGGCGAAGTGGGACAGGAACATGATCACGCTGGCCAGCGCACCGGCCACCGAGGAGATCAGGATGTCCCGGTTGTACACATGCGACAACTCGTGGCCGAGCACCGCGCGCAGTTCGCGCTGGTCGAGCAGTTGCAGGATGCCGTCGGTGCAGCAGACCGCCGCGTTGCGCGGGTTCCGGCCGGTGGCGAACGCGTTCGGCTGGTTGGTCGGGCTGATGTAGAGCCGCGGCATCGGCTGGTGCGCCGAAGTGGCCAGCTCGCGGACGATGCGGTACATCGCCGGTTGCTCGGCCTCGGTGACCGCGCGGGCCCGCATCGCCCGCAGGGCTAGTTTGTCGGAATTCCAGTAGGCGAACGCGTTGGTGCCCAACGCGAGCAGTAAGCCGATGATCAGGCCGCCGCGGCCGAAGAGGCTGCCCGCGCCGATGATGATCGCGGACAGCACCCCCAGCAGCAGCGCCGTCTTCAGCCCGTTGTAGTGCCGATGCACGGGATCCTCGCAGTCGTGGATGGTGCCGTTGTGGGGAAAACGCGCGCGGTGCCTACGGCGTTCCCACCGCGGCCGGTGGCGAATCCAGTTCGGCGGTCAGCCGGGTGCCGTCCACGAAGCTGGTGTGCGTGCCGGCGGTGCCGCAGGCGTAGGCGCCACCGATGGCGCCGGCCGCCGCCGCCCGCCGCCAGTCGGCAGCGCCGGACCCGGCTGCCCCGGCCGCCCCGCCGGGCCCGGCGGGGCCGCCGGCGGGCGAGCCGGAGCCGAGCGACGACCAGAGGAAGGCGGCGACGTAGCTGTCGCCGGCCCCATTCGAGTCGACCACCGGCCGGTCCGCCAGTTGGACGGCCGGGATGGGCAGCACCGGGGCGCCCGGTACGGCCAGCCGGCTGCCCCGGGCACCGTCCATGGCCACGGCCACCCGGGCCCGGCCGCGGGTCAGGATCTCGCCGAGCACCGCGTCGACCCGGTCCCCCAGCTCGGCGGCCGAGACGAAGACGATGTCGGCTCCGTAGGCGAAATCCCGGTGGTAGTCGTTGACGCCGTCCCAGTCGTGCAGGTCGGTGGACGTGCTGCGGCCGGCGGTGACCGCGTCCGCCAGCGCGGGCCGGGCCCAGCTCATGATCGACACATGCACGTGCCGGGCCCGTTCGATGCCGGCCCGGTAGAGCCCGGGCTCGACGCCCGGGCCGGCCGGGGGCCGGGGGTCGTACAGGGACAGCCGCCGTCCGGTCGGATCGACCAGGTTCACCGCCCGGGTGGTGCCGGCCGGGTTCGGCTGCCACCCGAACTCCAGCCCGGCCTGGTGGAATGCCGCGCGGACGCGGCGGCCCTCGTCGTCGTCGCCGATCAGGTCGGCGAAGGCGGTGCGCAGGCCCAGCGCGTGACAGCCGAGCGCGACACCGGTGCCGGTGTGCCCGACGTACTGCTCGATCGGCGGCACGTGGATCGAGTCGGCCCGGCTCGGCAACGGCAGCGACGGGACGCGGACCACGATGTCCACGCCCGCGCCACCGACCACGAAAACGTCCAAATCAGACACTCGGCATCACCGACCCGGGACGACAGCGCCGCCCAGTACCAACTGCGGCAGCACGCCGACGACCAGCACGACCAGCACCGCGAGCCCGATCGCCGCCACCAGCGCGACCGGCGTCCGGGTCGACGGCGCCAGCGCCGGCACGGCGTGACCGGAATCACCACCGGATACCGCCGGCTCAAGCTCCGCCGCCAGCCCGGCGGCTCCCGCTCCAGCTCCGGCCCCGGCTCCGGCTCCGCCGGCGGCTCCAGCGGCTCCGGCGGCCGGACGGAATGGCAGGGCCGCGAGCCGGAGGTAGTACGCCAGGCCGATCACCGTGTTGACGGCGACCGCGACGGCCAGCCAGCCGGCACCGCCGAGCAGCGCGGCCCGCACCACGACCACCTTCGCCACCAGGCCGGCCAGCGTCGGTGGCAGGCCGGCCAGGCCGAACAGGAAGAACGCCAGGGCGGCGGCCAGCGCCGGTGACCGCGTGGCCAGCCCGCGGTACCGGTCGATCGCGTTCGCCCCAGCGCCGCCGGCCCGGCCCACCGCGGTCACGCAGGCGAACGCGCCCAGGTTCACCGCCACGTAGAACGCCAGGTAGCCCAGCGTGGCGGCGACCGCGTCGCCCAGTTCGTCCGGGCCGGACATGCCGACAGCGCCGAGCGGCACGAGCAGGTAACCCGAGTGCGCCACCGACGACCAGGCCAGCAGCCGGACGGCCTGGCGCTGGCGCAGCGCGACCAGGTTGCCCAGCGTCATCGAGGCGACCGCGACCAGCGCCAGCACCCAGCCCCAGACCCGCCAGTACACCGGGAACGCGACGACCGTGACCAGCAGCAGTCCGGCCGCACCCCCGACCTTGGAAACAGTTGCCAGGTAGGTGGCCACCGGAGTGGGCGCGCCCTGGTACACATCCGGCGCCCACCAGTGGAAGGGCACCGCGGCCAACTTGAAGGCGAAGCCAGCCAGTACCAGTACCACGGCCGCCGCGGCGAGCGGCAGCGCCCGGATGTCCGGCCGGGCCGACAGCGCGGCATTGATCCGTCCCAGGTGGACGGTGCCGGTCAGGCCGTAGGTGAACGCCACCCCGAGCAACGTGAAGGTGCTCGCGACGACCGAGACGAGCAGGTACTTCAGCGCCGCCTCGGCCCCCCGGCCGGAACCACGGCGCAGCCCGACCAGCGCGTACGTGGGCAGGGTGAGCGTCTCCAGCCCGATCAGCAGCGTGATCAGGTCGCGGGCGCCGGCCAGCACCAGCGCGCCGGTGAGCGAAGCGAGCAGCAGGAAGCCGTACTCCCCCGGCGGCAGGGTGGCATCCCGGGCGAACGCGGCGGTCACCAGCAGCGTGCCGACCGCGGCCGCCGACAGCAGCACGAGGAAGAAGAGCGTGAAGCCGTCCAGCTCGTAGGAGCAGGCCTGTCCAACGTGGACGTTGCCGGGCAGGGTGGTGGCCGGCGTGCAGAAGGTACCCCGGCGCTGGCCGATCAACGCGAGCGACGCGATCAGCGTGCCGACCGCGCCGGCCAGCGCGAGCCAGAGCACCGCCGGCCGGATCCGCAGCGGCAGCACCAGGTCGGCCACCAGGACGGCGATCGCGCCGATCGCGGCGACCAGGGCCGGCGCCAGCGGCACGTAGTCGATCGCCTGGAGGTTGCTCACGCCCGCACCTCCGGCCGCCCGGCCCCGGCCCGCTCCGGCCGGGTCGCCCGGCCCGGACGGGTCGCCCGGCCCGGACGGGTCGCCCGGATCCCCCGGCCCGGCTGCGCCACCCGGCCCGGCCGGCCCGGCTGCGCCCCCCGGCCCGGCTGCGCCACCCGGCCCGGCCGGCCCGGCTGCGCCCCCCAGCCCGGCCGGTCCAGCTGCGTCGCCCGGCCCGGCTGAGCCGCCGCGGGCGCCCGGAACTCCGACGCCGGCCGGTCCGGCTGGAACGGAGCCACCACCCACCGCGCCGCGGTCATCGGCCGTACACCTCCAGCAGGGCCCGGACCGGCGCCTCGGTCAGGCCGAGCACCAGCCGCGGATACAGTCCGACCAGGACGGTGAGCAGCACCAGTGGGGCCCAGGCGACGAGCTCGAGCCGGTGCGCGTCGGCCATCGCGCCGGGGCCCGTGCCGGCCCCGGTTCCGACGGTAGGGCCGAGCACCAACTGCCGCAGCAGCCGCAGGAAGTAGGCCGTGGTGATCGCGGTGCCGACCGCGGCGATCGCCAGCAGCACCGCGAACAGTGGTCGGGAGAGCACGGCCGCCGGACGGTACGCGGCGAGCAGCGCGAACGCCTCGCCCCAGAAGCCGGCCAGGCCGGGCAGACCGAGGCTGGCCACGCAACCGAACGCGAGCAGCCCGCCCAGCCGCGGCTGCCGCTCGGCCAGCCCGCCACCGAGCGCGGCCAGATCCGCTGTGTGGTAACGGTCCTTGACGCCGCCGACCAGGAAGAACAGCAAGCCGGTGATCAGGCCGTGGGCGATGTTGCCGAGCAGCGCGGCGTTCACCCCGACCGGGGTCAGCGTGGCGATGCCGAGCAGCACGAACCCCATGTGCCCGACGGACGAGTACGCGACCAGCCGCTTCACGTCCGTCTGCGCCAGGCAGCAGAGCGAGCCGACGATGATGCCGGCCACCGCGAGCACGCCCAACGCCGGGGCCAGCGTGCGGGCGCCTTCCGGCAGCACCGGTAGCGCCACCCGGACCAGCCCGTACGTGCCCATCTTCAGCAGCACGCCGGCCAGCAGCACGGACCCGACCGTCGGCGCCTCGGTGTGCGCGTCCGGCAGCCAGGTGTGCAGTGGCCACAGTGGACTCTTCACCGCGAAGCCGAGGAACAGCGCGAGGAAGGCGGCTATCTGGGTGCCGCGGGCGATCCCGGAGCCGCCGCGCTGAGAGAGCTCCACCAGGTCGAACGTGCCGGCGGCGGAGTAGATCGTGGCGATCCCGACCAGCACGAGCACCGAGCCGAGCAGGGTGTAGAGGATGAACTTGCCGGCCGCGTGCCTGGCCCGCTCGCCGCCACCCCAGACCGCGATGAGGAAGTACATCGGCGCCAGCACGACTTCGAACGCGACGAAGAACAGCACCAGGTCGAGCGCGACGAAGGTGCCGAGCAGGCCGGCTTCCAGCAGCAGCACCACCGCGCCGAAGCTGGCCGCCCGGCCCGGTGCCGGCAGCGTCCGTACCGTGTAGACGGTGCAGAGCAGGGTGAGCAGTGCGGTCAGCACGACCAGCGGCACGCTCACGCCGTCCACGCCGACGTGGAAGCGGACGCCGAGGGAGGCCACCCAGGAGACGTCGATCTCGTGCCTCGGGTCGACCACCCGGCCGCCGGCCGGCGCACTGGTGCCGGGCAGCAGCGCGATCGCGACGCCGAGCGTGCCGCCGGACAGCAGCACCGGCAGCCAGCGGGCCAGCCGGTCCACTGTGGAACCGGCCGGCCGCAGCGCGAGCAGGCCGAGCAGAACGCTGCCGAGCAGTGGCAGGGCGAGCAGTGCGATGATCACGACACCACCGCCACGGCCGCGGCCAGGATGATCGCGGCGGCCGCCATCCCGGTGAGGTACAGCTGCACGTTGCCGGCCTCCAACCTGGCCAGCGACCGGCCCAGCCACTGCGAGCCGGGCTCGGTCGACTCCACCGCGCCGTCCACCAGCACGCGGTCTGCTGTGGACACCGCGCGGGCCACCCGGAGCACCGGCCGGACGACCAGCCGGTCCTGCATGGTGTCCAGGTAGAAGCCGGCATGCAGCGCGGCCACCGCGCGGGTGCCGAGGAAGCGCACCGGATCGTCGGCCGGCGCGCGCCGCCAGCTCAGCCCGACGGTCAGCACTCCGATCGCGGCCAGCGCCAACGCCACCGCGGTCATCCCCGCCTGCGGGCTGAGCCGCTCGTCCGGCACGCCCAGCCAGGATGGCAGCCAGGACGACCGCAGCCCCACGATGCCGACCAGCACCGCGGCCAGCGCGAGCAGTTGGATCGGCCAGCGCATGAACCTGCCCGGCTCGTGCGCGGCGAAGTCGGACCGCGGTTCGCCGTGGAAGGTGCGCAGGATCAGCCGGGTCAGGTACGCCGCCGTGACAACGACGGTGGCCAGCGCGGACGCCAGCACCAGCACGCCGACCCAGCGGTCCACGCCGACCGGGCCGTGGCCACGGGCGGCGGCCCAGGCGGCCTCCAGCACCGCGTCCTTGGACAGGCCGCCGGACAGCGGCGGTAGCCCGATCAGCGCAAGTCCACCCAGGACAGTCGCGGTATAGGTGACCGGCAGCTGCCGGCGCAGCCCGCCCAGCCGGCTCATCAGCACGCTGCCGGTCTCGTGCAGCAGCACGCCGGCGCAGAGGAACAGCAGTGCCTTGAACGCCGCGTGGGTGATCAGGTGGAACGCACCGGCGCCGACCCCACCCACCGCGAGCGCGCCCAGCATGTAGGCGAGCTGGCTGACCGTCGACCAGGCCAGCACCCGCTTCACGTCGTCCTGGCCGAGCGCGGCCAGCGCACCGAGCAGCATCGTGATCGCCGCCAGGCAACCGAGCACGGCCAGCGTGGCCGGCGCGGCGGCGAAGGCCGGGTAGAGCCGGAGCACCACGTACACGCCGGCGGCGACCATCGTCGCGGCGTGGATCAGCGCGCTGATCGGGGTCGGGCCGGCCATCGCGTCCGGCAGCCAGGTGTGCAGGGGGAACTGCGCGCTCTTGCCGGCCACCCCGAGCAGGAGCAGCAACGTGCCGGTGGTCAGCGTCGTCGACGACAGCGACGGCACCGCGGCCAGCACGCCGGTGATCCGGAAGGTGCCGGCGTGCAGGCCGAGCAGCAGGATGCCGAGCAGGAAGCCGACATCACCGACCCGCGTCACCAGGAACGCCTTGAGCGCCGCGCCCGGCGCCTCCGGCAACTGCCGGTAGTGCCCGATCAGGAGGTACGAGCACAGGCCCATCACCTCCCAGCCGATCAGCAGCACCAGCAGATCGGCGGCCAGCACCACCGCCAGCATCGCGGCGGTGAACAGCGAGACCTCCGCCGCGTACGCCGGGTAGCGCGTGTCGTCGTGCAGGTACTCCACCGAGTACAGCTGCACCAGCAGCGCCACCACGCAGACCACCAGCGTCAGCAACCCGGCGAGTCCATTCGCGAGGGTGCCGGCGGTGACCCCGACGCCGGCGTTCGGCGCGATCACGTGCGTGGTCTCACCGGCACCGCCCCGCCCGGCGGTCTGCACCAGCAACGGCACCGCGAGCACCAGGCTGGCCGCGGTGCCGGTGACCGCGACGACCGCGGGCAGCCGGCTGCCGACCCGCCGCGGCAGGAACCCGCCGATCAGCGCGGCCAGGAATGGCAGCGCCGGCAGCAGCCAGGCGGCCCGGATCACGACGGCGCCCCGTCGACCGGTTCGGCGCCGTCGCTGCCGGCCGGCCCGGCGCCGAGGGTGACCGCGCCAGCCGGCGCGAGACCCGGCCGCCGTGCCGTCGCCGGACCGGCCGGCCGGACCGCCCCCGGCTGGACCGCCCCCGGCTGGACCGCCGCCGGCTGGTCCGGCGGCAGCGCTGGCTGAGTGTCCGGCTCGGCCAGTTCGACCAGCTCGTCGATGGCGACCGTGGCGCGCACCCGGAACACCTGCAACACGATGGCCAGCCCGAGGCCGACCTCGGCCGCCGCGACGGTGATCACAAACAGGGTCAGCGTCTGTCCGTTGTGGAGGTTGTCACGCAACCACACGTCGAACGCCACCAGGTCCAGGTTGACCGCGTTCAGCATCAGCTCGACCGACATCAGCAGCAGCACGGCGTTGCGCCGGGCCAGCAGGCCGTAGATGCCTACCGCGAACAGCAGCGCGGACAGCACCAGCGGAAACAGCAGATGCATCAGGACGCCTCCGGTGGGTGCACGTCAGCGACTCCCGGGCGTGCCGACGTCCGGCCGGGAGAGCACGATCGCGCCGATCAGCGCGGCCAGCAGCAGCACCGAGACGACCTCGAACGGCAGCACGTAGGTCCGGAAGACCGCACCGCCGAGCGCCTCCGCGCTACCGGGTGCACCGGCGGTCAGGTCGGTGTACGCGTGCCGGAACGCGTCCACCAGCAGCGTGATCAGCAGCCCGGCCGTGGCCAGCGCGACCAGCGCGGCGATCGGGCGATTGCGGCTGTCCAGGTCGGTGGCCGGGCCGATCGGCGCCCGGGTGAACATCACCGCGAACAGCAGCAGCACCACGACCGCGCCGACGTAGATCAGCAACTGCACCACCGCGACGAATTCGGCGGTCAGCACCAGATAGCAGCCAGCGATAGCGCCGAGCGTGACCACCAGCCAGAGCGCCGCGCGCACCACGTTCGACGTACTCACGACGAGCACCGCGGAGCCCAGCGCGATGGCGCCGAGCAAGGAGAACACCACCTCGTACGCGGTCACTGCCCGCCACCCGCCCCACCCGGCTCCGCCGGCGGCTCACCCGGCTCCACCGGCTCGACCGGCTCAGCCGCCCCGACCGCCGGAGCGGCCGGACGATCCGGACCGTCCAGTTTGGCCGGTCGCTCGGCCCCGTCAGCAGCAGTCGGACGGTCAGCCCGGGCCGGACTGTCAACCCGGGCCGGACGTTCGGTGCGGGCCGGCCGCTCGGTCCGGACGGGCCGCTCGGTCCGGGCCGGACGGTCCGGGCGGGCCGGGGCGTCGGTGGCCTTGCCGGCGGCTTTCTCGGCCGCCAGCACTTCCTTGGCCGGCTCGCCGAGCGGGTCCTGGGCCGGCGGCGGCGGGACCGTCCACATCCACTCGCGCAGCCGGTCCTTCTCGTGCGTCAACTCGAGGATGTCGTACTCGGCGTACTCGAACTCGGGCGACCAGAAGAGGGCGTCGAACGGGCAGGCCTCGATGCAGATGCCGCAGTACATGCACAGCGCGAAGTCGATGGCGAACCGGTCCAGCACGTTGCGCTGGCGGGCCCGGGCACCCTCCTCCCGGGCCGGCATCGTCTCCTTGTGCGAGTCGATGTAGATGCACCAGTCCGGGCACTCCCGGGCACAGAGCATGCAGACCGTGCAGTTCTCCTCGAACAGCGCGATCACACCGCGGCTGCGCGGGGGCAGATCCGGCGGCACGTCCGGGTACTGCCGGGTCGCCGCCCGCCGGGTCATCGTGCGCAACGTGACGGCCAGCCCGCGCGCCAGGCCGCTGCCGGGAACGTTCATGCCACCGCCACCGCCACCACGCCGGTCAAAACCAACTGCGCCAGCGCCACCGGCACCAGCCCCAGCCAGGCCAACCGCTGCAACTGGTCTTCGCGCAGCCGCGGGTAGGAGACCCGGACCCAGATGACCACAAAGGACAGCAGGCCGACCTTGACAAGTGTCCACAGTGGACCTAGCGAGTCCGGCAGCCCGGGAATCCGCCAGCCGCCCAGGAACAGCACCGTGGTCAGCGCCGAGATCACCACGATGCCGGCGTACTCGGCGAGGATGAACAGCGCGAACCGGAGCCCGGTGTACTCGGTGAGGTAGCCGAAGACCAGCTCCGACTCGGCCAGCGGCATATCGAACGGGGGCCGGCGGATTTCGGCCAGCCCGGCGATGAAGAACACCACCGCGGCCGGCGCCTGCCAGATCAGCCACCACGGCTTCCAGGCCTCGACGATCCCGGACAGCGAGAGCGTGCCGGCCGCCATCGCCGGCGAGACCGCGGCCAGCACCAGCGGCAGCTCGTACGCCAGCAGCTGCGCGGCGCCGCGCAGGCCGCCGATCAGGCTGTACTTGTTCGCGCTGGCCCAGGCCGCCATCAGCATGCCGACCACACCGATGCCGGTGACCGCGAGCGCGAAGAACAGGCCGAGATCCAAACTGGACGCGACCCGGCCGGCACCGACCGGCACAACCACCAGCACCAACAGGTACGGCAGCAGCGCGACCGCGGGCGCCAGCCGGTACACCGGCCGGTCCACCGCGGCCGGCACCACCTCGCCCTTCTGCACGAACTTCACGCCGTCCGCGACGAGCTGCGCCCAGCCGTGGAAGCCGCCGGCGTACATCGGCCCGAGCCGGGACTGCATGTGCGCCATCGTCTTGTGTTCCAGCTGCCCGACCAGCAGCGGCAGCACCAGGAACGCGGCCAGCACGCCGAGCACCTTCAGCGCGGTGTCAAGCACCGTCGCCCCCTCCGGCGGCGCCCTCCGCACCCGCCACGGCAGTGCCCCCACCCGGGACGGCAGTGCCCCCACCCGGGACGGTGCCCCCACCCGGGACAGCGGCGGCTCCGCCGCGGCCTACCGCACCCCCGTCGCCCGCGTCATCCCCCGCGTCCCGGACGGCTTCCGGACCCCACTCGTCCGGATCGGGGACGCCCGGGGGACGCATCCGGCGGCGGGTGGTGCCGGTGTGTGACTCACCCGGCTCACGGGCGCCGGGCCACTCCTTCACCACCCGGGAGGCGAGCACGAACTCCTTGCGCAGCGGGTGGCCGTCGAAGCCGTCCGGCAGCAGCAGCGGGATGAGGCCGGGGTGGCCGGCGAACTCGACCCCGAACATCTCGTACGTCTCCCGCTCGTGCCAGGCCGCGCCGGGGAACAGCGGCACCAGCGAGGCGAGCACCGGTTCGGCCCGGGGCACCCGGGTGCGCAGCAACACCCGGTGCCGCTGCCGCACCGAGTACAGATGCAGCACGATCTCGAAGCCGGCGTCCAGCTGGTCCACTCCGGACAGCCAGTCGAAGTAGGACAGTTCCAGCTCCGGGTCGTCCCGGGCCAGCTCCGCCGCCGCGACCCAGCGCTCGGCCGGCACCTCGACGGTCACCTCGCCGTAGGTCTCGGTGTACCCGGCCCCGGGGCCGATCAGCGTGACCAACCGGTCCCCCACCTCCGCCGGCGTCACGACGGAACCCCCGGACCCCCCGAAGCGCCCGGAACCCCCGGAGCGCCCGGACCCACCGGAACCACCGGCGCGGGCACCAGCGGCGCGGTCAGGGCGGCCCGGCCCCGGGAGCCGCCGCGCAGCGAGACCGGTTCCTCGGCGATCTTGTTCTGCAGCCGCAGGATGCCCTGCAGCAGGGCCTCCGGCCGGGGCGGGCAGCCGGGCACGTAGACGTCCACCGGGATGATCTGGTCCACGCCCTTGGTGACGCAGTAGGAGTCCCAGTACGGGCCGCCGCAGTTCGAGCAGGCGCCGAACGAGATCACGTACTTCGGCTCCGGCATCTGCTCGTAGAGCCGGCGTACCGCCGGGGCCATCTTGTCGGTGACCGTGCCGGAGACCACCATCAGGTCGGCCTGCCGGGGCCCGTGCGCGAACGGGATCACGCCGAGCCGGATGAAGTCGTGCCGCGACATCGAGGTCGCGATGAACTCGATCGCGCAGCAGGCCAGCCCGAAGTTGAACACCCAGAGGCTGTACCGGCGGCCCCAGTTCAGCACGAACTTGATCGGGTCGGGCAGGGTGCGGTCGAGTAGACCGTCGGGGCGGCGGGCCGGCGCCGGCAGGTCGGTCAGGCCCACCGCAGCACCCGCTTCCGCCAGGCGTAGAGCAGACCGAGCGCCAGCAGCGCGACGAACACGCCCATCTCGGTCAGCGCCCGGGCGCCGTAGCCGGGCTTGCTGAAGATCGTCGCCCACGGGTAGACGAACACCGTCTCCACTGCGAACACGACGTAGATGAATGCGTACACGTAGTAGCGGATATGCGTCTGCGCCCAGGCGTGATCGATCGGGTCGATCTCGATTCCGCATTCGTAGCTGTCGAATGCGGCCGCCGGGCCGATGGCGCGTGGCGGCCGAAGCAACCAGTTCGCGCCGAGCGCTACCGCGACGAAGGCGACGCCAACCAGCAGCAGCACCCCGACCGTGACGTAGTCGTCGAAGTAGCGCTCCATCGTCGCCTCCCGCCGAGATCTTAGGGCGTGCCCGACCAGAACGAACCAGGCCGGCGGGTGAATCGTCGATCTCGACCGCCCGCCCGGCCCGGCCGATTCGGCCGCGGCCAGCAAGTTGCAGTCACCCGACTGCTCCAGTTCACTGCTGACGACCCGCCGCGTGAGGAGACCACGATGCACCTGCGCCGCCGCCGCCATAGGCCCGCAAACCCGGGCACAACGCTGGTGATCCTGGCCACCGCGCTGCTCGCCGCCGCGCTCACCGGCTGTTCCCCGGTGGACGAGTCGGGCAGCCAACCCGCGCCGTCGACAGCCGGCGGGACGAACGCCTGCGCCAAGCCGACCCTGCATCTGGTCAAGGCCGGAAGGCTGACGATCGGCACCGACAAGCCGGCGTACGAACCGTGGTTCTCGAACAACGATCCGGCGAACGGGAAGGGCTTCGAGAGCGCGGTCGCCTACGCGGTAGCCGACCAGCTCGGCTTCGCCAAGAGCGAGGTCACCTGGGCGACCGTGCCGTTCAACTCGTCCTACGCCCCGGGCCGGAAGACATTCGACTTCGACATCAACCAGATCTCGATTACCGATGACCGGAAGAAGGCTGTCGACTTCTCCACCGGCTACTACACGGTCAGCCAGGCGGTGGTCGCGCTCAAGTCGTCCAAGATCGCCGGCGCGAAGACGGTCGCCGAGCTGGCCGGCGCGAAACTGGGCGCCCAGGTCGGCACCACCAGCCTGGACGCGATCAAGAGCGTGATCAAACCGAGCCAGCAACCGGCCGTGTTCAACGACACCAACGACGCGAAGAGCCAGCTGCAGAACAAGGTGATCGACGGGATCGTGGTCGACCTGCCGACCGCGTTCTTCCTCACCGCCGCCGAGATCGAGGACTCCACGATCGTCGGCCAGCTGCCGGCCGGCGGCGGGACGCCGGAGCAGTTCGGCCTGCTGTTCGAGAAGGGCAACCCGCTGGTCAGCTGCGTGAACACGGCGCTCGGCGCGCTGACCACGGCCGGCGACCTGGCCAAGATCACCGATCAGTACCTGGCCGCCTCGGCCGGCGCCCCGAAGCTCGGCTGACACCGGTCTCCGCTGAGGAGCGGCACCCTGGCCACCGACGACTTACCCGACCCGGCGGACGGTGCCGGCGCGGCGCCCGGGTTGGTGCCGATGCGGCGGGCCGAGCGGGAGCTGCTGCGCCGCCAGGCCCGGCGGCGGTCCGGGCTGCTGGCGACCGCGAGCACGATCGTGGTCGCGTTCGCCGCCGTGCTGCTGGTGACCAGTGCGCCCGGCTGGCCCCGGGTCAAGGAGCGGTTCGGGTCCTGGCCGGACTTCCGCGCCGCCTTCCCGGACATCCTCACCGGGTTCTGGCTCAACGTGCGGATCTTCGTGGTCGCCGAGGTGCTGGTGCTCGCGGTCGGGCTGTTGATCGCGGTCGCCCGCAGCACCCGGACACCGGTGCTGTTCCCGCTCCGGCTGGCCGCGATCGCGTACACGGACCTGTTCCGCGGCGTCCCGACCATCCTGCTGATCTTCACGGTCGGGTTCGGGGTGCCCGGCCTGCAACTGCACGGAGTGCCGTCCGATCCGGTCGTTCTCGGTACAGCGGCGCTGGTGCTGTCGTATTCAGCGTATGTGGCCGAGGTCTACCGGGCCGGCATCGAGTCGGTGCACCCCAGCCAGCGTGCCGCCGCCCGGTCGCTGAGCCTGAGCAACACCCAGACGCTGCGCTACGTGGTGCTGCCGCAGGCGATCCGCCGGGTCGTCCCGGCGCTGCTGAACGACTTCATCTCGCTGCAGAAGGACAGCTCGCTGGTGGCGGTGCTGGGCCCACTGGAGGCGGTCCGGCAGGCGCAGATCTACTCGTCCTCGCACTTCAACTACACCCCGTACCTCGCCGCGAGCCTGCTGTTCCTGCTGCTCACGATCCCGCTGGCCCGGCTCACCGACTACCTGGCCGCGCGCACCGCCCAGCTCCGCGGCCCGGGTGGGCCGGCATGACCGCGTCGATGCTGGCCGTGCGCGGGCTGGTCAAGTCGTACGGTGGCACACCGGTGTTGCAGGGCATCGACCTGGACGTGGACGCGCATCAGGTGGTGTGCCTGATCGGGCCGTCCGGCTCGGGCAAGTCGACCCTGCTGCGCTGCATCGCGCTGCTGGAGGAGGTCGACGACGGGGCCATCTGGCTGGGCGGACGGGACCTTAGCGATCCACAAGCCGATGTTAAGGCCGAGCGCCGGACAATAGGCATCGTGTTCCAGGCCTTCAATCTGTTCCCGCACATGACCGTGCTGGACAACATCACGCTCGCACCGCGGAAGGTGCACGGCACCGGCCGCCGGGTCGCCGAGGCGGAGGCCAGGAGCATGCTGGGCCGGTTCGGGCTGGCCGATCGGGCCGGCGACTACCCGGACCGGTTGTCCGGCGGGCAGCAGCAACGGGTGGCGATCATCCGGTCCCTGGCCACCCGGCCACGGGCGCTGCTGCTCGACGAGGTGACCTCGGCGCTCGACCCCGAACTGGTCGCCGAGGTGCTCGACGTGATCAAGGAGCTCAAGGCCAGCGGGCTGACCATGGTGATCGCCACGCACGAGATGGGCTTCGCCCGGCAGGCCGCCGACCAGGTCTACTTCCTCGACCAGGGGAAGGTCATCGAGCGCGGGCCGGCCGGCCAGGTGCTCGGCGCGCCGCGGGAAGCGCGCACGCAGCAGTTCCTCACCCGCCTGGAGGATGCCGGTCGCCTATGACAGCGGTAATCTGCCAAGTAGAGTACACCGGTTTGCACCGAGATGGCCGTTTCATCGCCCTACCCTGCGGGGCGCTGATGTGACCCTAGGGGCGAGTCGGGATACTTCAGCGGCGACAGCCAGTCCGCGACCGTAGGATCGGGTGTATACCACGCCGGTCTTCGGTCCCTCGGGAGGACGCTCACGTCATGACCAAACAGGTCAAGCAACTCGACCGAGTGGTAATCCGATTCGCGGGCGACAGCGGTGACGGGATGCAGCTCACGGGTGATCGTTTCACCCAGGAGACCGCAGCTTTCGGTAATGACCTGTCGACGCTGCCGAACTTCCCGGCTGAGATCCGGGCACCCGCCGGCACGCTACCCGGTGTCTCCTCGTTCCAGGTCCACTTCGCCGACTACGACATCCTCACCCCTGGCGACGCCCCAGATGTGCTGGTCGCGATGAATCCAGCCGCGTTGCGGGCAAATGTACCGGATCTTCTCCGCGGCGCGATCATCATCGTCAACACCGACGAGTTCACCACCCGCAACCTGGCCAAGGCCGGCTACGCGAGCAACCCGCTCGAGGACGGCTCGCTGGACAGCTACCAGCTCCAGACGGTGCCGCTGACCTCGACCACGCTGCGCGCGCTGGACAGCTTCGAGATCTCCAAGAAGGACGCCGAGCGGGCCAAGAACATGTTCGCGCTCGGCCTGCTGTCCTGGATGTACCACCGGCCGACCGAGGGCACGATCAAGTTCCTGGAGACCAAGTTCGCCTCCAAGCCGGAGATCGCGACCGCCAACATCGCCGCGTTCCGGGCCGGCTACAACTACGGCGAGACCACCGAGTCGTTCGCGGTCTCGTACGAGGTCAAGCCGGCGGTGCTGCCGGCCGGCATGTACCGGAACATCTCCGGCAACCTCGCGCTGGCCTACGGGCTGATCGCGGCGGCCGAGCAGGCCGGCCTGGAGATCTTCCTCGGCGCCTACCCGATCACGCCGGCGTCGGACGTGCTGCACGAACTGGCGAAGCACAAGAAGTTCGGCGTCCGGACGTTCCAGGCCGAGGACGAGATCGCCGGCATCGGCGCGGCGCTCGGCGCGGCGTTCGGCGGCGCGATCGGGATTACCGTC